>Ga0134128_10005637_pt1 | contig 15169 bp, 9 predicted proteins | sample KB31754_FD_96462 | JGI IMG/M metagenome (GOLD analysis project Ga0134128, IMG submission 96462) | Terrestrial soil microbial communities with excess Nitrogen fertilizer from Kellogg Biological Station, Michigan, USA - KB3-175-4 | ecosystem: Environmental > Terrestrial > Soil > Unclassified ... | reverse complement strand
GCCGCCACCCTCCTTGTTCTCTCGCTCGCCGGCGGCGTTGCGGGAACGCTCATCTATGCGCGCCGCGCCGAACGCGAAAAAGAACTCGCCGTCAAGCGGCTCGATACCGTGCGCCGCATCAGCGAGTCTCTTCTGTTCGAGTTCCACGACTCCATCCGGGATCTTCCCGGCGCCACGCCGGCGCGCGCGCTCATCGTGCGCCGCGCCCTGGAATACCTCGATCAGGTGGCCTCGGAAGACAGTTCCGACCCTGCCGTGCAGCGCGACGTGGCTGCCGCATACGTCCGCATCGGCAATCTACTCTCGGGCGAGCGCGGCCCCCACCTGGGCGGTCCCGACGCCCTGAACAATTCCATAAAGGGGTACGAGCGCGCCCTCGCCATTCGCCGCCGCCTTGTGCAGAAGCATCCTGACGACCCGGCCTTGCGCGGTGAACTGCTTGAGAGCCTGTGGGCCGTATCGTATGCATACGGCGAACAGGGCCATCTGGATCAAGCCATCGACCTGCAGAAGGACCGACTTCGCGTGATCGAGGATTCCCCCCAGAAAGGCACGTTCAGTCTGCAATACAGCCTGGGGGCTACTTATTCCGCGTTGAGCGAGATGTATCGCACCCGGGGTGATCACACGCAGGCTCTCGCCTTTGCACAACGCGCGCTCCAGGAGCGGGAGGCCATGCTCAAGCAGTATCCCGGAAATGCGCGCGCGGAGCGGGCCCTCGGCTTGTCCTACAGCATGGTGGGATATGCCCTCGCATCGCAGGAGCGCTACGCGGAATCAGCTCAGGATTTCGAGAAAGCGCTCCTTCAGTTCAACGCCCTCGCGCGGGCGTCCTCAACCAGCTCTGACATGCAGCGCAACCTCGAAATTGCAGAGATGGACCTCTGCGAGATGTTGGCGCGCAGCCGGTCGGCGGCCCAGGCCATGCCCCACTGCCATCGCGCCCTGGCCATGGCGCAGGCGATGCTTTCCGCCGATCCCCAAAATGTGCAGACGCGCGAAGACGTGGGAGCCGCCTTCGCCACCCTCGGCTTCACCGCGCACCAACTGGGCGAACGCAAGGAAGCGTTGGCTTGGGACAGGCAGGCGGAAACGCAGTATGCGACTGCGCTGGCGCAGGACGTGGATGCAACCGAGGCAACTGCCGGTTACGCCGACGCGCTGGCCGAGTTGGCAAAGGTAGAGTCCGAGTTGCATCGGGCATCGGCCGCCTGCGGTCATCTGTCAAAGGCGCGTGCGATCCTCAACAGGCTGGCTGCGAACGCGCCGTCCGATGCCACCGTCCAGGAGCGCCTGAAGTCCCTGCCCGCCATCACCTGTCAGTAGACTCCAGCACCCCGAATGAAATACCCGACTGCCGTGATCCCGTTCGCGCCGGACATCTCCGGATGCGATGAAATGTGATCTGAAACACAGCAACCCGGTCCTAAATAGCACATGCTTATAATCAGAGTTGAGCCGGAATGAGGAAATTGGCCGTCAAACGCGCGTTCAGCATGCTGGTTGCGGTGGTTCTATGGACCGCGGCGCCCCTCATGGCCTGTGTGCCGGGCCTGCTGCATACGGCGAAGTCGGATTGTTGCTCGTCGATGATGATGGAGAACTGCGGCGATCCCATGATGAGCGGCCAATGCTGTGAGCTCTCCCCGACCAACAGCCACGCCGCTTTGGTCTCCATCTACGCCCCGCTGCAGGTTCAGCGGTCCGGCGTCTTCGAGCAGCACTCGGCATTGCCGCCGATTGCCGATCTAGGCGTGGCACAGTTGGCGTTCATTGAGTCTCCTCCCCCAGATCCATCGCCCGGTGGCCTTTCCTCCCTGAGAATCTAGACTCGTCCCCACTTGTGAATGATGAACTCCGCGCGGCTGTGCGCCCCTTGCGCCCACGCGCGAACGACAGACCTGTCGTAGCAGGTCGCATGACTCCGCGTGTTCGCGGGAGGGGACGATGAGGTTCCGTATTCCGATAGCCATTCTGCTGCCTGTATGGATTGCGATTGCCGGGCAGGCCCAATCGCAGGGCATAGCCCTGCCAACGTTTCGCGACAACGCGCTGCTGTCTTCTTCTTCTCCCACCGAGCCGCCGCTTAGCCTCGATGACGCGGAGGAGATTGCGCTTGATGCAAATCCTGACATACAGGTGGCCATGCGCCGCGTCGCCATGGCCAAAGCGCATGTGCCGGCTGCTGGGGCGCTCGACGATCCGGCGGCCATGTATCGCGGCTGGGGAGTGCCCCTCAAAAAGCCCTGGGATTTCAACCAGGCTCAGAACATGTTCAGCCTCAGCCAGACCTTCCCTGGAGGAAACAAGCGCGAACTGCGGGCAAACGTGGCTGAGGCGGGGGTGGACCAGGCCAGGGCTAACCTGGACGCAGTGCGGCTCGACGTGACCGTGCGCGTGCGCAAGGCTTTCTTTGACCTGCTGGTCACACAAGACGAGAGCAGGATTCACAGTCAGCACGTCGGCATCGCTCAGCAGGCGATCGAGGCGGCACGCATCAAGTACTCCAACGGGAACGTTCCGCAACAGGATGTGCTCAGGGCCGAGGTCGCTATGACCCAACTGGCCGAACACTCCATCCACTACAGCCGCGATGCCGAAGTGGCGCGCGCCCGCCTCAACACCCTGCTTGCTCGCAGCCCCGATGCGCCTCTCGTCATCGCAGGCGAGCACGCCGTCCTTGAGACGCTTCCCTCACTCGAGCAGTTGCAATCCCTTGCAACGGCATCGCGGCCCGATCTGAAGGCGGCGCAAGCTGCTGCGGAACGCAGTCATCGCGAACAGAGCCTGGCCAGGACAGCGTACGCGCCGGACTTCACCGTCTCTGCCGGCTACATGCTGTCGCCGGCCGGGCAGCAATTCCGCAACAACTACATGATTGAAGGCTCGATGAACCTCCCCTGGCTCAATCGCAAAAAGCATGACGCCGACATCGCGGAAGCGACCGTAAGAGCAACCGAGCAGGATGCCGAACTGGACGCGATGCGCAACACGGCGCGGGGGCAGATCGCGGAGGCGCTCGTCGAGGCGCGTGCGGCCCAGAAGCTGGCGCGGCTCTATCACGACCAACTCCGCCCACAGGCTGAAGCCACGCTGCAGGCAAGCGTCATTGCGTATGAAAACAACAAGGCCGGATTCCTCGACTTACTGGATAGCCAGATGCGTGTCATCGATCTCGATCTGGCATGGATGCAGGCCGTCGGGGATTTCGACGCGCGCCTCGCCGATCTCGAAATGGTGATCGGCGCTCCAGTCGGCGGGTTGCACGCCGTGCAGCAGGGGGAGAAGTGATGAGAGTTCGAAGCTATCAGATCGCGCTTGGCGCGGCGTTGGCGGGCTGTATCGCTCTGGGTGCGGTGACCGGCTACCTCCTTTATGAGCGCAAGCCTGGTGCCGCAACGATGCGCGCCCGTGATGTCGACCCGGTGATCGCGAGCGGCCCTGCGGCGAGCGAACCGGGCACGCCCGCCGCCAAAGAGTCCTCCGCAGCCGCTGAACCCGCGCTCGCTCCCGTGCAGCTATCCCCCCAGCGGATGCAGCAGATCGGAGTCACCACCGCGGTCGCTGAACTGAAGACCGTCAGCGATGATCTTCGCGCGCCGGGGAATGTCGACCTCGATGAACAGCGCCTCTCGTACGTGCAGACGCGCTTTCCCGGCTGGATCCAGAGTGTCATCGCGAATGCCACATATCAGTACGTGCGCAAGGGACAACCGCTGTTCACCATCTACAGCCCTGACCTCGTCAGCAGCGAACAGGAGTACCTGCTCGCACGCAAGAATCAGGCCACGTTCTCCCAACCGATGGAAGGCCACGAAATGCACGGAACCGACAGCCAGGAGAGCGGGTGGCTGCTTCAGGCCGCGGAGCAGCGCCTGGAACAGTTCGGCGTCACTGCCGGACAAATCGCCTCTCTGGATAAGACGGGCAAAGTGGAAAGGAACCTCACGGTCTACTCGCCCGTGTCCGGCTACATCACGGAACGGAATGCGCTGCCGAACGCGTACGTGCAGCCGGACACGAAGATTTATTCCATTGCCGATCTCAGCACCGTATGGGTATACGCCAACGTGTACCAGGAAGATGTGGGGCGCCTCCGTCCGGGAGACGTTGCCCGCGTATCGGTAGACGCCTATCCCGGCCGGGAATACAAGGCAAGGGTCGATCAGATTCTGCCTCAGGTAGATCTATCCACCCGAACCGTAAAGGTGCGGCTGATCATGGCCAATCCCGCGCTCGCCTTGAAGCCGGGCATGTACGTGAACGTCGACATCTCTGCCAACCCCGCGAGACATATCGTGGTCCCCGCTTCCGCTGTGCTGCAGTCGGGCCGGAATGCCGTCGTATTCATCGATCATGGCGAGGGACATCTTGAGCCGCGCGTGGTCACGACGGGGCCGCAAGTTGACGAATCCACAGTGATCCTCAGCGGGGTCAAGCCGGGCGAGCGGGTCGTCAGTTCGGCAAGTTTCCTGGTGGACTCCGAAGCACAGCTTCAGGCCGCCTTTCAGAACTTCGCGCCTCCAGAGCAGCCGGCGAGCGCCAACGCCACTCCGACGAACGAACAGGTGCAGATCGCATTCGACACGCAGCCCTCGCCGCCGCGGAAGGGCGGCAACACACTGCGCGTCAAGCTGACAGCGAATCATGGCGAACCGGCCGCTGGACTGCACGTGACGGTCGCCTTCTCCATGCCCGCCATGCCGGCCATGGGTATGGCCGCGCAGCACGCGTCGGCCGCATTGACCGAAAAATCCGCAGGCATCTACGATGGCCCGCTGCAACTGCCCTCGGGCGGCACGTTCCAGGTCACCATCACAGCCACACGCGGCAGCCAGGTCGTCGCCACAAAGCAGCTCAGCGTCGACGCAACCGGAGGCATGTGATGATTCACCGGACCATCGCATGGTGCGCGCGCAATCCGTTCCTCGTGTTCACGGGTGCCATCCTCCTGTTGATTGCTGGCGTCTGGTCGATGCGAAAGATCCCGCTCGATGCGCTGCCTGACATCAGTGACGTACAGGTGATCATTCACACGTCGTGGGCGGGCGAGCCGCCGAACGTGATCGAAGACCAGGTGACTTACCCAATCGTCTCCGCGCTCCTCTCTGCCCCCAGGGTAAAGAACGTGCGCGCGCAGACCATGTTCGGCGACTCCTACGTCTTCGTCGTCTTCGAGGATGGAACGGACTTGTATTGGGCTCGTTCTCGTGTCACAGAATACCTGCAGCAGATGGCAGGAAAGCTTCCGCAGGAGGCGCACCCAGCCATCGGCCCTGACGCCACGGGTGCCGGCTGGGTCTTTGAGTACGCGCTCACTGATCCCTCCCACAGGCACACCCTCGCGGATCTCCGTGCTCTGCAAGACTGGTACCTGCGCTACCAGCTTGAAACCGTTCCCGGCGTCGCCGAGGTGGCCACCATTGGCGGATTCGTACGCCAGTACCAGGTGAATCTCGATCCCCGCAAGCTCTTTTCCTACGGCGTTACCGCGGCCACGGTCATCGATCGCGTAAGGCAGAGCACCAACGAGGTGGGCGGCGATGTCCTTGAGATGAACGGAGCCGAATACATGGTCCGCGGGCTCGGATACTTCAAGAGTCTCGCCGATCTCGAAAACGTCCCCGTCGCGAATAAAAACGGAACGCCCGTCCTGGTCAAGGACCTCGGCACCGTCGCGTTCGGCCCCGACATCCGCCGCGGAGCCGTTGATTGGCAGGGTCGCGGAGAAACGGTCGGCGGCATCGTGGTGATGCGCTATGGCATGAACGCCCTGAATGTAATTGATGCCGTCAAGGCGCGGTTCAGGGAAATCGGGCCATCGCTCCCACCCGGCGTGCAGGTTGTCACGGCATACGATCGGTCAGGCCTGATCGATGAATCGATCCATACACTGAAGAGGGACTTGATCCTCGAAGCCGTCATTGTGAGCTTCGTCAGCATCGTCTTCCTGTTTCATTTCCGATCGGCCCTGGTCCCCATTCTCACGCTTCCCATCGCCGTGATGGCGGCATTCATCCCCATGCTCTATCTCCATGTCAGTTCCAACATCATGTCGCTGGGCGGCCTCGCCCTCGCGATTGGTGTGCTGGTCGACGCGGCAATCGTCATGGTAGAGAACGGCTATCGGCACCTGGCGGAGCGCACCGATGCTCCAGATGAGCCCGAGCGTACCCGCTTGCTCATCGCCGCGGCGCAACAGGTCGGCCCCGCACTCTTCTACTCGCTCATCATCATCGTGGTCTCATTCCTTCCGGTATTCCTCCTTGAGGCGCAGGAAGGGCGCATGTTCCGTCCGCTGGCCTGGACCAAGACACTGGCCTTGATCTTCTCCTCTCTCTTGTCGATCACGCTTGTGCCCGCCCTCATGCCCCTCTGTCTTCGCGGCAAGCTGCGCCCGGAATCGCGCAATCCCGCCGCGCATGTCACCAAGGCCATCTACCTTCCTGTTTTGCGATGGTCCCTGCGCCACTGGAAGACAGTCGTTGCGCTCAATCTCATCTTCCTCGCCGTGACGGTGCCGCTCTACTTCAGGCTTGGCAGCCAGTTCATGCCCGCGCTCTACGAGGGTTCGGCGCTCTACATGCCGAGTGCGCTGCCCGGCATCTCCATCACGCAGGCCTCCGCGCTGATGCAGGAACAGGATCGAATCATCCGCTCGTTCCCTGAAGTGGCAACGGTATTCGGAGCCGTGGGAAGATCTGATTCGGCCACTGACAACGCGCCGCTCGATATGTACGACACCACCATCATGCTCAAGCCCCGCAATCAGTGGCGTCCGGGCATCACCTACCAGAAGCTGATCCAGGAAATGGACCAGAAGCTCCAATTTCCGGGGCTTACCAACACCTGGACAATGCCTGTACAGAATCGTCTCGACATGGAACTTACCGGAATCAAGACAGCCGTGGGCATTAAGATCCAAGGGCCGGACCTGGCGAAAGTGGAAGAAATCGGCGCGAACATGCAGCGCGTGCTCTCGAGCATGCCTGAGACCGGCTCTGCGTTTGCCGAGCGAGTTTCGCAGGGCTTCTACCTGAATGTGGATGTCGACCGGCCCATTGCCGCGCGATACGGGCTCACCGTGGCCGACGTGCAGCGCGTCGTGACCTCCGAGATTGGCGGCGCAACCATCGCGGAAAACGTCCAGGGCAGGCAGCGCTTTCCCGTCGCGGTGCGATACCAACGCGCCTTCCGCGACCGGCCCGATGAACTGGCCCAGGCACTCATCGCCACGCCTGCCGGCGAGCAGATCCCTCTCAGCCAGGTGGCGCACCTGTCCTATTCGCGCGGCCCGGCCATGATTCGAGACGAAGACGGTGCGCTCACCGGCTATGTCTACCTCAACCTGAAAACAAACGATTACGGCCGGTATGTCAAAACCGCGGAGCAGCTGATACACGACAAAATCGCCTTGCCCCCGGGCTACACGTGGCACTGGGCAGGCGAGTACGAATTCGAGGTTCGAGCCAGGGGGAGGCTCAAGGTCATCCTGCCCATCGTCTTCTTCATTATCTTTCTGCTGCTTTATATGGTCTTCAAGTCGGCAATGGAAGCGCTGGTGCTGATCTTTCCAACCCTGTATGCCATGTCCGGCGGCCTTCTTCTGCAGTGGCTCATGGGCTACAACTTCAGCGTGGCGGTCTGGGTGGGATACATTGCCTTGTTCGGAATCGCGGTCGAGACCGGCGTGGTAATGGTGGTGTATCTGAATGAAGCGTATGACAACCGCGCCACGGAAGGCCGGCTCACATCGGAAGGCGATGTGGAAGAAGCAGTCATTGAAGGGGCGGTGCAGCGGCTCAGGCCGAAATTGATGACCGTCACTGCGGTCATCCTCAGCCTCGCGCCCATCCTGTGGGAGACGGGTATCGGTTCCGATGTCATGAAGCCGATTGCGGCCCCGATCGTTGGCGGCATGATTACTTCAACAATCCACGTCCTCATCCTGGTTCCCGTCTTCTTCCTTCTGATGAAGCGACGGAACCTCCGCAACGACCGGCCAGGAGGGCAGCTGCGATCCGATTCAGAATAGGAGCGCAGAGTGATATCTATCTGTCCTTACGGTTAGGTTTTGCAGGAGGGTATCTTGTGACCAGCTAACTTCCTGAATACAGGCAATTGCTGATGTACTACGGCAAGACTGCCGAAGGCTGGAAACGATTGGCGAAACGGCGGGAGCAAGAGCAGTACACTGTTCGGTAATGTCGAACGAACGCGTCTCTGCCTCTCCGATGAAGGACCCGGTTAGCTGGCTCTATCCTTCCATCGAGCCGTATCACACCGCTCGCTTACAGGTTTCGTCTGTCCACGAACTCTATTTTGAGGAAAGTGGCAGCCCCGATGGGAAGGCGGTCGTGTTTCTCCACGGTGGGCCCGGCGGCGGCTCCGATCCCAAACAGCGGCGATTCTTTCACCCAGACAAATACCGCATTATCTGCTTCGACCAGCGCGGATGCGGAAAGAGCACACCGTACGCGTCGCTGGAGGACAACACCACCTGGGACCTGGTGGCGGACATAGAGAAACTGCGTGAGCACCTGGGCATCGAGCGGTGGCAGGTATTCGGCGGATCGTGGGGCTCCACGTTGGCGCTTGCCTATGCCGAAACCCATTCAGACCGTTGTACCGAGCTGATTCTGCGCGGCATCTTCCTGCTGCGCCGGCAGGAGATCGAGTGGTTTTACCAACGCGGTGCTTCGGTTCTTTATCCCGATGCCTGGGAGCCGTATCTGGCGCACATTCCCGAGGCCGAGCGTGGCGATCTGCTGGATGCCTACTACCGCCGTCTGACCAGCGAGGATGCACAGGTGCGGCTAGCCGCAGCGAAAATCTGGAGCGGATGGGAGGGCGCCACATCGAAGCTGATGCCCGATGCCGCATTCACCAGCCACTATGAAGAGGACGAGTTTGCCCTGGCCTTCGCGCGCATTGAGGCTCACTACTTCATCAATCGCGGCTTTTTCGAAACCGACGACCATTTGCTGCGCAATGCTGAGCGCATTCGAGCCATTCGCGGCGTTATCGTGCAGGGCCGCTACGATGTGGTCTGTCCCATGGAGAGCGCCTGGGCTCTGCATCGTGCGTGGCCTGAGGCCGACCTGGTGATCACGCCGGACAGCGGTCATAGTGCATTCGACCCGCCCAATACACGTGCCCTGGTTGCCGCTACCGACAGGTTCGCCGGCTGCTGAAAGAAAGCTCGGTTCGATCGGCAGGTTATCCGCATCCACCCGGTTCTCGGCTAGCGAACGAATCTGGCCGACACAGGTGGTATAGTTTTTCGTTGTTCCACGATGGGGTCATACACGCATGAATCGCAGAAGCTTTCTCATCGGAGGAACTGCCGCCTCGGCTCTTCTCTCCGCCACTCGATATTCGTTCGCTAATCCGCTTGGCCTGCCGATCGGCTGTCAGACCTATCCTGTGCGCAAGTCGATCGGCTCGGACTTCGCCGGCACCATGAAGAGATTGAGTGCAGCCGGCTTTACTCAGATTGAGTTGTGCTCGCCGTACGGCTACGAGGAGTTTTCCAGCCTTCAGAAATACAAACCACAGGAATTGCGGCGCATGCTCGACGACTGGGGACTGGGCTGCATCTCCGCGCACTGGTCGGCAGAGGAGCTCTTTCAAAACGCCGACAAAAGCATCGCCTATGCCAAGGAGTTCGGCATGACGCAGATGGCGATTGCCGCGCTCGGACCGTGGAAACCAAGAACCACGGAGACAGCCGACGACGTGAAACGCTACGTCGAGCCTTTCAACGCCTTCGCCGAAAAAGCCCACGCCGCGGGCATCGTTGCCCTGCTCCACAATGAAGGCTTCGTCTCCGAATACATCGATGGCAAGCCGGTCTACGACATGATGATTGCGGCGCTTAATCCCGCCACCACCAGCTTGCAGTTTCAGGTCTCCACCCTGCAGCAGGGCTACAATGCCGTCACCTATTTCCAGAAGTACCCCGGCCGCTTCCTCTCCATGCACTGTCAGGACTGGGTGAAGGACCCCTCTACCAAGTCCGGCTTCCGACAGGTTCCCATAGGTAAGGGCGTCGTGGATTGGAAGGCGGTATTTACCGCCGCAAAAACAGGGGGCGTCAAGAACTACTTCGTCGAGCTTGAAGAGGATCCGGCGCTGATGCCGCAGAGCGTGCCTTTCTTGAAGTCCCTCAGCGTCTGAAGCTTTCGATCGAAAGCCCCATTCGGTTTTGACATTCGCAATTTGAAGAAGACAGAAAGGTGACCAACACCATGAATCGCCGCGAGCTTCTCAAAACCGCATCCGTATCGGCCGCCGGTTTCACGATTCTCCCAAGGCATGTACTTGGTGGAACCGGGTTTATCCCTCCCAGCGAAAAGATCACGCTTGCTCACATTGGCACAGGCACGCAGGGTCTTCGCGAGATGCCGCGATTGATGGCGAACCCGGAAATCCAGATCGTCGCCGTCTGCGACCCTTCAAAGCATGCGATCGGATACCGGGATTGGGGAAAGGACGACCTTCTCAATGAACTGCGGACCGTCCTCGATAAGCCCGCATGGAGGTCGGGAACTGAAGGAACTGTTCCCGGAGGCCGCGATGTGGCCAAGGACTTTGTCGAGACCTACTACGCGGGCGACCAACCGGGCGGCGCGTTCAAGGGCTGCTCTTCCTATGCCGATTTCCGCGAGCTGCTGGACAAGGAAAAGGACGTGGACGCAGTCAAGATCATGACGCCCGATCATCTTCACGGGGTCATCAGCGTCGCCTGCATGAAGAGAGGCAAGCATGTCATCATGCACAAGCCCATCGCCAATCGATTGCAGGAAGCCAGACTGGTGATCGATACTGCGCGCAAAACCGGTGTGGCCACGCACTTCATGCCCTGGGAAGCCAATGGTTCGATGGATCAGGTGATGGCGTGGATCAACGCTGGAGCCATCGGCACCCTCCGCGAAATTCATAACTGGACGCAGCGTCCCGTGTGGCCGCAGTACACCACCATCCCCGCCGCCGCCCCCATTCCGGATGGTTTTGATTGGGATTTGTGGCTGGGCCCTGAAGCCGAGCGGCCCTATTCGCCCGATTACACGAACATGGTGTTTCGCGGGTGGTATGACTTCGGAGGCGGTTCCATGGCGGATATGGGACATTACAGCCTGTGGACGGTGTTCAATGCCCTGGAGTTGGGATCACCCACCAGCGTCGAGCCGATGCTCAGTCACACTTGTGGGTTGAAGGACAGCATCGCGTTCACAGTGCAGAATGACTATTCTTTCCCGATGGCCTGTATCGTTCGCTTCAAGTATCCGGCGAAGGGAACAAGGCCCGCGGTGGACCTGGTGTGGTATGACGGCGGCATGCGTCCACCCACGCCGGACGAACTCGAAGTCGGCAGCAAAGAACTTCCCGAGGAGGGCATGATGTTCGTCGGCACCAAGGGCAAGATACTGGCGGGCTTCTTTCTTGAGGACCCACAATTGATATCGCAGGGAGAAATGCCCAAGGATTCAGTTGCGCCGGCTCATGTCCGAGGCAAACAGGTTTCGCCAAGCATGCGCCAGTGGATTGCCGCCGTGCGCGGAGGAGCGCAACCGCCTTCGAGTTTCCTCAATGCGTGGCCGATTTCAGAGGCCGTGAACTTGTATGCCGTCGCACTGCGGACGGGCAAGAAATTGCTTTACGATGGCGAATCGCGGAAGATCACCAACCTGGCGGATGCCAATAAATATTTGGCCCGCGAGTACCGCAAGGGTTGGGATCCACAATCGGCCTGAGAATCGTAGCTTGATTACAGGATCGGCATCAGGAGAACGGCTTCAGTCCCGCGATCTTCGACACGGAACGTTGATTCGCGCTTATCCCCAAGTCGTAAACTGGCCCGCTTCGGAGTTCCCCGCTCGACGAGCTGTAATGCCTGCAATCTCCAGTTGAAACGTTAATGCGGCTGTGACAACGGAAAGCAAGTCAAAATTGACGCTGATTGGGTCCGGATGCCACCGACCGGAAGTTTGACTATAGCGATCACCAGGCGTCCTTCCGCGGCAATTCGCTATTTGTCCGGAACGGAAACGGTGATGTTGCGGTAGCGGACGACGCCGTGGTGATCACCCTGTAAGTAAAAGGGGCCTGGCTCTGCTTCATCGCTGTCAAGAGCGCCTCCGGTGGGCCCGGGAAGCTCGACATTGTCGTGATACATTTTGCCGTCACGCAGGACCGTCACGTGTCTGCCAACCAGGGTGATGTCGAAACTGGTCCACCTTCCGAGCCCGTTTTCCGAGCCCTGCGGCGGTGGATACCAGCTATAGATCGCACCCATTTCATGCGTCGGTAGCTTGCCGCCTTCGGTGCCCACCTGTACCTCGTATCGGCCGCGCAGATAGATGCCGCTGTTGCCGCCTTCCGGACAGTTCACTTCTATATGGAGTTTGAAGTCCTGAAACTTTTGAGTGGTCTTGATGTTGGCTGCGCCGTGCACAGTTTGCCCGGGCACTTCCGGGTTGTCATTCACCAGCTCGCCATCTCGCGCCACCCACTTGTTATTCTCGACATTTCCCACTGGTTCCCAGCCCACCAGATCTTTGCCGTCGAAGAGGAGCGTGGGCTTGGTCCATTTCTTTGGCATCGGCCGATCGAGCGATGGCGCCTTCACTCCGGCGAGCGTCGGGCCATCAGTGTTGCCGCGTTTCTCAATGCCTGTGAGTTTGCCTGAGCTGGGCGACGTGAGCTCCCAGTCGAGTTCCGAGCCGGGGCGCGCTTGTCCCAGAACGACGATCAGTTTGCCCGACTGCATATGAGCGCTCTCGATCGGATGCCATGCGCCCCCTCGCGGCTGAACGCGACCCTCGATTCTGCCGCCGCTCTCGGTAAGCTCCATCCACTGCGGGTAAGGTTGGCCCGTGGCCGGGGTGGCGATCATGTCCCAGCGTCCAAGAAACTGCTTCCCATCCTGCGCGGAAACGGTCGAGGCGAGTGCAATCGCAAGGGTAGTTATGCCCAGAATCTTCAATCTGACTCCTTAAGTGCAGGATCGACAGATCAGCGATCCTTTGAGTGTGGTTTATCTTTCGATCTGCAGCGAGCGCTTCAAGTGTCGCACATGCGCCGGAATTATTGTGTGCGATGGGGTTGCAATCCAAGTTGCCAACTCCTCTGAACTCATTCGAGGGCAGACAACTTGTTTACGGCGAGTGTATGCTTTTCCCTGAGTGAAACGTTTCCACCACATCATCCGAAATGAAAAATCCTGAAGCCTCATTGCTCTCGTCTCTGGACCGCCGTGCGTTCATCAAAACAAGTTCCCTGGCCGCCGGCGCGCTCGCGTTTGGTGTGCCAACACTCCTGCGCGGACAAAACCTCAACAGCAAGCTGAACATTGCCTGCGTCGGAATCGGCGGGAAAGGCCGGAGCGACACCGACGCCTGTGCCGGCGAGAACATCGTCGCTTTGTGCGATGTAGATTCCGGCTCGGAAGCCTACGAGAAGCAGACGCAGAAATATCCGGAGGCGAAGTTCTACAGAGACTTCCGGCAGATGCTCGACCAGATGGATCATCAGATCGACGCGGTCACGGTCTCAACTCCGGATCATATGCACGCGATCGTGGCGTCCGCGGCGATGAAGCGAAACAAGGCTGTATTCGTTCAGAAGCCGCTCACCCAGACCATCCACGAAGCGCGCTACCTGCGCAAGATGGCACACGATCGCAAATTGGTTACCCAGATGGGCAATCAGGGCAGTGCGGCAAACGGTCTGCGCCGTGGGGTGGAGACGATTCAGGACGGGCTCATCGGACAGGTGCACGAAGTACACGTCTGGACCAATCGTCCGATATGGCCGCAGGCAATGAATCGTCCGCTCGAAGAAGATCCGGTGCCGTCAACCCTGGAATGGGATATCTGGATTGGACCGGCTCCGCTGCGGCCCTATGTGGGCAGACATAAGCCGGAAGAGCGTTATGGAATCTACGAGCCGTTTAACTGGCGCGGCTGGCAGGATTTTGGTTGCGGCGCGCTGGGCGACATGGGATGCCACACGGTCAACATGCCCTTCCGTGCCCTCGATCTGGGCGCCCCCACTGAAGTCGAAGCCATGCCCTTCGGCACCATGAACAAGGAGTCTTATCCCGTGGGCTCCAAGATTCGCTATGCCTTTCCCAAGCGCACCGGTCACGTTCCCCTCGAGCACCCGAGTTGGTTCCATCACTCCAGAAAAGTCGAGCACGATCCAATGACTCTCTGGTGGTATGACGGCGGCCAGCCCGACCCCTCCGCGCGTGGCGGCCACGACCTGAGCAACAAGCCGCCTGTCGAGCTCACTGCGGACATCGTCGCGCTGCTCGGGGACGTCCCCGATAGCGGCTGCCTGCTGGTTGGTGAAGGTGGCACCGTGTTTTCGCCGGACGATTATGGAACAAGCTTCTTCGTGAAGCTCAAGGGCGAACCGAAATTCACCCACTATCTCAAGCACCCGGCCATGGCGAAGTATCCGGAACGCATTCCACGCAATCCAGACGGCGGCAAGAAGGGCGCGGGTAGTGTCGCTGCCCATGCGCAGGAATGGCTCAAGGCAATCAAGGAACACAAGCCGCAGAACTGCTACTCGCGTTTCGAAGTCGCCGCGCCTCTCACTGAGATCATGCTGCTCGGTTGTGTGGCCCTCCGCACCGGCAAAAAGATAGAGTGGGACTCGCACAAGATGGAAGCGAAGAATTGTCCTGAGGCTGCGCAGTTCATACGACGGCAAGACCGCGCCGGCTGGGCCCTCTCTTGATGCGGGGTCCGGCAGCGCCGAACGGCGTCTGATCGTCTGTTCGGAGTGGGCGGGTTCAAGGTCCGCAGGAATATGTTGTTAACCCTCCTGTGGCAGGCTGGACCTTCGAATCAAAAGAGTGATAGAAATCACTTAATTTCGCGAAATGAAAAGGTATGGGTAGATCATGCCTCCAGAATCCAGTCTTGGCCCGCTTCATCGTCAATTCAATCGCCGCAGGTTTCTGACGGGCGCGGGATCTGCCGCGATGCTCCCTTGGGTAGCCCGTGCCGCCGCTGCGGAGACGCCGGCGACCCCTGCTAACAACCGCATCAACCTGGGCGTAATCGGCATGGGCTGGCAGGGGCCAGGGAACACAGAGGCTTTTCTGAATCTCGCCGACTGCCAGGTTGTCGCCGCCTGTGATATCGACGCCAAT
>Ga0134128_10005636_pt1 | contig 15172 bp, 11 predicted proteins | sample KB31754_FD_96462 | JGI IMG/M metagenome (GOLD analysis project Ga0134128, IMG submission 96462) | Terrestrial soil microbial communities with excess Nitrogen fertilizer from Kellogg Biological Station, Michigan, USA - KB3-175-4 | ecosystem: Environmental > Terrestrial > Soil > Unclassified ... | reverse complement strand
GGCGGCAGCTTGAATTCGCTGTCGACATGGGCGGCGATGTCACCGTCGGCGAAGACGACGCCGATCGGCTGGCCGCTCGAAACCTCTTTCGAGGAGCGGATCAGCGTGCCGTCCCTGTCCGTCACGACGGCATAGCCGCGCGCCAGCACGCCGCGATAGCTCAGCGTATCGAGCAGCTTTGCATTGGCGGACAGGCGTTGACGGCGATCGCCGAGCACGCGGAGAATGGCCGGCTCCAACCGGCGGCGCGCGTTGTCGAACTGGCGCGCCTCGCGATCGAAGGAGGCTCGGAGCGCCTGATGCGACAGCCGCGGGCCGATGGCGGCGAGCCGCAACGCTTTGCGATGCTGATGTGCCTGCAACGCTGCACCGAGCCGGGTCGAGGCAAGGTCGACGCGTTGCCGCGCCGTCGCCAAAAGATCGAGCGGGCGTGGGAGCGCGGCGCTGGCGGCGCGCACGCGATCGCGGTAGCCGACCGTCACGCGGCGGGCGGCCTGACGCTGGCGGAGTCCAATATCGTCGACATAGGCGATGAGTTCGGCGCGCACCGGCACCGCGGCTTCGGCAGCAGCGGTCGGCGTCGGCGCGCGCATATCGGCGGCGTAGTCGCAGAGCGTCGTATCGGTCTCGTGGCCGACCGCCGAGATCACCGGGATGCGGCTCGCCGCGACGGCGCGAACCACGACCTCCTCGTTGAAACTCCAGAGGTCTTCGATAGAGCCCCCACCGCGCGCCACGATCAGCAGATCGGGTCGCGGCACCGGGCCACCTTCGGCCAGCGCGTTGAACCCCGCGACGGCCGCGGCGACCTCGCTCGCCGAGGTTTCGCCCTGCACGCGGACCGGCCAGACCAGGACATGGCTCGGGAAACGATCATCGAGACGATGCAAAATATCGCGGATAACCGCCCCCGTCGGCGAAGTGATGACGCCTATGACGCGCGGCAGATAAGGCAACCGCTTCTTGCGCGAGGGGTCGAACAGGCCTTCGGCGAGCAGTTTTTTGCGCCGCTCCTCGAGCAGCGCCATCAGCGCGCCGGCGCCGGCCGGTTCCAGCTGTTCGATGACGATCTGGTACTTGCTGGAGCGCGGGAAGGTGGTCAGGCGCCCAGTGACGATCACCTCCAGCCCCTCCTCCGGCTTGAAACGCAGGCGCTGAAAGCTGGTCTTCCAGATCACCGCATCGATCGCGGCATCGGAATCCTTGAGGCTGAAATAGGCGTGGCCGGAGGAATGCGGCCCGCGATAGCCGGAGATTTCGCCGCGCACCCGAACAAAGCCGAACGCATCCTCGACCGTGCGCCGAACGGCCAGCGCGATCTCGGAAACGGTGAATTCGGAGGCGTTCGAGCGCGGTTCGTCCATGCCGCAGAGGTGCGCCATCGGGGCGCGCCGGTCAAGGGATAGCGGCAGCCGGAGAGGCGTGGTAGAGGCCGGTCCGAACCGCGCTGGCCCCTTTTCCCCTTGCGGTGAAAGGTGGATCGGCCGAAGGCCGAGACGGATAGGGGGAGCCGCGGACGCCGAGCTTGTGGCTCACCCCCACCCTACCCTCCCACAAGGGGGAGGGAGAAGGTGTGGTGAGGCCGTGCCACAAATCTCCCTCCCCCTTGTGGGGAGGGTAGCGGCAGCAGGGTGGGGGTGGGCCACACGCTCAGAGCTTGCGGCCTACCCCTCATCCGCCCTTCGGGCACCTTCTCCCGCAAGGGGAGAAGGAAGACATCACGGCGGCACTTAGACGAAGGAGCACTGATGCGGGTTCTGGTGATCGGATCGGGCGGGCGGGAACATGCGCTGGCGTGGGCCATCGCCAAATCGCCGCGGCTGACGGCGCTGTTTGTTGCGCCTGGCAATGGCGGCACCGGGAAAATCGCTCAGAATGTACCGCTCAACGTTGCCGATCATCGCGCCGTCGTCGACTTCGCCACGGCCCAAAAAATCGATCTCGTGGTCATCGGTCCCGACGCGCCCGCCGTTGCCGGGCTTGGCGACGACCTGCGAGCCGCGAACCTGCTCTGCTTCGGCCCGTCGAAAGCCGCGGCACAGCTTGAGGGCAGCAAGGCCTTCACCAAGGCCCTCTGCGACGAAATGCACATCCCGACCGCTGCCTATCGGCGTTTCAGCGAGGCTGCCCCTGCCATCGCTTATGTGCGCGAGCGCGGCGCACCGATCGTGGTCAAGGCCGACGGCCTCGCTTTGGGCAAGGGCGTGGTCGTGGCGGAAAGCGTGCAAGAGGCCGAGGACTTCATCAGCGACTGCTTTGGCGGCGCCTTTGGCGAGTCCGGCACCACGGTCGTCGTCGAAGATTATCTGGAAGGCGAAGAAGCGAGCCTTTTTGCCCTGAGCGATGGCGAGCACATCGTGATGCTGCCCACCGCGCAGGACCACAAGCGCGTCTGGGACGGCGACAAGGGGCCGAATACCGGCGGCATGGGCGCCTATTCGCCGGCGCCGGTGATGACGCCCGAATTGCTCGAACGCGCCCGCCGCGAGATCATCGAACCCGCAATACGCGGCATGGCGGCGCGCGGCACCCCCTTCACCGGCGTGCTCTATGCCGGGGTAATGGTCACCAAGGACGGCCCGAAACTCATCGAGTTCAATGTGCGCTTCGGCGATCCGGAGTGCCAGGTGCTGATGGTGCGGCTCAAATCCGACCTGCTCGACCTGCTTGAAGCGACAGCACGCGGCACACTCAAGGGCGTGGTGCCTGCGTGGCGCGACGAGGCAGCGCTTACCGTCGTGCTGGCGACGCAGGGCTACCCGGTCAGCGTCGAAAAAGGCAGCGAGATTGTTGGCGCGGAGAGCCTCGATTCCGGCGACGTCACCGCCTTTCAGGCCGCTACGAAGCGCGACGGCGACCGTCTGCTCGCCAACGGCGGGCGTGTGCTCAATGTCACCGCACTTGGCAGCACGGTCACCGAAGCGGCCGAACGCGCCTATGCGGCGGTCGATAAGATCGACTGGCCAGAGGGCTTTTGCCGCCGCGACATCGGCTGGCGCGCCATCGCCCGCGAAAAAAGCTGAACCTATCGTAAACCCTAGGCGTTCAGGGGTTATCAACACCCGGGGCGCACCCTATTTTGCTATCATGACCGAGGGCTTGGAAGTCGCGCACCGATCGACGCCGCTGCAACAGCGCGGACAGTCGATCGTTGACCAGTTGAACGGCGCCGCGCCGCCGCCGGTCGAAACGTCGCGCACGCAGCCCCGCATCGGCATCGCGCTCGGTGGCGGTTCGGCGCGCGGCCTCACCCACATTCCCTATATCGAAGCCATGGACGAGCTTGGGCTGAAGCCCAGCGTCATCGCCGGCTGCTCGATCGGGGCGCTGCTCGGCTCGGGCTGGGCCAACGGCATGACCGGCGCCGAGCTGCGGGACCACTCCTATACAGTGCTCGGCACCATGAAGATCATTGCCGGGCGTATCTGGGGCAATCAGCTCAAGAGCCTGGGCAATCTCTTCCACAACGGGCTCAGCATGCAGCTCGACGCGGCGCATGTGGTGGACAGTTTTCTGCCCGACCCGTTCCCCTACGCCTTCGAGGAACTGAAGATCCCGTTCTACGTGGTGGCGACGGATTTCCAGTCCTGGCATCAGGTGGTGTTCAGCACCGGCCCGTTGCGGCCCGCTATCGCCGGCTCGATCGCCATCCCGACGCTGTTCAAGCCGGTGAAATTCGCCAATCACCTGCTGGTCGACGGGGGCGTGGTCAACCCGCTGCCGCTCGACCAGGCGGCCGACTGCGACATTCTCGTCGGCATCGACGTCAATGGCGATCCGGCGCGGCGGCTCAACAAGACCGACTACAAGCCGCTCGATGTCTGGTTCGGATCGGCGCAGATCATGATGCATTCGCTGACGGCGCACATGATGGCAGCCTATCCGCCCGATGTTTACATGCGCCCGCATGTCGATGCGTTCGGCACGCTCGAATATTGGCGGGTGCGTGAAATCGTCGAGCATGCGGCCAAGGAAAAGGACAATTTCAAACGGCAGTTAAGCAAAAAGATCGAAGCGTTTATCGCCGATCCTGAAAGAACTGCTTCAGCAAGGCCGACGCGCGCGCTTCCCCAAGCCCCGAAATGACTTCCGGCCGGTGGTTTATGGCCGGCTGCGCGAACAGCCGTACGCCGTTATCGACCGCCCCGGCCTTTGCATCCTCGGCCCCGTAATAGAGCCGTCTGATGCGCGCATGGGCGATGGCGCCGGCACACATGGCGCATGGCTCGAGCGTCACATAGAGATCGCAGCCGTCGAGACGGCCAGTATCGCGCTTTGCGAGTGCCGCGCGGATCGCCAGCATTTCGGCATGCGCCGTCGGGTCGTTGAGTTCGCGCATGCGATTGCGCTCGGCGGCCAGCACCTCGCCACCCTCAACGATCACCGCGCCGACCGGCGCTTCGCCGCGCTCCGCGGCCTCCGCGGCGAGCGACAAAGCAAGATCCATCGGTGTGGGGCGAGCCGGCGACATGGCGGGCGAATAGCAGATTTGTCAGGCTGGCGGGAGGGGCATGACGGCGGGAATGCGACGGACGGCTGGGGACCGTCGCCAGCATCCGGCGGCCTATTCTCCCACCTGCAGCCGGGAAAATTTGGTGAATTTGGGCCAGAAGAAGCCGGTGGATTGACGATAGCGCTGGTAGTCGGGGCCGAGCGCGGTGGCGGCGAATTTGCGTTCTTCGCCGCGCGCCGCACCGACATAGAAGGCGACGAGCCCGATCAGGAACGGCAGCACCCACGGCGACCAGATGGCGATCGCCCAGCCGATCCAGAACAGCAGATAGGACGTGTAGAAGGGGTGGCGAATGAACCGGTAGGGCCCGCGGTCGACCAGCCCGTGCGGCATCACCGGATCGAACGCAAAGGCCAGCCTCGCTTCCCGCGAGGCAGTGATTGCGGCCCGGAACAGCGCGAAGCTCGCCAGTTCGATTACGACGCCGGCAATACTCGCGGCCAAGGGCTGCAGGCCGGTAATGAAGAGCAACGCGGAGAAAATCAGCGTCGAGGCGATGACCAGCACGGCGAGCAGCATGGCGCCCGGCGCCATCTTTTCGGAAACAAAATGCGATCTGGTGGCGAGCATGTGCTGGGCAACGATGCCCCAGCTCACGAGGAGAACGACGAACTCGGCAAGGAGGGTCAAAGCGGGCTCCCATGGCTTCGAGCCTTTATTACCAGACTCGCCGGCTGCCGCCGTCAATCAGTAATTTACCTTCTCGGCCCCTCCGGCGAAATGTCCCCGTTATTCTTTGCCCAGGGGAGGCTGTTAACGCATTGGTAACCCCGGTTTTCATCCATTCGTTAGCGCGCGGCGGTTTAAGTTGACGCCCGTTTCAACGGTGCCGTGCCATGTCCGCCTCGCAAAAGCTAATTTCGACCCCTAAGGGGAAAATCGCCGTTCGCGACAGCCTGGATGGCGATTTTCCGGTGATCATGCTGCATGGCAGCGGGGCCTCGCAGAAAGCGTTTGCCAAACAGTTCGATAGCCAGCTTGCCTCAAGGTTCAGGCTGATCGCCATCGACCTGCCGGGGCACGGCGATTCCGAGGATGCGGGCGATATCGAGGGATACAGCCTGCCGGGCCTGGCCGACACCGTCGGCACGGTCATCGAGACGCTGGGGCTCAGGCAGATGGCGGTGCTTGGCTGGTCGCTCGGTGGCCACGTGGCGATCGAGCTCATGGCGCGGCATGCGGCGATCTCCGGCCTGATGCTGACCGGCGCGCCGCCGGTATCGGCCGGACCGCTCGGCATGCTGCGGGGATTCCACACCGGCTGGGACATGCTGCTTGCCTCAAAGGTCAATTTCAGCGAACGCGACGCGGCGCATTTCGCCCGCATGTGCTTCGGCGACGCGCCGCCCGCGGCGTTCGTCGGCGATATCAGGCGTGCCGACGGCCGGTGCCGCGCGCGCTTCGTGCGCTCGATGATGGCCGGCGAAGGCGCCGACCAGCGCCGGACGATCGAGACCACGCCCGTGCCGGTCGCCATGGTCGCCGGCGAACACGAAAAGATCGTGCGGGTTTCCTACCTGTCGACCCTCTCCTACCCGATGTTGTGGGGCGACAAGGTGCAGATGGTCGAGGGCGCCGGCCATTCGCCGTTCTGGCAGAATCCGGATCGCTTCAACCTGCTGCTCGGCAACTTCGTCAGCGACGTGGCGCGGCTGGCCGCCAGCGCACCGGCCGCACAGCGCGTTGGCGCGCGCTAAGCACAAACCTACCGGGTTTCGGCTCTAGCGGCTATGCTCGTGGCGAAGGAGAATCGCCATGCCGATCCGGCAATTGCCCGAGGCCCTGGTCAACAAAATCGCTGCCGGCGAGGTGGTCGAGCGGCCCGCCAGCGTCGTCAAGGAGCTGATCGAGAACGCCATCGATGCCGGCGCGAACCGCATCCGGCTGACCACGGCGGGCGGCGGGATCGGGCTGATCCGCATCGAGGATGACGGCACCGGCATGGACGAGCGCGATCTGCTGCTTTCCGTCGATCGCCACGCCACCAGCAAGCTCGCCGATGACGGGCTCGACGATATCCGCACACTTGGCTTTCGCGGCGAGGCGCTAGCCTCGATCGGGGCGGTTTCGGCGTTTTCGATCGCCTCGCGGCCAGCCGACGCTGCGACCGGGCTGAGCCTTGTGCTCGATCGTGGCCGCAAAACGGGCCCCACGCCGGTCGCGATGAACCGCGGCACCATTGTCGAGGTGCGCGACCTGTTCGCCGCCGTACCGGCACGCCGCAAATTCCTCAAATCCGAGCGGGCGGAAGCCGCCGCAATCACCGACGTGGTGCGGCGGCTGGCGATGGCCAACCCCGAGGTGCATTTCGTTGCCGAGGGCGCCGACCGCTCGCCGATCAACTGGCCGGGTCAAGCGGGCGATGGGGCGCTGGCGGCGCGGCTGATGCAGGTCATGGGCGGGGACTTCGCCGCCAACGCGGTGCCGCTGGCCATGGCGCGGCATGGCGTGGTGGTGGCGGGGCTCGCCGGGCTGCCGACCTATTCGCGCGCCAACAGCTTCAGCCAGTTCTACTTCGTCAACGGCAGGTCGGTGCGCGACAAGGTGCTGCTCGGCGCGGTGCGCGCAGCCTATGCGGATTTCCTGTTCCGCGACCGCTTCCCCGCCATTGCGCTATTCCTCGCCATCGATCCGGCCGAGGTCGACGTCAACGTCCATCCGGCCAAAGCGGAGCTCCGCTTCCGCGACGGCGGCGGCGTGCGATCGGCGGTCATCCGGGCGATTGGCGAGGCGCTGACGGCCGCCGGCTTCCGCGCCTCATCCACGGTTGCAGCGGATGTGATGGACGCATTTCGCGTGCCGGAGATGGCGAGTGCCGCTCCAGCGGCGACCGCGCCGGCCTACGCTTCGCGCTTTGACGTGTTGCCGGACGAGCCGGGCCGAAGCTTCGCCGGTCTCAGCGAGCTGAGCGCGCGTTACGAGGCGCCGCCCGCTACGGCGAACGATGCCGAGTTCCCGCTCGGCGTGGCGCGGGCGCAGATGTTCGAGAATTTCATCGTCGCGCAGAACGGCGACAGCCTGCTGCTGGTGGATCAGCATGCGGCCCATGAACGGCTGGTCTATGAGCGGTTCAAGGCGCAACTCGCCGCCGGCCCCGTGCCCAGCCAGGCACACCTGATTCCGGTAGTGGTCGAATTGCCGGAGGACGATTGCTCCAGGCTCGAGGAGGCGGCGCCCTCGCTCGAACGGCTGGGGCTTTATCTTGAGCGGTTCGGGGCACGGGCTGTGGCCGTGCGCGAAACGCCGGCGGTGCTCGGCCAGGGCGATGTCGAGGGGCTGGTGCGCGACCTCGCCGACGGGCTCGCCGAATGGGGCGAGGTCGCAACGCTCAGCGACCGCATGGAGGCAATCATCGGCCGCATGGCCTGCCACGGCTCGGTACGTTCCGGGCGGCGCCTCCGCCTCGACGAAATGAACGCCCTGCTCCGCGAAATGGAGGCAACGCCGCATTCCGGCCAGTGCATCCACGGCCGCCCCACCTATGTGGAATTGAAGAAGCGCGACATCGAGCGGCTGTTCGGCCGGTCGCGGTAGGGCGCTGGTTGAAGGCCTCTGCTTCCCTGCCTGCCTTCTCCCCTTGTGGGAGAAGGAAGAATTGCGCGCACGGCCGAGACTTCAGCCCGACACAGGCGCGATGAAATGCACCGCCGCAGCGCCATATTCCCGCCGGTCCTCGACCGCGAAACCCGCCGGCAGGTTGAGGGCGACATCGCTGCTCTCCTCCAGCACAATGGTCGCGCCCGGCGCGATCCAGCCGCCGTCGCGGGCCGAAATCAACGCGCGCTCGCCGAGACCTTTGCCATAGGGCGGATCGAGGAAGATCAGGTCGAAGGGGCGGATGGTGCCGGCCGTGCCGAGATCGGTGGCATCGCGGCGGAGCAGCTTGGTGACGCCGCCGGCGCCGAACGCCTCGATGTGATCGCGGATCAGGCCGCGCGCTTCGACGCCGATGTCGACAAAGACGACGTTGGCCGCGCCGCGCGACAGCGCTTCGAGCCCCAACGCGCCGGTGCCGGCGAAAAGATCGAGCACGCGCCTGCCGTCGAGGTTCGGGCCCAGCCGGCTGGCGAGGATGTTGAACACGGCCTCGCGCACCCGGTCGGCGGTGGGGCGGATGCTGTCATCGGCGGGCGGCAGCAACGCCTTGCCGCGGAATTTTCCGGCGACAATGCGCATCGCCTATTCGCTGCGCGGACGCGGCGGGCGGCGCGGCCCGCCTTTGCCGGAAGGACCGCCTTTGCCGCCGGGACCGGCCGGACGCAGCTTCCCACCCGTTGGCCGGCGATCTCCCGCCGGTTTGCCGCCGGGACGGGGAGCGTAAGCCTTGCCGCCGGCCGAGCGCGCCGCGCCGCCGGACTTGGTACCGTAGGGCCGCGTCGAACGGGGCCGGTCCGTCGAGCGGTCAGCCCCCGGCTTGCCGCCGAACGATCGTTTTGGTCGTGGCGAGCCGGCGCCGGCACGGAACGGCCGCGCTTTGTCGTCGTTGCCGCGCGCCGGGCGATCGCCATCGTCGAATTTACGGGCGCGAGGCGCACCGGCGCTGGCATCGCGAGGTTTGAAGGCGCGCGCCGGGCGGGCGGCATCGCCGTCGCGAGGCGCACGCGGCTTGTCGCCGAAGCTGCGCTCCCGGCCGGGCGGACGACCGGTGGCCGCGCCGCGCGGCTTGCCGGCAAAGCTCGATGGTTTGCCACCTGTCCGGGGTTCCTTGGCCTCGCCCGGCTTGGGCTTCCTGCCATAGCTCTTTTCCTCGAACACCACCGGCTCGCGGCCATCGTCGTAGTGGATTTTCCGTGTCGGGCCGGTGTCCTCCGCGGCGAGCGGCCTTGCCGGCGCGGCACGGCGGTTGCCGGAATTGCTGCCCGGCCGGTCGGGCCGCGGCCGCTGGCGCCGCAGTTCTTCCATCTCCTCCGGCGTCCGTTCTGCCCGATCGGTGAAGCGGAAACGGTGGCTGTCGATGGTCGTGGTGTGCGTGCCCCGGCCGTAGGTGCGTTCCTCCGGCGCCGCCGGGCGCGGCTTGCGGGTAGGGCCGCGCGTCGTCGCCTGGGCGCTCTCTTCGGGCATGGCCGAGGCGAAGTCGACCTCTGCTTCGTCCGCCAGGCGCTTGCCGAGCTGATCCTTCAGCACGCGCGCCTTCACCACCTCGACGGCGCCGATAGGCAAATCGCCGAGCTGGAACGGCCCAAAGCTGATGCGGATCAAACGGTTGACCTCAAGCCCGAGCGCGCCGAGCACGTTCTTGACCTCGCGGTTCTTACCTTCGCGCAGGGCCAGTTCGAGCCAGACATTGCTGCCCTGATCGCGCTCGAGCGTCGCTTCGATGGGGCCGTATTTGACGCCCTCCACCTCGATGCCGCGCTTCAGGACATCGAGCTGCGCCTGGGTAACGGTGCCATGCGCGCGGACGCGGTATTTCCGGAGCCAGCCGGTCACCGGCAATTCGAGCACGCGCTTCAGGCCGCCGTCGTTGGTGAGCAGCAGCAGGCCTTCGGTATTGATGTCGAGGCGGCCGATGCTGAGCACGCGCGGCAGGCCCTTTTCGGCGAGCGTATCGAACACCGTCGGGCGCCCCTCGGGGTCTTTTTCGGTGACCACGAGGCCCCTGGGCTTGTGATAGAGCCAGACGCGGGTGCCTTCCCGTTCGGCGAGCGGGATGCCGTCGACCACGACGTGGTCGGCGGCCGATACATTGAAGGCCGGCGTCATGACCTTGCGGCCGTTGACCGCGACGCGGCCGGCCTTGATCCATTCCTCGGCGTCACGGCGGGAGCAAAGCCCGGCGCGCGCCATGACCTTGGCGAGGCGGTCGCCGGCTATTGGTACCGCTGGGGTGTCGCTCATGACCTGCTCCGATAGAAAAGGGCCCGGCGCGATGCCGGGCCCAAACGATATTGCCACAAATCAGCGTGGCGCGGCCGTGTTACTTGTATCCAGCGTCGCCAGCGGTCAGGCCATTCTCGGCGTTGTAGAGCTGATTGTTGATCGATTGATCGATGCTCTCGGTCGGCCCCATATCCTTGACCATGACTCTGCGAATCTGCTCCGGGCAGCGCGAGTCGCGGAACGGCACCAGCGTACCGTCGGCCGCCTTACACACTGCGTCCTTGCCCTTGTAGTCGGCGAAGTACGAGACCGGCGGCAAGGTCAGGGCGCGCGTGCCCGGTGCCTGGCTGACGTTGGCTGCCGCCAGACGCGCCGTCAATTGCTTGCGCTCGGTATCGGTGAGCGGGCGCCCGTCGAGGGCCTGGAGATCGATGACGCGGGCATTGCGCAGATGCTGCAGGTCGGCATCGGTCAGCCCGGCGGTGTTGATCCTCGGATTGTCCGAATCCACCGGCAGCGCAGCGGCGGCACTCCCCTTGGTCGGGGCCGGCAATTGCGCCACCTGCTTGGGCATGACCAGCGGCCCGCGCCGCTCCTTGTCGTCCTTGGCGGCCGGCGGGGGAAGGATGTCCAGCCCCTGGAGCGTGGTATCCATTACCTCACGCTCGAAGGTGCCCGGATCGACCAGCGCATTGGTGCCCTCGGAGGTGGTGCAGGCCGAAAGCACCGGCACCATGAGGATCAGCGACAGCGCCGCCAGCGGCTTCAGCAGAGCAGCAAGAAAGGCGGCGGGCCGCCCGGTCGTGTCGCGCTTCATTCAACTTCCCTGTGCAATTCCGTTAGGCGCCCCGCGGCCTTATAACGCATCGTCGCAGCTAAGGCCAGATTCGGGCGGCAATAGGTCTATCGCCCAACCTCCCGCGCCCAAACGGGAAAATGGCGCCATGCCTGCCCGAATTCGCTCTAAGTGTTGCGCGGGCGCCCCAGCCCGAGAAAGTCGAGGATGAGCAGGATGACGCCCACCGTGATTGCGGCATCGGCAAGGTTGAAGATGTAGAAGGAATATTGCTCGTAGTGGAAGTGGAAGAAATCCGCCACGCCGCCATAAATCCAGCGGTCGAGGGCGTTGGACAGCGCCCCGCCGATACACATCGCCAGACCTGCCCTGAGCCACACGCCGTCAGCCCGCCACCACCAGATGCCCAGCGCAATGATCGCCACAAGCATCAGCACGCCGAGCAGCAGCACCGGCAGGTTGGTGAGGAGGCCGTAGGAGATGCCGGTGTTCCACACGAGGACGTAGTCGAAGAAGCTGGTCACCGGCACGTATTCGCCGCCCTTCCAGCCGAAGACGACGAGCTGGATATATTTCTGCAGCCGGTCGGCGCCGAAGGCCAGAACGAAGAGGGCGAGACTGAGCCAGAGCGTGGCGTGGCGGTATTTGGCCGCCTCCCTTCCAGCCTCCCCCACGACTGGAAAGGTGCTTGTCTGGGGCTGTTGAGCCGCGCCGCCATCCGAACTCAGCCGGGCGCCCTCCCCCTTCTGGGGAGGGTTGGGGAGGGAGCCGGACGCCGTCACGCGTCGAGCCCCGCCGCCTTGCGCTCCCGCATCGCCTCGGCGTCGCGCGGCGAGAGGTCGGGATAGTCGCTGTCGCTGCCGACCTCGGGCAGGATTTTCCACGAGCGGGCGCAGCGCTTACCCTCGGCCAGGGCCGGCACCACGGCCACGCCGGCGATCTCGGGCAGGCGAAAGGCGTTGTCGGGTCCATTGCCGGCGATCACCTCGATGGACGAAGTGATGCAGACCTCGGCAAAGTCCTCGCCTTCGAGCGCCTTGAGCAACTCGCCGTCGGCGACATAGACTTTTGGTGCGGCTTCAAGCGATGAGCCGATGCGCTTTTCGCGCCGCTCGATTTCCAGCGCCCCGGTGACAACACGGCGAACGCGAGTGATCTTGTCCCAGCGTGCTTCGAGTGCCTCGTCGACCCAGCTCTCGGGCAAGTCCGGGAACAGTTCGAGATGGACCGATAGCGCTTCCTTGTGGCGCGACAGCCAGGTTTCCTCGGCGGTGAACGGCAGGATCGGCGCGAGCCATTTCACCAGCGCGTCGAAGACATGCTCGATCACCGTCAGCGAACCCTTGCGCTTCAGCGACGAGATCGGATCGCAGTAAAGCGCGTCCTTGCGGATATCGAAGTAGAACGCCGAGAGGTCGTTGGCGGCAAAATTCGAGATCGCGGCGACGACGCGCTTATAGTCATAGGCGAGATAGGCGGCGCGGACGGTCTTCTCCAAGACTTTCAGCCGGTGCAGCACGAGGCGATCGAGATCGGCCATTTCGCTGAATGGCGTCATCGTCGCCTTGTCGTAGTGGGCGAGGTTGCCGAGCAGCCAGCGTAGCGTGTTCCTGATCTTGCGATAGGCATCGACGGTGGTCTGGATGATCTCCTTGCCGATGCGCAGGTCGTCGGCATAGTCGGACGACGCCACCCACAGGCGCAAAATATCGGCGCCGTACTGCCTGATGATGTCCTGCGGCGCGACGGTATTGCCGAGCGATTTGGACATCTTCTTGCCCTCGCCATCGAGGGTAAAACCGTGCGTCAGTACCGAGGCGTAAGGCGCAAAGCCGTTGGTGGCGCAGCTTTCGAGCAGCGAAGAATGGAACCAGCCGCGATGCTGATCCGAGCCTTCGAGATACATCGAAGCGGGGAAAGACAGCCATGGCCACTTCTGCTTGTTGCGCAGCACCCAGGCATGCGTCGTGCCGCTCTCGAACCAGACGTCGAGGATGTCATCGACCTTCTGCCACTGCACGGCGTTCGGCACGCCTTCGAGGAATCGCTCGCGGGCCCCCGGCTTGAACCAGGCGTCGGCGCCTTCTTCCTCGAAGGCCTGGCCGATCCGGTGGTTGACCTGCTCGTCCTTGAGGATGTCGCCCGCCTCGTTGACGAACACGGCGATCGGCACGCCCCAGGCACGCTGGCGCGACAGCACCCAATCGGGCCGCTCGGCGATCATCGAGCGCAGGCGGTTCTGTCCGGCCGGGGGATAGAATTTCGTCGCGTCGATCGCCGCAAGGGCGCGATGTCGCAGCGTGTCGCCGGCTTTGCCCAAAATGTCGCGGTCCATGTAAACGAACCACTGCGGCGTGTTGCGGAAGATCACCGGCTTCTTCGACCGCCAGGAATGCGGGTACTGATGCTTCACACGGCCGCGCGCGACCATCATGCCGCGCTCAGCCAGCGCCGTGATGACGCGGTTGTTGGCGTCGCCCTTCTTGCCGTTGTCGTCGAGGACGCGCGCGCCTTCGAAGCCGGGTGCGGCGGCCGTATAGAAGCCGGCGTCGTCGACGACGTAGGGAATTGCGGTGTCGATGCCGAGGGCGGCGATCTTGCGGCCGGACTTCAGCCAGATCTCGAAGTCGTCGAGGCCGTGACCGGGCGCCGTGTGGACGAAGCCGGTGCCGGTATCGTCGGTGACATGATCGCCATCGAGCAGCGGTACTTCAAAATCGTAGCTGCCGGCGAGCCCGCGAAGCGGGTGAACGCAGGAGACGACCTTGCCGAGGTCCACGTCCGACAGGCGGGTAAAACCTTCCACCTTGGCCTTGGCGAAAACATCGGCGGCGAGTTTGTCGCCGAGGATGTATTTTTCACCGACTGCGGCCCAATTGCCCTCCGGCGCTTTCGTTACTTCGTAAAGGCCATAGGCGATCCGGCTCGAATAGGAGATCGCCCGGTTGGCCGGGATCGTCCACGGCGTCGTCGTCCAGATCACAACGGAAGCGTTCAGGTCTTCGAAATCGGCGGTGCCAAAAGCGCGGTTGCCGGAGTGGACCGGAAACTTCACCCAGATCGTATCGCTCTCATAATCCGCGTACTCGATTTCGGCCTCGGCCAGCGCCGTACGCTCGACCACCGACCACATCACGGGCTTCGATCCGCGATAAAGCTGGCCGCTCGCCGCGATCTTCATGAGTTCGCGTGCAATCTGAGCTTCGGCGTCGAAGCTCATGGTTAAATAAGGATTACTCCAGTCGCCAATAACGCCGAGGCGCTTGAATTCCTCGCGCTGCACATCGACCCAATGCTGCGCAAACGTGCGGCATTCGGCACGGAACTCGATCAGATCGACGTCGTCCTTGTTCTTGCCCTTCGAGCGATATTCTTCCTCGATCTTCCATTCGATCGGCAGCCCGTGGCAGTCCCAGCCCGGCACATAGGCCGAGTTGTAGCCGAGCATCTGCATCGACCGCGAAACGAGGTCTTTCAGCGTCTTGTTGAGCGCGTGGCCAATATGGATGTTGCCGTTGGCGTAGGGCGGGCCATCATGCAGCGTAAAGTTCGGCCGGTCCTTGGCCTGCTCGCGCTGGCGGCTAAAAATATCGAGGTCTTCCCAGCGTTTGAGCCAGGTCGGCTCGCGCTCGGGCAAACCGGCGCGCATCGGGAAATCGGTCTGCGGCAAAAACAGCGTCGACGAATAGTCCGTCTCGGTCTTTTCGCCCAAAGTGGTGTCGGTCATGGCTGGTATTTCGGCTAAATGCTGATTGGGGCGGCTTGTAGCAAGCGAGGCGCGGGGGTGCCAGTTATTCTTCCGGGCTGCCGGAGGGAGCCAAAGCGGCGCTGGAATGACCTAGGGGTTTGGGTGCGGCTGTGCCTCATCCCCAAAACCTCATGGTGATCCTTCGACAGGCTCAGGATGTCGAACCACGATTGTTTCGCGCCGGTGGCCCATGGTTCGACAGGCTCACCATGAGGGTGGTGGGGGTGATGGAGCCGCCAACTCACGCCAAAAACACCGTGTCACCCCGGCGCATGGGGTCCATCCTGATGATGCG
>Ga0134128_10005634_pt1 | contig 15180 bp, 8 predicted proteins | sample KB31754_FD_96462 | JGI IMG/M metagenome (GOLD analysis project Ga0134128, IMG submission 96462) | Terrestrial soil microbial communities with excess Nitrogen fertilizer from Kellogg Biological Station, Michigan, USA - KB3-175-4 | ecosystem: Environmental > Terrestrial > Soil > Unclassified ... | reverse complement strand
GCGTGTCGAACGTGCACGGCGCGTCGTCGTCGCTGCCGGAGCACGCGTCATAAGCGTTCGGCGGCGGGCCCCGATGTGACCGCGGACCGCCGTCGCCGGGCTGAGCCGCGACGAAGCCGGAAACCGCGAGAACCGCCGTGACGGCGGCGGCCGACAAGAAAGGACGGATCATCGGATGCCGCAGTATAACGGGCATTTCCGGAGCGGGCAAGGCCGCGCCGGCCGTCGGAACTATCCCCGGGGATAGCTACGGCTTCTTGAGCGGGAAGACCGCGTAGGTCTGGATCACGTCGAACGCCAGGCACGCGATCAGGATGCCCGCCGTGACGAGCAAGCCGGTCGCGGTCGGCACCGCGGCCATGAGCCAGCCCAGGCCGAGCACGCCGATCACCGAGGCGGCGAGCATGTAGAAGGTCATCGCGGAGTAGACCTTGCCCTGGTCGTTGGGGAAGGAGCCCGCGACGACGCGCGTCGTGAGGCTCGACCAGATCACGTTGGCGGGCGTGGCGAGCACGGCCGAGAGGAGCATGAACGCCACCGACGGCCACAGCGAGTGCGCGAAGAACAGCGCGGCGTACGCCGCCCACGACGCGGCGTGCAGGAGGTTGGACCACTTGCCTTGGCGCTGCAGAGAGTCCATGCCGGACTTGGCGTCGCGGCGCGCGCCCTCGACGTAGCCGGCGCCGCGGCGCGCGGCCCACAGGCGGACGTCGCGCGCCGCGCCGGAAGCCTCGAGCAGGGCGGCGGACTCCTCGGGCGAGATCTTCAGGACGCGCCCGAGCTCGGGGACCGCCTCGGCGAGCACGTCGGACGCCAGCTCGGCCGGAAGCCGCGCGCGGCCCTTGCCGGCGGCCCATTCCGCCTTATAGCGCTCGAGGACCTCGTTGAGCGAGCCGCGCACCGCGCCCGCGGCGCGATCGAGCTCGCCGGGCGTCAGCTCCGGGTCGCGCGCCGCCAGCGCCGCGCGGAACTCGGCCGCGGCCGGCGCCAGCGCCTTCTGCGCCGGATCCTTGACCATCGTCATGACGCCCGACGCGAGACCGACGCCCAGCGCCGAGGCCGCCAAGAACAGGCTGAACGCGCTCGGCCCCGCCTTGAGCACGTCGCCCAGGTAGCGCGGCAGGGCCGCGAAGATCAGGGAGTCGCCCGACGCGAACGACAGCGTCGACAGCGTCAGGTAGCGGCGCAGGAACCGGTCGCCCCAGGTCAGCTTGAAGCCGTCGATCAGCTCCCGGACCGGATTGCGCGGCGCGGAGGCCACGACCGGATAGCCCTCGAACTCGGCGGGAAGCCCCGCGGCGAGCGACGGCTCGACGCCGGATATCTCCACGACGAGCGCCTGGCGGCCGTCCGGCAGCTTCGCCGCGCCCACGCCCTTCACCTTCGCCGAGCCGAGGTCCTTGCCCTTCAAAGACTTCAGGAGCTCGCGCCGCGCCGCGAGCATCTCGTCGCGCGGGAGCTTGAGCCACAGCCCATAGCCAACCCCGGTGGCGAGGAGGATGATCGCGTACACTCCGTACGACAGCGCGCTTCCCATCAGCGGCGCCGCGAACAGCCCGCCGACCGACGCGATGAACGCCCCCGCCAGCAGCGGCCCGACCACGCCCACCACGTTCGTCACGATCGTCATGATCGCGTTGGCGCGGTTGTAGTAGGCCTCGTCGTCGCCGAGGATGCGGTTGAAGGCCACCGAGCCCGCCGTGCCGCCCGTCGACTGCAGGAAGCCCGCGGCGGCGATGAGCAGGCAGAACGCCGCGAAGCCGAAATGCCCGGTCACGAACAGCACCGGCACCGCCGCCATCAGCACCGCGCGGCCGACGTAGGTCCAGACGAGAGTGCCCTTCACCGGGTGCCGGTCCACGAACGGGCCGGTCAGCAGGCTGCCGGCGGCCTGCGCGCCCCAGTTCGCCGCGCGGTTGTAGCCGAGCTTGGCCGTGTCGGCCTTCGTCGGCGCGATCAGGTTCGGCAGCGCCGTGTAATGGAAGTCCACGCCCAGCGTCGCCAGCGATTGGCCCAGCGTGAACGCCCAGAACGCCTTGTTGCGGCCCTCGTCGGGAAGGACGCGGTAGAACCGTTTGAGCTTTTCGCCGAGGCGGTGAAAAAGGCCGCCCCCGTTTCGAGCGGGGGCGTCTGGCGCGGCCGGCGAGGCGACGGCGAGAGGGGCTCCCCCCTCCCCCGAGTTCGGCGGGCGCGGGCGAGACGGCTTGGCCGCGCGCAGCGCGTCGGACATGTCGGAGAGCCGCTCGATGCGCAGGGACGTCTCGGGATGCGTCACGAAGAGATCGAACAGGAAGTCGTCGCCCTTGCCGATCACCGCCTCGGTGACCGCGTCCAGCTTCGGCAGGGCCCCGGCCGCGGCGGCCTGCTGGAGCGGGTTCACCGTCATCAGGAAGGAGAGCGCCGAGATCCGCGGGATGTTGACGCCGGCCAGCATGTAGCCCTGGCGCGGCCTCCACGTCGTGAGCATCCCGAGCGCGAGCGCCAGCGCCTGCGGGTCCTCGCTGAGCAGGGCGCCGTCCTCGTCGGCCATGCCCTCGTTGTTGCGCGAGGAGGCCATCTGCACGATCTGGACCACGACCGGCACCCACAGCGCGGCGAAGAGCTTGACCAGCGCGGGCAGCGACTTGACCGCGACCCCGACAGAGATCGGGTCGACGAGCTGGGTGCGGCTGCCCCCCTCGGCGTCGTCGCCATAGACGCGCGCCTCGGGCGAGGTCTCGGGGACGGGGCGGCCGACGAGCCGGTCGAGGGCCTTCTTCGCCGCGGCCTTCGCGTGGCCGACGGCCCACATCACGCCGTACGAGGCGAACGCGATCGACGAGGACACCGCCCCCGCGATCGCCCCGGAGAGCATGTGCCGGTCCATCACGTGCGTGAACTCGTGCGCCAGCACTCCGGTCAGCATGCGCACGCCCAGCGACTTGAGCTCGACGCGGTCGGCCTTGAGCACGGCGGCCTGGATGTCGGCCGGCGTCGACTCCTCGGTGACGCCGGAGATCGAGCCCGCGACCGCTCGACGGAAGACCTTGAAGGACTTGGTCCCGGCCTTCGAGTTCGCCATGAGCCGCGCGACGCCGTCGCGCACGTTCTCGGGATCGAGCGTCATCTGCTTGATCCCCGCGGTGACGCCGACGAGCGCGTGAAAGGGGCTGCGGCCGGTCGCGTACGCGTTCGGCAGCGGGAGCGGGTCGTTGACCATCTCCGGCATCGGGATCTCTATCTTGCCGGCGGCGCGTCGCTTCGCGTTGATCCTCTCGCGCAGGCCGCGCATGATCGCGAAGAACTCCGGATCGTTCTTCTCGTCGGCCGGCTTGTCCTTCATGACGAGCTTGATGATCGTCGTCGCGAACCAGAACGGCGCGGCCGCGAGCGCGACGGCGGGGAGCATGCTCGCGAGCAGGCTGTGGAAGCCGAACACCGTCAGACCCATCATCACGCCGATGCCGGCCATCGAGGCGATGATGCCGAACGTCTTGGCCCAGTGGTGATAGTTGGGCCAGCGCGACGGCCCCTCGTCCGCCGCGGCGCCGGCGGGCGCGGAGAACGTCGAAGGCGCCGGATCCGACTTCGGCAGGAAGCGGACGAGCAGGCGCTCGGTCCAGACCGCCGCGCGCTCGCCCGCGAAGGCGATCACGAGGAAGGTCAGGGGGCTCGTGAAGCCGCCGATCGCCGTGAACGCGAGCAGGCCGACGTACACCGCGTCGAAGCTCGCGGCCTTATTGAGGATGTTCTTCCAGAACGGCTTCGCGCCGTCCCACTTGGACGGCGACCGCAGGCCGAGGACGTTCCAGACGAGGAAGGCGACGTTGGTGTGCACGGCCGAGTAGCCGGTCAGCAGCGCGAAGACCGCGCCGATCATCACCCACTGGAAGGACGGGAAGCGCAGCTTCTGGATCGTGCCCGGGATATTGAACGCGCGGCCGCTTTCGGCCGCCTGGATCGCGCTGCCCAGGAAGAACGCGATCGTGGTCATCGCGGGCAGTGCCAGCATGCCGAGGATCGGCGCCACGGCCAGCCCGCCGACGGCGGCGGCGCCGATCGCCAGCGGCGTGAAGCCCAAAGCGCCCCAGACCAGCACCGAATTGAGGAACGGCGCGCCGCGCGCGGCGAGGCCCGCGGCCAGTCCGGCGGCGGGCAGCACCGACGTGAGCAGGCCCGCGCCCGAGAGCGTCAGCGCGAGGCCCGGGGCCGCGACGACGAGGGCTCCGGCGTAGACGCCGATCGCCAGGTCCAGGAGGACCTTGACCTTGGCCAGCCGCGGCGAGTCGCGCCGGGCCAGGCGCCAGCGCGCGTACAGCGCGGCCGGGAACAGAAGCACGCCGGAGCTGACGGCCCAGACCGCGGCGACCGGCACGACGGCGAACAAAGCGGGCGCGAGCGCGACGGCGCCCGCTTGGAGGCCGACGACGGCGGCTGCGGCGAGCGCGATGCGGCCGGCGGACTTGAGCGCGCCCAGGACCATCGAGCGCGTCCGGCTCCTCGGCGCGATCGCCGGCCCCGGGACCTCGGGCGCCGGTCCGCCGACGCGGCCGGAGGCCGGCGCCAGCGCGGGAAGGGCGGCGGCGAACGCCGGGGCAGCGGCCGGAGCCGGCGTTCCGGAGAGCTCGGCGCGGGGAGCGGCGCCGATGAACAGGCGGTCGAGCGCTTGAGCGGGGCGGGCGTCCGGCGCGGAGAGCTCGAGCGCGGCCCGGCCGAGCTCGACGCGGACGCTCGGCGCGGACTTGGGCGCGCTCTCGAGCGCGGTCCCCTCGGCGGGCGCGGAGGGCTTCTCTCCGGCGGCGGGAAGGGCGGCGGGCCGCTCCGACGGCGGCGCGGCGGGCGCCGGCGTGAGGAGCTTCTGGACGGCGGCCGCGACGGGCGTGAGCTTGGCCGACGGCGGCGCGACGAGCTCGATCGGCCGCAGGCCCGGCCGGAACAAAGGAGCCGAGGCCGCGGATGGAGCCGCCGACAGAGAGGGCGCCCCGAACGGCGTCGACCCGAGCGCGGGAATCGCGGCCGAAGGCCCGAGGCGGACGGGGCCCGCCGGCGCGCCCGTCGCCTCCGCCGGGATCGAGCGCACGGCCGCGGCGACTTGAGACCACGCCGCGGGCGGCGGGGCGAGGAGCAGCAGCGCGAGGCAGACGGCGGAGGCGACGAAACGCTTCATCGCGCGCAGGATACCAAGAGGGCGCGCCGCCCGTCGAAAGCTAAAGACCCAAGGCGGTGGGGGCATTGGGCCCCCGGCGCCTTGGGTCGAAGGTCGCAGCGCTTATGCGATCCTGCAGACCTTGGCGGCAGTATACGACGGAGGAGAGGCGCTCGCCAGCGCGGGCGAGTTAACTCTTTTTCTTGGCGCCGTGAAGGCCGGAGAACTCGTCGAGCACCTGCGGCAGGGTCTTGCGCGGGGTGTCGTAGCGGCAGAACAGCAGCTCGTCGGTCTCGGCCATCAGCTTCGAGGCGCGCTTGGCGTGGGTCGCGTCGAGCTTGTTCACGAACAAGACCATGGGGCCGAAGTAGTAGTCGAGCCCGCGCTTCTCGAGCTCGGCGCGCCACCACGCCGGCGTCGCGGAAAGGATCGAGAACTCGCGTCCGTCCTTCAGCACGGCCTCGACGACGCCGCACCCGCCCTCGACGCGGTCCACGGCCGCCATGCCGACGCCGATCTTCGAGGGCTGGCCCGGCGCGGACCGGTAATACCGCAGCCAGTAGCCGCCGAGGTCCTCGGCCATCGCGCGCACCGCCTCGCGCACGGTCTTCTCGTCGAGGCGCCGCACGTACAGCACGGGCTCGGCGAACCAGTGACCGCGCTTCTCCTCCTTCATCCACGCCGCGGGACGGTCGTAGGTCGCGGCGAGGAAGCTCGACTCCCGCCCGCCCTCCAAGCCGACGCGGACACGGGCCTCGCCCGAATTCGGATCGACCCGCTCGAGGGAGTCCAGGAAATCGACGAAGGCGACTTTAGGCCCGGGCATGGGCCGCAATTATAGCCATTCCCGGGGACGGCGGCTACCAGCCGCCGTCTTCGTCGTTGAAGAAGTCTTCCTTCTTGCGGCCGCCCTTGAGCGGGGGGCCGCCCTTTTTCTCGCCCTTCTTTTCCCAGCTCTTCTTGCCGCCGCTCTTCTTGTCGGGGCCGAAGTTGCGGCGCCGGTCGTGGTCGCCGCCCTTGGAGGGCTCGCCGCCGAAGGCCGGCGGAGCGCCGAAGGAGGGGCCGCCGCCGAAGGACGGGCGGGATCCGCCCGGGCCGGAGCGCGGCGGGAAGCTGCCCGGAGCGCGCGGCTCCATGGGGCGGGCCTCGTTGACGAATATCTTGCGCTCGCCGAGCATGCTGTTGTTGAGCTTGTCGGTCGCGGCCTTGGCTTCCTCGTCGGTGGACATCTCGACGAAACCGAAGCCCTTGGAGCGGCCGGTCTCGCGGTCCATGATCACCTTCGCGCTGGTCACCTTGCCGTAGGGGCCGAACACCTCGCGAAGCTTGGCCTCGTCCACCTCGTACGGCAGGCCTCCGACGAACATCTTCTTACCCATTCTCTCTCGTCTCTCCTTGCGGTCTAGATAAATCCTATCAGAAAATCCGGTGTCGGATGAATGCAGTTTTTGTCGTTTTATCGGCGGGCGGGCGGCAGGCGCAGGAGCTCGATCTCCGGATGCTTCTCGGAGAGGTACTGCGCGGACCAAGGCGTCGGGAAGAGGATCATCTCGGCCCCGTCCTCGTCGCGCACGCGCGCGGACTGCATGGGCAGGCCGGCCGCCTCGACGGCGCCGGGCGGCGTCTTGGGGCCGATCCAGCGCGCGAGCGTCCACGGCATGGGCTCCAGGCGCGACTCGACGCCGTACTCGGACTGCATGCGGAACTGGGCGACCTCGAACTGGAGCGGGCCGACGGCCGCGAGCAGGCTCGTCTTCGCGTCGCCGACGGCCTCGAAGGGCGTCAGCGCGCGCACGACGCCCTCGCGCAGCATCTGCTCGAGGCCCTTCGCGAACGGCTTGTACTTCGCAGGGTTCGGGTTGGAGAAGCGCGCGAAGCACTCGGGGGCGAAGCGCGGGATCTCGTCATAAACGACCTTCGGGTCTTCGGACAAAGTGTCGCCGATGCCGAGCTCCGAGTAGCCGACGAGGCCGATCACGTCGCCCGCGTAGGCCTCCTCGATGATTTCCCGGTCTCTGCCGAATATTTTATGGGCGTTGGCCACGCGGAACGTGCGGCCGGTGCGCGAGTGCGTGACGGGCAGGTCGCGCGTGAACTTGCCCGAGCACACGCGCGCGAACGCCACGCGGTCGCGGTGCTTGGGGTCCATGTTGCCTTGTATCTTAAAAACGAATCCCGAGAACGACTCGCGCTCGGGTTCGACGACTCCCCCCGCCGATTTCCGACGGCCGGGCGCCGGGGCGTGCTTGAGCAGGGCGTCGAGGAGGAGCTGGACGCCGAAGTTGTTGACCGCGGAGCCGAAGAAGACGGGAGTGGTCCCCCCTTTCAGCGCGTCGGCCTTGTCGAAGTCGGCGCCGGCGGCATCGAGAAGGTCGAGCTGTTCGACAAAGTGATGATATGAATCAGCGTCGAGCGAGTCCTTCACGACGGGATCGTCGATTCCGGCGGTGTTGACCGGCGCCATGTACGCGCCGCGCACGGTGCGTTCGTACATATGAGCCTGCTTCGTCGTGCGGTCGTAGACGCCTCTGAATCTTTCGCCCACGCCCATCGGCCAATTCACCGGGAACGCATGGATTTGAAGAGTGCTCTCGATCTGGTCGATCAATCCCAAGAGATCACGGGTCTCGCGATCGAGCTTGTTCATGAAGGTGAGGATCGGGATGCCGCGCAAACGGCAGACTTCGAAGAGCTTGAGGGTTTGAGCCTCGATGCCCTTGCCGGCGTCGATGACCATGACGGCGGCGTCGACCGCGGTCAGGACGCGATACGTGTCCTCGGAGAAGTCCTTGTGGCCCGGGGTGTCGAGCAGGTTGATGCGGTGCCCCTCGTAGTCGAACTGCAGGACGGTGGAGCTCACCGAGATGCCGCGCTTGCGCTCGAGCTCCATCCAGTCCGACGCCGAGGCGCTCTGGTTCTTTCGGGCCGTGACCGAGCCCGCCTGCTGGATGGCCCCGCCGTAGAGCAGGAGCTTCTCCGTCAGCGTGGTCTTGCCCGCGTCGGGGTGGGAGATGATCGCGAAAGTGCGCCGCCGGGCGACTTCCGCGCGGATGTCCGCCATGACGGGTAGTTTACGAAATGCGGGCGTAGGCGCGCTCGACGGCGCGCGCGACCTCGACGACGTGACGCGAGGGAACCGGCCCCCACTGCGCGAGGAACAGAAGGTCGTTGGTCTTCTCGTCGGCCGTGAAGCGCAGCGCCGGCTCGTCGATGTCCGCGGCCTCGAGGCCGGGCACGGACGCGGGCTTGAACGCGATGCCCGCGAGCAGCTTGTCCTTCCAGTCCTTGAGCTCCGCCGGCGTGACCCCGCGGCCTCGGCACCAGGTCAGCGAGTGCGCGAAGATCAGGCTGCAGCCGATCATGAGCCCGTCGGGGACAGCCAGCTCGACGGCCGTGGCGGCGCTGAACACCGCCTTGTCGTTATGCTTCGAGTCGACGAGGTTCACGGTCGCCTCCAGGAACTGGGGGCCGAAGACGATCAGCGCGCCGCGGCGCGCCATCAAGTCCTTCAGACGCCTCGCGGGATCGTCCGCCATGGTCGAGACCGATTCTACTAGATAAATTCCTCAACAGACCGGCACCGTTCCATTATGGACTCGACGCCTCGCGGCGCTATATAAAGGACGGCATGATCGACACCAAGGCGCGCCGCTTCTGGGAACCCCTGCTCGCTTCCGCCGACATCCGGCTGGGCGGCGACAGGAGCTGGGACATCCGGGTCAACCGCGACCGGTTCTTCCGCCGTCTCGTCCGCCAGGGCGAGCTCGGCGCGGGCGAAGCCTACATGGACGGCGACTGGGACTGCGACCGGCTGGACCTGCTCATCTCGAAGACCGCGGGCGTGAAGCTGCGCGAGCTGATCCCCAAAGGCTGGAGGGCCCGGCTCGCGGGGCTCGCGTCTTTGCTGCGCAACCCGAACCCGCGCCGCAAGGCCTTCGAGATCGGCCGAAGGCACTACGACATCGGCAACGACCTCTACGGCGCGATGCTCGATCCGCGCATGACGTACACGTGCGCCTACTGGCGCGGGCTCGACCACGCGCCGGAGAACCTCGCCGCCGCGCAGGAGGCGAAGCTCGAGCTCGTCTGCCGCAAGCTCGACCTGAGGCCCGGCATGCGCGTGCTCGACATCGGCGGAGGCTGGGGGAGCCTCGCGCGCTACGCGGCCGAGCGGCACGGCGCGAGCGTCGTGAACGTCACGGTCTCGAAGGAGCAGGTCGAGCTGGCGGACCGCCTCTGCGCGGGCCTGCCGGTCGTCAACCGGCTCCAGGACTACCGGGAGGTCAAAGAGCGCTTCGACCGCGTCGTCTCCATCGGCATGTTCGAGCACGTCGGCGTCAAGAACTACCGGACTTACATGGAGGTCGCGCGGCGCTGCCTCGAGCCCGGCGGCCGATTCCTGCTGCACACGATCGCCCAGAACGCCGGCGCGCCCACGAACCTCTGGACCACGACGTACATCTTCCCGAATTCCGAGCTGCCCGCGCTCTCCCAGATCGCCAAGGCGGCGGAAGGCCTCTTCGTCATGGAGGACTGCCACAACATCGGAGCGAACTACGACCCGACGCTGATGGCCTGGTGGCACAACTTCGACGCGGCGTGGCCGCGTCTGCGCGGCAAGTACGGCGAGCGCTTCTACCGCATGTGGAAGATGTACCTGCAGGGCTCCGCGGGGTCCTTCCGCAGCCGCTCGCTTCAGGTGTGGCAGGTCGTCTTGACGCCGAACGGGATCTCCGGCGGCTTCGCTCTCTCTCGCGCCTAGCCCCCCGCGACGAAGCGGTGCCAGGCCATTTTGGCCGCGCCGGCGGAGACCGAGTGTCCTTTCAGCTCGATGACCGCGATCTTCACCGCGTCGCGCACGTCGGCGTTGGTGTGCGCGCGGATGCCGGCGGCGAACTCCTTGCGGAACAGCGCCGGCATGTTCTCGACGAGGCCGCCGCCGAGCACGATCATCTCCGGGCTCAGGAAGTCGACGAGGCTCGAGAGCACGATCCCCGACATCCGCGCGCGGCTGCGCACCATCTCCTCGAGCTTCTTGTCGCCCGCGTCGATCGCCTCGGCCAGCGCCGAGCTCGAGATCTTGTCCACGTCGGCCCCGGCCGCCTTGTACAGGTGCGGCGCCATCTGTTTGGCGGCCATCGAGGCCGCCTCGCCGGCGATCGCGTTGCGGCTCGCGAAGTCGTCGAGCACCCCCTGACGCTCCGACCCGGCGAGGTGCCCGAGCGGCGACATCAGCGTGTGGCCGATCTCGCCGGCCGCGCCGTTGGCGCCTTCATAGAGCTTGCCGTCGATGATCACCGCGCCGCCGATGCCGGTCCCGAAGAACACGCCGAGCACGTGCTTGAGCCCCTTGGCGGCCCCCAGCTGCTGCTCCCCGTAGAGGCCCATGTGGACGTCGTTGCCGATGAAGACGGGAGTCCCCGTCAGCTCGGTCAGGCGCTTCTTGAGCGGGTAGCCTTTGAGAAAAGGGATGTTCGGGGACGTCTTCAGCGCGCCGGTCTCGCGCTCGATCGACCCGGCGCAGCCGACGCCCGCGCCCACGACGGTCAGCCCCCTCCGGTCCGCCTGCCGGAGCAGCGAATCGACGCTCGCGGCGAGGCTGCGGCTGAAGGCCTTCTCGTTGTCGGCGCGGGTCTTGATCTTGACCTCGTCGACGAGGGAGAAGTCCTCGTCGAACAGTCCGAACAGCGTCTTCGTGCCGCCGATGTCGATGCCGAGCATCGCGCGCTTGGGTGCCCGCTTCATGGCTCCGCCCAGTATAGGCGGCCGCTTCGGACGCGCGCCATGACGGCGGAGCAACGCTTTGGTCGCGGAACTCGCTCCGGAGCGAGCCGTTACTTCTTGTCGGAGGGCGTGGGCGCGCCGGAGGCGGCCGGCTTGCGGCGAAACACCGAGTCGGCGAGGCCCGGCAGGAGCTTCGGAGCGAAGAAGAAGAAGATGGCGCCGATGATCGCGAAGGCGATCGCGATCGGGCCCAAGGCGTGCGGGAACACCGGCGAGAACATGCCGACCAGGGCGGTCAGCAGGCCGTAGCCGAACGACGTCGCCGAGTTGTTCAGCGACGAGCTCACGCCGAACGCGTTGCCGATGCTGGCCGAGCGCGCGTTCTTGCCGAAGTAGGTGTTGAGCGCGACCTGGACGGGGCCGACGAAAAGGCCCAGGCCCAGCATGCCGGCGAAGATCATCGGCAAGGAGCCCCAGAACACCAGCGGCAGGATCGAGGCGGCGGCCAGGCCGATGCCGAGGAACTTGACCCAGCCCTTGTCGGTGAACTTGGAGGCGCCGTACATCAGCGCCGAGCCGATCGCCACCGAGGCGGCGGCGGCCAAGATATTGCCCGGGAACAGGCGCAGGAGGCTCCACGCGGCGCCGAGCACGAGCACCAAGCCCTGGACGAGGCGCTGGGCCTTGACCTTCTTGCTCGTGAACGGGATCCGCACGGCCGGCAGGTTGGCCTGGCTGGCGTTGGCGGCGAGCTGGCCGAAGAACAGCGCGCCGAGGAGCTGGCTCAGGATCGCGGCCTTGCCGGCCGCGCCGCCCAGCACGCCCGCCATCAGCGGCAGGGCCATGTACTGGAATGGAAAAATAAGGCCGAAGGCCAGCGCGGAGAGCAGCATCGTCGCGCGCATGTTCTTCTGGCTCCAGACGGCCTTGAAGCCGTCGGTGCGCGACACCCACCAGAGCAGGGCCGCGGACATGGGCAAAGTTGTGTGGAAGACTTGATACACGACGCCGGCCGCGCCCAGCAGGCCGATCTGCGCCCAGTACTTCTTGGCGAAGCCCTTCGCTTTGATCGCCAACGTCTTCAGCCGCTCGCCGAACGGGACGGCGGAAGCCTTGACCTTGGCGGCGGCGTTCTCGCCCGGGATCGACTTCGGGATCATGAACCAGACGATGGGGCACACGACGAGAGGCAGGATGATCGTGGTCGCCCAGTACGGCGTCATCAGGCCGAGCTTGTCGATCCAGCCGCCCACGCCCAGGATCAAAGTCAGGAACACCTGAAGGGCGAGATAATTGACGGCGTTGAGCGCGTTGAGGTTGCCGAGATGGTTCTTGCCCGCGAGGCGGCGCAGGTAGGCGTTCTCGCTGGTCATCAGCAGAGAGAGCTGCCAGCCGTTGGCGATGGACATGGCCAGCAAGGTCCAGAAGTTGAGCAGGCCGAAGGTCGCGAGGAGCGGAAGGGCGAGCGTCTGCACGGCGCGCGCGACGTTGAGCATGATGATGCCGTTGCGCGGCGACATCTTGTCGGCGATCAGGCCGTTGAGCGGGCCCGTCGCGATCGCGGCCAGCGGCCCGAGGGCCATCAAGGCGCCGAAGGAGGCCGAGGCGGCCAGGCCCGCGGGGGCCGCGGCCAGGCCGGCCGCGAGGGCGTTCGCCTTGAGCGCGCCCATCGCGATGAACGGATAAGCGAGAGCGGTCTGGATGAACAGCGCGATGCTGATCGAGCGCTGTATGAACATCCCGGTCATGCCCTTCGTGTCGATCCAATCGTCGTTGGCCGGGCCTTCCTTCGGCGCTTCCGGCTTCGCCGACGGCGCCGGGGCGCCGGAGAGCAGCGGCGCGCCGGGGTTGAGGCCGTCGCCGACCTTGACCACGGGCGACGGCGGCGTCGCCCGGGTCTCGCCGGAGGCGGACTGCGCGGCGTCGGGCGTCGACGCCGGCGCGAGGCGCTCGGGGTTCGGCGTCAGCGCGGCGAAAGCGGCGGACGGCGCGGCGGGCGCGGACTCGCCCGCCGACGCGGCGACGGGAGCCGGAGCGCTCAGGCCGAAGAAGGAGCGGGCGCCGGTGAAGAGCTTATCGAGGAACCCCGACTTGGCGCCGGACTCCGCGGACTCGAGCTCGGCGGCGGTCTGCGTCAGCTGAGCGCGAACCTTGACGAGCGCCGGCTCGCGGCCGTCGGCGATCGAGGCGGCGGACAGCGAGCGGAGGGCCGCGGCGGTCGGGACGCCGGCGCGCTCGATGGCGGAAATCGGAGAAGCCGTCAGGACGGCGACGGGCGCGGCGGACGGAGCGCCCAGCAAGGCCGAGGCCGGCAGAGCCGGGAACGCGGCCGCGGCGTCCGGCGTGAAGGCCGAGGCGGCCGCCGCGCTCTGGACGGCGGGCGCGACGGCGAGGCCGATGGACGCCGACGGAGCGAACGTAAAAGCGGAGTTGAGCGCCGGAGCCAGGTTCGCGCCGACGGGGATGGCGGTCACGCCGCCCGCGTTGACGGAGCCGACCGGGACGATGGGCGCTCCGACGCGTCCGGCCGCGCCGATGGAGCCCGTGATGACCTGCGCGGCCGCTTCGTAGGACGCCAGGCCCGGGGCGAGGGCCACCAAGGCGAGGGCGACGATGGTCGCGACGGCGGACTTCATCAGGCGGCTCATCTTCGTCATCCTCATTATCATACCGGCCGAGGCCATCTAAAGACTGGGCCCTCGGGTCCGCCCCTTCCTCGACAAGGGGCCTAGGCTTCTTGGGACCCCGTGCTGTCCTTAGGCTTTCTTCTTGCCCGCCGCCTTATTCTTGGCGGCGTCCGCAGCCGCCTTCGCGTCCTTCTTGGAAGGCTGCGGGTTGTTGTGGCGGCGGATGCGGTTCATCACGTTCTTTAGGAACTTGTCGAACTTGAGCCGCGTCCAGTCGTTGAGCTCCGGCTGGTACGCGCCGGCGGTGTAGAGGAAGTTCAGCTTGTAGTCGACGACCTCGCGCCGCACGCCGTTGGCGCCGTAGGGCGCGACCGGCAGGACCTTCCACATCTGGCGCACGAGCAGGTCGTAGAGCTGGACCTGGGTGTCCTTCTCCAGGCTCTGCAGCGTCGGAACCTGGCCGGTCTTGAAGTCGACGATGACCATCTCGATCTTGCCGTCCTTGGTCTCCCGCGCGACGACGAAGTCGAAGATCAGGCGGAAGATGTCGCGACCGTCGACCTCGCCCTTCTTGTAGCGGTCCACGACCACCATGTTCGCGAGCTCGGTGCCCACCGCGATCGGGTAGGTCTTGAGCACGTCGGCGGCCACGCCGTGCATGGCGCGCAGGCGCATCTCGACGGTCTCGTAGAAGCCGGCGAGGCTCTCGCCGGGGCGGCCGAGAAGGTTCTTGGCGCCCGCGGCCGCGGCCTCGTGCTCCCAGATCTGGCGGCCCATCGCGACGGTCTCCTCGGCCGACGGGAGGACGCCGGTGTTGCGGTATTGCCAGATGGCCCAGTTGAAGGCGGAGTGCATGATGTGGCCGGTCATCATGTAGATGTTGCCGAAGCCGCCGAAGCCGCCGTTCGGGTTCTGCAGGAAGCTCGAGATCTTGGAGGCCGAGGCCGCCAGGTCGCCTTTCCGGTTCTCGCGGTACGGCCCGAGCAGGGACGCGAGGGCCTGGTCGGCCAGCTCCGCGCCGGTCGCCGCCACGTGAGCGGACGGCTGGACCGAACCGGGCAGCGCGGCGAGCAAAGCCTCGTCGCGGGAGACGACCATGATGTCCGAGTTGTTGGCGTACACGCCCTCGTACTCGCGCATGACCTCGAGCAGGTGAGGGATGGCGCTGACGAGGTTCTGCGGGCGGATCGAGACGACGGTCTTGCCGGCGCGCTGCGAGAGGCTCCACTGCCACGCGTCCGGGCTCAGGCTCATCTTGGCCATGGCGGCTTGGAGCGACTTCAGGGCGGCGCCGGCATCGGCGCCCTTCGGGAGCGTCACGTCGACGCGCGTGGTCTTCGCCTCGACGGAGCCGCCCTGGGACTGGGCGACGAAGCCGATGATCTCGAGCTGCTGCGGCGTGAAGCGAACGGACGGGAGGGGCTTCGAGAAGTTGCCCGAGTAGCCCGACAGGCTGTTGCCGTCGTCGCTGAGGATCACCATCTTGTAGCGCGAGATCTGGTCGCGCTGCTTGAGGCTCAGCCGCTTGGTCAGCAGGTCCTCGACGGAGCCGGCGCCCTCGTTGCGGTTCGGCGAGAGCATGACGAAGTACACGCCCGTCTTCATCAGCTTGGTCATGTCCTCGATCAGCGGGTAGGGCACGCCGTCGGGGAACAGGCGCATGTCGAGGATGACGGTCTTCGGGAGGAGGTGGTTGAGGCCCTG
>Ga0134128_10005633_pt1 | contig 15183 bp, 11 predicted proteins | sample KB31754_FD_96462 | JGI IMG/M metagenome (GOLD analysis project Ga0134128, IMG submission 96462) | Terrestrial soil microbial communities with excess Nitrogen fertilizer from Kellogg Biological Station, Michigan, USA - KB3-175-4 | ecosystem: Environmental > Terrestrial > Soil > Unclassified ... | reverse complement strand
TCGGCGACCAGCCCGTAGAGACGGCGCTCAACCACGCGCGGCCTCCTTGGCGTCGAAACGCGCCTCCTTGATCTCGAAGGCCGAGATCATCGGCAGGATGCGGCTGAACAGCAGGAAGAGGGTGAGGAAGAGCCCGATGGAGCCCGCGAACAGGGTCCACTCCCAGAAGCTGGGCGAATAGGACCCCCAGGATGAGACGAGGTAGTCGCGGAAGAGCGTGCTGAACACCAGCATGTAGCGCTCCAGCCACATGCCGATGGTGACCGACAACCCCACCAGGAACAGCACCAGGGGGTTGCAGCGCAGGCTGCGCCGCCAGAGCAGTTGAAGCGGCGCGAAATTGAACACGACGGCGCCCCAATAGGCCCATGCGAAGGGGCCGAAGAGCCGGTCGTGCAGCGTCTCGAGTTCCTGGCGCTGGCCCGAATAGAGCGCCGTGAAGGCATCGGCGAAGTAGCCGTAGGCGGTCATCATCCCGCAGGCCAGGGTGAGCCGCCCCAGCATGTCGAGGTGCTTCGGGGTGACCAGGTTTTGCAGGGCGAAGGCGCGCCGCAGCGCGGTGGCCAGCATGCCCACGACCGCGAAGCCGGAGAACGCCGCGCCCAGCACGAAGTAGGGCGGGAACACGGTGGACGTCCAACCGGGGATCGGCCCGGAGGCGAACAGCAGCGAAATCTCGGAGTGGACGGAGACCACCAGCGGAACCGCGATGGCCGCCATCAGCCGGTAGGACTGGCGCCAGCGGGCCCAGTGCCGCGCCGCGCCGCGCCAGCCCAGCGCCAGCAGCCCGTAGAACACCTGGGCTGGACGCGTCCTGGCCTTGTCTCGGGTGGACGCGAAGTCCGGGATCGCGCCCACGTACCAGAAGACCAGCGAGACGGTGAGGTAGGTGAGAACCGCGAAGAAGTCCCAGGTGAGGGGGCTGTTGAACTGCGGCCAGATGCGCATGGTGCTGGGGTAGGGCGCGATCCAGTAGAACCGCCACGGCCGGCCCAGGTGCAGGATCGGGTAGAGGCCGCCGCAGGTGACCGCGAACAACGTCATCGCTTCGGCGAAGCGGTTCAGCGAGTTGCGCCAATGCTGCTGCAGGAGGAGCAACATCGCCGAGATCAGCGTGCCGGCATGGCCGATGCCGATCCACCAGATGTAGTTCGATATCGCCAGGCCCCAGTTGACTGGGATGTTGTTGCCCCAGACGCCGACGCCTTCGACGAACAGCACCCAGGCCGAGACGATGTAGAGCGCGAGCAGGGCTGCGGCGCAGAGGAACCAGATCCACCAGGTGACGCGGTGCGGGAAATCGAGCGGGATCGCCACCACCTCGTTGGTGACGGCGGCATAGGCGGCCGGCGCGGCCGAGCGAGCGGTCCTAGCCATGCTCGCCCCCGTCCTTTATGCGCGCGAGATAGGTGGTCCGCGGCCGAGTGTTGACCTCCTCCAGCAGGGCATAGTTGCGCTGCTGGGATTTCAGGCGGCTGACGGCGCTGGTCGGATCGCTGACGTCGCCGAACACGATCGCCTGGGTCGGACAAACCTGCTGGCAGGCGGTCACCATCTCGCCGTCGCGGATCGGACGGTTCTCGACCTCGGCGTGGATGCGCGCCTTCTCGATGCGCTGAACGCAATAGGTGCACTTCTCCATGATCCCGCGGCTGCGCACGGTGACCTCCGGGTTGCGCGCGGCGCGCAACTCGGGCGGGTCGTGAAGGGTGAAGTCGAACCAGTTGAAGTGGCGCACCTTGTAGGGACAGAAGGATGAGCAGGTGCGGGTGCCGACGCAGCGGTTGTAGACCTGCATGTTCAGGCCGTCGTGGGTATGCACCGAGGCGTTGACCGGGCAGCCCATCTCGCAAGGCGCCTGCTCGCAGTGCATGCACGGCACCGGCTGATTGAAAAAGGCCGGATCGTCGGGCGCGCCTTCGTAGTAGGCGTCGATGCGCATCCAGTGCATCTCGCGACCCAAGGCGACCTGTGTCTTGCCGGTCATCGGCACGTTGTTTTCGGCGTCGCACGCGGTGACGCAGGCGCTGCAGCCGATGCAGGTGTCGGTGTCTATCGCCATGCCCCACTGCGGGCTGCCGCTCAGTCTCGGCGGGTAGAAGCTGGGCGGCGGCGCGTGCGGCGGACCGGGCTGGGCGGCGCTTTGCGGCGCCGTTCGGACGAAGTCGAAGCCCTGCAGGGCGGTGTGCAACTGCGTGCTGGCGAGCTGGATGTTGCGGTCGGTCTTGGCGACGACGGCTCCCTCGATCCGCCAGGGCGCGGCGCTCGTGCGCAGCGGATAGGCGTCATAGCCGCGGCCGTCGCCGAGCTGCCCCGGTATGCGGCGGCCATATCCAAGGTGGACCACCACCGTGCGGCGCTCGAGACCGGGCGTGACCCAGACCGCCCCTTCGATGACCCGTCCGGCGGCGCTCACCCGCACCACATCCCCGTTCTCGAGATGGAGCCGGGTCGCCAGCGCCGGCGCGACCAGCACCGCGTTGTCCCAGGTCAGCTTGCTGAACGGCTTCGGCAGCTCCTGGAGCCAGGGATTGTCGGCGAAGGCGCCGTCCCAGACCGTGGGGTCGGGACGGATCAGCACCGTGAACCCCCCGCCGCGAGCCTGCAGCGTCGTTGGGGGCGCGGCGGCCTGGCCCGGCGTCACCGCGCCCGCGGGCTCGTCGATGAAGCCGCGCGCCAGGGTCTCGCGCCAGCGCGGGTCGCTCTCGCCGCCGAGCTTGTCGCCCCAGGTGGCGAGCAGGAGCGACCGGGCGTCTGCGCCCAGCCGGCCCTGGAGGTTCTCCAGCACCACCGAGCGCGCGCGGACGGCGTAGAACGGCCTGACCAGCGGCTGGATGAGGCTGGTTCGCCCGTCCACGGCGCGCGCATCGCTCCAGGTCTCGAGGTCGTGCTCCAGCGGCGCGTGCCACTGGCAGAGCGCCGCGGTCTCGTCGAAGTGGAGGCCGGCGTGCACGCGTAGCCGGGCCTTCTGCATGGCTTGTGCGAATCCCAGGTCCGCCGGCGCGGCGTAGGCCGGATTGCCGCCGATGATCGCCAGGGTGTCCACGCGTCCCGCGGCGAGGTCGGAGGCGAGCGCCTCAAGCGATCGGGCGCCGTCGGGCGGGGCGAGGAGGATCGGTTCGCAGAAGGCCAGCGTGCGTCCGAAGGCGCCGAGCCGCTGATTGATCTGCAGGGCCAGCGCCTGGACGCCAGGCGCGCAGTGGATCCCGGCGAGCACGAGGCCTGCGCCGGCGTTGCGTGTCAGGCTGTCCGCCGCGCCTGCGAGCCATTGCGACTGGCGGGGCGTCAGGGTCGTGGGCGCCGCCGCGCCCGCGCCCAGCCTGGCGGCCAGGGCCTGGAGCAGCATCTCGACCTCGTCGGCCGAGGCGATCAGGCGGTCCTGCGCCATCGCGCCGGTGAGCGTCGGCGCGGGCTCGGCCATCAGCAGTCGAGCCTCGCCTTCCCCGCGCTGGTAGGCCCGCCTGGCCTGCGACCAGGCCCTGGCGTTGCGCGTCTGGCGCGGCCCGGGCCCCAGGAAATCGTCGTCGAAGCTGACGATCACGCGGCAGGCCTCGAACCGCGGCTGTGGATCCAGCGGCCGGCCGAACGCCAGCCTGGCCGCCTCCAGCCGCAGGTCGTCGTTGACGGGCTCGAAGACGTGCCAGCGCGCCAGCGGCCAACGCTGCAGCAGTTCCTCCAGCTGGCGCGCGAAGGTCGGCGAGGTGACCTGGCCGGTCAGCAGGCGAAAGCCCTGACCGCGGCTGGCCTCCAGACGCTCGGCGTTGGCCAGCATCGCCGTCTCGAAGGCCGACCAGTCGGTGGGCCGTCCCATCCAGCGCGGCGTCTGGGAACGGTCGGGATCATAGAGGCCCAGGAGTGCGGCCTGGGTGAAAGCGTCCGTGGCGCCGGCGCTGGCCGGATGCTCCGGCAGCCCTTCCAGCTTCGTGGGCCGGCCCGCGTAGGTCACCGCCAGCACCGGCTGGGCGTAGCCGGCAAAGGTCACGGCCGTGGCGTAAGTCTTGGGCGTCCCCAGCACGACGTCGGCCGGCTGGGTCACATAGGGCAGGGCGTCGGGATGAGGGGCCGCGGTGCAGCCGGCCAGGCCCGCCAGGGCCAGCGAGGCGCCCATCGCCTTCAGAACCTCGCGCCGGCCGGCCTCGCTCACCCCCGCGAACGCGTGGGGGAACTCATCCTCGGCGGCCTTTACGAAGGCGGGCGTCTGGGTGAGCTCGTCCAGACCGCGCCAGAACCGGCGGCCGGTCCGGCCTGACAAGGCTGCGGCCTGGGTCTGCGCAGAGGGGCTCACAGGGCGTTTGCGCATCGCGGCCTCACCGATGACAGATGCTGCAGTCGGTCAGCCGGGCCGGCTGGATGTGGAAGGCGGCCATGGCCTTCCTGCCGTAGTCGCGGTTGGCTGGGTCCTGGTCCCAATCGGTCCAGTCCATGCGCGTCACCTGGTCCGGCGGGCGCAAGTGGGGGGCCGGATCGCGGTGGCACTCGATGCAGAACCGCATCTGGAACGGGTGGGCGCGCCAGGTCAGCGGCATCTTGTCGATGCGTCCGTGGCACTCCACGCAGGCGACCCCGCGCGAGATGTGGATGTGATGATCGAAGTAGACGTAGCCCGGCAGCGCTGCGACCCGTTTCCAGGCCAGCGGCTCATCGCGGGCGAAGCTCGCGCGGACCGGGGCCAGCATCGGCGCGCCGGTCCAGAGCTGGGAGTGACAGGTCATGCAGACATGGCTCGCCGGCAGGCCGGCGTAGCGGCCGCGCTCCACGTCGGCGTGGCAGTAACGGCAGTCGATGCCCAGCTGGCCCGCGTGGTGCGCATGGCTGAAGGGCACGGGCTGCTGAACGGGCCAGCCCACGCGCGTGAGATAGGTCGATCGCGCAAAGCCGGTTCCCGCGAGCCCGCCCCCAACCACGAGCGCGAACACCAGCACCACCCCAAGCCGCAGCCAGGTGTCGGCCGAAGGCTTGAAGATCTGGGCCACCTGCTAGCCCGGCCCGCCAGCGTTGACGCCGGCCGGGTGGCCTTTGTCCGCGCCGCCGTTCCCGCCGGAGCGGCCGGTCCCCTGACCGTCCGACCGCGGCGCGGTCCTGCCCGCGTTGCGCGTGCCGTTGTCGCGGCTGTCGGTGTCGGCCGCGCTCCAGGTTCCCGGGCCGGGACGGTCGAGGGCTGGGTGGGCCAGCGAACCCGCTGGGCCGGGGCCGAACGTGAGGCCCTCGCGGACCTTGGAAACCTCGTGGGCCGAGACCGAAGGCGCGGCATTTCCCCAGCTGTTGCGGACGAAGGTGGCGACCGCGGCGACCTGGCCGTCGCTGAGCTTCCAGGCATAGGCCGGCATGGAGAGCGGCGTGGGACGCGCCGACGTCGGCGTCGAGCGCACGCCGGCCAGGATGAAGCGCAGCGTGGTCGTGGACTGCCCCTGCTGCAGGTTGGCGTCGGCCTTCAGCGGCGGGAACCATCCCGGCACGCCGCCGCCGTCCATGCGGTGGCAGGCCGAGCAGCTGTCGACGAAGATGGCCTGGCCCTGGCGCATGACGGCGCGATCGGGCGTTTCCGCCCTTGCTGCGGGCGAGGTCCGTTGCGCTCCGAGGTAGGTCGCGATGGCGTCCAGGTCGCCGTCGGTCAGCTGGGACGTCGAATAGATCACCACATCGCCCATCTCGCCCGACGCCGCGGCGTGGGCGTTGCGACCGGTCTTCAGGAACGCGACGAGCTCGGCGCGGCTCCAGCCGCCAAGTCCGGTGCGGGCGTTGGGCGTCAGGTCGGGGGCGAACCAGCCGCTGAACGGGCCGCCACGGAACGCTTCCGCCCGCTTGGGCGCGCCCAGCAGGTTCTTGGGCGTATGGCAGGCTTGGCAGTGGCCGAGGGCTTCCACCAGATAGGCGCCCCTGTTCCAGCCCGCCGAGCGGCTCGGATCGGGCCGGAAGGGACCGGTCTTCAGGAACAGCCAGTTCCAGACCGCTACAAGCGGCCGGATGTTGAACGGGAACGGCAGCTGGTTGCGCCTGGGCGAATTGGCCACCGCCGGCAAGGTCTTGAGATAGGCGAAGATCGCGTCGGAATCTGCCCGCGTCAGCAGCGTGTAGTAGTTGTAAGGAAACGCCGGATAGAGGTGCTGTCCATCGTCGTCCACACCCTGGTGGAGCGCGCGGTAGAACTGGTCCGCCGTCCAGCCGCCGATGCCGGTCCGGTCCGGCGTGATGTTCGCCGACAGCAGCTTGCCGAACGGGGTCGCCACGGTTCGGCCGCCGGCGAATGCCTGGCCGCCGGGCCTCGTGTGGCAGGCCTGACAGTCGCCGGCGGCCGTCAGGTATCGGCCCCTCGCCAGCAGATCCGACGTCGCCGGCGCGGCCGCCGCCGGCGGCTGAGCCTGGGCGTGCGACGGTTGCCGGACCCCGAGCGCCGCGAGGCCAGCGCCAAGAAGCAGCGCCATCCCCAGGGTTCGCGCGAGCCAACGCCTCATGCGCTCACCAGCGGTCCTGGAGACTTCAAGTACTGCGTGCGGATCGCCTCGGCCGACCAGTAGGCCAGCGCCGCGACCGTGCCCGTCGGGTTGTAGCCTGGGTTCTGCGGGAAGGCCGACGAGCCCATGATGAACAGGTTGGAGACGTCCCAGCTCTGCAGGTACCGGTTGACCGCGCTCGATCTCGGGTCCCCGCCCATGATCGCCCCACCCGTGTTGTGGGTGGTCTGGTAGGGCACCACGTCCCAGCTGCCCTTGCGCTTGTTGACCTTGATCTCGCGGGGCCGCATGGCGCGCGCGATCTCGGCGGCGCGGTCGGTTATGAAGTCGCTCATGCGATGTTCGTTGTCGGTGAAGTCGAAGGTCATTCGCAGCAGCGGCCGGCCGTAGACGTCGCGGTAGGTGGGATCGAGGTCGAGGTAGTTGCCGCGGTGGCTCATGACCGAGCCATGCGTCGCGATGGACATCGATGTCAGGTAGTTCGACGCCACGGCTCGCTTCCAGGCCGAGCCCCACTTGGGCGTGCCTTCGGGCGTCGGATGCGTCTCGATGGGCCGGGCGCCAGTCTGCACCACGCCCACGTAGCCGCCGCCGATGAACCCCAGCCGCGAGTGGTCGAAGTTGTCGCCGTTCCAGTCGTCGACGATCATCCCGTGAGCGCCCGCCCCGATGAAGGGGTTCAGCAGCTTGCCGTCGAAGAACACGTTCACCGACGAGACGATCTGGTAGGCGTAGTTCTTGCCGATCAGGCCCTGGCCCGTCTGCGGGTCGTAGGGCTGGCCGATGCCGGAGAGCAGCAGCAGCCGGACATTGTGCAGGATGTAGGCGCAGAGGACGACGAGGTCGGCGGGCTGCTCGAATTCCTGGCCCGACGCGTCGACGTAGGTCGCGCTGACCACCCGCTTCCTATCCGAATCCAGGTTCAGCCGCACCACCTCGCTCTGAGTCCTGAGCGTGAAGTTCGGCTTGCGCATGAGCACCGGCAGGATCGTCGTCTGGGCACTCGCCTTGGAATAGTTGCCGCAGCCGAACTTCTCGCAGAACCCGCAGTAGGTGCAGGGGCCGAGCTGGACGCCGAGCGGGTTGGTGTAGGCGCGGGACATGTTGGCGGAAGGTTGCGGGAAGGGCGCATGCCCCAACTCGCGCGCGGCGTCCGCGAAGAGGGTCGGCGGATAGCTCATGGTCATCGGCGGATTCGGGTATTCGCGGGCCCGTGGGCCCTCGAAGGGGTTGCCGCCGGGCTGGATTTGCCCCTGCAGGTTCCCGGCCTTGCCCGAGATGCCGCAGATGTACTCGAACCGGTCGTAGTGCGGCTCGAGCTCCGGATAGGTGACGCTCCAATCCTGGATCGTCATGTCGGCGGGGATCGCCGCCTTGCCGTAGCGCGAAAGGTTATGGGTGCGGGCCACGAAGTCAGAGGGCAGGAAGCGCCAGACCTGGCCGTTCCAGTGGACGCCTGCGCCGCCCACATTGATGCCGGGGAGGAACGAGCCGAGGCGGCGCATGGGCAGGGCCGTCTCGCCCGCGTTGTTGCGGATGGTGAGCGTCTCGTGGGCCAGCGGTTCACAGAGCTCGTGGCGCCAGTAGTAGCGCAGCTCGTCCTGGTCGAAGGTCGGCGCAAAGTCGATCGGCGTGTCGCGCCAGGCGCCGCGCTCCAGGGCCAGCACATTCAGGCCCGCGTCGGTGAGCTCCTGCGCAACGATGGCCCCGGTCCAGCCGAAACCCACCACCAGCACGTCGACGCTGGGAAGCCGGGTCGCCATGGCTCAGCTCCGCGTCCATTCGGGCCGGCCAGCCAGCCCGACGGGCGGCAGCGGATAGCGTTCGCCGTGCCGGGCGACGAAGGCCGAGTGGTCGTAGCGCGCGCCGGGGAAGCCGATCAGCTTCCAGCCGACCATGCCGCGATTACCGCCATAGATGGGATCGGACCAGAATCCCTCGATCGTGTTCTGCAGCAGCATGTCGAAGAAGGTCTTGGTCTCGACGCCGTCGAGGTGGACCTGGCCGCTCTCCAGCCGCTTCAGGAACGCGTCCTGATCGGCCGTCTGGAGCTTTGCGAAACTGCCGGCCCGCCCCTCGCGGGCGACGACGCCATCGATGGACCGGATGGCGGCGCGATAGACCCCGGCGGGCGAGAGGCGGGTCTGATAGCCCTGGGTCGGCAGGCCGGGACCCCAGGGCCCCTGCATGTACCAGCGCTCGCCGCGGCCGAAGCGGCCGGCCAGCTGGCGGTCGATGAACCAGGCGACGCCGGCCTCCTTGGCGCCGGGGCCGAGCTCGTCGGCGGGGATGAGCCGCGCGACGGCCGCCTCAATGAAGGCGGCTTCGGCGGACGAGAAGAACAGATAGCCGGCGCCCGATCGAGGCAGGCTCGGAGCGTCCGCTGCGCCTTCGCGCCACGGCATGTCGCCGCGGATCGCGGCCGGGGCCAAGGGAATGCCAACCGCGCCCGCGAGCAGTCCGCGCCGGCTGACCTTGCGATTGGGCATCGTCCCTCCCCAGCAGCTCTCCTAGGGAATTGGATCGCGGCGCGAGGTGTTCCCTGCCGCCGGGTTCACGAAGCCGTGTGATCGGGGTCGCCGCTCGGGGATGGGGTCGCGGAACGCGCCCGATGGCGGGGCGTGCGCTCGAGGGTCCATTGCAGGTCGGCCGGATCGAGCCCGTCGCAGACCTCGGCCATCCAGCGGAGAAAGGCCTCCAGGTCGTCGTCGATTTCATCGTCGCTCAGCGGACGCGGCTCATAGCGGCGCCAGAAGCCGTAGAGTATGGCCATCGAGGGCCGGCCGCGGCCGAAGTCGCCGAGCTCAATCGCGTAGAGCTGGCCCGAGGCGGCGCGCCAGTAGCGGCGGCCGGCGCGAAGGCCGAGCGCCCGCTCCAGCGAGGCGGCCACCTGCGGCCGGACATCCAGCTCCTGCTCGAAGATCAGCGGGTCGGCGCGCAGGCCGGCCAGGTCTTCCGCGCTCGGATCGGCCCAGTTCATGATTCAGGCCCCACCGTGCGGTCGAGGAACCCCACGAGGTCGGCGGCGATCTCGGGGCCGCGGTCATCCTGCAGGAAGTGCGCGGCCCTCTCGTAGCTCTTCGGACCCTCGGCGTGGGGCAGCAGCGCCTTCAGCCGCCGGGCATACTCGATCGGAAACACCTGGTCCTCCGGGGCCCAGATGAGCTGGATCGGGGTCTTGGCGAGCTTCGGCAGCTGGGCCTCGATCCACGCCATGTCGGCCCAGCCGCGGTCATCTTCGGTGAGCGGGATGGAGCGTGGCCAGGTCAGGGTCACCGTCTCGCTCTCGCGTTCGTCATAGACGTGGTGATAGGCGCGCGCTTCGGCCGCGCTCATGCCGCGCTGGCTGGTGCGCGAGGGGCCGCCATGGGAGAGGATCTTCAGCCGCTTCATGAAGTAGGGGCCAAGGATCGGGGCGTGCCAGGTGGTCCATGGCCGCGCGCCGGTGTGGAAGCCGCCCCGATAGTCGGTGAAAAGCCAGGTGTTCATCAGGCTGAGCGCCGCGAGGCGCTCGAGCCGGACCAGCGCCGCGCCGACGCCCTGCGGTCCGCCCCAGTCCTGGCCGACGACCGCGAAGCCTTGCAGGTCCAGCTGGTCGATCAGCGACACGAGATCGGCGATGTGGTGGGCCAGGCTGTAGGCGGCGTCGATGCGCGGCTTGTCCGAATAGCCGGAGCCGATGCAGTCGGGCACGATCACCCGGTAACCGGCCGCCTTCAGCGGCTCGACGAAGTCGCGGTAGAGGAAGCCCCACGTCGGGTTGCCGTGCAGCAGCAGCACCGGCCGCGCCGTCCTTGGCCCTTCGTCGACATAGGCCATGCGACGGCCGTTGACGCTCAACATCGCCTGCGGCCAGGGAAACAGGGCCCCCAGCCAGTCCGGCTTCTCGGTCATTCGCTCAGACCCACTTGGGCTTGCGCTTTTCGCGGTGGGCGGCGAGGCCTTCGCGAGGCTCGGGGCCGGTGAAGCCCAGCATCTCCAGGGCCGCGGACGCGTCGAACGCCGGCCCCGCAGTGCGCAGCCAGTTGTTCAGGGCATGCTTGGTCCAGCGGATGGCGTGGGGCGCGCCCGCCGCGAGCTTGCCGGCCACCTCGACGGCCTTGGCGTCGAGCTCGGCGTCCTCGGCCAGCAGCGAGATCAGCCCGATCCGCTCGGCCTCGGCCCCGCTGAGCGGCTCGCAGAGCAGCAGGTAGTACTTGGCCTTGGCCATGCCGCAGAGCAGCGGCCAGACGATCGCCGCGTGGTCGCCGGCCGCCACGCCGAGCCGCGTGTGCCCGTCGATGATCCGCGCGCCCGGCGTGGCGATCGAGATGTCGGCCAGGAGGCCGCAGACCAGGCCCGCGCCTACCGCCGGCCCGCGGATCGCGCTCACCACCGGCTTGGAGCAGTCGATGATGTTGAAGACGATGTCGCGCGCCTCGCGAAAGATCCGCGCGCGGGTGGCGAAGTCATCCACGATCTCCTCGATCATGTCGAAGTCGCCGCCGGCCGAGAACGCCTCGCCGGCCCCCGTCAGCACCACGGCGCGGACCGCCTCGTCCTCGTCCACGTCGCGCCAGATGCGGGCGAGCTCGGCGTGCATTATTGCGTCGGCCGAGTTCAGCCGCCCGGGGTTGCTCATCGTCACCCGCAGCACGCCGTCGGCCGGGCGGTCGAAGAGCAGGCGCTGGTACCTCGCGTAGCGGTCGGCCATGTTCAGCGCCCGCCGCCGTGCACGTTGACCTTCTCGCCGGTCACGTAGGTGTTGGCGGGCGAGACCAGGAAGCGCACCACCGCGGCCACCTCTTCCGGCTGGCAGACGTGGCCGAAGGGCATGGCCTTGTCCAGCATGTGGATGTCGTCGGCGCCCATGGCCGCGCGCGCCAGCCGCTGGCCCATGTCGGTGTCGACCAGACCCGGCGCCACGATGTTCACGAAGACGCCGTTCGGCTTCTCCTCCTTGGCCAGCGTCAGGGCCAGCGCTTCCAGCGCCGCCTTGGCCATGCTGTAGGGGGCGCCGTTGGCGGCATGGCCCAGCGTCGCCACCGAGGAGATCACCACGATGTCGCCGCGCGGGTTCCGGCGCATGTGGGGCAGCGCCAGCGCGGCCAGATGGTGCGCCGCCTGGGCGTGAGTGGCGAACAGGCGGGCGGGCTCGGAGGGGTCGGTGTCGACCACCGAGCGGCCGCGGCTGGCGACGCCGGCGTTGTGCACCAGGATGTCGATGCGGCCGAACTCGGCGGCGACGGCCTCGACCATGGCCTTGTCCTGTCCGTAGTCGGACGCGTCGGCGGCGTAGGCCTTGGCGCGACGGCCCAGCTTTTCGATGGCGGCCACCGTCGCGGCGGCGGCTTCGGCGTCGCGGCGGTAGTTCACGGCCACGTCCGCGCCGTCCTCGGCCAGCCCCAGCGCGATGGCGCGGCCGATGCCGCGCCCGCCGCCCGACACCAGCGCCACCCGACCCTTGAGCGACATGCCTTGCGCCCTCCCGAGCTCGCGAAACCTTCGCCCCCGGCCTTAGGCCGGGGACGCCGCGTCAGTCTTCCGAAATCTTGCGCCTCAGGTCGAGGCGGCCGCCAGCGCGGCGAACACCTCGGCGGCCTGGGGACCCAGCACCAGGTGCACGCTGGCCGGCGACGGCGTGGCGACGGCGCGCGCGCCGAGCGCCCGCAGGCCCGCCGCGTCGACGCCGGCGGGGTCACGAACCCTCAGCACGACGCGGCTGTCGCAGAGCCGGGCCTCGAGCACGTTGTCCCCGCCGCCCAGCGCCGATCGCCACGCCGCCGCATCCGCCGAAGCGGCGCGGGCCCGGCGGATCTCGTCGGCCACCTGATCGGCGATCGGCCCCAGCACCACCTGCAGCGTCTTGGCCGACGGCCGCACCAGGCCGCGCGCGCCGAGGCGCCGCAGCGCCGCCTCGTCCACAGCGGCGGGGTCGTTCAGCACCAGGCGCAGCCGCGTGGTGCAGGCGTCGAGGCCGGCGAGGTTGCCGCCGCCGCCCAGCGCCCGGGCGAAGGCCTGGCCGCGCGTCCCGGCTTGTGTCGGCACGGCCGCCGCCCCAGTCTCGCCCTCCGGTTCGCGGCCCGGCGTCTTCAGGTCGAAGCGCAGGATCGCCCAGCGGAACACCCCGTAGTAGACGCCGGCATAGAGCGCGCCGACCGGCAGCAGGAGCAGCGGGCGCGTCGCCTTGCCGAAGTTCAGCAGGTAGTCGAACAGGCCCGCCGAGAAGCCGAAGCCCAGCTTCACGCCCAGCGCCCGCATGATCACGAACGCCGCGCCCGTCAGCACGGCGTGCAGGCCGTAGAGCAGCGGCGCCAGGAAGAGGAAGGAGAACTCCACGGGCTCAGTCACCCCGGTCAGGAACGAGGTGAGCGCCATGGACAGCAGCAGTCCGCCGGTCGCCTTGCGCCGCGCCTTCGGGGCCGCGTGGTACATGGCCAGGCAGGCCGCCGGCAGGCCAAACATCATCACCGGGAAGAAGCCCGCCATGAAGGCGCCGGCGCTCGGATCGCCGGCGAAGAAGCGCTTCAGATCGCCCGTCGCGCCGTGGAAGTCGCCGACGATGAACCAGGCGATGTTGTTCAGGATGTGATGCAGGCCCGTGACGATCAGCAGCCGGTTGGCGAGGCCGTAGAGGAAGAGGCCGACGTCGCCGGAGCCGACGATCGCCCGGCTCAGCGCGTCCATGCCGCCGCTGATCGCGCCGTAGGAGCCGCCCACCACGAGGGCGACGGCCACACCCGCCACGCCGGCGGCGATCGGCACGAACCGCCGCCCGCCGAAGAACGCCAGATAGTCCGGCAGCTTCAGGTTCGAGAACCGATTGTAAAAGCTCCCGCCGATCAGGCCGCTGACGATGCCGATCGGCACGCCGAGCTTGCCGACCGCCTTCTCCTTGAACGCCGCCCTGGCGAGGTCGGCGGCGTCGCCGGCCATGCCCTTCAGCGCGTCGGCCGGCGCGTGCATCAGCACTTGGGCGGCATTGGCGGCGACCAGGAAGGCGACCACGCCGGCCAGTCCCGCGGCGCCGTGGTTGTCGCGCGCCATGCCCACGGCCACGCCGGCGGCGAACAGCAGGCCGAGGTTCGAGAAGATGGCGTCGCCCGCCGCGGCCAGCAGCGGGATGTTCAGCAGGTCAGGCTGGCCGAGGCGGAGAAGCAGCCCCGCGGCCGGCAGCACGGCGATCGGCAGCATCAGCGCGCGGCCGAGCGACTGCAGGGCTTCCAGGGGCGAGCGCAGGGTCAGCCCTCCGTGCGCGTGCGGGCGAGCACCAGCGCGCGCACCTCCGCCGCGGAGCCGAGCGCCAGGGCCTCGGTCGCCAGCGCCCGGCAGGTTTCGCCGCTCAGCCGCCGGATCAGCGCCTTGGCCTCGGCGATCTCCGGCGCCGGCATGGAAAGGCGCTCGACGCCCAGGCCGATCAGGATCGGGATCGCCGCCGGATCGCCCGCCAGGCCGCCGCAGACGCCGATCGGGCGGCCGTGGCGCCGGGCGCCTTCGCACGCCGTCGCCATCAGCCGCAGCACCGCCGGCTGCAAGGCGTCGATGTCGCCTGCCAGCGCCGGGTTGCCGCGGTCCATGGCAAGCACGTACTGAGCGAGGTCGTTGGTGCCGATGGAGAGGAAATCGGCCTCGGCGGCCAGCTGGTCGGCCACCATCGCCGCGGCCGGCGTCTCGACCATGACCCCGAGGTCCGGGAGCGCCTCGCAGCCGGCGTCGTCGGCGGCGGCCTGGAGGGCGGCGCGCACGGCGCTGAGCTCCGCCAGGGCGGAGACCATCGGGGCCATGATGCTGAGCGGGCCCGGCGAACGGACCTTCAGGATGGCGCGGAGCTGCGTCTGGAGCAGATCGGGGCGGCGAAGCGCCAGGCGCACGCCGCGCACGCCGAGCGCCGGGTTCTGCTCCGCCGGCCAGGGAAGCCAGGGCGCGGGCTTGTCGGCCCCGATGTCCAGCAGGCGCACCACCAGCGGGCGCTCGCCCAGGGCGTCGGCGATGGCCTGGTAGCCGGCGGCCTGCTCCGCCTCGTCCGGTGCGGCGGCGCGGTCGAGGAACAGGAATTCGGTGCGCAGCAGGCCCGACCCCTCGGCTCCGGCCGCGACGGCGGCCGACGCGTCCTCGACCGAGCCGAGGTTGGCGAGCACGGCGATAGGCGTCCCGTCGGTCAGGTGGGCCGGCGTGAGCGCCTGGGCGCGGGCCCGGGCGCGCGCGTCCTCGCGGGCCGCGAACCTGCGCCGAGCCGCCTTCAGCGCCGCGGCGCGTGGTGAGACGTGCAGCCAGCCGGCCTCGGCGTCGAGGATCAGAGTCGCGCCGTCCTCGATGGCCGCCAGCTCCGGGCCGGCCGCCACCAGCGCGGGGAGGCCCATGGCCGCGGCCAGGATCGCCACGTGGCTGGTCGGCCCGCCGCCGGCCACCGCCAGCCCCGCGAGGCGCCCAGCGGGGACCGCCAGCAGCTGCGAAGGCAGCAGCTCCTCGGCCACCAGGATTGCGCCGGCCGGGACCTCGGGCGCCGGCGCCGTCTGGCCCGTGAGCCGTTCGATCCCGCGCCGCTCCAGGTCGCGCAGGTCGTCCACGCGCTCCGCCAGCCGCGGATCGGCGAGCGCGGCCAGCAGCTTGCTGAACCGCCCGGTCGCCGCGCGCCAGGCGAAGGCGGCGCTCTTGTGCTCGCCGATGCGCCGCTCCGCCTCGGCCCTCAGCTCGGGGTCGTCCAGCAGGACGGCGTGGGCGGCCAGCACCGCGCCGCGGGTGGAATCCGGCT
>Ga0134128_10005632_pt1 | contig 15183 bp, 16 predicted proteins | sample KB31754_FD_96462 | JGI IMG/M metagenome (GOLD analysis project Ga0134128, IMG submission 96462) | Terrestrial soil microbial communities with excess Nitrogen fertilizer from Kellogg Biological Station, Michigan, USA - KB3-175-4 | ecosystem: Environmental > Terrestrial > Soil > Unclassified ... | reverse complement strand
CTTTGATGTCCCCTTCTTAGACAGTATTTACATTGATAAGCCCATACAGCAGCACATTTTAATTCAAACCATTTCAAGAGTGAACCGGAAATTCCAGGGAAAGAACAAAGGTTTGGTTGTGGATTATATTGGCATTAAAAAGCAAATGAATCTGGCTCTGGCAAAATACAATAAAGGAGATGAAGATAACTTTGAAGATATTAGTGAATCGTTAATCATTGTAAGAAATCATTTGGACCTTCTTTCTAAATTATTTCACAAGTTTGACAGTAAAAAGTATTTTGAGGGCAGTGCGTTAGAACAGTTGAACACACTAAATGCCGCATCTGAATTTGCACAACAAACCAAAGATTTTGAAACACGTTTTATGGGAATGGTAAAACGATTAAAAGCTGCTTATGATATTTGTGCAGGAAGCGAACAACTTACCCAAACAGAAAGAGATCACACTCATTTTTATCTTGCAGTTCGATCTATTGTTTTCAAACTAACCAAAGGCAACGCACCCGACACTGCACAGATGAATGCGAGAGTGAGAGATATGATAAAAGATGCTTTACAAAGTGATGGGGTGCAGGAAATATTCAAACTGGGAGATAATGAAGAAACCGAACAGGACTTGTTTGATGAAGACTATTTAGCAAAGATTGACAAGATCAAACTACCGAATACGAAAATAAAATTGCTGCAACAGCTTCTCGCAAAAGTAATTGGCGAAATACGAAAAGTAAATAAGGTGAAGGGCATTGATTTCACTAAAAAGATGCAGGTTCTTGTAGAGAAATACAATCAACGGGATGAAAGTGACATTCTGAGAAGCGAAGTATATGAAGAAATGGCTGAGGCATTAACTAATATGATTTGGGAAGTGCATAAAGAATTTTCAGCGGGCGACCCACTCGGAATTGACTTCCAGGAAAAAGCATTTTATGATATACTGAAAGAGTTATGTGTAAAATATGATTTCACTTATCCTGAAGAAAAATTAATAGAACTGGCAAAAGCAGTTAAAGAATTAGTAGATGCACAAGCTAAATTTCCTGACTGGAACAAACGCGACGATATTAAATCGGCCCTTAAGGTTGGGATCATATTGCTTTTGGATGAATTTAATTACCCACCTGTGGAACGCGATGAAGTATATGATGAAATTTTTGAACAGGCGGAAAATTTTAAGAAGAATGCAGTTTTAAGGTAAATTCGACATGGTCATTCCTTTATTGAAAGAAAATGTTTCAGAGATGAGGATTTTGAAATAAGAAAATAAGTTACTACAAATACTTATAAATATGACAGCAGTAGTAGGCATTTTAAATAAACAGGCGGTGGCAATTGCTGCGGATAGCGCAGTCACTATAGGCGGCGTAAATAGGCACAAAATTTTTAATAAGGCAAATAAAATCTTCAAGTTTCTAAAAGACATCCTGTTGAAATAATGATCTATAATTCTGCTTCCTATATGACTACACCCTGGGAGACGATCATTAAAGTATATCGACAACAATTGAATAATAGATCTTTCCACACCGTAAAGGAATACCAGGAAGACTTTAAAAATGAAGGAACTAGTGAAAGTTGAACAACAACTGCAAATGAAAAAATTACAAGACATAGTGAATCTGCAGGAGGCTATCCTTCAAGCTGAAAGTGAATACAAATACCAACCGGCGCTAACAGAAAAATTAAACAACCACCGCGGCGAATTTTCTGAACAAACACTATTGGAAATCGTCCTTTGGAAGACAAACCGATATCCCGAAATTACGCAGGAACTTCTTACTGATATCAATGATTTACGCAAAAACTATACAGAAGATAAGGCAAGAGACTTGATCAGGAGTTTGCTTGAGAAGAAAGGCTTTGATCTTCCTATGGCCTCAACAGTTCTAAGGTTTGCTGTTCCTAAACACCTTCAGATTATCGATCAGCGTGCCTATCGTCTTATAACCCCTGGAGCTGATTCTTTGAAAACCCCTTACAATGTTGAGATGAAAATAAAGCTTTATTTTGAGTACATCCATCGCTTGAAAAGTGTATGCTCAGAACACGGAATTCCGTTTTCAAAAGCTGATAAGATCTTATACCAGTTAGACAAAAAAGAAAATAACAAAATCCCCCTAACCACTTATGCCTGAAACAGAAATTTACTTCGATGGTTACTGTCCTGAAAGCTTGCTGGAAGGAAAACAGGTGGAAATGCGTCTGAATGAAGATGACTTTTGGGAAAGCGAAGCTACAGGTCTTCAGATCTGCATTTCCCCACCCTATGCTACGATCTTAAACTGGCGTGGGAAAGGTAAGTTTCGTTCCTCCTCTGAAGTTGCTTCTGATTTATTTACCGGCCTGATTTTAACTGAAGCACAAACAGATGAAGGAAAAGAAATTTTTCCCGATGAAGAAAAAGTCCTCCATAATGCTTTTGAAATTGATTGGCATACTCATCAACTTTACAAAAGTAAAGAGGAAATGGATGCAGCAAAATTTAAGCCCAACAACCATGTCTTTGAAAAGCAACTGCAACATTTAAATAACCTTGTCAAACAAGATTTAAAAAAGCTCATAAATTATTATGAGTTGTTAAGGAAAAATGATTTTGAAGATTTGTATAACGACCTGGCTTTTAGAAACCTGCATGAATTATTATATCAACTGGAAATCATTTTTAATTTTAAATGGATGGCTTGGCATTCCGGATGGAAAGATATCAGGAACAACCACTTTGATTATTCAACCTGCTCTTTTCTTCAGCTTTCCATGTATCTGACGACCATCTTCAGGGAGGATCACTTTAATGAAGGAACCATTGAAAGATTTTTTAAAAATGGATAGTTAAAATCTTTGAGAAACTGAAGTATTTTCAAACGTAGAAGGTGAAAAATATAAACATTGTTTAACATCAAAAATTCCGTCTATGCAGCTTCAATTTAAAATTAACCACTAGGAGGCTGTTATGATTTTTACTTAAAAACAAAAACCGAAACTAATGAAGAACACCGCGCTTATTCTGCTTTGTATTGTAACTTTTGCAGCATGTAAAAAAGAGGTAACCCGACAACTCGAACCACCTGTGACGCAAAAACCAACAGAAAGGGATTTCAGTCTGGCTTATGTTAATTCCCCCAGCCAGAAAATAGAAATTATAGTAACCGATACCGCTGCCAATTTTTTATTGGACACGCTGGTCTCCGTAAATGATATGCATTCGCTGAAAGTTTATTCGGAGCAATCAAAATTCAATATTACTACCCTGGAACATATTGATTCGATCAACAAGACAAATGTCCAAACTTTTTATCAGGTATTACCTGACCATTGGAATATCAACCAACCAAACAGGGTTGGTTTTTATGACCGTGACCGGCATACCGGCGAGGTAAATGGCTCCATCTATTACTATAATGTTCCTGCAAGTGTGCAAGGGCAAGACTACCTGATGGGGAATGCTTACGCCGGCGGTGGCAATAGTAATAACGAAATGTATGAGAACTACACATCAAAACTACCTTTTCATTCCTGCTTATTATTTCCTCTGCAAAAATTGTATCGGTTATATGATGCTACCACTGTGTCGGATTCAGTAGATCTTAGCCAAATGGATACTGCGTTAACCTACACCTATCAGAAATCGTCCCCACTCAAAATTAGCTGGACGGATGTGACCATTTTCGAAAAGAAAAATGACCCTACCTCACGGGTCACATTCTGGCAAAGCTTTCCTCCTGCGCTTTCTCCCTATTATGATATTTTGTATCCTTCCAGCGGCGCACAACAGTATCTTGTGAATTTTACTGCTCTTGATGCAAATGGCAGAGCCAGTTATACCACTCAATTTAGCGATAGCCTTCAGCCGCACGTGGACTTTCTTGACGCTACTTACTTTAACATCAACGTGCAGGATAGCCTGCATTTTGATATATCATTTCCTAAAACCCACCCGTCCTACTACACTATATCCATCGGAGGTGATAATTTGATATGGAAGATTAATTTGCCTGCAACTAAAAAAACATTCAATGGTGCGGATAAGATCATAGATCTTTCAAAAAGTATTGGCCTCCATGGAATGGATTATTCAAAACTGAAATTGATCGAATTGCTTTTGGGGAATGGTGACAACATGAATTATACTGATTATTACAACTTTATTCTTGCTACAAGTGCGGCGGGAGGAAACACGATGCTTGAGTGGCAATATTTTTGGGTGGAATTGTAAATTATTATGCAGAGGGGGACGAGCCTTAAAGGTAGTGAGCAATTGTTTTAAGCGTGAAAGCCTTGAAATTATTACAGAAAGAGATAATAAAAATTCTTCCAAAATGAGATTGATTTAAGTAAAAGAATGTAACGCATATAATTACGCCGAGTCCCCTGCGGGAGACTCGGCTGAGAAATAGTGGAAATTGGCAACCAACCGCTGACCCAACATGATTGAATAATTTATTATATAAAAAGTAAAAAGGTCTTATGAAGAAAAACATTATTGTTCCAATTATATACTTGATCTTAATATTTTCGGTTGGATGTGAAATATCATGTAATTCAAAAAGTAAAAAGAATTATTTAAATGAAAAGATGAAAATGCAACAAAGTGCAAGTTTTAATAAAGAAGATTCTTTGAAAATCTTAATTTTAAAAGGTGACACAATTGCTTACTTATAGCTAAGAGATATATATGTTAACAAGGATAAAGCCCCCGAGCTTTTAGCTTGGTCTTTAATTATGGCCAACGGTTTTAAATATTTGCCTGCATATTATGATGTTTATTTTTGCTTTCAGCAAATAGAAGTTTATTATAATAAGGGTAATAATAACTCTTTGAATAACATAGATACAATGACGAGAAGGTTTGCTATTAATTATCTATTAAAGGCATCTGAGCTAGGCGATTCGGAAGCAAAAAAAATTTTGGATCACTCCCTGCTTAATAGAAAGTAATTAATCCCCCACTTGGCGCGACGCTGTTCGTGATTTTAACGCCCAACAAGTCCTCGTTTGCAACGAGGACGGCTCGAACTGATTTAACGCATTTGAACCTTGTTACCTCGCAAAATATGAATCTACTTAATAAAGGACATAAAATAATAGAAGAATGACTGAGAACCAATCATTTTGTATAGATATTATTAGTTTATTACCAATAGGATCTACTTGTTTCATACAAGCACCTCATTTTGAGAATTCGAAAATTTTAAACTTAATGACTCCGTCAAAATTTGTTTATTATAGTCAAATAAAACTGACGGAATTAAATAAGAAATTTCTTAGAGAAGAAATGATAAGTAATAATATTCAGGAAGAATTTCAAAGCATAGAAATTCGATTTAATAATAAATTATTGTTTGAGGGATTTGACGGAATGGAATTTGGGCTAATATCTAACACAATTGTTCTGCCTAATTGGTTTATCGACAAGCATATTAAAACAGATAAGTGCGCAATATCGCAGGAATGGTAACAATGACAGCCCGGTTGCTGATTCACAAGCTGGACGAATCCTTGAGGAAACCCATTATTATCCCTTTGGCTTGACAATGCCGGAGATAAGTGACCAAACTGGCACAGTTCTCCCGACGGTCGGCCGACCTGCGCCGGAGCGCAAATGTTGGCGACAGCTTCAGAAGGTAGTCGTAAAGGATGGACTGGTAGTGAACTAAGTACTCATTCCTGACAAATGGGAGCTAATAATTAAGCGATAAATAATGTGGAATAAGTTTTATTCACCCAATAGTTTTTTTAAAAGGATCCGGTTTTTCTTTCTTACATTTTCATCCATCACTCCTCTAAACAGATCGCCTTTCTTTTTCAAGCGCTCGTGAATCGTGTGAATATCAAACTTTTTAAAATCAAGTTTGTCATTGATTTCTTTCCACTCGAGAGGCGTGGAAACAGTAGGGGATACCGCTGGCCTTACGCTATAGGGAGCAGCCACTGTATCTGCTTCATCGTTTTGATTATAATCGATAAAAAGTTTGTCGCCACGTTTTGAAATGGTATTTTCAACAGTGCTGATGCCTGGTACTTTTTCATGTATCTTTTTACAAATATTTACCGCTATTGTCCTTGCTTCAGGGAAAGAGAATTTCTCGCAAGGGATGTAAAGGTGCATGCCTGTTTTGCCTGATGTTTTTGGAAAGGCTTTTATTTGCAGTTCATCAAAAACCTGTTTTGCTGCCAAAGCCGTATCGATCACCTTTTTAAAATCATTGTCTGAAGGATCCAAATCAATAATAACATAATCAGGTTCCTGGTAACTGGAAATTCGCGAAGTCCACGGATTGATATCAATGCATCCCAAATTGATCATATAAAGTAGTGTCGGCGTGTTATTGCAAACAAGATAATCAATGATGTTCCTTTTCCCTTTTTTCGGATGCTTTCTTTTAGTCGAAAAGATCTCCGCGCATTCCGGCTGATGCCCTTCCATGTCCTTAATATAAAGGCCGGGCACTGTTGCTCCATAGGGCTTTACATGAAGCGACAATGCCCTGTTTTCGAGGTATGGCAGGATATAAGAGGCGATACTATTATAGTAAGCAATCAGATCAGCTTTCGTAACGCCAGCCCATATTTCTTTTTCAATATTGGTAAGTTGTACGGTGCAATTATCAATTGTAATTTCATCTTTTGATGTGATAGGTATTTGTTCAAGCTCAGGCCAGTTGCTGCCGGAGGTTTTTCCATTCATTTCTTTTTTTTCGGGTTCCTTATCTGTCCCATTCTTAATTTCTTTTTCTTCTTCTTTTCCACTTAACGGTATTTCTCTTACTACGCTTTTAGGATTTTTGTCCTGTCGGAAACCCAGAAACGTCGCAGGTTTTCTAATACGGCCTGAGTTAGTCCATGAGGCAAATTTAAAATTAGCGACCAGTTCCGGCTTTACATAATGGATGGTTGCACCTTTTGTGTCCAGTACTTTATTGATAAAGGGAGATTCACTGATTTCAATCGCTTTTAATTTCTTCAATATTGCTGCCATATCCTTTTCTTTATAACCACCGCCGGAACGCCCGATCCATTCCAACTGGTTGTCTTTATTATACGCTCCAAAAAGTAATGACCTGAAGGCTCTTCCCCTTGAAGATTCCGCCCATCCACCTACTACAAACTCCTGCCTTTTTTCTGTCGGTACTTTCAACCAGTCTTTCCCCCGATTTCCAGGTTCATAGCGACTATTTTTTCGCTTTGCAACAATACCTTCCATCTCCTGTTTTTTGACCAATTCGAACAGTTCAACCCCTTCTTCAAAATCGTGACTGTATCTGATCACATCATTAAAGGGAATGGCTTTGGAAAGAATTTCTTTCCGGTCTGTCAATGGAAGGTGCATCAGCTCAAATCCTTTGCACCAAAGAATATCAAAAACATAAAATACCAGGGGATCCTCACCCTTATTTTTTTGCAAGGCATCAAAATCCGGATGCCCTTCTTTATTCAAAGCCACAAGCTCTCCATCAAGGATGACATCAAAATTGAATTGTGATAATTGGTGTTCTATTGACGCATATTTTTGGGTATAATCCAAACCGCTTCGTGAAGCCAGCCGCACCTTTCCATTTTGGATGTAAGCAATAATTCTGTACCCATCAAGTTTCACTTCATACAAAAAATCAGGATCATCAAAAGGCTCCTTGATCAGTGTACACAACATCGGTCTGATTTCAGAGAGGAAGTTTGTTTTCTTTCCTTTCTTTATTAATGTGCCCATTTCATCTTCATTAGTTTTACTCATCTGATCTTTTTTGTTGGATTTTGTTTTTTTGCGCTCTCGCTGCTCCCGTCTTTTTGCCGATTTGATTTTGTCTGCTCTCCGAAAGTGTTTCCAGGAGAAGAGTGTGATGCTTTATCAATAGATAGATTTTGTTTGTACATAATGACATTATTTCTTTTCAGTAATAAAAGATATGCCAGTTTCTGAAGGGTGTTTGTGCTCATTTAGAATTTGATTGCTTCAAACAAAAAAGTGATTGTATAAAGCTGTTTTTTTTGAACAACCGATTAGGGAAAATGTTTGTGTTGCCACGAACCTTTGGAATAGTTAGTTAAAAAGCCAAAATCGTTATGTCATCAATACAAAATTTTTATGTCATCAATAAATGCAAAACTTTTCTTTAAAATCCACTTGAGCAATTGATAATTGTTGTTAGGGCATCACCAGTGGGAGTAATGATGTGACCAAATTAAAGATTCGCGGATTTATGCGAGTTAACGGCAGGTCCGGAATGAAGTGGAATTATACAATCTTTACTTGAGGAGGCTGGATGAAAAGCTTAAAAATCCAGCTTCTTTATGATGTTGTTGTTAATTATACCATTTGCGTTGGAGATGGCAGCAATCTATTCCAATTGGGGAAACTGCTTCAGGCGCTCATTTAATTAGGGTAATGGAGGTAGTTTATGTCGGTCGCCTCCTTAAAAACGTTTCATTGATAATTAATCAAACATTAGAACTTTGTTAGGTTAAACAAGGGAAAAGTGCTACCAGCACCAACAAATTGAGAATAAAATTATAACTTGTCAACTTGAATATGCATGAAGTTCCTAATATCACTGAAGCTCCAATTTTTTACTTCGACTATATTAGTGCAGGATTATTAAGGCGAGATAGTACAAAGATTAAGTGCATTGTATGAGAAAAAGTGCTTATAAAACTTTCAGTAGGAGATACTAAATTTTAAGTTATATAAACCTTATTATGCGAAAAGAAAAATGGTTAAATACATTAATTTTTGATACCGGACTGTTTGACTTCACCCAATTATCAGATGAAGAAAATATCGTTATAAGAGAATATTTATTGGATAATAAAACTCCTGAAGAGATAGCAAAGAAAAGCGAACTGCCGGTTGATGAGGTGAGTAAAATAATTAAATCCGGAATGGAAAAAATTTTACTTACATCAAAAGAACTTTTGGCAAAAAAAATCTGGTTCCAAAAGATGGTGAGAGAAAAAGAAAATTTACAAAATCAACTGGCAATACTCAGAGAAAGATTCAAAAAAGAATTAACAGATGAAGAACTAACTGCAGAATATGAACGATTGAATATTCCCGTAACTAATTTATTTTTCTCAGCAAGGGCAAAAACTGTTTTTCATTATTTACAGATTAAGACCCTTAATGATTTGGCTGACTTAGAACTTAAAAATCTTGTCAGTGCAAGAAATGCAGGCCCTGTTACGATCAATGAGATTGTCGCAAAGGCACTGGAGTTTGGAATTGCAATAAGTTGAGTAAAATAAGTAGCGATTTTAAAACGTTACAAGGAAATTATTTTTGATATTGCACTTTAGACATTCCTTTCTTCTGTTGGCGCGTTCCTCAGGTATATTCATAGCTTTTTGTTCATGAGTTAGAACATCCGATCTTTCCTCACTACATAAATCGAATTTCTTATTGAATTTATCGCAACAGCAATTCCTATAAATTCCCATTTATTTGTCTGATCGGTTTGTATAAAAACAGGAGCACCAGAGAAGCCAAGCATTTCTGAACTTACTTTTGAATCTTTGATTTGAATTTCATATCTAAAAGAATCAATTCCAATTTGATTTCCAATTTGATTTCCAATTTGATTCAGAAAATTTTGGGTAATAGAGAAATTTTTAGAAGCAAACAAATAAGGTGGACTTATTTGAATGATTCCATTTTCAATCCTATTCATTTTTTCAGGAAAGCCGAAGAATCTAATCTCACTATATCCACTTTTTGAGGCCTTAAAAGGTTTAAGATTACCAGGCAGATCAATATGGCTTATTGACATACCATTTAACTGGTCAGTAACATCATAAGTAAAAACATCACTACTATTTAGTCCATCTTTAATTTTCGAATTACCCGGAAACCATTCTGCAGGTATAGGTATAAAATTAAATGGATCTGAATAGTGAGAATAAACGTTATAGTTTTGAGGAAAATCATTTCTTTTTTCACCATCATTTAGATGATTAGTCACAGCATGCCTGGCGGTAACAAAATAAATTCGCTTATGCTTTTTTATAAAAAATCCAGTACCCTGTCTCCCTTGTACTTTTGTTGAATTGCTTTCCTTATTTAAAACTGTACTTCCAAAAAGCAAATAACTAAACTGTGCTAAAGAATCCTGGAAAACTTTTGGCTGTGCTTTTGCGTTTAAATCAAAAAGGATAGGAAGTAATAATAGTAAAATAAATCTCACCTTAGTTTATTTTGGTATTGAAATAATTTCCGACAAATTTCGATTTATTGTCTCCTAAACTATTGGATTTGCTTTGGGTCGGTAATAATAATCTCCGGCCTATTTTTATATAAAATGATCTTTCCGGTAATTGTTACATTCTGACCTTTATAAATTGTTTCCGGAGCTGTATTAAATTGTTTCCTTGTATCGCCCCATATCACAAGAGTTAAAGGTGCATCCGGATATTTGTCTCCAACATTTAAAAATGTTGGTGTGCCTTGGGCAGATTCAATATATTTTCCTCCATAAATCTTTGCCATCAATTTAACCGAATCACCAATGTGGTTTCTCACATCTTCAATTTTTATCTCTTTCTGCGCAAATGAAGAAAAAGTAAGAAGTGTCAGAATTAACAGAATAAAATATTTCATGGTTATTTTTTTAAAATATATCGGAAAGGGGTATCTTATCCAAATAGGGATCAAGTTTTTCAATTGAAGAAAACGAACTGAAACTTATAATAGCATTGTGCTTCTTATGATAATATACTTCTACATAAAAGCTTTCTATTTGGTAAAGCAATATTCTATGTTCTTCATCTTCCCTGTCAGCAACAAAAACTCCATTCCACACAGCCTCCGCCTGTTCTGATTTTTCCATTTTAATAAACTCATAAAGTGTCATGGTAGAAAATTTATCATTATTGTTTTGAGGTTGATTTCAAAAGGTCAATTATTTATTGAGTATGAAAATATAAATTTATTTTTGTATTATGAAATCTTCTCTCTCGCATCTTCCGAAAGTTAATCAAGAGCAAATACATCAAATAGTTGAAATTATTAAGGAAGTAATTGTACCTGAAAAAATTATTCTTTTTGGAAGTTATGCAAAAGGAAAGCATGTAGAACATAAATACCAGGCAAAAGATGGAACCACTTTTGAGTATAGTAGTGATTATGATATTTTGATAGTCTTAAAAGAAATTCCAGAAAAAATTTTTAATCTTGAAAGTGCAATAATAAATAAAACAGCAAAATATCATCCGCCGGTGAATGTAGAAATTCATGAAATTGATTACATTAACAAGGGATTAGAAATTGGCGAATATTTCTTTGTTGATATTGTAAAAGAAGGGGTTCTGCTTTATAATAACAGTTCTCTAGAATTTGCAACGCCTCGGGAATTGAGTTCTTGCGAAAGGAAACAAAAAGCTTTACGCTATTTTAATACTTGGTTTCCTCAAGTTGAGGAATTTATTGAAGGATGTAAATTCCACATGTATCGAAAAAATTTGAAGATTGGTGTTTTTGAATTGCATCAGGCAGTGGAAAGTTTGTACTATTCAGTATTACTAATATTTACGGATTACAAGCCCAAATTACATAACCTTTGGAAATTGCGTAAAAAAGCAAAACGGTATTCTGAAGAATTATATTCTGTTTTTAATGCTGAAATGAATGAATACGATTATCACTTATTTGATTTACTTAAACGTGGCTACATAGATGCGCGTTATAGGGAAGATTATTTAATAACAGAAAATGAACTTAATGATTTAATTAAAAAGGTTACTTTGATGTTGCCTATTGTAGAAAGAATATGCCAAGAAAAGATTGCTTCATTTTAAACCTTTTAATTTCAAGTCATTGAATATTGATTTTGCCTCCCTATTTTGTTTACTTTAAGCTTCCCCTCATTCACTCTTCTTAGTAAAATTGCAGAAATAGAAGGTGACGTAGTTTTGATCTTATATTGCTGTTTCAATATTAAAAGAACGTCTTTCGAATATTTCGGCTCCTCAAAATAATTTGATTTGATCAATTGATTAATTCTTTCTGTTAACCTTGTCTTCTCCTTTCTTTTTGCGGATAATTTAAATCTGGGTTTTATTTTAAATGTAATGTCAATAATTTCATGGGGTTGAACACCAATTGCAAATGCAATCTCTGCTAAAGTGCTGATTCTGCTTTCTTTTCCATTCTCTATTGAGCGAATATTATTCGAAGTAAAGCCAGACATTTCAGAAATATCTTCAATTTCTAGTCCGTGAGCTTTTCGAAGCTCCTTAATTTTCTTTCCTATCGCTTGCGTTACAGTTGTATTACGATGTATTGGCACAAAGCAAAGAGAAGATCAATATATACAACATTTAATATCGTATAAATAATTTTGTTGTTTAAATAAATTATTTTATTTTTATAAAATATTGAACTCATTATTGCGAGCGTGAGACCTGGCAATGCAATGAGACAAAAAAATCATTTATACTCTTTAAAGTGCAGCGGCTTTTTATGCAATATTGGGCCCATCTCACGCTCTAATGATGGAGTACTAAGCCCTGCACTTTTGAATGTTATTAGCAGGTACTCCGATGGTAAAGGAACAGACTGGCATCCTTCACTACTGGACATACCCAAGCGAAATTTAGATTTCATTCTTCATTATCTTCTTCTACAACAAATAAACAATAGCAAACTTCCTTCTGCCTCATCATTTTCTTACAGACGACATCGCTATTTCCTTTTTCAATACCACAAAAACTTTCAATTAATCAGGAGGCTAAGGGGCAATGCGCTTTCATTAATTCAATCTCAATACGCAAAGAAAAAACGTAACCCGGAATAGAAATTAAAATTGCATGTAAGTAGCAGCTATGATTTAGTTTTCGTACATGCATCACCGTTACAACCACTGGCAGGCTTTTTATTTTCTTTTATCTCGTGTGTTTAGTTTAAAAAAAGCATGGCTGCAAGCGCAGCATTGTTTTGGCAGCCAACTGCCAGTGTTGTTTTATCTTTTTCTGTTTTTTTAATTTTTTATAAATGGAAAATTATCAACCCCATCTCAGAAAAACGGTTTCTTATTATCAACTGCTTTTGCAAAGGTATGCGAGGAGGTTTGTGCAGGATGAAGTGCTCGCCGAAAATATTGTAACAGAGGTATTAGAGAGTCAATATAATATTAATTCATTAGTGCCCTCTAAACATCTTCGACAGGTTTTAAAAACGGATGTTTTGAATAAATGTTATTACCACATCCAGTCGCTCATCTTTGATAAGCCCTTAATAAATGAACCGCATCTATTAGACTTGAGAACAATTATTGAAACAGGCAAAACTGAATAAAATAATTTTTTCTATGATGAACTATAACGAAACAAATTGTATTAAGTGGCTTAAAAGTCTTTTTGAGCCTAAGCCCAAATGCCCCACATAATGGAGCATTGACCATATAAATTTCAACCATTTTTTCATAAAAAAACCAATTGCAATGAAACTAATTTATTGCTTAATGATAATTCTTTGGCCTTTTTTGAGTAGGGAGCAGAGTTATAAAACTCTGGATATCGGTGATGATATTCCTGATATTACACTAGCACCCATTCTCAATTATTCTCATTCAAAAACCAGCTTTTCTCATTTCAAAAATAAGCTGGTATTATTTGATTTTATGACAACAGGTTGTGTAAGTTGTATTGCTGCCTTACCTCGTTTCGATTCTTTGCAAAAACAATATTGCAAGCAACTACAAATCATCCTTGTGATTCCGGAATCAGAAGCACGGGTGCAATCTTTTCTAAAAAGAAAAAATATAGCAAATCTCAATTTAATTGCTATCGCAGGAGATACAATTCTTTCTCAATTATTTCCACACACTTTTATCTCACATGATGTTCTCATCAAAAATGGCAAAGTAATTTCTATTACTTACCCTGAATATATTGTTGCAAAAAACATAGAGACGATTCTCGAAGGCAAAAATATTTCCTTGCCTGTAAAGCGGGACATCACGGAATTTCAATATCAAGAACCGCTTCTTCATCTGGATGAAAACATCATTCCTGATTTAAGTTATCCTCTTACTAAGGGATATAGTGCAGTTACATCCTATCTTGATAATGTTCCCTGGAGATATACGGCCACCCGGGATACAAGCAATAACATGCTTCGGATTTCCATTATAAATGTTCCAATAATTGATCTGTATATAAAAACTCTTTATGGCGATCAGTTGCGGCCGGCGTTTATTCTTCTTAATGTTTCAGATACTAGTCGTTATGCTTATAAGATGGGATATGAACTTTCTCACGAATGGATTAGAAAAAACACTTATTGCTATGAGGGGTCTTTTCCTTTAAATTATTCAGCGACTGCAATCAAAAGAAAAATAGGAAATGACCTTGATTTCTATTTTCAGCTGCATGGCAGGATGGAAAAAAAAGATCTTTTATGCTGGGTAATCGCACGCGATAGTTCACTTCAATTAGCTTCATTAGATAAAATTAAAGCCTCCGAAAATGCTCAAGGGGGAAAGTCAATAGAAAGTGTCGTATTTGATCTTAATGGTAGCTATGGAACAACACCGGTAATTGATGAAAGCGGCTTAGGTGAAATTAAGTTGCATGGTTTAAGCGAAGATGAGTATAGCAATATTCCTATGTTGAGAAAAAAACTTAAGGAATACGGTTTAAAAATAACAGCAGAAAACAGGACAATTGATGTGCTTGTTATCATCCAAAATAATCAATACAATTTTTTAACCAATCAAAAATAATTAAAATGAAAATAATTTTATGTTTTCTGATTTCCCTCATTAGCCTAAATACATTGCTGGCGCAACAAAATTTCAACATCGCCGGCACTGTTATCTCTGCTAAAGAACAAAAGCCTCTTTCAGGCGTAACTTTTACAGTGAAAGGAACTACTATTTCAACGATGTCAGGAGATGACGGAGCCTTCTCATTAACAGTTCCAAAAAATCATGTAATTATTGTTAGCCACATAGGGTATGAGAAAAAGGAATTTGATGTGGATTCAATCAGCAGCCCTGTCACAATTATTCTTTCAGAAAGTGCAATAACAATGAATGATGTAATTGTATCTACTGGTTATCAGCAAATGAAAAAAGCAAATACAACAGGTTCTTATGAAAAAATTAATAACGAATTATTCAACCGCAGTACAGGCACTTCCATACTGTCAAGGCTTGATGGGATCGCGGGTTCTGTGTTATTTGATAAGAGGCAGGG
>Ga0134128_10005631_pt1 | contig 15185 bp, 12 predicted proteins | sample KB31754_FD_96462 | JGI IMG/M metagenome (GOLD analysis project Ga0134128, IMG submission 96462) | Terrestrial soil microbial communities with excess Nitrogen fertilizer from Kellogg Biological Station, Michigan, USA - KB3-175-4 | ecosystem: Environmental > Terrestrial > Soil > Unclassified ... | reverse complement strand
TCTAAAACGGCACATGCTGTTGCTAGCGGAACGGTCCACACCAGGAACACACTCTCAATACCATGCAGGCATTGGTTAAGAGTTTCCGGAACAGTGAGATCTCCGTGTACTACCTCAACCTGCGGCGGAAAAGGAGCCGCTTCGGGGTTGCGCACCATTGCGCGGACTTGCGCGCTGGTAGTTGCTAATTGAGAGAGAACCTGACCGCCCACGTTGCCCGTCGCGCCAATGATCAAAATGCGATGCATCAGGACCATCTTACCCCGCAGGTTGTCTGTATCTATTTCGTGTCGCCGGCCCGCGGTTTTCTTCGCCTCCCGCAGATCGGCACAGTTGGCCATAGATGCGGTCTATGGCGCGATAGATAAGAAGTCTTGGACGGATCAGAAAAGCGGCGCTAACTTTTGGCACATGACGGTAACATTTCAGCCGTCGGAGGTGCCGATGTTCACTCTGATTCAGTCTTCTCTGCATCGCGGAATCCTCCGTGCAAAGGCTCTGCGGCGGTTATCGCAGCCCATTGTCTTTTCCCTGCTGCTTCTATTCCCGGTGGCGGCGCTCGCGCAAAGCGGCTCGCCATTCGATACGGGATTCACCGCGCTCCAGAACCTCTTCACCGGTACCGTCGCCAAAGTGGCAAGCCTGATCGCCATTGTGATCGGCGGCTACCAGTTCGCGCATGGCGAGCCGGGATCGAAGAAAGTTGCACACATCACACTTGGGCTTCTTTCACCGCAGCGCCCGCAGAGCATCCAGCCGCGCCGCCCTCAGTGCGACCTATCTGGCCGATGACACACCCTACGGCAAGCGCTGGATTTTTCAGGATGTCCATTCCGGCGGAGCCGCCAGCATTGCCGGCATCACGCCGGGCGACATCCTGCTCAGCGTAGACAGTTGCAACATTACGCCGCCCAGTCATCCGGTGTTTTCAATGGGAAAGGAGACCACCCTTGAGATAGTCGGCAAGGATGAGCAAGGCTCAATGATCAGGCGGTGGTTCGCCGGAGTTGCCTCACTCGGTTCGCGAAATGTCCGGGCTGCTGAGCGAGCTAATCCCGCCTGAGCAAGCGTGGCTGCTCCGGCGGCAAGAAAATCTCTTCGATTCATTTTCATAGGTCCACGATCTCTGCAAGGCCGATCGAGAGTTATGCCGGTTGGCGGTTCCAAGCCACCGGCCGCAAGGACCGGGCAGCTGTTGAACCCCGAACGATCAATTGTGTTTGAAGGACGGAGCGAATTCCGCTTCGCTGCTCCCCGATCGACATCTTCTCGAGTACGTCGAATGCCATTTTCCCCAGGGTCGTGCGATCAAGCCTCACGGTGGTGAGAGGCGGATTCACGAAGCGCGCCATGTAGATATCTTCGCAACCCAGGACGGATACGTGCCGGGGCACGCCGATCCCCGCGTCTTGTAGGGCGGTGACGGCTCCGATGGCAGTGAGGTCGTTGATGCAGATGAGGGCGGTGGGAGATTGGCTGCCCTGCGAGATTTTCCGAACTGCGGCTCTTCCCCCTTCCAGCGTCTGGTCGCTGTCAACAATCCGCTCGAGTCTCATTCCACGCTCGCTCAGAATTCTCAGAACCGTTTCCCGGTAGTGGCGTGCCGAGCGGCGTTCATCGGGTCCCGCGATAAAAGCGATTTTCTCATGGCCCAATTGGGCCAAGTGTTCGATCGCTTGTGAAACACCGCCATTGTAGTCAATCGTCACGCTGCCGATATAGCGTCGGCTCACTTCCAAGTCGATGACCACCGTGGCGATTTGTCTGAGCGCAAGCTGCTGAGCCACTTCTTCGGTTGCCGAAGAAGTCATGATGGCGACGCCTCGGACGCCATTTTCGATCATTCTACGCACCGCGGTGTGCATACGGTGCGCATCATAGTTGGTCGTGCACAACAAAAGATCGTAGCCCTTAGCCGCAGCGGCGTTTTCGAAGCTCTTGATCATCTCCGGAAAGACCGGGTTTTCTATGTCCGATATCAATAGTCCGAAGAAATCGCTCCGGCCCCGCGCGAGGCGCTGCGCGCTCGCGTTCGGGTAGTAGTTGAGTTCCTGGGCTGCCTGGAGGACTCGTCGCCGCGTATAGGGGTCGACGGAACTCGACAGATTCAAAACGCGCGAAACCGTTGATTTCGATACTCCCGCATGTTTGGCGACATCTAGAATTCCGTACGTCATTCCCTGAGCCTAGTCTCCTACCGCTAGGACGCACAGTCTTTTGGCTGTGAATCGATTCTGGAAGTTTAGGATTTGATAATGGGGAGGTCCACCTTGAATGCAAATCGGGAAGTGAGCCTGCGCATTATGGAGTTATGTTGAAGTGGGCGGATTCGGTCGCGAGTGAGCTGCCGCCGATCCATACTGTGTAGTGCGTCGCCTCGATCGTTTCCTTTCCCGCTTGGTTGTAGAAGGAAAGCTCGGGACGGCCCAGATTGAACGAAATGCTCTTGCTCTCGCCAGGTTTCAGCGTCACTCGCTGGAAGCCTTTCAGACTCCGCACAGGTTGCTCGATGCTGGCTCCAATATTGCGAACATAGCACTGCACAACTTCAGTTGCCGTCCGGTCCCCCGCGTTGGTTACAAGTGACGTAGCAGTCACCAAATCCCGTGTGTTCTGAATGTTTGCTTCGTGAAGGGGTATAGAGTGTCGAGATAAACTGACCGCCCCATATGTAAAACGGGTATAGCTCAGGCCATATCCGAAAGGAAAGAGGGCAGCATTTGGTGCATCAATGTAGCGAGAAACATAACGGGAGTCGGGTCCGGGTGGCAGCATCAGGTCGATCCCGGTCGCAGGACGTCCGGTGGGGAAGTGATTGTAATAGAGTGGTTCCTGCCCTACCGTCCATGGAAAGCTCATCGGCAGCTTGCCGCTGGGAGAGACATCTCCATAGAGGACGTCCGCAATCGCGGTACCGGCTTCCGTTCCTGGGAACCAGACCTCCATGATCGCGGGAATGTGATGCGCGGCCCATGTGAGCACAAGCGGCCTTCCGGAAAAGACGAGAAGCACGATCGGCCGCCCTGTGGCTGCGATTACTTGGAGAAGCTTCCGCTGATTTCCCGGCAGATCGAGGTCGGTGCGAGACCCTCCTTCGCCGCTCATCCACCCCGCTTCGCCCACTGCAAGGATTACGATATCGGCACGTTTCGCCGCCCCCACAGCCGCAGCAAAACCAGCTTCGGAATTGCCCGAAACATCGGTTCCCTTTACGTAAAGGAGTGAACCGCCGTATTGTTTCGCGCGGGCTTCAAGGGCTGCCCGTACGGTCACCACGTCGTGGTACTCCGGTCCATTCCCCCACCCTCCCGTCATCGCGCCGGGGTTGTCGGCGAGAGGCCCGACGAGGGCGATTTTATGCGCGCGCTCGGACAGTGGGAGGAGGGGATCATTCTGCTGGGTTCGATAATTCCGGAGCAGCACGAAAGATTCTTCCGCGGCACGGCGAACCAAAGGGCGATGTTCGGGTACCGCGGCCGTTACTTCTTTCCCTCGCGCATAGGGATGCTCGAAAAGCCCGAGCGCGAATTTTACGCGCAAGACCCTACGCACGGCTTCGTTCACGACACTCATGGGGACCTGTCCAGTGCGGACCAGCTCGGGAAGATAGGTGTCGTAGTAGTGAGACATCATATCGATATCGACGCCGGCGAGAATTGCTTTGCGGGTTGCTGTCGCTCCGTCGAGCGCGATTCCATGATTTTGGAGCTCCGACACCGCCGAGTAATCGCTGACGACGAGACCGTTGAATCCCCATTCATCGCGGAGGACGGTATGCAATAGAAAGCGATTCGCCGTCACTGGTACTCCGTTGAACGAGGTAAAAGCGCTCATGACGGTTGCTACGCCTGCCTTCACGGCCGCTTCATAGGGAGGCAAGTAAACCTGACGGAGCCTGCTCTCCGACATATCGGTCGTGTTGTATTCCCGCCCAGCCTCTACCGCGCCATAAGCGGCAAAATGCTTCACGCAGGCCGCTACGCTGTCGGGGAGAGAGAGATCGTCGTCCTGATACCCATGCACGTAGGCACTGGCCATCGCAGCTCCTAGATAAGGATCCTCTCCGGCACCTTCGCGGGTCCGGCCCCACCTCGGGTCGCGTGAGATGTCGACCATCGGCGAATAGGACCATCGTACCCCGGCCGTGGTCGCCTCTTCGGCCGCCATTCTCGTCAAAGCCATCGCTAGCTTCGGATCAAATGTAGCCGCCAACCCGAGCGGTTCTGGATAGACAGTGCGAAAGCCGTGGATGATGTCCGCCCCAAACAACAGAGGGATGTGAAGACGACTCTGCTGTACAGCGGCTCGCTGTAGAGCATTGGTTCTCTCTGCGCCCACGACGTTCAACATGGAACCAACCCTGCCGGTTGCGGCCAGTTGCATGGCGTCCACTCGAACGTGTGTCGTTGGATTCAATGCCAACAGGTTCGGATTTGCGGTGGGATATCCGGAGTCGTCGTACTGAACCAGTTGCCCAAGCTTTTCTGCAAGCGTCATCTTGCTCAAAAGCTCATCTACGCGCCGTTCGATAGCGGGTGACGCGAGTTGCGGATTGGAAGGTGGAACGGAATTAAGCCTGCCGCTTTGGCCCAAGGCGGCGTTGGAGAAGAAGAGCGCGACGATTCCAAACCCTGCGATCTGGCGAACGGTTGAATTACGCACGAGGATCATTGCGTCGAAGAAACTGGGCATGCGCCTCCTTAATAACTTCCTCAAAATTTATACTGCTATAGGCGAGAAGATCATCGCATTTCACCTTTGTTCTTCTGTTTGTCCTTCCCGAAGAGAATCTGCTTATCGACGCTTGTGAGGTCATTCTGCCAGTTCACTTCAAGGGGTCTCACCGAAACGTCTTTGAAATAGACTGGCGGCCCGGGTTCATTCTGCAAACCTATGTAGCCCGAGTCGGACCTCGGGCCTCGATCGGGATCCCAGGAGTGCGCCTTGGGCGGTACCGGCTGGCCCTCCCTGAAATCCGTAACTTTGATCCGGTTCAAATACACAACGGTGCGAGGGCCATCGATAATGATATTCATGGTGTTCCATTGTCCAATGGGCCGAAGCGGGAGAGCTGAGGCCTTGGTAAAGCTATAGAGCGCACCCGTGCTGGAATAGGCGCCGGGCCAGTTGCCAATCTCAACCTCGTAACCACGATTCACAGGCATCCATGGCTCCGCGGGTTTCTCGGGTATTCGGATGAACACGCCCGAATCTGACTTCTTGCTCGTCATTTTGAACACCACCCGGATGACCGCATTTCCAATTTTGCAACGGGTATACCAAAGCAATCCCATCCCACCCTGAGTCTCCAGCAACCCGTTCTCGACGACGAACGAGCCGGGTCCGACGTGCTGCCAGCCGTCGAGATTTTTTCCATTGAACAGAGGAGAGCATTTGGTGCCCGCGGCGAACAACGGCGGGATGGCGACGAAGAGCAATAAAAAACTCACCGCCGGAAAGATCCTGGAGAGGGTGAGACCGCGGCCAAGTTTCATGGGTGCCTCAGTGCAAGGGGAAATTATGAAATCGTTCCCACGGAAAATATCATGACCGTCTAATCATGGTCAAATCCCAAACTGAAGTCCGATTTTCATAGTGGAGCGGCGGTCTGGAGGCTGGATTTCGGACTGCGCCGTAATCCAAAAAGCCCTTGATGCAAGGGGTTTTGAGTGTATTAAATTTATTTCCTTGACATAAGTATTTTGCAAGAGTATTAAATGGTCGTTCTCCAGTTCAGGTAGTCGTTTGTTCTTAATAATTATGGGACCGCTCCCATGGAGGCTCAAAATGGGTGGGCAAGCAATCGAGCGTCGGGAAATACTTCGCTACATCGGCATCGCTTCGGTGGCCGGGACTTTTCCGGGATTCAGCCAATGGGCGTTCGCCTGTAAGCATGTCGAAACGCACGCCGCCTTAGCGCAATCCGTACCTCATGCCTATAAGCCCTTGTTCTTTTCCGAACCGCAATTCCTCATGATCGACCATCTGGCCGAGATGATACTCCCGGCGGACGACACTCCGGGAGCTAAGGACGCCGGTGTCGGAGAATTCATCGACTTCATGGTCGCGAACTCCGTGCCGGTTACTTCGCATTATGAATTCCGCTCCACTCGGGATGCCATTCGTGCTGGGCGTCAGGTCCAGGAGCAGTTCCTGACCGGGCTCGACTGGCTCAACGCGAGAAGCACGGCTGAATTCGGAAATCAATTCATGGCGAGCTCTCCGGACCAACAGAACCAGTTGCTCGGGGAACTCGCCTACAAGTCCAAGTACAAGCCAGCCACGGAGATGGGGCGGGAATTCTTCGCCGTGCTGCGCGACTATACGGTCATCGGCTATTACACATCCAAGATTGGCTTGGAAAGCCTTGGATACCCCGGCCTGCGTACGGATTGGCCGAAAGCGCCCGGGTGCTCGCACCCTAACGATCCGGGTCACGTTTATCTCCAAACTCCGCATAGCGAAGCTCAAGCGGGCACGAAGATGGCGGATCTGAGTATCCCGGAGGAAAATCTCATTGGCTAAAAAAATCTATGACGTGATTGTCGTTGGGACGGGCGCTGGCGGTGGCACAGCGATGAAGCTTCTTTGCGAGGCGGGGCTCAGTGTCCTCGCCCTCAATTCCGGGCCGCGTACTGACCCCGCGCGCGACTATCGCATGCACCGGCAGGTATACGACCTGAAATATCGCGGGGCCGGAGATCCCCGCATTCTGGCCCATAGCGCCCACCAGGAGAAGTATTCGGTGGAAGAGACTGAATACAACGAGGGTCCGCGTCTGTGGGAGCACGACGTCATTTATTCAAATGCTCCGGGGACGGATTGGTATTGGAAACGCTGCAAGGGGACGGGAGGGAAAACGAATTTCTGGGGTAGGTCTTCGGCGCGCTTTGGAGATATTGACTTCAAAGCGGCAAGCCTCGATGGGGTCGGAGAAAACTGGCCGGTGGACTATGCGGAAATATCTCCCTGGTTTGCAAAGGCCGAGCGGTACATGGGGGTTGCGAGCACCATCCAAAATCGCCCCAGCAACCCGGACGGGGTCTATCTACCCCCCATGCGGTGGCGCTGCTTTGATTACATGATTCAAAAGGCCGCGAAGGAAATCGGGGTGCCCTACCTTCCCGATCGATGTGCCCAACTGACGGTGTCGCACAACGGTCACCCCGCATGCCATTATTGCGGCAATTGCAGCCAAGGTTGCGATGTGGGCGCATTCTTTTCTCCCACATGGTTCACGATTCCGGACGCGGAAGCCACCAAAAATCTTACTCTGCTGACGAACGCTCTGGTTCGCGCCGTGCTGGTGGATGAAGATGGCAGGGCCAAGGGGGTTGCATACGTTGATCGCACGACCAGGCGAGAGGTCGAGGTCTACGCAAAAGTGGTTGTACTGGCGGCATCGTGCGTGGAGACCGCGCACATCATGTTGAACTCCCGTTCCCGGCATTGGCCCACGGGAATTGCGAACTCAAGCGGGGAACTGGGACGTAATTTGTGCGACCAGCTATACGGGAGCCCAGGCTACGGCTGCATGCCCCAACTTATCGGTCAGCCTCCTTCGCCGGACAATATCGCCGACTCCACCGTCGCGTGGATGCCACGCTGGCAGAATCTAGTCGATCCGCATGAGGAAAAATTTATTCGCGGGTATTCGGTGTATATGTATGGCGGCTGCGGCCCATTCCCCGGAAATTATGGCCATTTTGAAGGTTTCGGCAGCGAGTTCAAGCGCACTATCAAGCGTTATTATCCGACCCCTCTTGGTGGTTTAACCCAGGAGCCAACTCTTCCCAGTCCCACCAACCATGTCGATATTGATCCTGAGAGAAATGACATTTTTGGCATCCCCGCACTGCGTTTCCACTTTCAGTGGGGCGCGAATGAGCTCTTGATGTGGGAGCACTCCAAGCAGGTGATGATCGATCTGTTTAAGAAAATGGGTGCGGAGCTATGGGGCGCCGATAGCGAGCCGAATCGCCCAGGAACAAGCCTGCATGAAACCGGCGTCTGCCGCTTCGGCAACGATCCGAAAAAATATGTCACGAATAAGTGGGCTCAGACTCACGACGTGCCCAATCTCTATATCTGCGACGCCGGCATCTTTCCCAACTGCACCGATAAAACCACAACGATGCCAATCATCGCCTTCACCATGCGCACCTGTGATCATATGCTGGAGAATTTTCGTGCTGGCATTCACAAGCGCGCGTGAGGTATTCGGAAACAACGGGATATTTATATCGAGAAAGCGGAGGTCTGAATGAGTTTCAACAAGCGGGGCTTAGTGATCTCACTCTTGGTGGTAATGTTCTCCGTGTCCACCATGGTGGCTCGGGCGCAAAACATCAATGCCTCTATCGACGGGCAGATTACCGATCAAGGCGGCGCAATTGTAGCCGGGGCGGCTGTGACCCTCGTGTCCCAAGACACCGGCAGGATCACGGCGAAATTCATTTCTGCTTCAGATGGACTTTATTCCTTCAGGAACGTCGTTCCCGGCAATTACGAGCTAAGAGTGCGCGCGGCAGGATTCAAGGAGTATGTTCGAACCGGAATTTTCGTCCGGGTTGGATACCCGATACGTCTGAATGTCCAATTAGCGGTAGGCGCAGTGACCCAGCAAGTCGAAGTTAGGGCGAATGCCTCCGCCTTAAATTTCGATAATGCCACGCTGCGCAAAGGCATTGATCCTCAGGTGATTAAACAAGTCCCATTGCTGGTGGCGGGCTCAATCCGTTCCGCGGCGAATTTCGCCGCGATTCTGCCGGGAATTGTGCGCGGGACGGGAGACGTTACAGGTGCGCACATCGATGGCAGCCAGTCCTCAACCGGAACGGTGATCCTGGATGGGGTGCCGCTGTTCAATCCTTCGGGCGTTCAAGGGCTTACCGGCGCTGTCCTCGACTTTCCCCAATCCCCCGACGTGATCAGCGAATTTCAGGTGCTGACATCGAGCTATGGCCCGCAATATCCGGGGAGCGGGGGTGTGACCATCGAACACGTGCGCTCCGGCACGGACAAATACCATGGCACGGTCTATGAGTACAACCGGAATACGGCGTTCAACGCGATTCAATGGGGTGGCTCGTCCAAACCGCAAGATGTTGAAAACGATTTTGGAGGTAATCTCGGAGGACCGTTCAGTATTCCTTTCGTTAATAAGAAACATGTCCGCACCTATTTCTTTGGGAATTTTGAGGGATTCACCATCGCCGGTGGAACATTCCGGCAAACTTTGTCGCTCCCGTCGGCGCAGGAGAGAACGGGTGATTTCAGCGATTGGGTCGACTCGTCGGGCCAGATCATTCCCATCTATGATCCGGCTACCACGCGTCCAAATCCCGCCTACAATCCTTCGCAGCCAACAGGCCCGCAGAATCTACCCTACCTCCGCGACCAGTTCATGGGATGCAATGGGACCACGCCGAACGTGATTTGCCCTTCGGATCCGAGAATGCAGAATTCCCTCGCTCCAAAATGGTTTAATTACCTTCCAGGGAATACATCTTCGGGGCCGCTGAACAATTATCTGGCTCCGGCAACGCCGAATTTCCTTGGAACTAACGCTTACACATACCTCGAAAAAATCGATGCTTATATCGGATCGAAAGATCATATATCCGAATTGTTCTCCTATAAATATCTTCCCGAAACCACGGCCACCCAACTGCCGGTACCAATCAGTAATACCGGCACATCGTTCAAGCGCACGCCAGTGATTCGCGTTAACTACGATCACATATTTAACGAGAGGATTGTGAACCATCTAGGTTTCGGCTGGCAGGACGACAAATATTATGGAGGAGGTATAGACGGGAAATCGGCGGCCGACGTGCCCCAGATCAACGGCGTAGCGAGCCATGACTATCCTCCTGCCATTCAATTCGGCGATGGCTTTACTGGATATGGTACCGCCGCCGGCGATCCATTCATCCAGCCATGGCTGTCTGCGACATACCTCGTGAATGATGTCATCTATTTGACAAAGGGAAAGCACAACCTGACCTTTGGTGGAGATTTCCGCGCCGCCAAAAATTCTCCGACTTTTCTGGGAAATGAATCGGGTACCTTCCGTTTCGCCGCCACCGAGACGGGCCTGCTGGGAATGGAGAGCGGCAATTCGATGGCGAGCTTTCTTTTGGGTCAGGTCGACTCCGCGGCGGCGAATTTTTACACCTCTACAACGATTGTTGCGCGCCAAATCAGCTATGCGGTATTCGTCGGCGATATATGGCGGGCGACGCCGAAGCTCAGTATCAGCCCTGGTGTTCGCTATGAGATCGACCCTCCTTGGTATGAGGCAAATAACCGGTTCGCCTATTTTGACCAGACCGCTTCTAATCCCGGCGCGGGCAATCTTCCCGGCAGCGTCGCGTATGCCGGAACTGGTGTAGGGAGATCGGGTAAGCGGTATCCGGAGTTCATCTGGTACAAGGCTTTCGCTCCGCGTCTCGGTGTGGTCTATGCCGTCGGAAAGGACACTGTTATACGGTCGGGCTATGGCATATTTTTCGATAATGCAAATATGCCCGGATACGATGGTGGCATCACGCAGGACGGCTATAACACCTATGCGAATTTCAGCAGCTCTCAGGGGGGCATGAAGGAAGCATTCAACTTGAGTGATGGCATTCCTTCCACCTATCAGGTTCCTCCGCGACTTATCCCGACGGTGGACAACGGCCAGAATTCTCCTATTTATCGGCCTCGCGACGCGAACCGGCTTCCGTACGCGCAAGAGTGGAACCTGACGGTGGGACATGAATTCAGGCCCGGGGATCATGTGTCGATCAGTTACGTGGGGAACAGAGGAACCCGCTTGCTGTCTCAACTTGATCCATTGAATGCGCTGAAGCCTTCTGATCTCGCACTAGGCCAGTCGCTCTATGATGTGTTCCAGGTAGGGCAGCCGGAGTTAGACGGCGTTCCCGCGCCGTTTTCCACATTTGCCACCACAATGACAGGATGCTCAGCATCGGTGGCGCAAGCGCTCGTAAAGTATCCTCAGTATTGCAACGCGATCAATGGCCGGAATGAGAACAAGGGAAGTTCGACCTACCATTCCTTACAGGTAACGGCCGAGCATCGGTTATCGGGCGGCTTGTGGGCGCTTCTCACATACACGAAGTCTAAGTTGATCACAAACGCCAATAGCGCAGAGGGTGTTTATAACACCGGTATCATTTCACCCTATCAGCCAGCAAGGGCAAAAACACTAGCGATCGAGGATGTGCCACAGGTGATAAACCTGGCCCTTACCTACCAATTGCCCTTCGGAACCGGCAAGAGATGGATGAACCAGAGGGGGCTACGGGGGATTGGCAATGAAGTATTCGGCGGATGGGTGGTCTCAGGAGTGTTTCGAGCCCAGTCGGGGATGCCATTTTCGATTTACTCATCGAATTGTAACGTGCCCATCCAGTTTCAAGGAGAATGCCTGCCTGGGCTCCTGCCACACGCGAACCCCTACGCTCAGTCCCGGAGTCATCTCGACGTGAGTCGCCCTCTCCTGAATGTCGCTTCCTTTGAGCCTGTGAGCAGCTTCAACTTCTATACAGGCTACGGACGCCCAGTTCAGAACTTTCGCCAGCCGGGGTATTCTGATCTGGACATCGGAATTCAGAAAATCTTCCATCTGACCGACAGAACTACATTCCAGCTTCGCGGCGATGCTTTCAATGCCGCGAACGCCCATCACTTCAACCTCGTGGGAGTGTCGCTCCAGGGGAACGGTCTTGGGGGGTCCGCGTTTACGACGGATATTGCCAGCCCAGGGTTTGGGAACTGGAATGGAACGGTCACCCAGCCGAGGAGTATTCAGGTGTCGGGAAGAATCTCATTTTGACGAATGGGTGGGCGCTCCGGTAGGCATTCACTGGAACTGCCCATCCCAGGAAATACATCCCAGGAAGTAACAGATCAAGGAGAGGACATGAGTGGATCACCACGACCTTCGTTCGACCAGCCAACCCATATACCCTATGAAGCGGTAACTCGTCATGTGTGGGGAGATGAAGAGTCAGGCCGAGTCATCGATTGGATATATGTGTCGAGCGATAAGGTGCATCAATTGGTTTTCTCGCTTCCGCCTGGGGGATGCTTCCGGCATTCCAACGCGCACCGGACGATCTTCGCCGCCGACGAGGTGTATCATGTCGTCTCCGGGACTCTCGTAATAGCGAATCCAGAGACAGGAGAGGTTCACCTGGTGAACCGAGGAGAATCCGTATTTTTTCGGAGAGACACCTGGCACCACGGATTCAACTACGGCAGCGAGCCATTAAAGGTTTTAGAATTTTTTGCGCCTCCCCCTTCCCGGGGTACTTCAAGCGCATATGCGAAAACCAAGCCGAACTTGACACAGTATGCTTACAAGCAGGACCAATGGATCGGTAGATGGCCGATGGCCAGCAAGGATGTTGAGAGCACCCGAACGATGACGATCCTGCGGGACTCGAATATACTGTGGCGGATGGAGGGGCAACAAAGGCAGGCGCTGACCGGTATTCTGGCCAGCACGGAACAATTGACTGTAGGCAAAATCCTTCTTCTGCCAGGTCAGGAAACCGAGACAGAAGTCCACGGCGGAGACGAATCGCTTTATCTGCTTGAGGGAAGGCTCACCCTGTGCGTCGACGTGCCTTCCGCCACGCCGTGGTTTGAACTGAAACCTGGTGACGGGTTCTACCTGCCGCAAGGAACCCCGCACCGGTACTGCAATATTTCCGACCGGCCCGTATCGGCAATTTTTTGCGTTGCCCCCAACTACCTCTCTCGGTGATTCTCAGTGTGCAGTGCGGAGGTTTGACATCACACTCAAAATAAATTGGTTTGGGTATTCGATACTAACCGTCCTGAGTTGGGCTGGATGGGCAATCTTGCTGAAGCTGGCTTCAGTCCGGGTTCCTGCTGGGCCTCTGCTGTTCTTCCAGACGATCGGCATGGTGCCAGTGGCAATCCTCCTGCTCTTGTCACATTCAGCACGGGAAGTGCGGAACGGCATGGGGGTTGTATATTCTCTGCTGAACGGGGTGATCACGGGTGGCGGAATTCTTTGCTTGATGGAGGCCTATCGCCTGGGCGGAGATGTATCGGTTGCTACGGTGATCACCTCTCTCTATCCGCTGGTTACATGCCTGTTGGCGGCGTTATTTCTCCGGGAACGTCTAAGCCGGCGTCAGAAGCTGGGCATGATTGCCGCCACTTTATCGATTGTTCTCTTTGCTTGGTAGTCGGATCCGAAATGTACCCTGACAACTGGCTATTTCTAACCATTGTGGCGTTGGTATCTTTTGGAGTAGTTGGGCTCCTGCAGAAGCTCTCTACCGATCTTGTGTCGGCGGAGTCCGCCTTCATCTGGTTCGTCGTGGGGTTTTTCTTATTAGAGCCATTTGTCTATTCCGGTAGGGCGACGTTTCATTATGCATTCCGCGATATCGCCTTGGGGATTGGATCGGGGGTGCTCAATGCATTTGGAAGTTGGACGATCCTTGCCGCGATGAAGAGCGGTGGTAAGGCCTCTATTGTGGTGCCGTTCACTGCTGTTTATCCGATGGTGGTGTGTCTTGCCGCTCCTTTCATTCTCCGTGAGCACATTACCCTCATTCAGGGTGGAGGTATTTTTTGTGGATTAGGAGCCATCTTCCTGCTGGCGGGCTGATGGCGGAAGTGGAACAAAGGAAGGAATGATGGCGAATTTAGGGAGACAAAAGAGGGCGACAACTAGTAGATCTGCCGAGTCTGCGGGTACCGGGAAAGTCGTCTCGGGACGGCAGACAAGGTCACTGGGCTCTACTCGACCAGTCCGTGTCGGCGTTGTGGGCTGCGGGAATGTCATGGATGGAGCCTATATGCCTCTCCTGCGGAAGCTGCAATTCAAAGGTGTTGCAGAGATTGTCGGAGCGTCACACACCAGTAGAAGTGGATGCCAGAACATATTAAAAAAGTGGTCGATCACGCGATATTTCTCCAGTTATCAGGAGCTTTGTCAATCACCGCAGGTCGATCTAGTGGTCGTCCTTACTTCGATGGAACGCCATGCGGAGATAGCACGCAACGCGTTGCTTGCGGGCAAGCATGTTCTGGTCGAGAAACCGATGGCGACTTCTATAGATGAGGGTCAAGAGCTGCTCGTAACGGCCAATCGCAAGGGAAAATATCTCGTCTGCGCCCCTTTCGTGACGCTAAGTCCAACGTCTCGGATCATTCGCAAGCGTGTTCGCGCCGGAGCCATCGGCAAGGTTTGTCTGGCTCGCGCTCGATATGGGTGGTCCGGCCCGGATTGGGCCGACTGGTTCTATCGTCCGGGGGCTGGTCCTATTTTCGACCTCGCAGTTTATAGCATCACGAGTCTCACAGGAATCCTTGGTGCCGCAAAAAGGGTCATGGCGATGACCGGTATAGCCCAGCCGGTGCGGCGTGTGAGAGGAAAACGCATCAAAGTCGAAGTCGAGGATAGCGTTCAGATCCTTCTAGATTTCGGAGGCTCCGTCTCGGCCGTGATCACCTCCGGATTTACCATGCAAAAGTACCGTTGCCCGGCGATCGAGTTATATGGGACGGATGGCACGATCCAGATGCTCGGCGACGACTGGGCGCCAGAGGGCTATGAGCTTTGGCAAAATAGCATCGCGGCGTGGCAGAGCTATTACGAAACGGATCCACATTGGCAATGGACGAGCGGCCTTGAACACCTAATCGATTGCATTCGGACACGAAGGCGCCCGGAGGTCGAGCCTGAACACGCATTCCATGTACTGGAAGTTATGCTCGCCGCGCAGAAGGCGGGCCGCACCGGCTGTGCCGAGCAAATCAAAAGCAGCTTCAGCCACAGCGAGAGTGAGGATGGGGATGTAGAGCCCGGTGTTGGCCATCGAATTCATGATCGGAGGCGTGAGTAAACAGTGAAGCGGAGAGTATCAGGCGGTCTCCGGCATCGCGACGATTTGAAGAACGACGTTGTGATGATTGGCGTTGACCTGGGAGGGACGAAGATTGCTGGCGCCTTGGTTGAATTTCCAGCTGGGGAAATCCTTGCGAAAGAAATTGTTCCCACTCTGCCCAAGCGAGGAGGGGAAGCAGTTCTGAACGATGTGGTGAACCTCATGATGAGACTCAAGGCTGGGGCGGCAAGCCTTGGGAAGGACATTCAAGGAATTGGTGTTGGCATCGCGGAGCTCGTC
>Ga0134128_10005630_pt1 | contig 15185 bp, 12 predicted proteins | sample KB31754_FD_96462 | JGI IMG/M metagenome (GOLD analysis project Ga0134128, IMG submission 96462) | Terrestrial soil microbial communities with excess Nitrogen fertilizer from Kellogg Biological Station, Michigan, USA - KB3-175-4 | ecosystem: Environmental > Terrestrial > Soil > Unclassified ... | reverse complement strand
TATCTGGTCGATGACCTGGAGAAGGCCGGCCTCGCGGAACGGCTACCGGATCCGAACGACCGTCGCAGCAGGCTGATCCGCGCCACCGCCGTCGGCCGGGAGCGGCTGGCTAACGCGCAGTCGGCGATCAGCGCTGCCGAGTCGGAACTGCTGGCCGCGCTCAGCGATGACGAGCAGAAGGCCCTGCGCGGAATGCTGTGCAGCATCGCCGCGCATCAGCGCGTGCCGGTCGAGCCGGCGGACCCGTGTTCGGTAGTCGACGAAATGAAGCAGGCGTCTGGCTGAAGCGATCATGCCGGGACGGCGGTGACGCAAGCTCGGCGGTCGACGAGCGCAATCAGGCCTCGGGCAGGGACCGCGGGCGGGCTAAGACTTGGCTCGAAGCGGCTCGACTCTGACGCAATCGTTTGCGGGTTGTGGCGATGTGTACGGTCATATCGCGGCTTGCGAACCATAAGTCAGTTGTGCGCATCGTGACGCTCCGCGTTTGACCGCTGCTCTCCGGCACGGCATTGTTTCCCAGCATTGACTCCGGAGAAGGAAGCCATGGCCGAAACGCCCACTGCTGACGCACTGATCGCGACAGCCGCCGCAGGTTGGGGATACGCAGAGTCCACGCAGGTGGACGGCTGGCACCTGCGGGCCGCGGATGGGTTCACCCACCGCGCCAACTCGACCTGGCCGCTCGGCCCGCTCGACCGCCCGCTGCCTGACGCGGTATCGGCCGTGCAGGCGTGGTACGCCGAGCGCGGACTTCCCGCGCTGATTCAGGTGGCCGTGGGATCAGAGCTCGACGTCGCGCTCATCGAGCTCGGATACGACCGCGCCGACGCGCTAGCCCTGCGGCAGACCGCGAGCGTCGCTGACGTGCTCGACACGCTGCTGAGCGTCGCGCCGATCGGCGTGAAGGAGACCTTCGCCGACGAGCCGAGCGACGACTGGCTGTCCCTGTACCGGTCCGGTACCGTGCCACCCGTCGCCCGTCAGGTGCTCGGCTCCGGCGACCACCTTCGCTTCGCTACCGTCTACGACTCGGAGACCGGTGCGCCGGTAGCGATCGGCCGCGCCGCCCTCATCCCGGCCGCGAGCACGGACGACCAGAGCGGCTCGCGTTGGGTCGGCCTCAGTGCCATAGAGACGGCGCCCTCAGCGCGCCGCAAAGGCCTCGCCAAGCTCGTCATGGACGCCCTACTCGAGTGGGCCGACGAGCAGGGCGCGACCGACGCCTTCCTTGAAGTCGCGCTGGGTAACGAACCGGCGGTCGGGCTTTACGCGGCACTCGGCTTCACCACCCACCACGAGTACCACTGCCGGGTTATCGGCTAAGGTCCCTCTCGGTACTTACCGAAGGGAAGGGGCTCTCGGTGGCCGAGCGTTCGAAGTTCGACACGGTGGCGACGAACTACGCGGCGGGCCGGCCCGATTATCCGGCGGCGCTCTATGACACCTTGGCGACGGTGCTGGGTAAGCCACTCGCCGGACTGGATGTCGTCGATCTCGGCGCTGGCACCGGGATCGCGTCCCGGCAGCTGGCCGCGCGCGGCGCGCAGGTCGTCGCGCTCGAGCTTTCCGGTCCGATGATCGAACAACTCGCAGCGACCTCGCCCGCCGTGCGGCCGGTGCGCGGCAGCGCGACCTGCATTCCGTTGCGCGATAACTGCGCTGACCTGGTGACCAGCGCCCAGGCCTGGCATTGGATGGACCCGGCGCTCGCCGTGCCCGAGTTCCGGCGCATCCTGCGACCCGGCGGTGTCTTCGCGGCTTGGTGGAACTACACGCAACGGGACAGCACGTGGGAGCACGAGCAGGAGTTGCGGATCGAGGCCGCCGACCCGAACTGGCAGGCAGTCAGCGGACCGTACGGAAAACGCGACAATGAGTTCGGCAACGACGACAAACTGACCATCACAACGCACGAGTTCAGGTGGGAACGCACAATCTCGCTGGACACGCACCTCGACAATCTCGTGTCGAAGTCGTACATCGCCGCGCTGCCGAACCGGGACGAGTTTCTGGCCACTGAGCGCGCGATTCTCAGCGAGCAATTCCCGGATGGGAACGTAACCGAGCGCTTCGGTACGCACATGGTCACGGTCATCCTGCCGTCCGCTGCGTAAGCGCTCAGGCAGCAGGCGAGCAGCCCGTGCCGTCGCGATCAATAATTGCGTTGCCGCGCGACGGCTGAATATGGGTTCATAGACGACGGCGCGGCCGACAGCTCGTATGGTGCGGGCGGGCGCGCGCGGCGGCCTTCACACCCGCCGTGTATGGAGAGAGGAGACCTCCAGCGATGTTGCGCCGTCACCCGCTCCGCTGTCGCAGGTCCTCTCGACTGCGCCGCAACGCCGAATAGGTCGAGTCCGTTCGACCCGCCAAACCGGCTGCGGCCGCGCCGCTCCCCGTAGTTATCGATAACGCGCAATCACCACATTCATCACTACTGAGATCAATGCTGTGCGTCTGCACATCGCGGCGCGCACGGACTTGAATATGTCCATGATGACCACGGAGGTCGACTAGTCATGCCCATGACTGAGCTGCCAGGGCATCACGTGCCGATCCGCCTCTGGGCGGACCCGGGCACGGTAGAGCCCCAGGCACTCCAGCAGCTCTTCAACGTCACCACGCTGCCGCAGATCGCGGGCGTCGCCGTGATGCCGGACGTGCATGTCGGCATCGGCGCGACCGTCGGTTCGGTCATCGCGATGCGTGACGCGGTCTGCCCGGCCGCGGTCGGCGTCGACATCGGCTGCGGGATGACCGCGGTGCGTACCTCGCTCACGGCCGCTGACCTACCGGACGACCTCGGCCGGCTGCGTTCGCGCATCGAGGCGGCGATTCCGGTCGGGCGCGCCTCTCACCTGCGTCCGGTGGACGGTACGAAGCTGCACGGCTTCTCGGCGACCGGGTGGAACGCGTTCTGGGCCAGGTTCGCCGAACTCGCTCCGGCGGTCAAGGCGCGCAGGGAGCGGGCGTTCGGGCAGATGGGGACGCTCGGCTCGGGTAACCACTTCATCGAGTTCTGCCTCGACTCCGCGGACCAGGTGTGGCTGATGCTGCACTCCGGTTCGCGCAACATCGGCAAGGAGCTGGCTGAGCATCACATCGGCGTGGCTCGCGCGCTGCCGCACAACCAGGGTCTGGTGGACCGGGACCTGGCGGTGTTCCTCAAGCGCACGCCGCAGATGGACGCCTACCGCTGCGACCTGTTCTGGGCGCAGGAGTACGCGCGGCTCAACCGTGCCGTGATGATGGCGCTCTACCAGGCCGTGGTGCGCCGGGAGTTCAAGGCGGCCGCGCCGAGCTTCGGCGAGGTGATCTCCTGTCACCACAACTACGTGGCCGAGGAGGTATACGACGGCGAGGAACTGCTGGTCACCCGCAAGGGAGCGATCCGGGCCGGGGCCGGCGAGTTCGGGATCATCCCGGGTTCGATGGGCACCCGCTCGTACATCGTGCGCGGGCTTGGTAACGCAGCGGCGTTCAACTCCGCCTCTCATGGTGCAGGGCGGCGGATGAGCCGGTCTAAGGCCAAGAAGGTGTACACCGAGGCCGATCTGGCCGAGCAGACCGCCGGCGTCGAGTGCCGAAAGGATCTCGGCGTGCTAGACGAGATCCCGGGCGCGTACAAGCCGATCGAGCAGGTGATGGCCGCACAGACCGATCTGGTCGAGATCGTGGCCGAGCTGCGTCAGGTGGTGTGCGTGAAGGGATGAGGTACGACGCGGACGTTCGGACCCGGGAGGGGAGGCGCCGAACGTCCGCGAACGTGCACTCGCTCGTGACAAGGCCGGTGCGGTACCGCGGTTGTCTGCGGTACCGCACCGGCCGTGCACGGCTCTTACTCAGACCCTGCTCATGCAGTGCCCAGCCAGATCGACGGTGCCGACTGATCAGCTCGCCGGCTCGAGGACGATGACGGGGATCTGCCGGTCCGTCTTCGTCTGATAGTTGTTGTAATCCGGCCAGATGGCGGACATGGTCTGCCACAGTCGAGCGCGCTCCTCGCCCTCGGCGTCGCGGGCACGGACACGGAGCTTGTCCGCGCCTACCTGGATCTCGGCGTCGGGGTTGTCGCTCAGGTTGAGGTACCAGAGCGGATGCGTTTCGGAGCCGCCCTTCGAAGCGACGACTACGTAGTTGTCGCCGTCACGGCCGTAGATCAGCGCGGTACGCCGCCACAGGCCGGACTTGCGGCCCTTCACGGATAGCAGCAGGGTCGGCACTCCGTCCCGCCACTCGTGCCCCTTCTCGCCGTCGGACTCGACGTACTCCTTGATGTGGTCGGCGACCCATCCGGTCGGGCTGTCCACGACCTGCTGTGAGCTGTCATTCGCGCTCATGGTGGCTCCTCTCCCTGGTTCGAAACCCATCGTACTATCTGCGCTACCCTCCGGCGCGCACCGGTCTGCCCCCGGCGTCTACCCTGGGCGGGCCGTTTCATATAGCGATACAAACTTGCTCGCTGAGTGAGACGCGCTGCTATGGTCGGCACACCGGAAACGAAGGAGCCTGACGATGACCGGCAAGGACGCCACCTACACCCACGGCCACCATGAATCCGTCCTGCGCTCGCACACCTGGCGCACCGCGCAGAACTCGGCCGCCTACCTGCTGCCTCATCTGCGTCCGGGACAGACGTTGCTCGACGTCGGCTGCGGCCCCGGCACCATCACCACCGACCTGGTCCGGCTGGTCGCTCCCGGACGCGTCGTCGCGATCGACAGCGCGCAGGTAGCGCTCAGCCAAGCCGCCGCACACGCCGAAGCGGCAGGGCTCGGCGGGCACATCGAGTTCGCGGTCGGCGATGTGCACGAACTCGAATTCGAGGACGACACGTTCGACGTCGTACACGCTCACCAAGTGCTGCAACATGTCGGCGATCCGGTGCGGGCGCTGCGCGAGATGCGGCGGGTGTGCAAGCCCGGCGGCATCGTGGCCGCGCGCGACTCGGACTATCGCGGCTTCCTCTGGTACCCGGAACTGCCCGGCCTCGACGACTGGCTGCAGCTGTACCTAGACCTGACTCGGGCGAACGGCGGCACCCCGGACGCGGGCCGCTATCTGCTCGCTTGGGCGCACGCCGCAGGGTTCGAAGACGTGACCGCCTCCTCCTCGACGTGGTGCTACGCCGATGAGACAACCCGGCCCTGGTGGGCCGAGCTGTGGGCGGACCGGGCGGTCAAGTCGCAGTTCGCACATGACGCGCTGGCCAAGTCCCTGGCCACTGAGGACGATCTTGGGGCTTTGTCGGCTGCCTGGCTTGAGTGGGGAGCGCATCCGGACGGCTGGATCTCAATCCTGCACGGCGAGATCGTCTGCCGGGCGTGAGCGAGCAGCGATCGCGTGGCCGGTGATTCTGGATAGCACGCGACGCCAGGCAACTGGCAATTCCGCGCTCGGCGGCTTCGGAGGCCCGCACCCGATCCGAAGCCGCCGAGCGGACGCCGCCGGTTCTCCCGGCCGGCGGCGTTGCGCGGCGCGATCAGCTCACTGATGCTGTCCGTCGCTACCAGGAGACCGGCAGCGACACCAGCGAGCTGAGCACCTCGCCCTCGGTATAGCTCAGGGTGTGCGGGTCGGCGGCCAGCCGCAGCCCGGGCAGCCGCTCGGTCAGCAGGCCGAGGCCGATCCGCAGCTCGGCCTTCGCCAGGTGCGCGCCGAGGCAGTAGTGCGGCCCGGCGCCGAAGACGATCTGCGCGGGCGGCTCCCGGTCGAAGGCGACCGTGTCAGGATCCGGGTACGCCAGTTCGTCCCGCAGCGCGGACGAGGTCGCGATCAGCACCGCGTCTCCGGCGTGCACCGTACCGGAGGGCAGTTCGACGTCTTCGACAGCGAGCCGCAATGCGCCGCCGTTGCCCAGTGGGTTGTACCGCAGCAGCTCGTCGACTGCTGCCGGGATCAGCCCGGGGTCGTCCACGAGTCGCTGCCAGAGGCCGCCGCCGTCACGCAGCAGGGTGAGCACCGAACGGCCGAGCATGTTCGAAGTCGTTTCGTTGCCGGCCGCGATCAGCCCGGCCACCATGTAGAAGAGTTCTGATTCGGTGAGCCGGTCCGCGCCGTCCCTGGCCGCGATCAGGTCGTCGATCAGGTCCTCGCCGGGCTCGGCCCGCTTCGCCGCGAGCAGCCGCGCCGTATATCCGGAGAACTCGCGGATCAGCCGGCCACGCTCCTGCTGCTCCATGCGCGCGGCCGAGACGAAGGCGTTGGACCAGTCCCGGAACAGCCCGAGGTCGCGCTCGGGCACGCCCAGCAGCTTGCAGATGATCCGCACCGGCAACTGGAAACAGTAGTCCGCGACGAGGTCGGCGGGCGGGCCGGTGCGCTCCATCGTGTCGATCAGCTCGCCGGCCACGGCGGCGATGGTCGGCTTCCAGCGCTCGATTCGGCGCGGGGTGAACGCGGAGGCCACGATCCTGCGGATGCGCAGGTGCTCCTCGCCCTCTTTGTTGAGCAGGCTTTCCGGGTCGTCGAAGAAGCTCGGTCCGGCGGTGACCCGCGGCGAGCCCGGGGCGGTCAGGTCGTGCGAGAGCCGGGTGTCGGCGAGCGCGGCGGCCGAGTCGCGATAGGTGACCAGCAGCACCGCCTCGTCGCCGCTCGGCAGCCGCACCTTGCCGAACGGACAGGTGGCGCGACGCTCGGCGTATTGCGCCGGGATGCCGACGTGCGGGTCGACGGGGAAGGGGAAGAGCGGCGGGTCCTGTCGTGCGCCGGCCTCGGTCGACGACGGCGCGGCGTGCAGTTCGGTCATGGGCGGGGACCTCCCATCGCGGTTCTTCCGCGAGAGCCGAGGCTTCGCAGAGTTCGCATATGAGGCTAACCCGGAACGCCGCGCGCCGGTACCCGCTGATCACTGTCAATCCAGGCTGCTACGCAGGCCACTGGGCATATCGCGACCCTGCTTCCCCTCCTGTCGCAGCGTTCCCTTCATCCCCTGCCGTCACGCATGGCGCTATACGCGGGGCGAAGCAGATCTCGTAGATCCTCACCGCGCAGCCGCCGGGCGAGCGGGCCGAGCCGGTCGAGGATGGCGCCGGCCGGGGTACCCGGGCGCGGGGCGAGGGGCTCCGGCAGTGCGGCCGGGGCACGCCAGTAGTCCGTGGTGAGCTCGGCCAGCGGTGTGTCCTGCGGCTCGTCCGCGGTCTCCTGCCAGGCCTCGTCGTCGCGCAGCGCTTCAAGCCGGCGGGTCAGCACGGCGCGGTCCCGGCCACGCCAGGCGAACAGCGCGAACGGGTCGTCGTCGAAGTGCCGGGCGAGCACGTAGCAGGCGGCGGCGATGTGCTTGCACGGGTTCTGTTTGTCAGGGCACGTGCAATCGCTGCGGAACTCGCGGCGCACCGGGAAAAGGGTGAGTCCGGCGGCGGTGAACACCCGGTCGATCCGCTCGGGCATACGCCCGTCGAGCAGTTCCCTGATGTAGCCGTGGCTTTCCACGAGTTCGCGTTCGACGCGCGCCCACTGTTCCGGCGAGTAGACCTCGATGCGCAGGGTCACGCTGTACGGCTTCTCATAGGTGCCCTGCACGCTGGCGGCGACCTCGCCGGCGCGGATGGAATACCCGAGCACGTTGCCGCTGCTGGCATAGGCGCGGCCGCGGGTGAGACGGTCGCCGTGTCCGAACCCTTCGATTACCGCGACGAACCGCTTCGACCACCGCACCTCGCCGGCCGCGCCGCGCTGCGGGCGCACGGAGAGCCCGGCCGCGCGGCGCGCGCCCGTTGTCGCACCGTACTCGTCAGCCACGGTCACCGCTCCCTTCGCCCTCACTCCACGACCGCGTCCGCGGCCAGCCGGATCACGTCCCGCAACTCGGCCACGGACAACTCGGTCAGCCAGCCCTCACCGGTGCCGACGATCCGGTCGGCCAGGTCCTGCTTCTCCTCGATCACCTGGTCGATCCGCTCCTCGAGCGTGCCGGCGCACATCAGCTTCCTTACCTGCACGTCGCGCCGCTGTCCGATGCGGAATGCCCGGTCGGTGGCCTGGTTCTCCACGGCCGGATTCCACCACCGGTCCACATGGATCACGTGGTTCGCAGCGGTCAGATTCAGTCCCACTCCCCCGGCCTTGAGGGAGAGCACGAACAGCGGCGGGCCGTCCGGCTGCTCGAAACGCAACACCATCTCGTCGCGCGAACGCCTGGGCACGCCGCCGTGCAGGAAGGCGACCTCACGCCCGAATCGCTCGGCCAGGTGCGCGCGCAGCATCCCGCCGAATTCGGCGTACTGGGTGAACAGCAACGCCTTCTCCCCCGCCGCGAGCACCTCGTCGCAGAGCTCTTCGACGCGGGCCAGCTTTCCGGAGCGGCCCGGCAGCCGCGAGCCGTCCTTGAGGAAGTGCGCGGGGTGGTTGCAGATCTGCTTGAGCCTGGTCAGCAGCGCGAGCACCAGGCCACGCCTGGCCACGCCCTCGGCCTCGGCCACCTCGCGCAGCATCTCGTCCACCGTGGCCTGATACAGCGAGGCCTGCTCCTTGGTCAGGTTGCAGACCACCTTCATCTCGACCTTCTCCGGCAGGTCGCTGATGATCGCCGGGTCGGTCTTCTCCCGGCGCAGCACGAACGCCCCGGTGGCCCGCCGCAGGCGCTCGGCCGCGCGCGCGTCGCCGTCGCGCTCGATCGGCCTGGCGAAGCGCTGCTTGAACGACTCGGCGCTGCCGAGCAGTCCGGGGTTGGCGAATTCCAGGATCGACCAGAGGTCGGCGAGCCGGTTCTCCACCGGGGTGCCGGTCAGGGCGATGCGATGCGGGGCGGCGATGGCGCGCACCGCCCTGGCCTGTTTGGTCCCGGCGTTCTTGATCGCCTGCGCCTCGTCGATGACGACTCGATGCCAGTCCACCTCCGCCAGTTCCGCGCGGTCGCGCAGCGCGAGGCCGTAGGTCGTGATCACCAGGTGCGCGTCGGCGACGGCCGCGCGGAACTCCTCGCCGGACAGCCGCTCGGCGCCGTGGTGCACGTGGACTTCGAGTCCCGGGGTGAATCGCTCGGATTCCCGCTGCCAGTTCGCGACCAGCGACATCGGGCAGACCAGCAGCGTGGGGCGGCCTTGCGCCGCGTCCGAGTCGCGTTCGAGTTCGAGCAGCGTCAGCACTTGGACGGTCTTGCCGAGGCCCATCGAGTCCGCGAGTACCGCGCCGAGCCCGAATCGGTCCATGAACGAGAGCCAGCCGACGCCGCGTTCCTGGTAGGGCCGCAGCGTGCCGTGCAGGCCGGGCGGCGCGGTCGCCGGGGTGCAGCGCTGCTCGGCGGCGCCGGAGAGCAGGTCGCCGAGCCAGCCGCGCGCCTCGACCGCTTCGAGCGGCAGGCCGTCGTCGTCGAGGCCGAAGACGGCCGTGCGCAGGAAGTCCTGAACGCGCATCACGCCGCCGCGGCGCGTGCCGAGCGCTTTGAGCCCGGCGGCCAGCTTGTCCCGGTCCACCTCGACCCACCGGCCGCGGAACTGCACGAGGCTGCTCTTGGCGTCGGCGAGGGCCTGGAACTCCGCCTCGGACAGCGTTTGGCCGCCGAGGGACGCGCGCCATTCGTAGTCGATGAGGTCGCCGAGGCCGAAGCCGGAGCGGCGTGCGATCCGGCCGGGCTGTTCTGGCTTCTCGGCCTGCCCGGCGCGCCCGGCCTTGGGTTCGTCTTTAGGGGCCGCCGCGAGCGTGAAGCCGAGTTCTGCCCGTCCGGCCGAGGACCACCACGAGGGCAGCAGCACGCCGAATCCGTTGCCAGCCAAAGCTGGCGCGATGCGGGTGAGGAAGCCGTGCGCGCTGTCAGCATCGAGCCGGACCTGCGTCGGCGATGCTTCTCGGAGCGCGTACGCGAGAGCGGGGAACACGCGGGCGGCGCGGCTGAGCCCTGCGAGTAGGTCCCGGCGCGGATCGGCACCCGCGGCACGCAGCAGCCGGGCCGCGCCGGACCGGTGCCAGACCTCGTGAGCGGTGGCGAGCAGCGAAGGGTTTTCGATGGACTGCAACAGCAGTTCCACCGTCCACGACTCGCCGCGGTCTGCGCTGGCGCGATCTGTGCCGGCACGATCTGCGCTCGTAACGTCCTCCGGCGCGAGCAGGCGGAAACAGGTTCGCACCGGCCCGGCTAACGTGCCGTGCGTCGTTCGCCACTCGTCGAGGGCCGCCATCAGTTCCTCGGCGGCGGCCAGATCAAGGCGTTCCGGGTCGAGCAGATTGCTGGAGGCCGAGGTCAGCGCGTCGAGCCAGAGTGCTTCGATCGGGGTTTTGACGCTCAGGCTGTTGGGCGGGCGCGCGGGCGCGAGCGATTCGCCGTGCAGTCCGTGCGGGCCTGTCAGCGCTGCGATGACGTACGCATCGACGAGTGCGTTAACGGCGCCATCGAGTACGTCAGTGGCTGGCCGGCCGGTCAACTCTGTGTCGAGGAGTTGGGCGCGGAACACCGGCGGCATCGCGTCAAGCAGTGCCTTGCGATGCGCGGCGCTGTCCAGCGCATAGGTCGGGCGCCATACCGCGTGATGGTCGCCGTTGTCCTCGTCGACTTGGAGGTCGGGCAGGATCTCCCCGCGTCGCACGAGAGCGTCGGCGAACTGCGCGACGGCGGTGGCGTAACGCACCGTGTCGGCGAGCGGGATATCGGTCTCGGCGCCGTCAACGTCAAACGTCGCGAGGCGTTCGCCATCCAGGATCGCGAGCAGCGCGGCCCCGTCCCGTGGGCCGAGGGCCAGCGTCGGGACGATCCACGCTCGCAGTTGCGTCTTCGCACCGGTGCGGCGGTCGCGCCCACCGCCGCCACCACTGCCGCCGCCACTGCCACTGCCGCTGCCACCGTCACTGCCACCCGCGGCGATCTCGGCGTCATCGCGTACGAACCGCGCGAAGCCGATCGAAGGCTGCGGTCCGGACGCGGACGACGGCAGCACGAGCGGCACGCTTCCGCGTGGATCGGCCCGCCGCACCGTCGCGGCCACCTCGTCGCCCGCCGCCCGCAGCAGCTCGGCGAGGACGACGGGTTCGGCCGCGAACGGATGTCGCTGCGCCATGCTCGCGCCAGCTCGGTTCCCCGAACCGCTCCTCAGCGCTGGGCCACCGCGCCCGGCCTTGGCGGCGATTTCCGCCGGATCGGCCGCCAGCGTCAGCGGCCGGCTGGAGTCCTCGGCCCACAGCTCCCAGCAGCCTGCCTCGGTGAACAGGGCATGCAGGACGTACACGACGCGGCTAGCTCCTTAGGACGGCGCCGGATGAGTGCAAAGTGCCAGCTTATCGCAGTGACCTTGAGCCGGAGTCGTTGACGGGGTTACGCCTGGCTTTCCGCGAGGTACCGCTCGACGGTCGCGACTTTCGCCTCCAGCGCGCCGGTCACACCGGGCCGGATGTCCGCCTTCAGCACGAGGCTGACTCGGCCGGCCGCACCGTCCTGTTGCGCACTTTGCTGTACCGCCTCGTACGCGCGCTTGACGACCGCGAGCACCTCGTCCCATTCGCCCTCGATGGTCGTGAACATCGCGTCTGTGCGGTTCGGCAGGCCCGACTCGCGCACGATACGCACCGCGTCGGCGACATACGCACCCACTTCTTCCCCGACGCCAAGCGGCGTGACGGAAAACGCGACCAGCATGCGTGCGTCCTTTCCTCGAATTCGGCAGCAGCCCGAGCGAAGCCCCAGTGCCTTACGGGTCCACCCAATCAGACCGGTAGGCCGCCCAGTCAGCGCGGGTAGCCCCGAAGTCGATGTACAGGGCTACGCCAACAGCCCGATCCGTTGGCGCTCCGTGCGGTAGCGCCAGTCGAACGCCGCGTATCCCCGCGGCAGTCGTTTCAGCCGCCGAATCGTGTACGAAGGAGTGCCCGTCGTAGGCAGGCACGCCCATGAGCAGAGCGACGCTGCGTGGCACTGCACCGAGAGCGATGCGCGTCTCGTCGCGCACGAAACCGCTGTATGAGCTTGAGGTCCACAGCACGGAGTCGTAGGACATGATCGCGACCTGATCGACTCGCGATGCGACTTGCCGCAGGTACCCGCTCGACCACCAGCTGTCATGTCCGACTAGCGCGTCCAGTGCCCACCGGCCACCCGGCACCGGTTCTACCTGTTCGGCTGAGATAGACAGCATCCGCCCGCCACTACGCACCAAGGCGTGCGTAGCGTCGAGCAGTGCGAGGTAACCGGGATCGGCGTCGCCAACCGGCTCGAAGTCGTAGTGCACGCCATCGAAGCCGTCGCCGAGAACAGAGGCATCAGCGTCGAGGATGCGCAGCCTGGTCGGAGCGTCTTCCAGATCGAGGCCGCCCTCGCGTGGTCTGACGATGTCACCGATCCAAGCAAGCACCCGCGCGCCGGGAAGTGCGCGGTGCGCGGCATCGGTGAACCATCGCGCTTGTGGTCGCAGCGCCGGATCCAGTGAACCGCGATGATCCAACGGTCCTACGTGTACGAACAGGTCCTTGATTCCGGTGCCGCGCAGCTGTGCGGCGAGTTCTGCGATGTCCTGCGGTCCCTTGCGCCCGTCGACCCAGGCGTGCCCGAGCCACAGCGCGTCGTTGCCCGTGGTGTGCGCGGCAGGGTTGACCGTTCCGATGTCCTGCGCCGAGAAGGAGATCCAGCGACCGCCGAGCAGCACGCTCAGCACGGCGGCGATGCCGATGATCTTGCCGACGACCATCCGCGCCACGCCGCCGCCCGCCCCCCGTTTCTGTCCGCTAACCCTCGCCGCCGTCCTTGCGGGCGATGCGCCGAGCGACCTCTTCGAGGAACTGCGCGTGCTGCTCCAGCAGCTCGTCGTCCGGGTCGCGGCCGAAGATCAGCCGCGCGTGCTGCGGACTGACGAAAACCCAGTCGGCCATGGCCAGGAAGGTGAGCAGCAGGTGCCTCGCGTCGAGCTGCGGATCGATGATCCCGGCGCGCTGCGCGTCCTCGATCACTGCGATCTTGCGATCGTAGTGCTTCTGCCGCTCCTGCACCGAGCGATCGTCGACCGGGCCCTGCGTCTCCAGGCCCTCCCAGGCGACCAGGCGCACGAGGGCGGGATTGGGCCCGTGCATGCGTATCAGGCTCGCGGGATAGCCGATCGGGTCGTCGGGATCGGGACCGATCTCGTCACCTCGGGTGTTGAGGTATTCGTCCAGTACTCGGCGCAGCAGCTCCTGTTTCGAGCCGAAGTAGCGGTAGATCGACTCCTTGTTCGCGCCCGCCCTGGCCGCGATCCGGTCGACGCGGGCTCCGGCGCTGCCGTGCTCGGAGAACTCCTCGACCGCGGCGCGCAGGATGCGGGCACGGGTACCCTCCGGGTCGTATCCCACCTCTTGCCTCCACAGTCTCGCCAGCGTCACGCACGGGTCCCGTGCGGTCTGTCCGAGTATCGCGCGGCGCTCACCAAATTTCCAACTGTTCGGTTGACATGACCGTGCCGGGCCAGCCAGACTCGTTTTCCAACCAAAAAGTTGGTTGGAAGACGCGCTCCGAGGGGGAACGCCATGCCCACGCCGCCGTGCTCGACCGTTTCGGACTCGGTGCCAGCGCCGCCACTGCCGTCCCCGCCTCAACGCTCGACGGTTCACCCGCCAGCCCCTGGCCTCCCGCGCACTGCGCCGCGCAGGATGGTCTTCCTCCTCGCGTTCGCATGTGCCCTTACGGTGGCGAACCTGTACTACTGCCAGCCGTTGCTGCCTGAGATCGCCAAGTCGTTTTCCGCGTCGCAGTCGGCGACCGGCGGACTCGTCACCGCGAATCAGCTTGGATATGGCATCGCGTTGCTTCTGATCGTGCCGCTCGGGGACATCACGAATCGACGGCGGCTGGTCTGCGGCCTATTGGTCATCGAGGCCGCTGCTCTCGCCGCTGCCGCAGCGGCCCCGAACCTCGCGCTCCTGCTCGTCGCCAGCGCGGCGGTCGGTATCGCAGCATGCGTTGTACAAATCTTGCTGCCTTACGCCGCGACCATCGCCGCAGACCACGAGCGCGGCCGTGTTACCGGCACGGTTCTCAGTGGCCTGCTTCTTGGCATCCTGCTCTCGCGCACCGTCGCGGGGCTTATCGGGCAGGCTTTCGGATGGCGCACGGTCTTCGCCGCTGGCGCAGCGCTGATGCTGCTGCTATCCGCGATCCTCGCGCGGGCCATGCATTCGGGCGGCCCCGAAGTCGCGATCGGGTATCGCGAGCAGTTGCGCGCGACGGCGCGGCTGGCCCGCACCGAGCCGGTGCTGCGGCGGCGCGCCGTGATGGGCGGCCTGATGTTCGCGGCTTTCGGCGTGTTCTGGGCGACGGTCTCGTTCCTGCTCGCCGGGGCGCCGTATCACTACAACCAGGCGACGATCGGGCTGTTCGCGCTCGTCGGCGGCGCGGGCGCGCTGGCCGCGAGGCTGACCGGGCACGCGGCCGATCACGGCCGCGAGCGTGCGACGAGCGTCTCGCTCCTCGCCCTCGGCCTCGCGTCGTTCGGCGCGATAGCGCTGGGCGGCACGAATCTCGCCTGGCTGCTCGCCGGCGTGTTGTTCATGGACGCCGCCGTGCAGGGCGTGAACACGCTCAACCTGAGCGTGGTCTACAACCTGTCCGATGGCGCGCGGGCCCGGATCGCTTCGGTTTACATGACCACGTACTTCGTCATCGGCGCGCTCGGTTCGGCGGCTGGAACGGAGGCGTACCGTTACGGCGGCTGGACGGGCGTGTCGTCTGTCGGCGGCGCGTTCGTCGCGCTGGCGCTGCTCGTTTGGTCGCGGGACACCCTCGCTGTCCGCCGCGCCCGGTGATAGCGCCCGTTGATTCGCCGTCAGCCCAGCGGCGCCGCCAGGTCCCAGCCTCGGCCCAACTCCGCATCCACCGCCGCTATCGCCTGCCCCAGCCGTGATGCCCGATCGCCGCGCACCTCGATCCATCGTGCGCCGGACTTCTCCAGCACTTCCCGGAACCGGTCGGTCATCCAGGGGCGTAACCGTTCACCATCACGCAGACCGTCGTCATAGAACGGGACGCCTAGGTGATCAGTCAGCACGTACAACGTGCGGGGCGGCATCGCCTGCGCGATCGCGCGCACCGGCTCCGTGGACCTTCCGCGGTAGCGTTCCTGCCAGACCGTGGTCGCCAGCGCGTCCGTGTCGCAGACCAGCACCGGTCCCCCCGCCTGCGCCGCCGCGTCCTCGTCAGCGCATTGGCGCAAAGCCACCCGCTCGAAGTCAGCGTCGTCCCAGTCCAGATCGAACACGGTCGGCTCGGCCAACCCGCGCACGCCGGCCAGCGC
>Ga0134128_10005629_pt1 | contig 15186 bp, 10 predicted proteins | sample KB31754_FD_96462 | JGI IMG/M metagenome (GOLD analysis project Ga0134128, IMG submission 96462) | Terrestrial soil microbial communities with excess Nitrogen fertilizer from Kellogg Biological Station, Michigan, USA - KB3-175-4 | ecosystem: Environmental > Terrestrial > Soil > Unclassified ... | reverse complement strand
TGGAACGTGAACGTCGGGGAGACGGGTGCGGCTTGGATCAGGCCATAACCGACGCCGAATTTGCCGGCGATGTGATTGTGAAACGCCAGATCGACATCGTCGAACCAGCCGTCGCGCACGAAATAGGGGCGGCTGACGAGCTGTTCCTCGGCCGGCGCGCCGAACACCTTGAGGGTGCCTTTCAGTCCGAATTTTTCCATCGCGGCCTTGGCCGCGAGCGCGCTTGCGATCAGCACCGCGCCGTTGACGTTGTGGCCTTCGCAATGACCGGGCGCTCCGTCGACAATCGCCGTCTGCTCGGCGATGCCGGAGGTCTGCGAGTTATCGGGATTGGAATCGTATTCGGTGTGCATGGCGACGACCGGATGGCCGGAACCGAACGTGGCGCAGAAGCCGGTCGGGAAACCCGAGATGCCGCGCTCGACCTTGAAGCCGCCATCTTCGAGCAGCGCCGTCATCAGCTTCGCGGTCTCGAACTCCTGCATGCCGAGTTCGGCGAAGTAGAAGATGCTGTCATTGAGGCTGGCGATGGCCTTGGCATTGCGATCGAGGAAGTCGAAGCAATGGGTCTTGGCGGCGCTTTGGTTGCTGGCTGGACTGGTCACGGCTCGTCACCTATCGGATGTCGCGCGCTTGCAGTGCTTTGTGCGATCCCGTATCGCAAAGGCGCCGACAGTGGTTACTGCTATCATGCCGCACCGACACGCGTGAGAGACGTAAGGCGCCGCCACCCATGAAATTCGCGCATTTCTCCCATATCTGGGGCAAACCGGGAATGACGCCGCACCAGCGCTATGAGCAGCTCTGGCGTGAGCTTGCGCTGTGCGACGAGCTTGGCTTCGACCACTCGTTCTGCGTCGAGCATCATTTTCGTCCCGACGAAAGCTGGATGTCGTCGCCGTCGCTCTACGCGGTCGGCGCCGGCGCGCGGACGAAGCGGCTGCGCATCGGGCCGATGGGCTATATCGTGCCGCTCTATCATCCACTGCGGCTTGCCGAGGAGATCGCGATCGTCGATCAGATGCTCGGCGGCCGCATGGAGCTCGGCCTGGTGCCGGGGATCAACCCCGACTATTTCCGCCCATTCGGCCTCGATTACGGGCTGCGCAAATCGCCGACACTCGAATTCGTCGATTATCTACGCGCGGCGTTTGGCGATACACAGCCGTTCTCGTATCACGGCCATGATTTCCACACCGACAACGCGCGCATCTCGGTGCTGCCGGTGCAGCGTCCGCACCCGCCGCTGTGGATGATGAGCCGCGATCCGCAGACACTCGAATTCTGTGCCAAGAACGGTATCAGCCCGGGCTACTTTCTGGTCTACCCGCGCCCCGACGCCGCGCCGCGCTACCGCAAATTCCTGGCCGACTGGCAAGCCGCCGGCCACGCCGCCAAACCGAACATCGCCTATTGCACGGTCGTCTATGTCGACGAGACCGATGAGAAAGCGGTCGAGACCGCGGCATTCCGCGCCAGCCGCGCCTACGAGGGATTTCTGGCACCGCCAAAGCCCGGCGATACCTTCGAGCAGCGCGCCGCAGATCACGCCAAGATGTTCGTCGGCCGCGGCGAGCCGGGAGCCTCCGAGATCATGCAGCATCTGTTCGATGCCGACTATCTGCTCAAGCACGAACTGGTGTTCATCGGCTCACCCGAGACCGTCGCGGCAAAAATCCGCGCCGCCGCCGAGAGCGGCGTGTTTAATGTGTTCATGGGCGAGTTCAACTTCTCGGATCTGCCGGAGGCAGACCTGATGCGTTCGATCCGCCTGTTCGGCGAGAAGGTGATTCCGGCGCTGCGCGGCTACGAGCCGTTTTAGAAATTCCTCTCTCCACATAGCGGGGGAGAGGTGCAATCCCTATTGCCCCTGCGCCAGTTCTGGGTGCGCCTTCAGCCGCGCGTTGTTAAGCACGTAGATGATGAAGGTCACGACCGCTCCCAGCGCGAAGGGGATGGCTGCGAACAAATACAGCTGCTGGATGGGGAAAGCGCCGACCAGCATCGTGCCGGCCAGCGGTCCGATGATGGCGCCGAAGCGGCCAAGTCCGAGCTGCCATCCGGAACCGTTGGCGCGCAGCGATGTCGGATAGATCATCGCACCGACCACGTTGATGCCCGACTGGATGCCGAGCACCACGGCGCCGGCGAGGAACGCCACAATCACCAGGGCGGATGTCGACGACAATCCGGCGTAACCGATCGCGGCGACCACCGGGACGGCGATCAGGAACAGGATCGCGATGGCGAGGAAGCGCTGCCGCTGCAGCCACCAGCACAGCACCAGCGCGCCGATCGTGCCGCCGACCTGCAACCCCGCCCCCGTCAGCGCCGCCACGGTCTGCGACGCCTTGGCGGCCGCCACCAGGACCGTCGGCGTCCAGGAGATCAGGAAGAAGTAGCCCATCAGGTTGAAGACGAAGATCAGCCAGGTCAGCGGCGTGATCACCTGCAGGCCGTTGTGGAACAGATAACGCGGATTGGAGCTGGGAAACTGTTTCTCGTCCTCGATCACGAACCGGGCATTGGGCGGCACCTTGAAGTCGGGACGAATGGAGGCGATCAATCGTTCCATCTTGGGACGGTGACTCTCGTGCAGCGTCATGAATTTGATCGACTCGGGCAGTCCGTACATGGCGACGATCGCAAATACGATGGGAGCGACGCCGCCGATGTAGAACAGGACCTGCCAGCCGTAGTGCGGAACGAACGCCGCGGCTGCGAAACCGGCGAGCGCACCGCCGATCGGCACCATTCCGGTGGCAATGATGGCGAGCGTGGCGCGCAGATGGCGCGGCGCCGATTCGGCGTTGATCGCCACCACGTTGGGGATCACGCCGCCGATGCCGAGCCCGGCGATGGTGCGTAGCCAGAACAACTCCGTGAGGTTCGTCGAATAAGCGGCCCAGTAGGTGAAGATGCCGAACAGGATATTGCTCAGGATCAGTGCGGTCTTGCGGCCGTAGCGGTCGCCGATCCAGCCGAAAATCTGCGAACCGAACAACACGCCGAAATTGCTCGCCGTCAGCACGAGGCCGAGCGACTTCGGCGCAACGTGCCAGTCATGGATGAGATGCGGTGCGGCAAAAGCGATGGCGCCGATGTCATAGCCATCGATGAAGGCGATCAACGTGGACCAGAAGATGAGCTTGATCTGGAAGGCGCCCAGCCCGTGCTCGTCCAGAAACCGCGATACATAAACATCCGTTTCGCCGGCCATCGTTCCCACCCCATCGTATCGTTTTTATCGCGCGTTCTGCTCGCGCGGCGAAAGGGTAGGGCAGGGGCTGGGTAAAGGGAAGGGACATTCCGGCGCAGCGATGGAATGCTGCCCACTGGTCCGCTGGTCCCCAGGAGGAAAAGGCGGGATCGCCTATGCGTCCGCGAGCGGCCGTCCCTCCTTCTCACGCAACGCGCGGAATACGGCCTCGGCCGTGAGCGGCAAGGCCGTCAGGCGGACGCCGATTGCGTCGTCAATCGCGTTGGCGATTGCCGGCGACACCGGCATGGTCGAGGATTCGCCGACGCCTTTGGCGCCAAACGGCGCGTTGTGCTGAAAGGCGTCGATCGCCTCGTTGATCATCACGTCCGGCAGATCGCCGATGCCGGTGATCTTGTAATCGGCGAGCGACGCATTGGTGACCTGGCCGCCGTCGTAATTCATCTTCTCCGACATGGTGAAGCCGAGTTGCATCAGGGCAGCACCGGAAATCTGCGTCTCGACGATGCGCGGATTGACCTTGGTGCCGCAGTCCACGGCATTGATCAGCCTGAGGATCCGCACGCGGCCAGTCTCGGTGTCGATCTCGATCTCGGCGCCCGCGGCGGCGACCATCCAGAACGGCGTAATCTCGGGCGACAGGCCAGTCTCGTGATCCGGCTCGACATGACCGGGGCGATAGCTGCCGCTGCCGACGATGTTGCCGGCCTTCATGCCGTATTTCTTGATGAACAGTCCTGAGACCGGCGTGTTGCTGCCTTCCGGCTCGCCGACCTCGCGGCGCAAGGCGTCGATCTTCTGCCGCGCCTCTTCGGCCGCGAGCCGCACGGCGTGGCCCATGTGGAACATCGAACGCGAGCCGAGCGTGCCCATATCATAGGGCGTCACATCGGTGTCGCGGGCGACGATGCGCACACTCTCGGCCGGCACGTTGAGGACCTCGCCGACGATCTGCGCCATGCCGGTGTCGGAACCTTGCCCCATGTCGACGGTCGAGATGTAGAGCGTGGGGCTGCCGTCGGCGCTGACATTGACAATGGCAACCGAGGTGGTGGGCGACACGCAGGCCTTGAGTGCGAACGCGATGCCGCGGCCGCGTTTCACGATGCCCGAACCGCGGTCAAATTTTTCCGACCAGCCCAGCCGGTCGGCAACGTGCTCAAGCACGGCTTCGAGCGCCGCGTCCTTGAGAATGGTGCCGGTCGCTTGCGGCCGGCCGTTGCGCAGCACGTTCTTGCGGCGGAACTCGAGCGGATCGATGTTTAGCGCGCGCGCCACCATGTCGGTGTGGCTCTCATAGGCGAAAGTCAATTGCGGCATGCCGAAGCCGCGCAGTGCGCCGGCAGGCGTCATGTTGGTGTACATCGCGCAGGAGTCGATCCATATGTTCTCGATGTCGTACGGACCGCCGGCGGTGAAGCCGGACTTGTGCGTCACGCGCGGACCGATATCCGCGTAGGCGCCGCCGTTCCAGAACACCTCGCATTTGCGCGCGGTGATGCGGCCAGCCTTGTCGACGCCGCTCTTGATCCGCACCGTCGCCGGATGCTTGGTGATCTGATAGAATTGCTCCTCCATGGTGAGCGCGATCTTCACCGGGCGGCGCGCGACCATCGAGCACGCCGTGACCAGAGCTTCGAGCTTGATGTAGAGCTTGCCGCCATAGCCGCCGCCGAGATACGGCACCTTGATGCGCACCTTGTTCTCCGCCCAGCCGAGCAGTCGCGCGATCTCCGTTCGCACGAACGACGGCCCCTGCGCGCCGCTGTAGATCGTCAGACCGGTATCCTTGTAGTCGGCAATCGTGGCGAAAGGCTCGAACGGTACGTGCAAACATTTCTGCGTGCGGAATTCGTGCTCGAACACTTGTGAGGCGGCGGCGAATGCCTTGTCGACGTCGCCCCGCCGCAGTTTGGCGTTGAGCGCGAGGTTGGTATTCTTCTGACCCTTGAGATGCTTGAGGTCGGCGAAGGTCGCGGCGGGCTTCAGTTCGTCGTGAACGTAGGACGAGGCGGTCATCGCCTCGACCTCATCGAGCACCGGCGGCAGCTCCTCATACTCGGCGACAATCGTCTGCGTGGCCGCCTCGGCGACATGCGGGTCGGCGGCGAGCACCACGGCGACCGGTTCGCCGACGAAGCGGACTTTCTCCATCGCCAAGATCGGCTGATCGTGAAACGCCGGACCGTAATACGGATTGGGAATCACTTTGACGACGTCGTCCGCCGTGACCACCCGGAACACGCCCGGCATCTTTCGGGCGGCGCTGACGTCGAGCGACTTGATGCGGCCGTGCGCCACGGTGCTGCGGAACACCTTGCCGTACAGCATGCCCGGCAGCCGCATCAGGTGCGTGTATTCGGCGCGGCCGGTAACTTTTTCCCGCGCTTCGAGGCGTGGCACCGAGCGGCCGATCTGTCCGCCGCTGATGGGTTTCGTCGTCATCTGCCAGGGTCTCCGGTTATGCACGCGCAGCATAGTATGGCCGTGCGTAACACACCCGAGACGCCCATCCAATGCGGCCAACGCGCAGCAGGCGCGGCCTTCGCGCGGACCCTAGGCGTTTGGATGGAGGGCGATGGCGGATCGGGCCGCCGCGTCACCGGCGGCAGCCGGCGGCACGGCTCCCTGTCAAACCTGTTGATTCCGAATACTGGCCGCCTGCCGCATTAAAATTGGAAATTGCCGTCGCGGAAAAAATCGCTGTCGCTAAGCCTGCATGCGCCGACTAAGATGCCTGTGCACTCCCTCGTCTGTTCGAAGCTGAGGGAGAATACGGCCCAGCAAGTGGAAATTTTCGCATGGATATGAAGGCCCCCCTCGCGCCCGAGAAACGGACAGCGGCGGATGAAGCCAAGACTGCCACGCAGCCGCGCAGCCGTCCCAATTCCAGCGAGCTTGACGTCTGGCTGGAGAAGGCGGAGGCGATGGGCGAACTCAAGCGCATCACCGCCGAAGTGAGTCCGGACCTCGAAGCAGCCCACATCACCTATCTGGTCGGGCTGCAGAAGAGTCCGGCGCTGCTGTTCGAAAACATCAAGGGTCATCCCGGCCATAAAGCGCTTTACAATATGATCGGCTGCAATCTGTCGCGCTTCTGCCTGATGATCGGCGAGGAGCCGGTGGATCACCCGCTCAAAGCGGTGCAGCTTCTGCAACAGAAATTCGGACGCAAGATGAAGCCGGTCGAGGTCCCGGCGGCCCAAGCGGTCTCGAGCCAGAACATCGTCGAAGGCGAGGCGATCGACATCCGCATGTTCCCGGCGCAGCGCATGTGGCCGCTCGACGGCGGCATGTACCTTGGGACCAACGATGCCGTTGTCACGATGGATCCCGAGACCGGGCGGGTGAACGTCGGCACCTACCGGATGATGATCAAGGGGCCGCGCGAGATCGGTGTCTACACGTCGCCCGGCAAGGATGCCGGCAATGACCGCGACAAGTGGTGGAAGATGGGTAAGCCGGCGCCGATCGCGGCCTGCTACGGCATCGATCCGCTGCTGTTCCTGGTCGGCGCGACGACCCTGCCCAAGACCGAGAGCGAGTACGAGTACTACTCGGGTATCAAGGGATCGCCGATTGAGCTGTTCACATCCGACATCACCGGTCTGCCGTTGCCGGCGCATGCCGAGATCATTCTTGAGGGCCACCTCTATCCGGACGAGACATTTGCCGAAGGCCCGTTCGGCGAATTCACCGGCTATTACGGCCGGCCAAGCGGCGCGACGCCTTACATGCGGGTCGAGCGGCTGCGCTATCGCAACAATCCGACATTGACCTGCGCGCTGATGGCCGACGGGCCCTCCAACGAGTGCGGCCTGTTCTGGGCCGCCGTGCGCTCTGCCGGCATCTGGGCGGACCTGCAGAAGCTCGGTATTCCGGGCATCCAGGGTGTGTGGTCGATCCCGGAGGCCGCCGGGTGGGGCATGACGGTGGTTTCGATCAAACAAATGTACGCCGGGCATGCGTCGCAAGTGATGGCGCTTGCCGCCCAATGCACCGCCGGCGCCTATTTCGGCAAATACGTGATCGTGGTCGATGACGACATCGATCCGAGCAATATCGGCCAAGTGCTGTGGGCGATGGCGACGCGGTCGCGCCCGGCGCAATCGATCGATATTCTGCGCGAGACTTGGAGCACGTTTCTCGACCCCAGCCTCAACCCGCCCGAGATCCGGCCGTGGGGCTCGAAGGCGCTGATCAACGCCTGCATGGATTTCAAGCACATCAAGACGTTCTCGCCGCGCACCAAGCTCGACAAGGGCACCTACGATCGGGTCGTGGCGCGCTGGAGCGAGCTGGGCTTTGAAGGCACGCCGCCGACGGTTTCGGTGTTCGAGGATTCGGCTCCGGGGACGCGCGTCGAGTAGCAAAAAAGCCGCGGGCCGCAGCGGCCTGGCGTTGCTCGTTGAACTCGAACACAGGGTCCGGCAGCAAGGCTTCAAGGGCACGCTCATCAATAGCCATTCGCGCGGCCGCTATCTCGGACCGGGGTTCATCTCATCCGCATGGTTCTCGGCGGGGTGTTCGTCCGATATCCCAAGCTGCAAGTCGTGGTCGGGCACGGTCACGTCCGCCGACCGGGCGCGCATCGCGCACGGCAATGCGGAGCAGCGGATCAGCCGGCGGCGCGTCGTGGTCGCGTGCTCCGCGCGGCCGCGCGATCCGTCATGTTGGCGTACATGCGCCGCAGACAGCGCTTCACCACCGCCAAATCTTCCGCTGAAATGCCCGCATTGGCGTCTGCCTCGATGGCGCGGGCAGGCGGAGTAAGGCGAGCGACAAGGGTATTGCCCTTCGCCGACAGCGCCACGACGACTTCGCGGTTGCTGGTGGCCGAACGCGTTCGTGTTACCAAGCCGAGGCGAACGAGCCGCGTGACGATGCGCGACAGTGTCGAGACGTCGATGCTGGTCAGATCGGCAAGATCGATTTGGCGCTGCCGGCCATTGGCGGCGAGCACCGCCAGCACGCGCCAGGTCGCGACCGAGAGCCCGTGTGGCGCCAGCGTTTCGGCGTCGAATTGATCGGCGATGATGCTGCCGACCCGATTCACCAGATAGGGCAGGTAATCGGCAAGACTGAGCTTGAGCGGGTCTTTCACGGAGCCGAATCCTCGAACGGCGCTGCGGCGAAGGTATCCCCTGGACTAATGCATTTACAACAATTGCATTATCAACTATTCTCTGCGGACTGGCAAGCAAAACACGGCCGCCGAGCGGGCTCACCAGGGAGGATGTCATGGAGTTCGGCTATTTCACGCTGAGCGACAACCATTATCCAAACAATCAGCGCAGCGCCAATCAGTTCGTCGCCGACATCACCGCCGAAGCGATCTATGCCGACCAGATCGGCATGCGTTCGGCCTGGATCGGCGAGCACCATTTCAATTCGCTCGGCGTGCTGTCGTGTCCCGACCTGGTGCTCACCTATGTGGCGGCGCAGACCAAACGCATTCGCCTCGCGCCTGCGGTCACGGTGCTGCCGCTGCACAATCCGATCCGCGTCGCCGAGCAATGGGCCACGCTTGATCTACTTTCCGGCGGCCGCGTCGATTTCGCTTCCGGCCGCGGCTACGACCGCCGCGAATACCTGCCGTTTCACGTCTCGTTCGAGGACAATCAGGGTATCTTCGAAGAGGGCATGGAGGTCGTGCGCAAGCTGTGGTCCGCGCCGGACCGTATCTCGCACCACGGCAAGCATTACCAGTTCGACGACGTGCGCATTACGCCGAAGCCGATCCAGCAGCCGCTGCCCGCCTATATCGGTTCGTTCTCAAAACCATCGATCGAACTTGCGGCCCGGCTCGGCTGTGGCTTGATCGTGGCGCCGTTCGCGGCGGCAATGACGTTCGGGGGGCTCAAGCAGGTCGCCGACCTCTACCACGAGACTTGCGCCAAGCACGGCCAGAAACCGTACCGCCTGATGTGCAGCTATTTCGTGCATTTCGCCGATACGCCGCAGCAGGAAGCCGCGGTACGCGCCCGGCAAATCTACTATTACAATGAGTGTGTAATTCCGGCTTTCCCGGGCGATCCGAAGAACGCGCCGCCGAGCTATCGCTATTTCATCGATATCGTCGACCGGCTCAAGAACCTGAAGCCCGAGCAGCTAACCGAAAATTCGGTGCTGATCGGCAATTCCGCGCACATGACGGATGTGCTCAAGAAGGTCGAAGCGGCCGGATTCGACGAAGTCATTCTTTACGTCAATGTGGGCCAGAAACCGCACCAGCAGGTCAAGGACGAGATGGCGCGCTTTATGGCCGAAGTGGCGCCGAATTTCGCACCCCGCAAGGAAGCGGCCGAGTAGCTTCGTCGCGCTTATGGGTCGAGCTCGGTGTCCCAGTACAGATAATCGAGCCAGCTATCGTGCAGGTAATTCGGCGGAAACAGCCGGCCGTTGCGGTGCAGATGCTGCACTGTCGGCTGGAACGGCCTTTGCGCCGGCCACATGTGGGATTCCGCAGACGTCAGATTGCCCTTGCGCAGATTGCATGGCGAACAGGCAGCCACGACGTTATCCCACGTGGTGTGACCGCCGCGCGAACGCGGAACGAGGTGGTCGAAGGTGAGGTCCTCACGGCCGCCGCAATACTGGCAGCTGAAGCGGTCGCGCAAAAACACGTTGAATCGCGTGAAGGCCGGATGTGTCGCCGGCTTGACGAATGTCTTGAGCGACACGACGCTCGGCAGCTTCATTTCCAGGCTGGGGCTGTGCACCGCGCGGTCGTAATTGGCGACGATGTTCACCCGGTCGAGGAAGACCGCCTTGATGGCGTCCTGCCACGACCACAACGACAGCGGGTAGTAGCTCAACGGACGGAAGTCGGCGTTGAGTACGAGCGCCGGAAAGCCGGACGGCGATACTTGCGCGTTCAAGACGGGGCTCCTCGACCTCGACTCAAAATGCCGCACTGCGGCGTCGCGTCTAGTTTATAGGGAGGCGTGACAGGATTGTGAAGCCCGTTCCAGGGCTTACATGCCACGGCCAAAATGGGTGGCTCGCTCTTTCGGGCTGCGCCCCGCGTCTCCCGTCCCGGGGTGCTGCGTGCCTTGATTTGAATCAAAGCTATCGGTGGCGGCTTGGACGAAGATTTACATATGATCGCCGCCCAAAAACCTTCACCCGCATGCCCGAGTTGCGGCAAACCGATGCGACTGGCGCGCACCGTTCCCAAAATCGGCGCGCTCCCGGAACTGCGCACGTACGATTGCCGCCCGTGCAGCCAGACGCTGACGGAAGCGGACGAGCCGGGAAAAACGCGAGGATGATGATGACGATAGTGCCAGTCATCGGCGGGATGGCGCAGCACGAATGCGCGGACTGGACTGGCTGGACCGTCGCACCTCCTCATGCCGGCGACAACAGCATGGGCGACATTGACAGCGAACTTGCCACCGCTGCTCGGCGCGTCGCCGAAGCGCGCCGCATTGTGGCGCGGCAGCGTGCCCGAATTGTCAAACTAAAGGCGATCGGAAGCGCAACACCAGACCAGGAATTGACGCTTGAGGCCTTCGTCAGCACGCTCGCCCTTTTGGAGCGCTATGCCCAGCAGCTTGCCGATACGGCCAAAAGGCTTGAGCTGCCACACCGGACACTGTCGTAACCGCCTGGCTTGACGCGGCGGTTGAGCGGACGCCGCGGACACTTCGCATTCGCGCGACATTTCCAGTTCCGGGTGCGGGAAACCTTATCTGCGAACTGGGACCCGCAACGGTGAACCAAATTGCTGCCTACGGCATTAAGACTTAAGCCGCTACTGCATGTTTGGGCTTGCACAAAAAGTCTTTGCGGCCGGTGTGGGCGGTCCGGTTCTTGCCATCGACGCTGTGCAGCGCCTGTCACAGGCACATTTGCAACCCATGTCCGATGTGAATTCTCGCGCAAAGTCCACATATTTGAATTTCGCCGCGATCGTCGATTTTTGCACCCGCCGTGCGTGGTTGGTCGTGTTCGTGAGCGTGCTGATCTTGGCAGGATCGGCGGTCTATGTGGTGCGCCACTTCGCCATCAACACGAACGTCACTACGCTGCTATCGCCCGATCTTCCGTGGCGCAAGCGCCAACTCGCGTACCAAGCGGCGTTCCCCGACCAGATGTCGTCAATTCTCGCCGTCATCAGCGCGCCGACGCCCGAGTTCACCGACGCGGCTGCCGCTTCGCTCGTCAAACAGTTGACACCCCAAGCAACGCATTTTCATTCCGTGACCGACGTGCAAAGCGGTGCATTCTTCGCCCGCAACGGTCTGCTCTATGTGCCGCAAACTCAGCTCGCGGATCGGATGCGTCGGCTCACTCAGGCCCAACCGATGATCCGGACGCTCGCGTCGGACCCATCTTTGCGCGGCCTCGCCCACGCGTTGTCGACAAGTCTGCGCGGCGTCGCGGCAGGCCAGCTCAGTCTGAACGCCATGGCGCCGACGCTCAATGCCGCCGCCGACACGCTCGACAACGTGCTTGCCGGAAAACCGGCATCGTTTTCCTGGCAGGCGCTGGTCAACGGCAGGCCGGTAAAGCCGGAAGATTTGCGACATCTCATCAATATCGCACCGGTGCTGGATTATCATGCGCTCGAACCAGGACACGCCGCTGCCGACGCGGTGCGCAAGGCGGCCGGAGATGCCGATCTGAACGGGCACTATCAGGCGTCGGTCCGCTTGACCGGGGCAATCCCGCTCGCCGATGCACAGCTTGCAACGCTCCAGCAGGGCCTGTGGCTGAACAGCCTCATTACTGCGGCAATCGTGCTGATCGTGCTGTGGCTGGCGCTGCGTTCGCCGCGGATCGTGCTCGCGGTCGTGGTGACGATCTTCGTCGGCCTGGTGGCCACTGCCGGGCTCGGCCTGTTGCTGGTCGGTGCGTTTAACCCCATTTCGGTCGCGTTCGCCATGCTGTTCGTCGGCCTCGGCGCCGACTTCGCCATCCAATTCAGCGTGCGCTATCGCATGCAGCGGCACCAACAAGATGAACTCAAGTCCGCATTGGTGGATGGGGCGCGTTACGTCGGACCGCCGTTGACGCTCGCAGCGCTGGCGGCGGCAGCCGGCTTTCTCTCCTTTGTGCCGACCAGCTACAGCGGCGTGGCGGAACTGGGCTTGATCGCCGGTGTCGGTATGGTGGTGGCCTACGTCGCCGCTATGACGCTGTTGCCGGCGCTGCTCACTCTATTCAAGCCGCCCGCCGAGACGCAGCCGCTCGGTTATGGGGTGATGGCCGGTGTCGACCGCTTCATGCAGCGGCACCGCTTTGCGATCGTCTTAGCGACGTCGATCGTCGCGGTCGCGGCGTTGCCTTCGCTGTATCTGCTCAAATTCAACTTCGATCCGAACAGCCTGCAAATCCCGAACGACGAGGCGGTCGCCACGCTGCAGCAGTTGAGCGGCAGCCAGCAGGGCGCGTTCAACAGCGCCGATGTGCTGACATCGCCGGCCGACGTCGCCGGAGTCGCCAAGAGGCTTTCGGCGCTGCCGGAGGTTGCGGCGACGCGCTCGCTCGACAGTTTCATTCCCGCCGATCAACCTAAGAAAATTGCGACCATCGCTCAGGCCGCCTCGGCGCTCGATCCGGCATTGCAGTCGAAGCCCGAGGCGAGACCGTCGGATGCCGAGGACGTGGCGGCGCTGAAGGAGAACGTGAAGGCGTTGCAGGACACCGCCGACGAAGGCGCTGGACCGGGCGCTGAGGCGGCGCGACGGCTTGCCACGGATATCGCAACCCTCGCCGGCAGCAATGCGCAAGCGCGGCAACGGGCAGAGGCCGCGTTTATCGCGCCGCTTGAAATCGATTTTCAGGCGATCGCGGCGTCGCTGCATCCGCAGACGGTGACCCGAGCCACTCTGCCGGCCGACCTCGTCCGCCAATGGACGGCGCCGAACGGTCTCGTTCGCACCGAGATTCTCCCGAAGGGCGGCGTCAGCGACAATGCGGCCGCCCAACGCTTCGCCAGCGCTGTGCTGTCGGCCGAGCCAAACGCCACCGGCCAGGCGATCCAGGTCTACGAATGGGGCCGCACCGTCACCTCAGCCTTCATCAAGGCCGGAGTGCTGGCGATTGTTTCGATTGCGATCCTGCTGTGGCTTGTGCTGCGGCGCATCGGCGACGTGCTGATGACACTGATTCCGCTCATAGTGGCGGCTGCCGCGACCCTGGAGATCTGCGCGTTGACCGGCTTCGCCCTCAACTACGCCAATATCATCGCGCTGCCGGCCCTGCTTGGCGTCGGCGTCGCCTTCAAGATCTATTACGTCATGGCGTGGCGCCGCGGCGAATATAATTTCCTGCAGTCTAGTTTGACCCGCGCAGTGTTCTTCAGCGCGTTGATGACCGCCACTGCCTTTGGCAGCCTCTGGTTTTCGGCGCATCCCGGAATTTCAAGCATGGGCAAGCTGCTGGCGCTGTCGCTTGCCTGCACGCTTGTGGCGGCGGCGCTGTTCCAGCCGGCGCTGATGGGTCCGCCGCGCACCGCGGTCGATAAAAGTTGAGCGGTTCCGGCATCAAACAGCAAACCTCGTTTGGCGCGGCGGCCTAACGTCCGCCGGCAGCAGGATTTTTGACGCTGTCCACCTACCCCTGCAACGCGGCGTTAATGATGCGCACCCTTGCAGGTACTCAATCAATACAACGGAAAATCAATGGCCATCGCTTATCGCTGGACGCGGCAAAGGGCAAAAATCGTTCGATCAGGGTAGGGCTATGCTTGGCGAGTTCATGCGTCGTTTCCGTCGTGACCGCGGCGGTAGTACGGCCATTATTTTTGCATTGTCACTCATCCCGATCGTTTTTCTGACTGGGCTCAGCCTCGACTTTTCCGCCGCCGCGCAAAAGCGCATCCGACTCAATGCCGCGGCCGATTCCGCCGCCTTGTCCATGGTCACGCCGACAGCGATGACCAAGACCTGTTCGCAGGCGCAGACCACCGCGCAGAGCATCTTCATGGGCCAGGCCTCTTTGTTGGGAACCGGTTTGAGCAGCGTCCCAACCCCAAGCATCAGCGGCTGCGTGGATAACGTCACGACCCGAACCGTCACGGTCACCTATTCGGCGTCGTCGGTAAACTCGTTTCCCAATGTGCTTGCGCTCCTGACCCACGCCTCGGAAACGACCTGGACCATTACCGGCTCGTCAACCGCGACCGCAACCACCGCGCCCAACATCAACTTTTATCTGCTGCTCGACAACTCACCCTCGATGGACATCGCCGCGACGACCGCCGGCATCAATACGATGGTGGCCAATACGTCGGCGCAGGGCGGCTGCGCGCTTGCTTGCCACGAGACCAATCCGACGTCGGGCGACGTCGCGGGCAATCCCGGCGGCGAGGACAATTATACGCTGGCAAAAAATCTCGGCGTCGTGACGCGCGTCCAGAATATGGCAACCGCGACCTCGTCGCTGATGAACACCGCCACGCAGACGATGACGACCAACAACGCGAGCTGCCCGACCGGCCCGGGTTGTTACGAAATGGCGATCTTCACTTTCAACGTGCAGGGCTCGACCAACAACCAATGCAGCAGCACCTCGATTCAGGTGATTTACGCGCCAAGCTGTGCGCCTTCGTCGGACCTGTCTTCGGCGCAAACCGCGGCCGCGGGCATCGATGTTCTGAAAGTCTGTTCGAACAATTACCTGATATGCGGCACCAACAATAACGACGCGGACACCGACTTCGAGACCGCCATGAAAGCCATCAACAATATCATGCCTACACCGGGGACCGGCACGTCGGGCAGTACGCCGCAGGAGGTGCTGTTCCTGGTGACCGACGGCGTGGACGACGAAATCAATTCAAGTTCGTGCTCGCAGACGCTCGACGGCACTCGTTGTCAGCAGCCGTTCAACACGGCGATGTGCACGACCGTTAAGAACCGCGGCATCCGCATCGCCGTGCTGTACACCGAGTATTTGCCGCTGCCGACGAATGCCTGGTACAACAGCTGGATCTCACGGTTCCAAAGCCAGAT
>Ga0134128_10005625_pt1 | contig 15191 bp, 13 predicted proteins | sample KB31754_FD_96462 | JGI IMG/M metagenome (GOLD analysis project Ga0134128, IMG submission 96462) | Terrestrial soil microbial communities with excess Nitrogen fertilizer from Kellogg Biological Station, Michigan, USA - KB3-175-4 | ecosystem: Environmental > Terrestrial > Soil > Unclassified ... | reverse complement strand
CAGTTATCTACCATAGCCAGAATTTCAAGCGGCTCTGTCTGAGATGTATATTGTAGAAGCACTTTCCTCACCGGGGAGGGAATGGCAGCCTTCAACGCGTCCTCGGGCATCATCCATACACAGCAATTCCCGGACTGCGATAAGGCCTCCGATGCCAAATGGCCCGGCGAGCGGGAAATGACCTGCAGGATGAGCGGATAAATCCGCAATCTGAAGTGGGTAAAGGTGTGAGTGAGCGCTTCCATCTGTGACATTGGCCGCACATTTATCCCGAACCGCGTGCAGTATTCAATCACATTCTCATTCATCTGCATTTCCGGCAAGCTCCACAGCGCACCCCAGATCCCCGCACTCGGCCGTTTTTCCAACAGGATTTGGCCCTGTGCCACCACCAGCAGCAGGGCCGTTTCCCTTTCCGGCAACACCTTTCTCGGTCGAGGGGTGGGCAACCTGTGAACGCGGTTATCCCTGAACGCAATACAATCTAGGCGAAGCGGGCATGAACCGCACCTGGGATGAGCGCGGGTGCAGAGGGTTGCACCCAGGTCCATCAGCGCCTGGGTATAGTCTTCGATATCGCGTTCTATCGAGTTCTCATCCTTCGCTGGCAGCAATGCTTCCGCTATTTGCCACAACTGCGTTTCCACGTGCTTTTCGCCCGGGTAACCCTCGATTCCGAAGCAACGCGAAAGAATGCGTTTCACATTGCCGTCGAGGATCGCCGCCCGCTTTCCGAACGCGAATACCGCAATTGCCGCAGCGGTGGAGCGGCCGATTCCCGGAAGCTGACGAATGACGTCAACCTGCTCGGGAAAAGCGCCGCTGTGCTCACTCATAATCCGCTGCGCCGCTTTATGCAGATTCCTTGCGCGCGAGTAGTAGCCCAACCCGCTCCACTGTACCATTACCTCATCCAGCGATGCAGAGGCAAGACTTTGTACGTCGGGGAAACATTGCAAAAATCGCCGGTAATAGGGAATAACCGTTCCTACCTGCGTTTGCTGCAGCATGATTTCCGAGAGCCAGATACGATAGGCGTCACGCGTGTTCTGCCAGGGCAGATGATGGCGGCCATGCTCGCGCTGCCAGCGGATGAGTCTGGTGACAAAAGAATCTGGAATGTTTCCTCCCGCGCTCATCAGGGCCGTATGTCCAGCCTGACCCTTGATGCCGTGAAGTCGCCCGCCTTCAATACCCCTATCCGAATCGCCCCTTCCATGTTCAAGCCCTCCAGATCATCCAGCACGTTTAATTCGAATGAGCGCTCCAGGCGAGTGGCTTTTTGTCGCTGCTGCCCATCTCGTTGCCGCGGCGAAAAGCGATCCAGGTTCAGTTCATCGATATCCGCTTCAAAGGCGAGGTGCGGTGGAACGAAGCGGTTCGCCAAAAATATCGCCGTGATATTACTGTCTGCCACGGTTCCGTTCAGCTTTGTCCACGCATTGCCAGTCAAGCCGTCAAGGGAGGCGCTGCCGGAAAGGTTTCCTTGAATGCCATTTGCGGGGAGACTTGCACCCTTCGCCTCGATTTCTGCTTTCAATTCTGGCAGGCTCAGCCAAAGCGCCTGGATATTGCCGCCAAGTGGCGAGGAAAAACGAGCCTTTATAGCTTGATCTTGGTTTTTCGATTCCAGGTCAGCCTTGAACACCTCACTCCGAAAATCCATCAGGGTGCCCTGTATTGGCGAAAGAGAAAATTTTCCGCTGGTCAGGCTATGGGATCTGTTAATTTGCGCCACTCCCAAAACTTTATCCGCAGTCACTTTCTGTCCCTTCAAGCCCAGATGGGCAGCATTCACCCCAATATCAAAACTGCTGTCAACGCTCCTTATCCCGGCATCAAAGGTGAACTTATCGGCGCTAAATTCTCCTTCTTCCTCCAAAAGGCTGGCAGAAAAATTTCCGCCGGATTGGATGAGCAATCGGGCTGTACCCGGAAGCTGCGCCTCCGCAGCGAACTTCATCTCATTGAGCGCGAAATACTGCCTTTCTGCGTTCAAAGTCAGGTGAAAACGCACACAGGTTGCTATATCGACTTCAGCAAGCTCAGGATGAGCTATGTTAAACGCCAATTCCACCTTGCTGCGAATTGCATCATCCCCCGCATCTGCTCGTTCGTCCGTCCGGTCAGCTTCCAGTTCAATGTTCCTGAATACGAAATGCGTGTCGCTGCCTTCATCGCGAAGGGCGAGCATGGTTTTTTTCGTGCGTACCCGACCGATATCGAATCTGAAGCGTTCCCGTTGCTCCTCGCTCCTGATCAGATCATCGATGTTCGTGCTGCCATCGGAAAAACGGATCAGATTGGCTTTCAGCCCCGTTATGTTGATTTCATCCAGCACCAGTTCCTTTCGAAGCAATGGCAGGATTTCGAGAGAAACGTGAACCTTCTCTACGGTCGCGAATTCGTCGTCACTGTTACGTTCACTGAGGGAAAGCCTGTTGAATTCCACGCCAGGATTGGGAAAGAACGCAAGCGTGATAGGACCATCCAGCCTGAGCAGCCGCTCCTTTTTCTCTTTCACCAACCGGATGATCTCCGGTTTATATGCATTGGGATCAAAAATGACAACAATATAAATGATGCTGCTCAGCAGCAGAATCGTTAAGCCGGCAAATAGGAAAAGGAAAGAAGCCCATTTGGTACAGCGGGGGTAGCGGTTCATAGGCGGGGAAAGATGGAGCGGGTGAAGGGAATCGAACCCTCGTCGTAAGCTTGGGAAGCTTCTGCTCTGCCATTGAGCTACACCCGCCGCATAGCTGCGGATTATACGGAAACTAAGCCATAAATGGCAGTGGCGGTTCCCTTATTCGAAACCAGGTTCTTCATCCGGGTGCACCAAGCTCTTCCTTGTCGTTGGCGAACTCCTTCCTTCCCGATCGCCCGAGTCCTTCAAGCCCGTTCTCCCTCAACTCCTTCTTCCTGTTCGCCCCTGAGCGAGCCGAAGGTCGAACGGGATTCAGGGCATGCCTCTCAAGGGGGCGAAGGATCTAACGAGATAACAGAGCGTCGAGACCTGCTTTCTGAACCCCTGTTTGCAATCCTGACGGAACATCGAGTTTCACCCGGAGTCGACTAGGAGGTAGCTGCGCCGTATAATTCAAATTATAAAATATTCATATTATCAAAAGCTGAGACGGCATTTTTGCCAAGCAACTCTTTGGAAAATGATACAACTTATAGTCAATGGCCAACCCCAGTTTGTTCCTTCCCTGGATTCGGAGACTGATGCAGGGACAACGAATGACGCAAGACTGAACATCAGGCAATTACTGGAGCACATGGGGTTGCAGGGCAAGCGGATCGCGGTCGAGCGCAACGGCGAAATCGTACCGCGCAGCCAATTCGACCAACCGATGCTTGCAAACGGCGACAAGCTTGAAATTGTCGTTGCCGTGGGTGGAGGATAAACACATGGACAAGCTTGTCATCGCAGGTAAAGCTTATTCCTCACGCCTCCTGGTAGGTACGGGAAAGTATAGGGACTTTGACGAGACCCGCACCGCCGTGGATGCCAGTGGCGCAGAAATCATTACCGTAGCGATCCGCAGAACCAATCTCGGCCAGAACCCGGAAGAGCCCAGCTTGCTGGATGTGCTGCCGCCATCGCAATATACGCTGCTACCCAATACAGCCGGATGCTACACGGTGGAGGATGCAGTAAGAACCTTGCGCCTTGCGCGCGAATTGCTGGACGGTCATACCCTGGTGAAACTGGAGGTCCTCGGTGATCCGAAAACGCTCTATCCCAACATCGTTGAAACCCTCAAGGCAGCCGAGATTCTGATCAAGGAGGGTTTCCAGGTCATGGTCTATACCTCGGATGACCCTATTGCCGCCAGGCAACTGGAAGAAATCGGCTGCATCGCGATCATGCCCCTGGCATCCCTGATCGGTTCCGGCATGGGTATCCTCAATCCATGGAACCTGCAGATCATCATCGAAAACGCTAAAGTCCCGGTCATTGTGGATGCCGGTGTGGGTACGGCGTCGGACGCGGCGATTGCAATGGAACTGGGCTGCGACGGCGTGCTCATGAATACAGCCATTGCTGCCGCGCAAAATCCGGTGCTGATGGCGTCGGCGATGAAAAAAGCGGTTGAGGCGGGGCGCGAAGCGTATCTTGCCGGCCGGATGCCGAAAAAGCTGTACAGTGCAAGTCCCAGTTCTCCAGTGGAGGGGGTTATCGGAAACATGTCAGGGAAATAAGGACCGGAAAAGATTTTTCATTCCCCACCTGTCCTTTCCAGGCATTTAACAAATGGCTGAACATCCTCTCCATCGTCCCATCCGCAGCTTCGTTCTTCGCCAGGGACGCCTTTCAAACGCGCAGCGACGCGCCCATGAAACATTGATGCCGAAATACGGCATTCCTTATTCCGGGAAACTGCTTGACCTGAACCCTATCTTCGGCAGAAGTGCTCTCAAATTCCTGGAAATCGGTTTTGGTATGGGCGAAACCACAGCGCTGATCGCGCAGATGCATCCGCAGAACGATTACCTTGCCGTTGAAGTTCACACGCCCGGCGTGGGCAGCCTGCTCAAGCAAGTGGAAGAACTGGCGCTTACGAACATACGCGTTATCCAGCACGACGTGGTCGAGGTCCTGCAACACGCTTTGCCCCCTGAGTGCCTGGACGGGGTGCATATTTTCTTTCCCGACCCGTGGCCCAAAGCGCGCCATCACAAGCGCCGGCTGATACAAGCGGAATTCGTTGCGCTGCTTTGCAGCCACCTGAAACCCGGCGGCTATGTCCACGTGGCGACCGACTGGAAGGATTATGCAGAGCAGATACTGAACGTATTGAGCGGTGAACCGCATTTAACCAATACCGCGGTTGGTTATGCGCCGCGCCCGGAATATCGTCCAATGACCAAATTCGAGCAGCGGGGCTTGCGGCTCGGACACGGGGTCTGGGATGTGATATTTCGGAAAAAGCAGACCGCCTGAAGAAGCTTATACCCGGCTTTGCTTAGGAAGGAAAATCTGCAGCAAATCGTTCAAAAATCGCCTGCCGGCCAGAGTAGGCACGATGCGTTGAAAATCCCGCGTTATCAGCTGCCGCCGTTCCGCCTCATCGAGCTGACGCTGGATGTGAGTGAGAGCCAGCCCTGTACGTTCAATGAACATTTGCGGGGCAAACCCATCGGTCAGGCGTAGTGCGTTCATCATGAAGTCAAATGCGCGATCGTTCCGTCCTACTTCGTGCTGCTCCATGATAGGGGGTTCAGATGCCGTTTCGGGGGCCGATCTGATCAGATACTCCTTTGGCTGCCTGTACCGCATCTGGCGCACTATCCTGTCTCGAAAGCTTATTTTACTGTGCGCGCCGGCACCGATCCCCAGATAATCTCCGAAAAGCCAGTAGTTCATGTTATGACGGGATTCGCATCCAGGCTGGGCAAAGGCCGACGTTTCATAATGTGCATAACCTTCCTGCGCAAGCGTCTGTTCGATCATTGCCTGCATGTCCGCCGTCAACTCATCATCGGGCAGGGAGGGCGGGTAACGATGAAACAATGTATTGGGTTCCAGCGTCAGATGATAGGCGGAAATATGCTGCACGCCATAAGCCACGGCTGTCTCGATATCGTCCCGCGCTTCTTCCAGCGTCTGGCCTGGCAGGCCATACATCAGGTCGAGATTTACGTTGTCGAAGTTCTTTTGCGCGATTTCGAGCGCGCGACGGGCCTCCTTGTCGTCATGTATGCGGCCGAGTGATGTAAGGTGACGAGCGTTGAAACTCTGAATGCCGATGGAGAGGCGATTGATGCCGGCAGCCCGAAAATCCGCAAATTTTTGCGCCTCGAACGTTCCGGGATTGGCCTCCAGCGTTATTTCAGCCAAGTGCTCCAGCGGTAGCAAGGCCCTGGCGGCGGCAAGAATTCCATCTATGGAATGAGGACTGAACAGACTCGGCGTTCCACCACCAAAAAAAACACTGATGACCTTGCGCCCCCATATCTGTGGCAGTGAAGCTTCCAGGTCGCGGATGAGGGCGGCTACATACTCGGCTTCCGGCATGCCGCTGCTCCGGCCGCGAACTTCATAGGAGTTGAAGTCGCAATAGGGGCATTTTTTCATGCACCAGGGAAGGTGGATGTAAAGACTCAGCGGGGGCAGAGACTTCAGCTGGAGGGTCTGGGAACCAAGAATCGCTGCAGGAGAAATAATTGCTGTCATGATGAATTGAAGAGACAAGCAAAAGGAACCATTGTTTCAGCAATGATTGAAATTGTCTTTCTCTTCTGCTTGCAACGACTGAATAAGCGGTAAGCGGTCAAATCAGGGCTGTTCCTGCCTGATCCTCTCGACGAGTTGCGCGAGCGCTTTTCCCCGGTGGCTGATCCGGTTTTTTTGCTCCATCGGCAGTTCCGCAGCTGTTTTGCCGAGATTTGCCAGAAAAAAATAGGGATCGTAGCCGAAACCGCCGTTACCGCGGGGATTCAGCAGGATTTCTCCATGCCAGCTTCCGTCGGCCATAATGGGTTGCGGATCTTCGGGATGCCGCAGCAGCGCTATAACGCAGTAATAGTACGCGCGGCGGTCACTCTGGTTTTTCAGCGCCTCGACCAGCTTCTGATTGTTGCGTTCATCCGATTTCGGCTCTCCCGCATAACGCGCAGATAAGATACCGGGCTTTCCGCCAAGGATATTGACACAAATGCCGGAATCATCGGCGAGTGCCGGCAACCCGGTATTTTTGCTGGCATGGCGTGCCTTGGCAAGCGCGTTCTCAACGAAAGTGCAATGAGGTTCCTCAGCTTCGGGAAAATCGAATGCCGACTGGGGCAGCACTTCGATTCCCAGAGGTTCCAGCAAGAGGCGAATTTCTCGCAGTTTGCCGGCATTATTGCTGGCAATGATCAGTTTTTGCATATCCGGCTTTATCTGTTCAATGCGTTTTTCTGAGCTGCGATCAGTTCCCGTATTCCCTGCTGCGCCAGATCCAGCATCATATCCAGATCATTCCGGCTGAAAGGCATGCCTTCGGCCGTTCCCTGCATTTCCACCACGCCAAAGTCATCCGTCATGACGATGTTCATATCCGTATCGCAGCGCGAATCTTCCAGATAATCGAGGTCCAGCACCGGCACGCCCTCGTAGACGCCTACTGAAACCGCTGCAACATGACCGATGATCGGCGTGGCTTCTATCGCCTGCTTGCGCAGCAGCGTTTCTACCGCATCATGCACTGCTACAAATGCACCCGTGATGCTCGCCGTGCGAGTACCGCCATCAGCCTGGATCACATCGCAATCCACCTGGATAGTGCGCTCGCCCAGTTGTGTCAAATCCATTACCGAACGCAAGGCGCGCCCGATCAGCCGCTGAATTTCCATCGTCCTGCCGGACTGCTTGCCTTTGGCGGCTTCCCGCTGCATACGCTCATTGGTAGAACGCGGCAACATCCCGTATTCTGCTGTGAGCCAACCCTGTCCCTTGCCCCGTAGAAAAAGGGGCACTTTCTCATCCACGCTCGCAGTACAGATTATCCGGGTATCTCCACATTCGATCAGCACTGAACCTTCCGCGTGCCGAGTGTAATGCCGGGTAATCTCAACGGGGCGAAGTTGATCCGGGAGGCGTTTACTGGGGCGCATAAGCTGTACTATATCTTTGACTATTAGCTAGGCTAGGTAGTAATACTTCTAAGTAGTGATACACCACCGGATGAGTCGAATCACCGGATAAGTCGAAGGAGGCCTACCGCTTTTCGATTGAAGGGGAAACGCAGACTCGTTTCCTTTGTATGCAGCAACGATATGCGATAATGCCGTAAGCCGCAATTTTAACGCATCGAGGACCTTCGAGTGGATGAGTTAGCCAAAATCTGCAGTATGACCGGCTATGCCGTGGTCGCGAAGGAACTTCCACAAGGGTCGCTGAATCTGGAGCTTCGCTCGGTCAACAGCCGTTATCTCGATATCCAGTTTCGCCTTCCCGATGAATTCCGCATGCTGGAAGTCGCCATGCGCGAATTTCTGACCGCCCGCCTCAAGCGCGGAAAAATCGAATGCCGCGTCAATTTCTCCCGGACTACACCCGCGGAAGATTTGCAGCATATCAATGCCGATTTATTGCAAAAATTGCTGGAACTGGATCGTACCGTCAGAGCGGTATTGCCCGAGGCTCGGGGCCTGGCAGTGGCAGATGTCCTTCGTTGGCCCGGAATATTGGGTACGGAATCCTCCTCCGCCGAGAACCTTTTCGGGCCATGCATGGAGTTGCTGGGTGCTGCTCTGGATGAGCTGGCCGCTGCCCGTGGTCGTGAAGGTGCAAAACTTAAAGCCATATTGCTGGAACGCCTCGCCAATATGCGACGGCTCGCATCCGAAGTCAGTCCACGCATTCCTGCTTTACTGGCGACATTTCAGGAAAAGCTCAAAACCCGGTTGTGTGAAGCCATGATAAATTGTGATGACGAGCGTATCCGCCAGGAACTGACATTGTTCGCCAGCAAGATCGATGTGGATGAGGAGCTGTCGCGCCTTCAGGCGCACTTCGACGAAGTAGAGCGCGTTCTGGAGAAAGGCGGAGCGATCGGCAAGCGGCTGGATTTCCTGATGCAGGAACTCAACCGGGAGGCCAATACCATTGGCGCGAAGTCTGTGGACGCGGAAGTATCGAAGATCTCGGTGGAACTCAAGGTATTGATCGAGCAAATGCGGGAGCAGGTGCAAAATATCGAGTGACGTTTTACAGGGACTCAGGCAAGCCCGCTATGGGTAGCTTGAAGGTTGAGGATATAAAGCTCGGCACATCGATGATGTGCTCAAGACTGTAATGAAGCGGAGTGTACCTTTCGTAGCAAACGATACGCTAGGCTGGCTTAAGCGTATGTGTGGAGTTAACCCATTTTCGTAGACGGTCAGGGACTTGATCGCCAAGTGATCATCATTTTAGTTGGCTCGAGCTCATTACGCTGGATATCAGATTCAGGAATAGACGTTCGCGATCTCCTTTCGAAGTTAACAGGTGAGGGTGCCCAGGCGCCATGATGTCGCTTGGGGTTGTAACAGCCTTCGCTCCAGGTGAACAGCCAAGCAGGCTTCGGTACGAGTTTTGAAGATTTTGCGACTAATGAGTTCGCACTCGAGGCTGGCGAAGAAGCTCTCCGCCATGGCATTATCTATCAACGCATCGCCGCTCGATGTGTCTGTTGTAACGCCGCAAGCTTGGCCTCGGCTGACGCCTTGCAGATCAACCTTGTGCATCAAGGGAATCACTGTTAGCGGCTAACCCGTCGTGCCTTGAACACGTAGTTCGACTCGAACACGCGCATGCCATAGTCTGATCCGGTTCGGAAATGAAAATATTGAAGTGTCTACGGTGTCTATGAAAACGAGACAACTCCAATTCGGATCATTGTAGTGCTCTTGGGTTTTGCTGCATGTAATCTATAATTAAAAGACTTTATTGCTGAATAATGGTTAGGTCGAACCCATGAACTGCACCATCAAGGAAGCTACAGCCAAGCGCTATCACACAGTTCCCACAATGAACTCAAGACTCATCTGCAAAGCTTTCAAATCTGTCAAGGTATGGCGTTGGGGTCTGAGTTTGTTATTGAATAGGAAGCGCGCATGAAGCTAAAAACATTTGTAAAGCGTTTGATACCTTTGCTACCGGCGCGTGCACAAGTTTGTTTGCGTGACCAAAATAAAAAGAGCCAAAGGCGCGCCAGGTCTAAGAGAGAGCGGGCACTGGTCCATGTTGTAGATGTTCTGCACCGTATTTCGGAATGTGAACTGGCAGGAGACTTCATGATCCACGGTTCAATAACCAACATTGGAAAGCTTGACAAGCCAGTTAGCGAACTAATGAAGGGGTGGATCGAACAAATCGACTTGACCCGTCAAACGATTCTCTGTCCAGCTTTACCGTACAATACAACTATGCTGGAATACCTGAAAGTTTGTAAGGATTTTGACGTCCACAGCGCAAAAAATGCAATGGGTGCAATTTCCAACTCATTAATGGCGATGCCGGACGCTGTAAGGAGCCTTCATCCTACACACTCAGTAGTTGCGCTTGGCGCATCAGCAAGTGAATATGTAGCCCAGCACGAGCTGGATAGTTCGCCGTTTGGTCCTAACAGCCCCTACCAGAAGTTGACCTTGCGGGGAGGAAAAATTGTAATGTTCGGGGTAGGTTTAAATTCGGTAACTTGCTTTCATGTTTATGAGGACATGATGGGGTCTGCTATGCCGCTACCAATATACCTCGATCAACGCTTCACTGTTCCATGCAAGGGACCCACCGGGAATATCACCATGGTTACGACAAGTTGCCACAACCCAAGCCTTTCGGCAATTAGAGAGTGTGAGCGCGCCCGTGGTTGGCTTGTTGAGGCGGGCGCGCTCAAGACTTACACCCTTGGGGATTCTGAACTCTCCGTTCTTGATGCGAGACTATTTACGGTAACGTTGTTAAAGATGTTGGCAGAAGGGAAGTCGATTTATGGTGATATAAAGCTTACTCCAACCCAGCAACAACGGGCAGCGGAATGTAGAAAGGTGCTAGATTGAACATTGTTTTATCATTGGACTACGAGATTTTTTTTGGTCGGCAAGCAGGCACAGTGGAACGAACGCTGTTAGCGCCTACTGAAGCTTTGCGGCAAATCGCCAAGTATCATAGGCTTCCATTGGTTTTCTTTGTAGACGCAGGGTTTTTATTGCGTCTTAAGGAGGAGGGACAGCGCTTCCCCGGGCTGATGCGAGACTATGATCAAATAATGCGGCAATTGGAAGGCCTTGTAGTCGACGGGCACGAAATCCAGTTGCATGTGCACCCTCACTGGGAAGACTCGTTTTGGAACGGCGAAAGCTGGAACATTAATCTTCAGCGATATCGACTCCAAGATTTTGAGAATTCTGCTATTTCTGAGATTGTGACGCGATACACAAATGTGCTGAGAACCATAACGGGTGATAGAGGCGTATTTGCGTATAGAGCCGGAGGCTGGGTTATACAGCCGTTTTCAGCGATTCAAAAGGCTTTAAAAGATGAACGCATTCTGATAGATAGTACTATCTTTCGGGGGGGAATTGCAAAAGGGGCGACGCATCGTTTCGATTTTTCGAACGCACCTGCTGCCAGCCACTGGTTTTTTGACGATGACCCCCTGGAATGTAAGCCTTACGGCAAATTCCTGGAAGTGCCAATTGCCAGTTATCGCTTGTCACCCCTTTTTTACTGGCGTTTTGCCATCCGTAAAAAGCTCGGCAGCTCCCTATATCGCCAACTTGGAGATGGGCATACTATACCTCTCAGTAGATCGGATTTGGTGAGGAAGCTTAGCTGTTGGACTGCCAGTGCCGTATCGATAGATGGTTCTAAAGCGAGCATTTTAGAGGATGCGTATAAACAGTATGAACGGGCGGGTATGAGCGACTTCGTGGTGATCGGTCACCCGAAAGCGCTTTCACGCTTCTCTCTTGAGCGTTTGAAGAATTTTATCTCCAAACGCAAGGTAGAGGAGTTCGTCGGGTATGAAAATTATCTCACCTTATTTAACAGTGTTTAGCCCCACTGTATGATGGTGTGGGTTAATAATAAACCTGTCTGGGTCTTCAGCCTATATTTTGCAGGCGTACTCAAAGGGTGTGAGCCCTTCAAGGTCTTTAGCCGTCTGGCGAAGTTGTAGGCCATCAGGAAAGTTTGCACATGCACCTTGAGCTCGTCATGGGAGTTGTAATGGTAGCGCTGCACCTGACTCCTGCATGAGTCGGAACCTCTTGCCGCTGCAGTCTCTCCACTCTAATCTCCAATAGCAATGACCAATGGCGGAAGCCAAAACGAGCTCAATAAACTATCATTTGTAATCCATGAGCGATTCTTTACATCTCGTCTGCCCTCATTGTCACTCGATTAACCGTGTTCCCACCGCGCGCTTGAGCGAGCAACCCAATTGCGGACAATGCCACCAGCCGATATTCGCCGGCCAGCCGTTGGAATTAACCGGCTCAACTTTCGCGCGCCACATTAATAAAAACGATGTTCCGGTTCTGGTCGATTTCTGGGCGCCCTGGTGTGGGCCCTGCAAAATGATGGCACCGGCCTTCAAGGAAGCTGCGACTCTGCTTGGGCCCCATGTTCGCCTCGCAAAAGTGAATACCGATGTGGAGCAAGCGCTCGGCGCGCAGTACCGCATTCGCAGTATTCCAACCCTGATCCTGTTCAAGGGCGGTCGAGAGCTTGCGCGGCAGGCTGGCGCAATGACAGCACAGGATATCGTGCGCTGGACGCGATCCCAGGCTTTGGGCTAGTTGAAGGGGTAGAAAGAATAAAGGTGGGTGAAATCCTGAAACTCCTTGAGTTGTGGAAGCTGTTACACTCTAGCTTTGACTCTTTGACCGGTAGGAAGCCACCGGAAAGCGCGCGAGCTCAATCATAAAAACAAAAAAGCTGTAACACACCTATTGCTGAAGAGGGATTTCAGCAGGTCGAACCAATGACTACAACGCCAGGTACTCTATATATCATCAGCGCGCCGTCGGGAGCTGGGAAGACCAGCCTGGTCAAGGCCCTGCTGCAAACGGATATCGATCTCAGCCTGTCCATTTCATATACCTCACGGCAGTCCCGCCCCGAAGAAATCGACGGACGCGATTATCATTTCGTAACGCGTCAAGTATTCGAGCAGAAACTGCAAGAGAACGAGTTCCTGGAAAGCGCGGAACTCTATGGGAATTTCTACGGTACCTCGAAAAAATGGATTAATGAAACCATGATGGCGGGACGCGACATTCTGCTAGAGATAGACAGCCAGGGCGCGCGTCAGGTGCGCGCGGTTTTCCCCGCAGCAGTGGGCATTTTTGTTCTGCCGCCATCACTCGAAGTACTGGAAATGCGCTTGCGCCATCGAGCCCAGGACAGCCTCGAAGCGATCAGCCGCCGCCTGGCGGCGGCGCGTGAGGAGTTGAGTCATGCGGGAGAGTATAATTACATCATCATCAACGACAAGCTGGACAGGGCGTTGCTGGACTTGAAATGTATCGTACAGGTGGAGCGCCTGAAAACGGCGAAGCAGCTTGTCCGTCACCAGGGCCTGCTGGCACAACTCACCCGTACGTCCGTTTTGTAAACCGGACAAGCACGCGGACATCTCTGCTCCTCATCCTCCCCCAGAAGTTTTATAGAACCATCAGCGGTAGCAACGGCATGCACCTATGTCACAAAAGTGACGTACAAAATGAAGTGCTTGAAATGTTCTCCGGTTGCCTTTCCACAACCAGACACTCTATACTGTAATTTCCTTATATCCTGGTAAAGGAAATCATGGCGCGCATCACTGTTGATGATTGTCTGAAAAGAATTCCCAATCGCTTCGATATGACCCTCGTTGCAACCATTCGGGCGCGACAACTTTCAGTTGGCGGAAGCCCGATGGTGGAACCGTCGCGGGATAAACCGACCGTGATTGCACTGCGGGAAATTTCACAGGGCTTGGTTGGAACGAATATCCTCACGACTGACGCCCTTTAGAGCGCTCGAGCGCTACCGGTGATGTAAAAAAACAGGTTTTATTGCGTGACAAGCAAACTGACGATCAATCATCAAGTGAGGATACCGCTGCTATTCCGAAACGTATGTTGATGGGATGAAATGAAGGAAATGACGATGCAGGCGCGAGGTCTGTCCAGTTCTTCTGCTACTTTGCCCGAGGCGAGTTTCCTTTTTCACGAACTCTCCAGCTATCTCACGCGTGAGGATGTATCTGAGCTTCAGAACGCCTATCTCTTCAGTCAGAGCGCCCACTCAGGCCAATTCCGCCAATCCGGCGAACCTTATATCTCTCATCCCCTCGCAGTAGCCAGTATTCTGGGCAAACTGCGCCTCGACAGTCAGACGCTGGCGGCAGCGCTGCTGCACGACGTAATGGAAGATACGCACGTTTCCAAAGCCGAGATCGGCGACCGCTTTGGCAAGTCGGTCGCGGAACTGGTGGATGGTGTTTCCAAGCTGGACAAGATCGAATTCCAGAGCCACGCGGATGCGCAGGCGGAGAATTTCCGCAAAATGCTGCTGGCAATGGCGCGGGATGTACGTGTCATACTCATCAAGCTGGCCGATCGGCTGCACAATATGCGCACGCTGGAGGCCATGCGGCCTGAGAAAAAACGGCGCATCGCGCGTGAAACCATGGAAATCTACGCGCCTATTGCCAACCGGCTGGGACTCAATAATATTTACCACGAATTACAGGAATTAAGCTTCCGTTATCTGTATCCCAGGCGCTATCGGGTTCTGACCAACGCCACCAGGGCAGCGCGCGGAAACCGCCGCGAGATGGTGTCGAAAATCCTGGAGACCATGAAGCAGCGTTTGAAGACTGCGGGGCTGGATGCGGAAGTGACCGGCCGCGAGAAACAGCTCTACAGCATCTACAAGAAGATGGTGGAGAAGCATCTCTCGTTTTCGGAAATCCTGGATATCTACGGCTTTCGCGTTATCGTCAAGGACGTGCCTTCTTGCTACATCGCGCTGGGCGCACTGCACAGCCTCTACAACCCCATCCCCGGAAAATTCAAGGACTACATCGCCATCCCCAAGGCCAACGGCTATCAATCGCTGCACAGCACTCTGTGGGGACCTTACGGCACGCCGATCGAAATCCAGATCCGGACACCGGAAATGCACCGGATTGCGGAAGCGGGCGTTGCCTCGCACTGGCTCTACAAGAGTTCCGACGCGGATCTGAACGATTTGAACATGAAAACCCATCAGTGGTTGCAGAGCCTGCTCGAAACCATGAGCGATTCCACAGATTCGCTGGAATTTCTGGAACACATCAAGGTTGACCTGTTTCCGGGCGAGGTCTATGTCTTTACGCCCCAGGGCGAGATACTGGCGCTGCCCAAGGGGTCGACCGCAGTGGATTTCGCCTATGCGGTGCATACGGATATCGGCGACTGTTGCGTGGCCGCCAGAATTAACGGCGAGAATGCGCCGTTGCGCGCTGTGCTCAGAAGCGGGGACCGGGTGGAAATCGTGACCGCATCCCATGCCAAGCCTAATCCGGCTTGGCTGAATTACGTGGTTACCGGCAAGGCGCGCTCGCATATCCGGCGTTTTCTCAAGACCATGCAATACGATGAATCGGCGAAACTCGGTGAGCGCCTGTTGAATCAGGCATTCGCCACGCTCAAGGTCGATCCGCAGACGATCAGCGAGGCGCAAT
>Ga0134128_10005624_pt1 | contig 15192 bp, 17 predicted proteins | sample KB31754_FD_96462 | JGI IMG/M metagenome (GOLD analysis project Ga0134128, IMG submission 96462) | Terrestrial soil microbial communities with excess Nitrogen fertilizer from Kellogg Biological Station, Michigan, USA - KB3-175-4 | ecosystem: Environmental > Terrestrial > Soil > Unclassified ... | reverse complement strand
GGCCTCGATCCTCTCGCAGATTCCCATGAATGTGGGGGCGCCGATGAAGAACGCCATCGACCAGCTTCCTTATGAGTCGTCCTTCAAGGTGGGCCTGCAGTTCAAGCGGCGCTTCTGGGAGCAGGATGACGGCATTTATGGCGGCATCTCCTATACCGACCAGCCCATCACCAACATCGCCTATCCCTGCACCGGCTATTTCAGCGACGGGCCGGCGGTGCTGCTGGGCGGTTACGGCTATGGCAACAGCCTCCCCGATTTCAACTTCGCCGCGCTGCCACCGTCGCAGCAGGTGCAGTCGGCGGTCGAGCAGGGCGCCAAGATCCATCCGCAGTACAAAAAGGAATTCCTCGATGGCGTGGCGGTGGCGTGGCACCGCGTGCCCTGGACCCTGGGCTGCGCCGGCAGTTGGACCGAGGAAGGCCGTGCCAGGCATTACAAGGATCTCTGCAGCATCGATAACCGCATCGTGCTGGCGGGCGAGCATTGCTCCTATCTGCCGGCCTGGCAGGAAGGTGCGGTGTTGTCGGCGCTGGATGCGATCGGCCGCCTGCACAAGCGGGCAATGAGCGCCTGATGCCGATCGCGCTGGCCGGCCTGGCGCTTGCGGCGAACCTGGCGGCCCAGGTGCCGGACAATTTCACCTTCGTCGCCGGCGGCGACATGATCGGGCCTTATCGCGCGCTGCCGGCCAAGCCCGACCCCGGTTTCGCCCAAGTGATCGCGCTGTTCAAAGGCGCCGATCTCGGCTTCGCCAACCAGGAAGGCTCGATCTTCGATCTCAAGACTTTTCCCGGAAGGCCCGCGGCCGAGAATGGCGGCGGCTATCCGCTCCAGCCGCCGTCCTTCGCGCGCGATTTGAAATCCATCGGCATCAGCCTGGTGTCGAAGGCGAACAATCATGCCACCGACTGGGGCACCGAAGGGCTCACCGCCACCTTGGGCTGGCTGACGGTGGCGGACGTCACCGCGGGCGGAGCAGGTCCGGGCCTGGAGGCCGCCCGCGCCCCGGTCTATCGCGATACGTCAAAGGGCCGGATCGCGCTGGTGGACACGGCCTCCACATTTCCGCCCATGGCGGTGGCGGGACCGGCGGTGGCGCGCTTTGGCGTCAATTCCAAGCCCAGGGAAGGCATCAGCCCGCTCCATGTGCGCGAAGTGGGGCGGATTTCGACCGCACAACTCGACACCATGCGCCAGATCAGCGGCACCCTGAACATCGGCGGCAATGCCCATCAAGTGCGGCTTGGCGATCAGGTGTTCTCGGATCAGCCGGGGCCGCGCTGGGAGATGGACAAGGACGACGAGACGGCGATCCTGAATTCCGTCAAGACGGCGCGCGCGCATGCGAAGTTTGTGCTGTTCTCGATTCACGCACATCAGACCGCGGGCGATGTCGATGAAGGCGGCAAGCCGTTCGAGCCCATGACCTTGCATTGGGCGAACGAGGCGGCCAGCGCCGACGATCCCAGGCCGGCCGATTTCGAGCCCACGCTGTTCCATGCCGCCATCGATGCCGGCGCCGATGCGGTGGTGCGCACGGGGCCCCATGTGTTGGGCGGGATCGAGATCTACAAGGGCAAGCCCATCTTCTACAGCCTGGGCAGCCTGTTCTTCGATTTCCACGGCAAGCGCACCTACACGTCGCCCACCGGCCAGGTCATGCGCTTCCCCGATGTCTGGTACGAGACCGTGATCCCCGTCACGCGCTATGCCCACGGCAAACTGGCCGAGATCAGGCTTTATCCCTTCGCCATCAACGACACCGACGGGCCGGATGGCGGCATGCCCAAAGCGGCATCCGCGGCGGAAGCGCGAACGATCCTTGAACATATGAAAGCCATATCCGCCGTCTTCGGCACCCGCATCAGGATCGAAAATGGCGTGGGCGTGATCCGTTAGTTGCGGGCCAACGCCAAGGCCTCTTCGTAGGCGGGATCGCGGCCGCTCCGCCAATCGGCGAAGCTCATGGTGACGGCATGGTCGGGCGCCAGGCTCTTCACCCGCACGGGATAAAACCAATCCAGCCAGAAGCACGTCCGCCAATCGGTGCAGGGATTGGCATAGTCATGCCTGGCGGTGCGGTAGTTCAGGCAAAGGTGATAATGGGGCAGGCAGCCCCGCGAGCCTTCCGAATAAAAGGCCAGGCGGTCGCCCACCGGTTCGCCCACGATGATGACGCGATCGCCGCCCGCCTGCTTGACGAAGCCCACGGTGGTGATGCCGGCGGAGAAGGTCATTGGCGAGGTAAGGACGATGATCTTGCCGGTGGTGAGCTTGGGAAGGCCGCTGGCGAACGCGGCCAGATTGGTATAGTCGCCGCCATCATTGAAGCGGTTGTCCAGGATCACCGCACAAGGCTTGCTCGCTTCCATATCGGCGCGCGTTGCCGCCAGGTATTTCTTGATCTGCGCCGGCCCTTCATCGCTGCTGGACTTGAGTTGCGCCACCATCACGCAACCATCGCGGAAGCGGCGAAACGGAGTTGTGAAATCGGAGAGCGTGGCGGGCAGGGGCCAATCCGGCTGATAGGCGATCCAGTCCGGCCCCAATTGGGTGAGTGGCACGTCGCCATAATCCCATTTCACGAACAGAGAGGGCTCGTTGTCCGGCTGGCGATAGGCGGTCAGCGCGCGGGTGAGGGTGGCGCCGGATGGCGCCACCACGGTCCAACTGGATTGGCGCATGCTCGGCGAGATGCCGGTGCCGGCCAGCAGGTCCAATTGGCTGATATAGGTTTCGGCATAGGCTTTCCGCCAGCCGGGCACGCCGCCGCGCAGTTGCTCCAGCCTTTGCATCACCTCATTGATGGGATGGCCGTCGATCGCGATCAGTCTGCCGCCCAGAAGATCAGCGTAGGGCTTCGTCGCATGCATCACATAGATGCCGTCGGAAAACCCCGCCACCCTGACCGGCAATTCCATCGCCCCGGCACCGGAACCCGTGGCCATGCCGGTATGGCCATTGTCGCTGAGAGCGGCGATACGCATCAGGGCGACGCGAAATCTGGGCCGTGGCAACACGACGTTGGATTCGCGCATGGCTTCAAGGCGCTTCGCCGTTTCCGCGCGCATTTTGGGGGAAAAGGAAATGTCCATCGCCAGAAGTTTGCCGAAATAATCCAAATCCTGGCGCTGGGCTTCCAGCGCGTCGTTGGGAACGGCGTAACGAGTTGCTGGCGGTGATGGCGAAAAATGCAGCCTCAGCGCCGCAAAGAAACCGGCACCCGCCAGCAGCACCACGCCCAGCCCAACCAGGCCGAATTTAAGAATGCGCCACATGGTCCCCCGAAGGTGAATAGAAATAGACCACCAGGATCGCGCTAGCGAGCGCGGCGAAAAAGCACCACACCGACACCAGATTGACGAAGAAGAACCCCAGCGTGACCGCCAATCCCAAGGTCACGACAATGCCGTACCAGCGGATCGCCGTGTCTGATGACAGCAAGGGCGGCGCGCAGGTGGCGGCCAGATAGGCCAGCATCATCGGCAGGGGAAAAGGGCTGTCATTGATATAGACCAGGCTGTGCGGCGCGGGCCACGCCATGTAGGGGTGGCGCCAGATATCGAGCACCGAATAGCCCGCCACACCCAGACCCGGTCCGATCAGGGCGAGAATCCACCGCCGCCTTTGGCGTGTTTTCTCCGCCAGCCCCACCGCCAGGGGCGTGAATACCGGCCAGACTATCAGGGCCAGGGTGGCGAAGCCGGTGGCCAATCCGGTGGCCAATCTCTGGCCGGCTTGGTGGCCGGCGGGCACCGTCAGCCACAACCAGCCTTCCATTCCTTGTTGCAGCGCGAAAAGCAGCGGCACCGCCGCCAGCGGCCGCTCGCGGGCGTTACGGGCCTTGGAGAGCGTGGCCACACCTGCCAGCGTCAGGATGCCGGCGGCGCCGAAACTGGCGGTGGCGGAAAAACACATCGTGAGGTCCGGCGGCTATGCGGGGTTGACTTGAGCAAAGAAGCCCAAATGCCTGCTTGTCGAAAGCGAAAAGATGCCGCGATGATCGGCTGTTCGCGGCCATGGGTGCCGCATGGACCATTGGGGAGACCATCATGAAAGCCTTGACCGCATCGCTAGCCGCCCTTGCCTTTGCCGCGCTGACTTCTGGCGCCTTTGCCGCCGATGACGTGATCCACAACCAGGAGGCGGCGAATTCGCCTTTCGCCAGTTCGGTGGTGGTGCCGCCCGGCTATACCACCTATTACATCAGCGGCAGCGGTCCCCTGGTGGCTGACGCCAATGCGCCGGCGGGCTCGGTGCAGCGGCTGGGCAATACCGGGACCCAGACGACCTCGACGCTGGAAGGTTTGCGCCAGAAGATGGCGGCATTGGGCGTCACCTTCGCCGATGTGGTGCAGGGCCGGGTCTATCTGGCGGCCGATCCGTATAATGGCGGCAAGATGGATTATGCCGGCATGAATGCCGCCTGGATGAAAGTGTTCGGCACGCCCAGCCAGCCCAACAAGCCGGCCCGCGCCACCGTCCAGGTCGCCAATCTGGTGGTCCCCGGCGCGCTGGTGGAGATCGAACTGGTGGCGGTAAAGAAGGTGCAATGACGTTCATCAAAGCCGCTCTTCATATCGACTTGACATATTGGCCTGAGGGTTGATTCCAATCACACTCGCTTGTCTTGGGGGTGAGAGTGAAGGCGCTTCTGTTCGCGGCGATATTTGTGGCAGCCTTGATCCTGGGGGCGCTGGCGGCTGCAGCGTTCGGGGCGAGAACCAGCCCGCACTTCAGCGAAGTGAGCGGCAATGACGGTGTTACCGTGTGGCGGCTGGACAATCGCAGCGGCCGGGTTTCGGTTTGCAGCAGCGCGATGACGGGCCCGGCGCTGGCCGAGGCGGAAAGCCAGCTCGCTTCCCACATCCGGTCCGCCGAGGGCAACCCCGCCGCGCTGACCGCACTCAAGCCCGAGATCGATCAGCTTGACAGTCTCTCGCGTCCGCGTTGTTCGCCCTGGTCGCAGCCCTAAGGGGAGCGCGCGCGAAATGCGCGCGCCAGCACCAGGCCGGCGATGAAGCCCAGGGCGGCCGCGATCAGGGCAAATTTCACGATCAGCCCGATCAGCTTGAGGACCACGAACGCCACCACCGCGACGACCAGCGCGACGACGAATTCAAACGTGCGCATCCCTGTCCCCCAAAATTGTGGCCGCAGATATGATGATCGTCAGTGCGCGGCGCTCGCCACTTGCGGCATGGCCAAGTCGGCGACGACCAGATTGCGGCTCTCATCATAGCTGGCGGCCTGGGCCGCCACCACCGTGGTGCCCTGGGAGGTGGCCACCGAAATTGCGGCGGGCTTGCCGCTTGGATCGGTCGCCACATTCTGCACATGGCCGATCACCTGGCCCTGCAGATTTTCCACCATGGCAGTGGTGATCCTGGGCGGGGGCGCGGGCAGGCTCGAGAGCGACATGGGCGCGAGGTCTTCCGCTCCGGCAATGACGGCGGCGGCGAGGGCGGCCCCGGCCATCGTGACTTTCAACAGCTCCATGGGAACCTCGGACGAGGCGGTTGCTTCCGGAAAACGGGCACCCAATTGGCAGGTTCCTTCGGCCCCGATAAGACCTTGGCCCCGCCGCAATTGAACCACAAAGCGAACCGGGCCCTAACTTTTCAGCATCGGCCGTCCTTCATGGGCGACCAGGAGATCGTGCATGTCGTTGGCATGCTCTTCTTCCTTTTCAAGTATCTCTTCCAGCATCACCCTGGTGGCGGGATCGTCATTGCCGAAATAGCGGATCAGTTCGCGGTAATGATCGACTGCGATGCGTTCGGCGATGAGATTTTCACGGATCATGCCCACCAAGTCGCCGCCTTCGGCATATTGCGAGGCCGAGCGGGTGAGAAGCCCCTCAGGATTGAAATCGGGCTTGCCGCCAAGCTGGTTGATGCGCTCGGCCACCATCATCATGTGTTCTTGTTCTTCTCCGGCATGCTCGGCGAATTCCTTCTTGACGCCTTCGCTGGAAATGCCGGTGGCGGCGATGGCGTGCATGGTGTAGCGCAGCACGCAGACGATCTCGGTGGCCAGGACCGATTGCAGGATCGCGATGGTCTTCTTGACGTCGCCCTTGTAGGTGTCCGTCACCGCGCCGCCTTCCAGGTGCTTGCGGGCGCGGTCGCGCAAGGTTTTTACATCGCTGAGAAAAGGCTTTGTGTCGTCCGCCATGCGGGAGCTCCCCATTTCTGTCCAAAAGGGTAGAACGCACGATTGCCCGGCTGGTGCCATATTCCGTCAACTGCGTTCGATCTTCTGCGTCGCTTCGTCGAGCAGGGCGGCGATCTTGTGCATGGCCTCGTCGCTCTCGGCGCGGGTCAGTTTCTCGGCCAGCGCCGCATGGAGGTTGCGCATGGCCCGGCGCACGGGCGCGGTGTCGCCTTTCTGCATGGATTTCAATTCTCTCATGCGGGCGAGAAGCTGTTCGACTTGCTCTTTGTTCTCTCCGAGATGGGTGCGGCCTTCGGGGGTTGCGGCATAGACTTTGCGCGTGCCCGGCGCGTCGCTTTCCACGATCAGCCCCATGTCCTCAAGCATGGTGAGCGTGGGGTAGATCACGCCGGGGCTGGGGACATAGAGCCCGCCGCTGCGTTCCTCGATTTCCTTGATCAGGTCATAACCGTGGCGGGGGTTTTCCGCGATCAGGGAGAGCAGTACCAGCCGGAGTTCGTCGCCGTCATAAAGACCGCGCCTGCGGCCGAAACCGCCGCCATCGCCATGACCTCTGCCATGACCGAATCGGCCAAAGCCGCCGCGGAAATAGGCGCCGCGCCCCGCACAATGCCGATAACCACTTGATTCTTCGTGATTTCTGAAATGCCACATGGTTCAAATCTCCTTCTTGTAGCACAGTCTAGATATATCTAGATTCTTTTACAACAAGGGCGAATGGGAATTTTTTGGGGCTGGCCGCTCGCCCAGCTCGCGGCGTTCGTTGCTCTCGCATGTCCACTGGACATGCTCACGCGGGCTTTGCCGCGCCGCTCGTTCGTCGCTCTCGCATGTCCACTGGACATGCTCACGCGGGCTTTGCCCGCGCCGCTCGTTCGTCGCTCTCGCATGTCCACTGGACATGCTCACGCGGGCTTTGCCCGCGCCGCTCCTCACTGCTTGAGGGTGAACATCGCCCCGGCCTGGTGCTCGACCCCGCGGTTGTAGCCATAGATCGAGATGGGGCTGGAATCCTGGCCTTGCGCCTGTGCCGGCGGCGTCACTGCCATCAGGGTGATGTCGATGACCAGGGTCTGGTTGGGCGGCACCGCGGCGTTGCCCTTGGCGCCCAACGCCAGATCGGATGGGATCACCAGTTCCCAGCGGTCGCCCACCTGCATGCGCAGCAAGGCCTCGTTCAGGCCGCGCATCAGGTTGCCCACTTGCAGATTGGCGGGCAGGTCGGGCGAGGCGCTATCGACCAGCCTGCCGTCGATCAGCCGCGCGCTATAGCTGAATTCCGCGAAATCCGCCGCGGTGGGGTGGCCGCCGAAACCGTTCTTCAGCACGCGATATTCCAGCCCGCCAGGCAGCGTGTGCACGCCGGGCTTGCCTGAATTGCCGGCGAGGAAGGCGTGATTGGCCTCTACGCTCAAGGCATCGCCGGCATGCAAGGGCGACACCGAGGCCATGAGTAGAAGAAAAGCGGCGCTCAATTTGATCATGTCCGGCCAACCTATAAGAAAGCGGGCTGCCGAAGTCCACGATGGCCGCGTGGACCGTCACGGGACAGGGTATTCCGCCAGCGCGGCCTGCGCCTCTCTGGGATAGTCCGCCATCAGCTTGGCCAAGACGCCATTGGTCCAGCCGAAACCCACCTGCAACGCATATTCGCCGCCGCCGCCGGGACTGGCTTGATGCGCTTTCGGCAGTCGCGCGACATTGTATTTTTCCAAGAGCAGACCGGAGGCCGCGAAGGAGCCGATATTCTCCTCCATCCAGCGTTTGGCGATCTCGGCCGCCAGTGCGGTGTCGCCATAGCTCTTAAGCCCTTCGATCGCCAGATATTCCAGCGGCGCCCAGCCATTGGGGTTGTCCCATTGCTGGCCGGTATTCTTCAACGTGGGGGCAAGCCCCCCCGGCATCAGGAATTTCGCGCGCAACGTGGCGGCGGTTTTGCGGGCTTGCTCAGGCGTTGCGAGATGGAAATAAAGCGGAAACACCGCGGCCAGAGTCAGGGCAGGGCTTTGCCGCTCGTCCCGCCAGAGATAATCGGTGAAGAGGCCTGCCTGTTCATTCCACATCAGGCGGCGGATGGCAGTTTCGCGGCTCTGTGCCCTGGCGGCGAACAGACTGGCCTCGCGCGCATCGCCGTTCGTCCGATAGGCGCGCGCCAGGACCGTTTCGAGATGCTGCATCAGGACGTTGAGATCGACCGGGGCGAAGTCGGTGGTATGGACAGTGGAAAGACGGCTGCCGTCCGAAAGCCAGCGGGACGAGAAATCCCATCCCGATTCACTGGTGGCGCGCAACTGGCGGTACATCTCCCGGACCGGGCGTCCGGCGCGCTGCGCCGTCTCCACATCCTGGCGGTAGGATTCGTCGCGCGGGGCGGCGCGATCGTCCCAATAGCGGTTGAGCAAGGTGCCGTCTTTCAGCCGCACCACCCGGCGCGAGGCGGTGCCGGGCCTGAGCCCGTCCGCGCTCGCCATCCAATACTCATATTCGGCGCTGAGCTCGGGCAGATAGGTGTGATAGACCTGTTCGCCATCTTGCGCCGCCATCAACTCCACCATGGCGGAGAAGAATGGCGGCTGGGAGCGGCTGAGATAATAGCTGCGATTGCCGTTGGGCATGTGACCATATTCGCGGATCAGGTCGGCGATGTTGGCCAGCATGTCGCGGGCAAGATCGCGGCGGCCATCCTGGATCAGCCCCAGCATGGTGAAATAACTGTCCCAATAATAGATCTCGCTGAACCGCCCGCCGGGCACCACGTAGTGATGATGCAGCGGCAGCAGCGAGGAATGATCCTGCGGCGGGTCGGGCCTGCGCTCCAGCACATTCCACATCCGGGCGATATAGAGCGAGACACTTTGCCCCGCCTGCCGGTGGAGCGCTGGCGCGACCCGCGGGGCCGGTTTGAAATGCGCCGCGATAAACGCCTTGAGATCGAAGCCTGGCCTGGCCTTCGCCTTGCCATACTCCGCCATGATGGTTTTTGGCGCGGCGTCGGGAATGGCGTCGGCAAAGCTTTTCTGGTCGGGAAACATCCCGCTCATCTCAACCGCGCGGTAGAGCGCGCCGAACGCAACCGAGGGTGGCGCGGGTGCGGCCAGGCTTGCACCGGGCCGCACCAGGAGCAGCGAAAACACCAGCGTCCAAGCTACGGTTTTGGCCATTCGTGTTAACCTTTGGTCCCGGCCATTTGCGCTCCTTTGCGTCAACTATGGCGGGGTTTCGGGCAAGAGAAAACGCCGCTCGCCACCAAAAATTAAACCTCTCTTTCTATCGTGGCCCTGGCCGCCGAGACCTCACGGACATGAGTGAATTCAAGGATATCCTGCCGCTCATCGTCGATCCCGACGCGGGGAGCAAGGCGCTTCTGCGCAAGCTTTTGGCCGCGTTCGGCGTGACCAGGACCATGAGCGCGGCGGTCACCGACGATGCCTTGATGATGCTGCGCCGGGAAAAATTCAGCCTCGTCTTCCTGGACGAACTGGCGGGTCCCTTGAAGCCGCTTCATTTCCTCAAGATGCTGCGCCGCGACCAGCATAGTGCCGATCCTTCCGTGCCTGTGGTGCTGGTCTCGTCCCATATCGACGCGGCCAAGGTCACGGCGGCGCGTGACGCCGGCATGAACGACGTGATCTCCAAGCCGGTCAATCTTCCCGCCATCGAGCGCCAACTGCAGAGCGTGCTGGCACCCTCCCGCGCGTTCGTGGTTGCCAAGAATTTTGTCGGGCCCGACCGGCGGCGCATGCGCGAAGACCGCCGCCAGTTCGGCGAGCGTCCACCCCGATTCGACCGGCGCGCGAAAAAACCGGGAACGCCTGGCGCTCCCGATCCGAAGAAACCGCTCTGATTAAAAACGTTCAGCGGGTATAGAAATCGTCGCCGCCTTCGTAGGTGCGCACATGCGCCGGGCGGTCGAAATCCTCATCGGCGAAACGGTCGCCATCGCTCACCGCTGAGAGCGCGATGCGCGCGCCGTCCATGTTTTCCGCGCGGCAAGAGAAGGTGACACTGGCCAGCATGCGATCGCGCTCGTCATTTCCAGGAAAGGAAATGGTCTCGCGCTGGCCCTTCAGCAGCCGGCCCGAGAACACCTCATGCGACGTGCCGTCGAGATAATTGACGGTGATGTGGTCGCAATCGACCGCGTCGGTGGCCGGGAGAAAACTCAGACGGTCCACCGGGCCGTCGAAGCGCGTCCAGCTCACATGGGTGTAATGGTCGGCCGAGACGTTCACCGCGCCGAGTTCATGAACGGCCGCGGCGGCAGGAAGCGCGCCGATGCACAACAACGACGCAAAGACGAACAGCGAAGACCTACGCATGGAACTCTCCCATCGGAACCGCAGAAACGCGGTGTTGCAATTCTCTTTTCAAAAACGGGAGAGCGACGGGAATGGTTCCGATCCCCCCATTCACGGTTTCGCGTGGAGGACAATGGAAATGCTCCGTGTACGGTTTAACCCGGCGATGTCCGCATCAACGCGATGGCGTGGACGGAGCGCCGCCCCGCATGCGGGCGATGAATTCGGCACGCGAATTCTGTGCCGGGAAAGCCTCGCCCGGGACCGGCACGCCCAGGAATTGGCACAAAGGCTCCCAACCCTGGCTTGCTTCATAGATCAAGAGCCGCTTGGCCGGGACGGTGTTGATCACCGCCTTTGTATGGTTGCGGAAATAGTCGGTCATGAAGGCGCGGTCGTGCAAGTGTTCGCCGAAGCTGGAGAGGATGATCTGGAAGAATTCGCTCATCGGCCCCCGGCGGCTGGCGGGGCTTTCGGGGGAGAAGATGGTGGCCTGGGTGGAGTCGAACCATTCGTCCGGATCGCGCACGGTGTGGAGCACCTTGGCGTCCGGATAATAGGCCACCAGCTCTCGCCAGAATTGCGCACCCGGATAGTCCACCACGGACCGATAGTCGGCAAAAATCGCGTCCCAATCGGGCCGGCCCTTGGCCGCCTCGATCCAGAGCCCCGCGCTTTCCGGATGGGCGAAGACCTCGACCATGTGGTGGCAAGGCCCGAAGCCCAGCATGTTCAGGGCCGATTGCAGCGATTTGGTGCCGGTGCGCCCCAGCCCCGTGCCCACAATTTTCAATGCCATGATCGCCTCGGCCTCGCTGACCCGCGTGATTTTCCGGTCATGCCATGTTTATCATCGAGGGACAATTCCCCCATTCGAGATCGCCATGCGCTCTGTCCGGATCACCTGTCTGCCCATCAATGCCGAGAGCGAAAAGCCCATCACCCTGGATGCCGTGGTTGACGACGAGGGCAAGATCCACGGCCAGCATAGCTTGTTCGGCATTTGGGGACGGCCGGGCAAGGATGAAGAATACTACCCCTTCGCCTATCATGGCGACGGGGTGATCGATTACGGCTCGGCGCTTGAGGCCAAGGACCGCTATTTCGATTTAGATCTGCGCGGCGGGGCCATCACGGTCAACCGGATGCTGTCCTACAAGGCCAAGGACCGCTCGATCGTGGTGAGTTATCTGATCGACGAAGTGACCAATCTTGTGGTCACCAAATAACGACGCGTCATCAAAGGGGGCGACATTCATGACCAAGCAATTTCTTCTTCCGGCGATCTTTACGATGGTTTTGGGGGCCACCGGTCTTGGCGGGCCGGCGATGGCGCAGAGTGAGGCTCCGCCCAAGAGCTTCATCGATGCGGTGCGCCAGGTGACCAGCCGGCCGGTCTATGCCCGTGGCGAATTCGGCCTTGAAGTCACTTCGCTGGACACCGGCAAGGTGGTGTTCGCGATGAACGGCCAGCGGCTGTTCACGCCGGGCTCGACCACCAAATTGTTCACCGAGGGCACCGCGCTCTATCTCCTGGGTCCCGATTACCGCTTCCACACCCCCCTCTATCGCACCGGCAAGATCGACGCCAAAGGGACGCTCGATGGCGATCTGATCCTGGTTGGCAGCGGCGACCCCAATCTCTCCGACCGGTTGCAGCCGGACGGGACTTTGGCATGGGCGGACGAGGACCATACGTATGGCGGGGCGGATTCGCGCCTGGTCGGCACCGATCCGGCCATCGTGCTGCACCAATTCGCCAAGGCGGTGGCCGATGCCGGCATCAAGCGGGTCAAGGGCAAAGTGCTGATCGATGTGAGCCTGTTTCCCGAAGGGGCGAAAGACCTGGGCACCGGCGAATACATCTCGCCCGTGGTGGTGAACGACAACGCCATCGATATCCTTTATGCGCCCGGCGCCGCGGTGGGCGATCCGGCCAAGCTCACCATCGCGCCCCAGGTGCCTTACGTCCACATCATCAACCAGATCACCACGGCGGAAGGCAACAAGGAGCATGTCGAAAGCAAGGTCGTGGTGGATCCCAAGGCCAACACCGAGACGCTTACGCTTACCGGGACCATCGGCCAACAATCCGGCCGGGTGGTCTTTGCCTATGCGGTGAGGAAGCCGTCGCAATTCGCCGGCGTGCTTCTCACCCAGGCGCTGAAGGATGCGGGCGTGAAAGTCTCAGCCAAGCCGGGCACGATCACCGACGCCACCGCGACGCGCAAATTCTACCGTGACGAGATGCGCGTGGCCGAGCACGTTTCCACGCCCTTGTCGGAGGATGTGAAGCTCACCTTGAAAGTGAGCCAGAACCTCCACGCCTCGACCATGCCTTATGTGATGGGGGCGGTGTTGGGCCATGCCACCGACAAGATCGACCAGAAAGGCTTTCAACTGGAGCATGACTTTCTGGAGAAGGCGGGGCTCGATCTTCGCGGCGCCTCCCAGTCCGATGGCGCGGGCGGCGCAGGGGTGGCATTCTACGCGCCCGATTTCGTGGTGCATTATTTGGCTTATATGGCGCAGCAGCCGCATTTCGACATGTTCCAGAAGGACCTGCCCATCCTGGGCAAGGATGGCACCCTGGTGGACACGCAAAAGGATTCGCCCGGCGCGGGCCATGTCTTCGCCAAGACCGGCACCTATGGCGGGCGCGATTATCTCAACGGACGCCGCCTGATCACCGGCAAGGGGCTTGCGGGCTACACCACGACGCCGGATGGGCGTCACCTGGCCTTTGCCTTCTATGTGAACAATGTCGAGCGCACCGACGATCAGGATGTCTCCGACATGTGCGGCCAGGCTCTGGGCGAAATGGCATCGGCGCTTTACGCCCTGCCGTTGGGCGCGGAAAGCGCCGCGCCGCAAACCCCTGTCGCGAGCGGCCGCTGATGCGCCCGCTGTTCGCCGCCGCTCTGGTGTGCGCGCCGCTGATCGCGGCGGGGCCCGCGTTGGCCCAGCCTGCGCTGTCTCAGATGGACGGCGACCTGATGGAAGTCACGGTGCCGAAGCTGGAGCAACTTTACGCCCGGCACAAATACACTGTGACTGAGGTGGTGAATTGGTATCTGGCGCGCATCGACCGCTATGACGGCATCTACAAGGCGGTCGAGACGCGCATGGACAAGGTGGCGTTGGCCGAGGCTCAGCGAGAAGATGCCGACAAAAGCGGCCAGCATGGTCCGCTATGGGGCGTGCCCATCGTGATCAAGGCCAACACCAGCATAGCGGGCGAAGTCACCACCGATGGCTGGGCCGGCTTCACCATGCCAGGCCATGCGCTGGTCGCGCCCAAGGATGCGCCGGTGGTGGCCAAGCTCAAGGCCGCGGGCGCCATCATCATCGGTCATACCAACATGCCCGACTTCGCCAATTCCGACGAAAGCCGCTCCAGTTCGTTCGGGCGCACCGGCGACGCCTATGACGTGCGCTTTTCACCGGGCGGCTCATCCAGCGGCACGGTGACCTCGGTCTCGGCCAACATGGCGCTATTGGGCACCGGGACCGACACCGCCAACTCCATCCGCATGCCGGTTGCCACCAGCGCGCTGGTGGGCGTGTTTCCCACCCGCGGCCTGGTCCCGATCGCGGGGATCGCGCCCTTGGACTGGATGCTGGACAATACCGGCCCCATCGCCCGCGACGTCACCGACGCGGCGATCGCCTTGTCGGTGATGGCGGGCAAGGACCAGGCCGATCCGCCGCTGGATCAGGCGCCTGCGGATGCGGAGCATGGTCCGTACACGAACTATCTCAAGCCCGGCAGCCTCAAGGGCAAGCGCATCGGCGTGCCCGCCTTCGTGCTCAAGGGCACCGGCACGCCATTCCATGGCACTCCGGCCCAGGTCCCCGGATGGGCGGCCGACAAGCGCCAGGCCGATGCAGTGCTGCCGCTCGATCCCAGGACCCGCGCCGGATTCATGAAAGACCTGGACGAACTGCGCGCCGCCGGCGCCACCATCGTGATGGATGACAGCGTGCTGCCCGATGATTTCGCCAAGGCCGCGAGTCATATCGCCACGTATTCTTATGTGCGCGAGGGGATGGAGCATTTCCTGCGCGACTATGGGCCAGAGGACTACCGTTCCATCGAGGACTATGAGCGGGTGACGGGGCGGGCCATTCTTCCCAATCCCATAGGCGAGGGCGCCTCCAACACCCATATCGGTGGCGTCACCATCGCCCAGCGCGAGATCGAGAACGATCCGGCGGCTGAGGCCAACTACTGGGAGCCGCGCCGCCGCGCGCTCGCCATGTATCTGGGAACGATGGACCGGCTGAAGCTGGACGCCTATGTCTATCCGCCCATCCAGATGCCGCCGCCCGACGACACCATGCCCCAGGATGGCAAGCTCTCGGGCGGGCCCCATTCCGATACCGGCTGGGTGAACATGCTGGGCGTGCCCGCCGTGGTGGTGGTGGGCGGCTTCTATTCCGGCGGCTTGCCCTATGGCTTGGAGTTCTCAGGCCGGCCCTGGCATGACGGCGATCTGTTGGGCCTGGCCTATGGCTATGAGCAGGCGACGCATCAGCGCCACCCGCCGGTTTTGGTCGAGCAAGGGCTTCTTCCCAACGCGCCTTAACCGGCGCGGTGATTTTGGCGGTCGGTACGCTGTCGCTACCTCCAGGGTTCGTCGCGCGTGCTCACGTGCTATACGCACGCGTCCCACGCGACGCTCCTGCCCAAGTGCCAAAATCCCTCGCGCCG
>Ga0134128_10005622_pt1 | contig 15193 bp, 9 predicted proteins | sample KB31754_FD_96462 | JGI IMG/M metagenome (GOLD analysis project Ga0134128, IMG submission 96462) | Terrestrial soil microbial communities with excess Nitrogen fertilizer from Kellogg Biological Station, Michigan, USA - KB3-175-4 | ecosystem: Environmental > Terrestrial > Soil > Unclassified ... | reverse complement strand
ACGAGTCAGTGCCGACAGCCTTGTTCCGCCAATTGTACTCTGGCGCCCCGAGCTTTCAAGCTTAGATATTTATGGAGTCGCAATCTGAATATTAAAGAGTATGCAACTGTTTTCCTCGCCAGCCTGACCGGCAGTCAGAAAGCCGCAATTACAAGTGGACGTGCGGGCTCTGTCCCGGGTTCTTACGGTGCGGGGGAGGCGCTTTGATCACCTGCACTTCAAATTGCACGGGCAATTTTTTCGGCGGATAGCAGGCGGCGTTGTCGCAAGCCTGATATTTCAGCTCTCCACGAATCATGTATTTCGCGGGAATTACCTCCGCTAGGGGACGCACCTCAACCACGACCGGGAACTCTCCGGTATAGACGCTCAGCTTGTCCTCTGGAGAAAAAGAGAAACTCATCTCCGAACCGGCGGGATACGTGACTTTTCCAATCACGATATCCGTTGGAGCGCTGATCTTGAGCGCGGTCGGGATGAGGAACTCAGACTTCGGCTTGTTGGAATTCACGTGAAAGCCCGAGCTTACGCGAAAGCGCAGATTTACCGAGTTCGACTTACCGCGGGTCACAGTGATGACGGGCGAGGGCGTCATGGTGACCGACGGAGTCTTTCTTCCCGGAATATCCTGGTAAGCAACTGGAACCGCAGCCTGACTGGCGGAAGGCCCGGCGGGATTCTCCTGGCCGGCCGCGAGTGCGGCGAAAAGGGCCAAACCAGGCGCGAGCTTTCGCAGTATGCGCATCAGCAAATGTTAGAAGGGTTTGGAAACGTCGGCTACGTTACTTTTGCGCCTGTACAGCTTGGCCCTCGGCCAGCGCCTTCTTGATACTGTCCTCGATTTCGCCCCGACCCTTGAGCCCGAACACTTTGTCTACCACCTTGCCATCACGCCCGATATAGAAGGTTGCCGGCAAAAACTGCACTCCGCCGTAGGCGTTTCCCACTTCCTCTTTCCCCACCAGGATGGGATAGTTCACGCCCAAGTCATGGGCAAAATCTCCGATCTCCTTGGGGCTGGCGTCATCCATGGCCACGCCGACGATTTGCAATCCCTGCGGTCCGTATTGCTTTTGCAGCTCGGCAAACCAGGGCATCTCGATCTTGCAAGGTTGGCACCAGGTGGCCCAGAAGTTCAGCAGCACGCCCTTGCCGCGGAAATCCGACAGATGCACGGTTTTGCCGTCCAGCGATTCCAATGTGAAATCCGGCGCCGGCTGCCCATTCATGCTGGGACCCGCGCTGACGGTCTGACCAGACTTTCGCCGGGCCATCTGAAACCCGAAGACAATCATGACGGTCACCACCATGGCGACCACGATAATGACCACTGGATCGCGTTTCACGACAGACTCCCCTCTTACCGGCGCATTAAAGCGCGAATCGATTCAGAAACGATAGATAGTTCGAAATGATGGTGAAGCGTCCAAACACCAGCAGCAGGCCCAGCACAATCAGCAGACCCCCGCTGCCCACTTCGAGCGCATGCATGTGCATACGAAAACGTTTGTAGAACTTGAGAAAGCGTTCGATTCCGAGCGATGTCAGCAGGAACGGCACCGCCAATCCCATCGAGTACACCGCAAGTAGCAGGATCCCTTTGGCGACCGAGTCCTGGGTCGCCGCAAAGCCCAGAATGACGGCCAGGATCGGGCCCACGCAAGGCGTCCAGCCAAAGGCAAAGGCAAACCCGATGAGGAATGCGCCCCACGGAGTGCTGCCGCCCTTCACGCTATGCAGGCGCGCGTCGGTGTACAACGCTTTGATCTTGAACAGGCCGGTCAGATGTAAGCCAAACAGAATGATGACCACGCCGCCCACCTGCGCCAGCACCGACTTGTAGCGCGCCACCAACTGCCCGACCTCAGTCGAGATCGCTCCCAGCGAAATGAAGACCACGCTGAAACCAAGAATGAAGCCGATGGAATTCAGCATCACTTTGCCCAAAATGCGGGATTCCTGGGTCTTCAGTTCCTCGACGCCGGCCCCCGAAATCAACGAAATGTAGCCCGGAACCAATGGCAGCACGCAAGGCGAGAGGAATGAAACCAGCCCTGCCAGGAAAGCCGCAATGGGAAGAGGAAGCGTGGACATCGGGATTTATTGTACCTGCTGCAGCAATGGGACCCCTAATCTCTTGGTAGGGCCGGCGTCCCACCGGCTTTCGGGCGGGCATCCGGAGGCAGGATGTCCCCGAGCCAGCCGGCAAAATGCCGCCGCTACAAGACCAAAGATGCGCGGAGAATCGCTAGGTTACAGTTATTTGGTTTTGGCAGCCGGAGGCGCGGGGGCGGGCTGAAGCTCTGCCGGGGGCGAAGCCACCGCTTTGCGCAGGAATCCCGGCGGGATGGCTGCCGTCAGCACGGTGCGATCGTCATGTTGCTGCACTTTCAGTCCATCGAAAAACGCTTTCACATCGGGATCGCTGCCCGGCGTTGAAACAGTCCCCTCCGCAGTGTGAAAGAGTTGCAAAAATGTCCCCAGCTGTTCGGTCAAACGCTGGGCCTCGTCTTTGCTGCCGGTAAAGGCCTCTGCCCGGAAGTGCACACGGCCCAGATAGCGTGCGGAAGCCACTACCGTGGCCGGCTTGCTGAACAAAAATGACAAGGCATTCCGGCTGGGTAAGTTATCGACCGGATCTACTTTGAAGATGGCCCAGCCCAGGCTCGCCAGCGGAACATTTTTATAGTACCGGCGCAGCAATGCCGGGCCGCCAAAAGGAGAAGCCACCTTGCGCGAGCGGTCTACGATGCCGCGAATCACCATGGGATCGTCGTGGTTCGATGCCGCCACCGTATCGAACCCCAGAACCGCGACACGTAAAGTGCGGCCTTCGAGCGAAATGTTGTAAATGTCCACCGAGCGATAATTCTCCACCGACCCGGAGATCTTGCCCAGATAAGCGCGCAACCGCTCGCCATCGATCCTGCCTACAAACACTTCCGAAAATCGCGGCGGGTCCGGAGCGGCGGATCTCCTGATCCCTGGATAGTGGATGGCGAAGGCTGCCTGATCGAGGTCGCGCTCAAACTGAAACCCGGTCGCCTGGATGAACTGCTCGTATTCCGGCTCGTGGGGAACGTCTGGAATCTGGCCGGCGATATTGGCGCGGCGGATCCATTTGAGATTGACGTAAAAATAGCCGTCCGCGCCGGGAAGCAAGCGGGCAGGTTCAGGCGGGGCATGCTGGCGCAGCACGACTGCCAGGGCGATGGCGGCGATTACCAGCACCACGCCAAACAGGATGGGGAGTCGACGTCGTATGCGCATGAAATAGACCGTCGCGACGCCAGGCCGACGACGATCAAGGAGCAGTAATCATATATCAGGCCAGAATGATCTGCTGAAACTCTTGAGAGTGCCCCGTGCAAGCTCTGTGTCCAGCCTCGGGACATCCTTTACAAAACGCCTCGGGACTGGACACTCTGTTTGGGCGGGGATACGGAAAATCAAATTCAAAAGCGGCGGGCGGGCGCCCGCCCCACATGTTTTGTGGTTACTGCAACTTGGCGTATTCGGCCTTGGCTTCTTTCAGGACTGGCACATCGGGGTCGGCATCCTTCCAGGCCGCAAAGAAGTCCTGGTAGGCCGCCTTGGCCTTGGCTTTATCGGCCTGCAGGGCGTAGGCCCGTCCCGAACCCAGCCGGGCCAGGTAATAAAGCTGGCTGGTCGGATTAACGCCGCGGTGATCCAGTATCTTCTGATATTCGACCGCTGCTTTCGCCCCATCCCCCAAATGCAGATAAGCATCACCCCGAATGTACGAAGGCCAGTAGTCGGCGCCTTTAGGCGGCGAACCCAACTCATAAGGCGCGGAAACTTCCAGGGTGGCCACGGCTTGCGCAGCCTGATTCGCGTGTATCTGGTTCGAGGCCCGCGCTACCGGAATCCAGACTGCGTTCATCAGCGTGTCCGTGGGGGATCCCTTCGCCGCTTGCTCCATCAGTTTCTGAGACTGGCTGGCGTCGCCGGCTCGAGCCAGCGCGTAGGCCGCAGTCATGACTATGTCCGGGTCGGTGGACGCCGCAACCGCCGCGCTCGCCTTCTGTCGCCCCGAGGCCAAATTGCCACCTTCGACGTCGCAAATCGCATCCAGCATTTGAAGCACCGTGAACACTTCCTTCATGCCAAACTTCTGAGCCAGACCTTGTCCTTGGGAATAGCTTTGCCTCGCGCTCGCCACCTTGCCCAGCGCGCACTGACCGTTTCCCTTGATCAGTAACATGATTGGCTCAAGCGGATCTCCTTTGGTGGCATCCATCGCGCTCTGCATACCAGCCTCATCGCCCCGTATGTACGCCAGTTCATAGCGGGACAAGGAATTCACCGCTCCCCCCGTGTGCTGGGCTTCGGCCTTGTCCAGAATCGCCTTGGCTTCATCGAAGCGGCCGAGGCGCTCATAGGCGTCGGCTGCATTCTGATTTGCGTAAGCATCCTTCGGGTCCAACTGTATGCCTTCGAGAGCGCTGGCCAATGCCTTCTCATGTTGCCCAGTCGTCGCATAGCCCAGAGCCAGGTTGTCTCGTGGAACCGTGTCGCGAGGATAGGTCTGTCTCCACAGCTCGTAGATCGCGATGCTCTTGTCTAGTTCTCCTGTCACTTCGCTGTAATAATGAGCGGAGATGTAGAGCCTTTCGCGCTCGCTGGCCCGCTCCTTGAGATCGAACGCCTTGCTCAGGTTCTCTCGTTGTTGTTTGGGTTGGCTCAGGTTGCCGTAAGAAACACCCAGGGTCGCGTAGGCCATGGCAAAGTTCGGATCCAGTTCGATCGCGCGCTGCAAATGCGGAATCGCCTTCTCGTCGTTCTGCTTCCCGTGTTCCGCCTGTCCCAAAGTGAACGCCTGCAGAGCCTCCAATGAAGACGTGGTCGCTTGTTGCAGCGGCGTGGTGAACTTCTGCACCGAGCCGATGGACTCGCCCAACTTCTGCCGCAGATCGGACGCCGCCTTATCCAGCGACTTCAGCACCTGCTCCTTGCTATCCGCCTCGGCCTGCGCCCGTCCCAGCGAATCTCCGGTTTGAGCGTTTACTGCGTTCAGGTCAATCACGTAATGGCTGCCCAGGCCTGAAATCGAACCGGTCAGCATCGCCTTGACGCCCTCGCGAACGCAGATCTCCCGCGCCACATCGCTGGTTAGGCGCTCGTCTGGCGACCTTCCCATGAAGCGCAGCCCTTCCTGAATCCGCGATTGCGGCAGCACGTTCAGATACGGCGACTGTTCTAGTTGCACCGCCAGAGCCTGCTTCAGCGAACCGTCGAAGACACTGTCACCGGTGGTATTCACGAAGTCCGCCAACAAAATGGAGTCCTTCTCGGTGAGCGCCTGCGAGCGCCGCGAGTAAAAGAAAAAACCGGCGGCGATCGCTACCAACAGCGCAGCCAAGGGAACGGCAACCTTCCACCAAGTCTTATTCCCAGGAGACTCCGCGACTATGGTGGCGGCGGAAGAAGAAACGGGAGCCGGATGCAGATTGCTGCCAGAAGAAAGCGAAGCCGCTGCCGCGGAAGATCCCGATCCGGACGAAGGCGCGACCGCGGACGAGGAAGCCGGACGCTCCTGCACCGCCGCGATGCTTCCGGAACTGGCGGCCGCCACTGCCCGTCCGGTGTCGGTGTCCCGCTTAAGGCGCTGCAGATCGGCGCGCATGTCGGCGGCATGCTGGTAACGCAGATTCCGGTCCTTCTCCAGCGACTTATTAATGATGCGCTCCAGCTCGGAGGGCAGATCAGGATTCAGCCGGATCGGAGGCGTAGGCAGCTTTTCCAGAATCGCATTGAAGATCAGCGCCGAAGTATCCCCGCGGAAAGGCAGCGTGCCGGTCGACATCTCATACAACACGGCGCCAAAAGAAAACAGATCGCTGCGCGCATCGAGTTCCTTGCCTTTGGCCTGCTCGGGAGACATGTAAGCCACGGTCCCCATCGTCGAGCCGGGACTGGTCAGGTGGTCTTCGCTCGCGGCGGTCGCCTGGGAAAAACCCGCTGCCTCCACAGTGCCGCTTACCGCCGTGACCTTGGCCAGCCCGAAGTCCAGGATCTTGGCATGCCCGCGCTCAGTGACGAAGAGGTTGGCAGGCTTGATGTCGCGATGGATGATGCCTTTGGCATGCGCCGCGTCGAGCGCATCCGCAACTTCGATCGCGAGCGCCAGCAGCGTGTCCAGCTCCATCGGACGCCCTGCGATCATGTGCTTCAAGGTCACGCCATCGAGATACTCCATGGCGATAAACGCCTTGCCAGCCTCTTCGCCAATGTCGTAAATGGTGCAGATGTTGGGATGGTTCAGCGCCGAAGCCGCCTGCGCCTCGCGCTGAAAGCGCCCGAGCGCCTGGGCATTCTTGGCCACTTCATCGGGCAAGAACTTGAGGGCGACAAAGCGATGCAGCCGGGTATCTTCGGCTTTGTAAACCACACCCATCCCGCCGCCGCCCAGCTTGTCGATAATGCGGTAATGCGAAATCGTCTGCCCGATCATGGTTGTGCCAACTTAAGGTTGGCGAAACAAGACGAGGCTGCCATGTTAGGTAAGGCGGAGAAGCAAGTCAACGTGGAGGGGGATAGCTATGGAGGGTGGAAAATCCAGCCACCGCTGGAATGTCCAGCCGCTCGCTAGGGATTCTAGGGATTAATGAGCGGCCGGGGCCTCGGCGTTGAGTTGGACTTCAAGCAACTGACACAGATCGCCGAAATCACCGAGCCGGGGCACGGCCCGCGCCCAAACCTACTTCCGTCCGGATGGCTCGATTACGAAGTAAACTTGCGTGCCGCTTTCTAACTTCGTCGCAGATCATCCCGAGGACTCTTGAAGCAGCTCCCGCTTCTCATTTCGACTGAACTTCGATTGGATTTTGAAGCTGGATGGTGGTTCGAGGGCCGCCGACCAAAATGTTTTGGCCGCGGGCAGCGTAGCGCAAGAGGACGGCGGGCTTCGACCAGTCCAAGTCCCATCCGTTCTCGATGGCAATCGCCGTGTAGGCGCCGGGAATCACACTGCGGAAGGTGAAGGTGCCGTCGAGATCGCTCTGGTCTCGGCGGAAGAGTTCATGATTCGCCTCTGGATTCTTCGGAACCAGAACGACCATAGCCCCGGCAGCCCCCTTTCCGGCGCGCAGCGCGATACCGTTTATGTCAGCTGTCCCTCCGGCGACCGACAACGAGAGAGCGAGGTTCGCCCCTGCGGGAACGGTCAACGAGTGGCCGGGAACCTGCGAGCCATTCACGATCATGGAAATAACTGAATACGCGCGGGACGCGGCCCCGACCACCACCTGGTAGTTGCCCGGCACAACGCCTGCAAATGTAACTTCGTGAGCGGGGTTCATTTCCCCCCAGGCGACGATGCGGTGCTGCGCGTTTCGGAGTGCGAATGACAGTTGCCGGGGGAACGCGGTTTCGCCAATCACTTCGATCTTCGCCGAGATGCTACTGACGGCTTGAGCGGTGGAGGTATCGAGTTCCTGATTGTCCTGGGTGATCTCGACCTCGCTGCTCTGGCCCGGCTCGTTGTTCCGTGGCGGCATGCGCAACTCATACTGGCCGGGAGCGGCGGTGATCTCAACGATACCGGGCGCCGGCATCTGCACCTCGGGCTGGATGCCCTGCTGCGGGCCGTCGAAGTCGCGCTTGAAAAGGTTGGGCAGTTGGAAGCTCTGTCCGCCTTCGAGCGGCGGAATACGCAGAAGCACGTGCAAAGCGGGCACGGGCATCAGGTGGAGATCAAGATCGAAGCGATCGCCGCCTCGGAGGAGTATGGGAGAGGCGTCTTCGACTTCGGTTGCTCCCGCGTAATAGGTGGGCAGGTAGACGACGTCGAGTGAACGATCCACGGCGGTGGGAGCATTAGGCGTGCCCGTTTGACGAATCCAGGGCGGGTGTACCGCATACCACGGCTTGGCGGTCACGGAGACGAAGTAGGTTCCGGCATTCAGTGGAGCGAATTCGAACGATCCCTGGTCGTCCGTTGCGTCGGCACCAGCGCGCACGGTGCGGCTGACGCCGGAGCTGTGGTCATCGCGCCAGAGCCTGACGGCTGCACTGCGTACCGGTTCACCGGATTCGTCGAAGACGTGACCGGTGATAGCGGCCGTAGGAACAAGACGCAGGGTAAGGTTCTCGGTGTCCACCCCGGCACCGGTCACGATGGCGGTGGAGAATTGCTCGTGTTCGTCGTAAGCGGCGCTAATGTATCCGCGCTTGCCGCCCACCAGAGAATATTTCCCGGCATGAAGGTTGGCGAATTCGAAATGGCCGTCGTCGCCGGTGATCATGAAGATCTGGTCGTGGAAGTTCTTTACGTTCTGCAGAGAAACACGAGCGTGGGAAAGCGGGTGACCCTCGCTGGCGCTGGTGATGATACCGGCAATGCGGAAAAGGCCGATGCCTTCTACCGGTAGTGGAGGCGACGTTTGAGCGAGCAGATGAGCGGATCCGGCGAAGACTAAGCAGCACAGCGCAGCCGGCAAAGTCAGGAAGCGAGATCGAAGCAGCCACATCTCGGCGTTCACTCCTTGGTGGAAATCAAGGTCACGCGCACTTGCTCGGTCTGCCCGGGGGCAAGACGAACCACCGGCCCTTTGCTTTCGTAGACGCTCATGGCGTCCGCATTGTGATATTCGAGTTCTCCCTGCTGGCGGTCGAAGGCGAGAATGCGATAAACCCCTGGAGGTAGTTGCTGAAACTGAAAGGTTCCTTCGGAAGAAACCCTGTTTACTACGAAGCGGCCCGGAGAGTCGGGCAGCGGGACGCAGTAGACGTATGGCCCTGTAGGCACTTGGATGCGGCTGATCATTGTCGCACCGCCGATGATGGTCGCACCGCTGCGCACGCCTGCTGCGGCCGGATCCGTGCCTTCGACCGTCCCCTCAATGCTACCGCCATCATCACGCAGGACGACTTCGACGGGAAGACTCGCGCCGCCGGGACCTACTACCAGTGGCTGGCGTAACAAATCAACGCTGCCTGCGACAGCCGAGGCGACATATCCGCTGTAGGGCTCTACCGTAAGCCAATAACGGCCGGGCCGGACGTTCTCCAGCACGAGATCGTTGTCGTTGGGCTTGCGCGGCGGGCGAAGAGCGAACCCCTCGGCATCAAAGTCGTCCGCCGGTTGCAGGGAGACGTCAGCCTTTCGGGCGGGAGAGAATTGTCCGCCGGTTAGAGACCCAACCGTCTGCTGCCCGCTCCCGCTAAGTTCATTCTTAATAGTCACCGGAATCGAGCCGTTGGGAACGACCGCAATCGACGTGTGGGTCAGAGAAGCGTCTTTCACCGTGATAGTCGCGATACCGGTCGCGGTCTGTTGGCCCTGCTGCAGCGTGGCTTCCACGCTGTAGTTTCCGTTGGGTAACATGCCTTCGATACCCGGGTCGCCGGTGTAGCCCAAAGAATATCCCGGACCCTTGTGACCTTCGAGTGCGACCGAGACATTCATCGGGGATCCGCCTTCCATATTTGCAATGGCGATCTTGACCGGGAAATACGGCCGGAGAACGGGAGAGAGTTCGATCTGAAAAGTTTTGCCTGCTTCGAGAATGATGGGGGAGGCCGAAGCGAAATCGCCGGCCGCAGGATAGTAGATGGGCGAATATCCGTAGAGCTGGCCGATAGGGTTGAATGTGATGGGATCGCGGTCGAGTAGTTCGTCAGTGAAGACCTTGTAAGTGCCTGCTGCGAGATTGGCAACACGAAACTCACCGCTGGAGCGCGTGGTCGTACTCGCGGCCGGACCCCAGTACGGGCGTCCGTCACGCACCTGGCGTTTGTAGACTTCCACGGTGATGCGGTCGGACTGGTTTGAAGACGGAAGGTTCACGCGACCGACGATGAGGGATTCGGGAACGAGGGCAATCGTCGTGTCGTCGCTGAGGGCATCTTGGGGCTGGTAAGCCTGCCAATTGGACTCGATAAAGCCGGGCTTGCGAGCCATCAACTGGATGGAAGCGTGGTTGGAACCGTGGCTGAAACCCAATTCTGTGGAGAGATTCGAACTGGATTCTATTCGCGGGAGCTGGAGTTCAAAGTGGCCTTGATCGTCTGTGAAGGCCGCCAAGCGGTTGTCCGGAGAAAACACGAGGGCGTGACCAATGGCTTCGCGCGTGACGCTATTGATGACCGTGCCGTGCAAGTTGCTGGAGCTTGGGTTCGAGCCAGTCGTGTCCTGGGCGTGGGCCGGTTGAGGATGAGGAAGCGTAGAAGAAAAGAAGAGAGCAACCAGCCAGAGAAGCCAAGAGCCCCGCGGGCGGGAGAGAACAGCGGGAAAAGACATACCATAGCTCACAGCACAGCTCCGAGCCTCGGTATTGTGGCTGAAGAGGAAAAGGAAAAGCAACAATGTAGTTCCCAGACGAGCCGTCAGTAGGTTGCGCGGGTGCCCCTGGCCGCGCGTCCGCCGCCCCTGCACAGCCCGCCCCGGGGCCCCCAGGGCAGCGAGCTCGAACATAGACGAGCGTCGATGTCACATCTCTAGCTCACTGGTAGACATTCGGGCCCGGGGTGGCCGGATTTTCCCGGCTCTATAGCTATCCCCGTCAACGTGGAGGGCGGACATCATCATGACTCCCGAAATTCGAGAGGCAGTCCCTTAGGCCACCCGTTCGTTCGAGCTTTGCAGTTGCGACCTGAGAAGCGGTGAGTGCAAGTGCCTGAATACAACACTTCTCGATCACTTCCAACTCGACGTTCCAATCTGCCGCGACACCAGAATAATTCGCCTAGCCAACCCGAGTTCCCTTGTATTACACTTCCCCCCCTTCGGCACTGGCCAGCCGCAGGTTGTGCGTATGCTTCGTCGAGAGTGTTTTCTGGATAGAGTGGAATTGCTGTGGTGTGTTCTTGCCCTAGCCTCACTCTTGGTTCTCTCCGCTTGTGGGGGCGGAGGCGCCTCTTCGACGCCTGCTCCTCAGAACAATCCAACCCCCAGCATCACTTCCGTGTCGCCTTCTGGCGCGACTACGGGAGAAGCGGCAACTACGGTTACCATCAACGGAACTGGATTCGTCCAAGGTTCCAGCGCGGAGTGGAATCAGAGCAATCGCGTCACGACCTTTGTAAGCACCACGCAATTGAAGATGACGCTGACCTCCACGGATCTGTCGATGGCAGGGACGGCAGATATTACGGTGAAGAACCCAGCTCCCGGTGGAGGCGCGTCCGCCGCCGCAGAGTTCATGGTGAGCAATCCCGCGCCGCGGGTCTCATCCGTGACCCCAGGCACCGTAACCGTCGACGATGCTGGCAGTGTCCTGACCGTAATCGGAAGTGGATTCGTTCCCGGCTCCTCCGCAACCTGGAACGGATCCTCCCGCAGCACGACCTTTGTGAGCACAACCCAGCTCCAGATTACATTGCTGGAGAGTGATCTCACGACCGCCGGTTCGGTTCCGGTCGCGGTCTCCAACCCCGCTCCCGGCGGTGGAACTTCGAGTCCCGCGACGGTCGGAATCGTCTATCCGATGCCTGTGGTGACTTCCCTGTCGCCAAACGGCGTTGCCGCCGGAGGAACAGGTCTCACCTTGACCGTAAACGGGAAAGGTTTCGTCCCATTCTCTGTCGCGCAGTTCAACGGCGCGGGCCGGCCGACAGCATTCGTGAATTCGTCCCATTTGACCATGACACTGGCTGCGGCGGACATCTCTACCGTTGCCACCGCACAGATCACGGTGGTCACCCCTGCGCCGGGCGGAGGCACCTCAGCGAGCTGTCCTTTCCCGGTTGTCACCTATACGGTCCCGTCACTTACGAATGTCCAGCCAACCTCGGTTGTAGTCAACGCGCCTGATACCGCCGCTTACCTCCAGGGAAGCGGTTTTACGGCAGCCTCCACCGTTCAGGTGAATAACACAAATGTTCCAGTCACGTATTGGGATCCGCAGCAAGTGGAGTTTACCCTTCCCGCCGCCGACCTCACGACGATCCGCACACTTTCCATCACTGTCAGCAATCCCGGCACGGCAGCATCCAACGCTGTCACCATAACGGTCACCCCGAACCCGCAGCCTACCCTCACTTCTTTGTCGCCCGCGGGTACGTCCTTTGGCGGCGCGGGATTCGCACTAGCGGTGCAAGGTTCTGACTTCGTGCCCGCGTCCGTCGTTCGTTGGAACGGATCCGACCGGCCTACCACGTTTGTAGGGAGTTCGCAGCTGACTGCAGATATTAGTGCGACGGATGTCCTTTCGCTAGGCAACAGTCAAGTGACCGTCTTCAGCCCCACACCTGGAGGCGGAACCTCCGCACCCGCCATCTTCACGACGTACATTCCGTTGGCGACTAAGGATCTTCTCTACGATGCATCACGGAAACTATTTTGGGCGTCCGTGCCCAGCAGCGCTGGCGCTTCGCTCGGTAACAGCGTGGTCTCGATCGATCCATACACCGGCCTGCTGGGGACTCCGATTTGGGTGGGTAGCGAGCCCAACAAGCTGGCTCTCTCCAATGACGGCACGACACTATGGGTCAGCCTCAATGGAACGCCATCCGTTCGCAAGGTCGATCTGCTCACCGGGACTGCTACTGTCGTCCAGCCCTACTTCCCCGGCGGCTGGGGATCGAACGTTTATGCTTCCGATCTGGCTGTGATGCCCGGAAGCCCCTCCACCGTTGCGGTTGCGGCGGGAAACGTGGCGATTTTTGACAATGCAACCCCTCGTTCGAAGAGCGCCACAACAAGCGGCGCAGCGCTGGCATTCGGGGCCAACTCGAACACGCTGTTTGGATACTCGAATGGCCTGTCTATTTTCTCGGTGGACAGCACTGGCATCGCAACCACCACCAATCCGGTAAATTCCGGGACTTATTCGAGCGACCTTCGATATGACGACGGACGCTTGTACCTTACCTCGGGCGGCGTGCTCAATGGCACCAATGGCAACCTGCTGGGAACGTTCGCGGCATCGGGATCGGTGGCCCCGGATTCGGTTCTTGGGCGTGCCTTCGTTTTGAATGCGGGCACTCCCTTCGCGACCGTCAACCAAATCACGGCCTTCAATCTGAACACCTTCCTCTCTGTCGGATCGCTGCCCGTAGGTGGTGTGCAGACCGATGTCGAGGGTGCTTCGTCCCTGGTGCGCTGGGGCCCGGATGGGCTGGCCTTCCGAACTGAGACCCAGGTTTACGTGCTCCGCGACGTGCTCGTGAAGGATCTCAGCGGCACGCCGGCGGACATCGCGGTATCGCTCGGTGCTCCAGCCACCTCGTCGACCGGGACAAACACCACGATCACGATCAGTGTAAAAAACAAGGGCCCCAACTCCGCATCGAATGTTTCGCTGTTTGACGCGACCCCCACCAACGCGATCTTCCTGTCGGCGACTCCCACGCAGGGGAGCTGCGCTGGCGGTGCACAGGTGAGTTGCAATCTCGGCAGCCTGAGCAGCAGCGCTACCGCAACGGTGGCTTTGGTTGTAGTGCCAACTTCTGCCGGGGTCTTGGCGAACACGGCAATCGTCGCAGCAACATCTGCTGATCCGAATGACGCCAACAATGTGGCCAGCTCCACGACGTCGGTCACGGGCTCTGGCTATAACCCGGCGCCCGCCCTGTCGTCCCTGGCCCCCCAGTCAGTCCTGGCCGGGGCCTCGACGTTCACGCTGACTGTGAACGGATCAAATTTTGCTCCCACCTCAACCGTCAGCTGGAATGGGACGAGTCTACCGACAACTTTCGTCGACAGCACCCAGCTCACAGCCATGGTACAGGCGGCACTGGTCGCGTCCGCAGGTTCCGCCGATGTCAGCGTAAGCAACGGCACGCCTGGGGGAGGGGTGTCCAGATCTCTGCCGTTCCCAGTTTTCCAAACCGTGGCGCTGGACACAAACGACATCGTCTTCGATCCGTTTACACGCAAGCTTTACGCCAGCGTTCCCAGCACCGCCACCCAGGTTGCCGGCAATAGCATCGTCTCCATTGATCCGCTAACCGGCGCTCTTGGCTCACCTGTCTTCGTTGGCAGCGAGCCCACGCGGATATCCATTTCTGATGACGGTCAGTACCTTTATGCGGTTCTGTCTGGGAGCAATTCGGTTCGCCGCCTGAACCTGACGACGCTTACCCCCGGGACGCAGTTCACTACCATCAGCGCGCTTTTTGCGGCGGCCTTCACCGCAAGTGACCTGGCCCCGATGCCGGGCAATCATGATGTGGTCGCGACCGTAGGATACTCAGACGGTATTCAGGTCTACGATGTGACCTCCACGGGTGCGACGCAGCGTCCTCTGACGGTAAGCCTGGTTAATAATGTCTATGAAGGAAGTGTGCTTGCCTGGGGCAGTTCGACTGATCTTTACTCCAATGATGAAGGACTGAGCCCGTCAAGCTTCCATCGCTTCACCGTCGGACCTACCAGCTTTGCCGAGACTGATTCCACGTATCTTGACGCAATCGGCGGGAAGGTCACCTACTCCGGGGGATTGGTTTTCTCGGATGGCGGCGGTGTACTGGATCCGTCCCCGGTTCCCCCCGTGACGCCGCGATTGGTGGGAAGATTCGCCAACGGGGGCTCCAGCGCAGCGGACGCCCGCATCAATCGCGTCTTCTTCTTGAGCCAGAATTCTTACGATGTAAATTCGCGTACCATTTCCGCATTCGACGCCACGCGTTTCACGCCGATCGGGAGCATGGAACTTGATGGGCTTGCGGGCGACGCCTTCGACCTCGTCCGCTGGGGTAGCGACGGCCTTGCCTTCCGGACGGCAGTAGACTTCTGGGGAAGTGGCACGGGACGAGTCGTTCTGTTACGCGGACCATTCGTTCTGCCCCGTTCCTCGAATCCGAATCCAATTCCGTCAGTTTCGACTGCCTCTCCCAACGGCGTAGCTGCGCACGCCGCGAACACCTGGGTGACCATTACCGGGTCACAATTCGTGACTGGGTCTACTGTGACGTGGAACGGCTCGGCGCGTACCACTGTGTTTATTAACTCGGGAGAGCTTCGAGTGGCGATTCCTGCAGTCGATCTGAGCAGCGCGAAAACCGTGAGCCTGCGCGTTGTAAATCCTGCTCCCGGAGGAGGTACCTCCGGGGCTGTCTCTTTCAGCGTCAACTGAATTCGGGACTGGACACAATAGCCGTTCCACATTTCCGCCGATCGACCCAAAAGAAGAAAGAAAAGATTAAAGATTAAGGAGGAGAAAAGGACCGTTTCCCCAGGATGGGGGCAAACCCCAATGGCCAGCTACAGGATGGTGGCCTCGGAATT
>Ga0134128_10005621_pt1 | contig 15194 bp, 15 predicted proteins | sample KB31754_FD_96462 | JGI IMG/M metagenome (GOLD analysis project Ga0134128, IMG submission 96462) | Terrestrial soil microbial communities with excess Nitrogen fertilizer from Kellogg Biological Station, Michigan, USA - KB3-175-4 | ecosystem: Environmental > Terrestrial > Soil > Unclassified ... | reverse complement strand
CGAAGGAGGGCTTTAAGGGAGAGGTGGAACGGCATCTTACGGGCAAGGAAACGGAGGCTTGGGAGATTATCTACTTCAAGCTTTACAAGAGCCAGTTACCCATAGTTGAGAAGGCTCTCGAAACTGCTGGCCTGATGCTTGGAACCGATAAGTCCAGAGGTTACTGCCTGGAGATGATTTGCGCTGATTTTCTGGCGGGGGCCAACCTCAGCGAGACTCAATCATAGGGTCTCCATGCGAATTTCAGCACACTCGACAAGTCTTTGCCAGAAACGACCTCGATTCAAATTGGATCCAAGAGAGTACGCAACCATCCGGAAACGCGTGCTTGAGCGAGATGGTTGGCGATGCCAAGAGTGCGGTGCCATGAAAAACTTGCAGGTCCACCACCTGAAACCAAGGAGCAAATTGGGAGGAGACGTCATGCGCAATCTGATTGCGCTCTGCGAGAGCTGCCACGGAAAATGTCACGGAGGGCGCCGGTAGAATCATCGCTGAGGTTTAACGAATTGCCTGCAAAGCCGCTGGCATGTGCCACAAGCTGCATGACATGAAATACAAGTTCACGTCGCGGCCGGCTGAGAATCCGCGCGTGAGCGAAGGCGTCGAAGGAGCGGCCACTATGAATTGGCAGGTGGCGCGCTAAATGAATATTGATCGCCTCCCGAACCCTGTAAGCCTTGTTGCCTCGAACGCGAAGCACCAACGACGAGAGTTCGGTTGAGTTGAAAGCCCAGTTCTTGCATTAGCTTTTCAACTTCGCCCGGCAGGATGGATTCGTAGGGGTAACCACCCAGCCAGTCGTGTACGTCGTGCGCAAGGTCCATCCCACGATTTGTCTCGTAGGAATTTCGGAATGTGTCCAGACTTCTTCCGATGCAGAGCAGAGCAACCGCGTGCATAGAGAGATACAGAGCCCTTGCCCGCTTCTGGTTTCTCGCGAAAGTCTGCGAGTACCGCCTTTTTTTCCAGTTTCCAGAACGGACACAGCCAAGTCTTGCGGTAGAGCGCAAAGAGGAATTCTCCGCGTGTCATCGCTGCGGCCGTTCGCAAGGCCAGCCTCATATTCCTCGCATGGTGGAGAACTCCCCACGAATAGACCACGTCGAAGCGACAATGATCTTCCCGGGGCAAATCGAACACGCTCAAGCGCTTCACCTTTCCGGTTCCAGCAAGAACTCTCTCAGTCGTGGCACTGGATTGTGGGTCGAGGCCTATTGCGAGAGGTTCCTGGCGGCCCTAGCGCAGAGCGGCCAGTGAGTGAATGCCGGAACCGCAACCGATATCAAGAAAGCCGCGCCCGGACAGGTCTTTGCCGCCAAGAAGCTTGCCGAGACCAGCAACTGCTTGTTCTATGCGCAATTCCGTAAACTCACGCACAGAGCTTGCCCAATTTTCGCCAAAAGAAGACTGCCATGGAGGGGAAAAGGCTACAGCAGGGATAAGAAAAATGCAACGACAGCGGTTAGCGGTGCAATTGCAGAATTAACCTGGCGGCTTTTGCAAAGCGCTATAGATCTCACGCCTTCGGCTCTGCTTACCAGCAGGGAGACATCCGCTCAAGACCCTAGGCCGCCATACAATGACATAACTTAGCACCGAATCACCACACAACTCCCAGCGCCAAATCCTCAACATTTCGTTTATGAGAGTCTGCTAGTCTCCTGAGTCAGAAATAGCTTGCATAACAGAGGTTGCGGTTTTCGCGGAGGCCGGTCTCAATCTCAGCATATTGGCCGATTTTTGTCACGCTTCTTCGCACTGCATGCATCGTAAACATATCGGAAATTACAAACTCAGGAGACTAGATGAGGGTTCATCGAGGGGCCCAGCGTTATTCATCTCAATAGAAATACTTTATTTGTATAATTAGTGTTAATAAGAATTCTAATCCTTTGGAGCCTGGATGACGGATTTCAAAAATGTTTTGCTAACGGGCGGGGCTGGGTTCATCGGCTCCCATGTTGCCGAAGCGCTCTTGCGAGCCGGAGTGCGCTTGACCATCGTTGATAATCTTGATCATTTTTATTCGCCCTTGAGGAAAAGAACCAATCTCGAAGAGATCAGGAAGGTCCATCAATTTCTGTTTCACGAAGTAGACATATGTCACATGGATCCTCTGAGAGCCGTCGTGGAAGCAGTACGACCCGCGGCTATTATTCATCTTGCTGCGTTAGCCGGGGTTCGTCCGTCTATAGAGCAACCTCTCAAATATGAACAAGTGAATTGCGTTGGCACCTTGAACTTGCTGGAACTCTGCCGGGAAATTGGTGTCCAAAGGTTTATCTTTGGTTCCTCTAGCTCCGTTTATGGAGAAACTAACCGTGTGCCCTTTTCGGAGGACGATCCAACACTGAGACCAATTTCACCCTATGCGGCCACCAAACTCGCTGGAGAGATAACCTGTTATGCCTACGCTCGTTTGTTTGACATTCAGATAGTCTGCTTGCGCTTTTTTACAGTCTACGGCCCTCGTCAACGACCTGATCTTGCTATTCACAAATTCACATCCTTGCTTGAAGCGGGCAGTCCTATACCGCTTTTCGGTGATGGGTCAAGCGGGCGGGATTATACTCACGTGGACGATATAGTTTCTGGTCTTTTGAAGGCTTTGGAATACACAATCCCCAGCAAACAACCAGTTCCCTTTGAAATATTCAACCTGGGAAACTCGCACCCAGTTACTCTAAACGACTTGATCCTTCTTCTAGAGGAAGCCACGGGTCGCAAATGCATTCGGTCTCAGATGGCGATGCAGCCAGGCGACGTACCCCTTACCTGGGCCAATATTTCGAAGGCGGAAAAACTGTTCGGTTACCGTCCTGCCGTACGGCTAGAGGAAGGATTGAAGCATTTTGTGAACTGGTACCGGAAATCTCAAAGAATGGGCGTTTAAGAAACACTTCGCGTTCAGATGGATCGAACGACTAGCGGGCGAACAATTGTAAACCTACGGAACCGACATTTCGGATACCGAAGAATTGGATTACCCAATCGAATCAGCAACAGAAAGGAATGAAGTTCGAAGATATGGCGCCGTAATGCTTGCGGAAGGGATTCCGATGAACTGCACGATACCTCGTGAAGTAAGCCTGCAGTTATCACAAGACGGCATCTCGGGATGCGTGGATGTGGATTCAAATATTTCGCAGGTGCAACATAAGGAGAGTACCGGAGCATATGTGGGCCGAGGTGCCTGGGCTTGGGAGTCATTGACCTGGAATTGGGGAAACTCCTTGAGTCTCTTGAGTTAGGGAAGGCCTTGGAGAGAGGCTACAGCAGGGCCGTGCAGGGTCGCAATCTGCCCGCAGAGTTAGCGACGTTTAAGGATGCCCTCTGCCTGAGATACAACGCCGCTCAGCGGCTTTTGCTTTTCAACGGAAAGGATTGAACATCTGCCCCATTTGCCAAAGCTGGCCACTTTTCGTCAATCAAATCCAGAATATGCGCTGCGCATTCAATCGCTTTGACTCACCCGCGAGAAGCAGGCGGAAAAGTAGGAAAAATGAAATCGCTACTTCTGGGACAAGCCTAGGCAAGTGGAGAAAGTGGAGAAGGGAAGCCACCGAAAAAGGGCCTGGAGTGCGTGTGGATTTGGTGTCGTTAACTTGAATTCGATGGGTACTACGGAAAGAACGGAACAGACAATCGAGCGCTTAGGAGGGAAGTATAACCATCAGCTGTGGCCCGCGGCCTTGTGCAGGTAAGGATCCACATGCTCTTCGCTAACTTTCTTCTGCTTGAGATCTTCGGGGAAGCTATACTCGGGAACGATCTCCTTTATCTTCGACCGGATGGGGGCAGCACCATCAATCGACATCGAAGCACGAAGTTCCTCAAGTTGACGGCACAACTCTCCCCAGTTCCTCGAAGCCCCGTTAGTTTGCTTAATCTTTTCGCAAGATGTAGGGAGCACTTTTTCGTGCCCATAAAAAAGTTCCTCTTTGAGCTTTTCTCCCTCACGCAGACCAGTAAACCGGATTTCCACATCGTGTTCTAATTTGCCCGAGAGTCGTATAAGACTGCGGGCCAAGTCGAGAATTCGTACCGACTCGCCCATGTCTAACACCAGGATATCGCCGTGCTTGCCAATCGCGAAGGCTTGCAACACCAAGGCCACGGCTTCTGGAGTGATCATGAAGAAACGCTTAATCTCCGGGTGGGTGATCGTAAGAGCCTGGCGGTTTTGAAGCTGCTGCTGGAGGACAGGAATTACACTACCGCTGGAACCTAACACATTTCCAAACCGAACCGACACGCATCGCATGCCGTTAGCCGGATGGGACGAAAGGATCAATTCGCAAATTCGTTTGGTGGCCCCCATGACGTTGGTTGGGTTGACTGCCTTGTCGGAGGAAATCAACACGAAGCTCTTGCAGTCTGCCTCTGAGGCTAGGTTCAACAAACTCACGAGACCGAACACGTTGTTTTTAACGGCCTCCTGAACGTTCGATTCCATCATTGGCACGTGCTTGTATGCAGCCGCATGAAAGATGATCTCTGATCTGAATTCACACAGTAGGCTGCGCATCCGTTCGGCGTCGCACACATCAGCAACACGAAAGACAAGTTGGGCACCGTTCTTATGAGCCATGAGGCCCAAGCGGAGGAAGTAGAGCCCCGTTTCACTTTGATCCAAACAGACAAGGCGAGCAGGGCTGTATTCCAAGATTTGACGACAGAGCTCTGATCCAATTGAACCAGCCGCCCCCGTCACAACAACAGTCCGGTCAGCAACTTCTTTGCGAACAGCCTCAAGATCAATCTTAACGGGTTCTCTTCCAAGCAGATCGTCGAGGCGCACTTCCCGGAACTGACTAACATTAGCCTCTCCGCGAATTATATCGCTGAGTGTGGGCACTGTTTTAAACGGTAGATTTGTTTTCTGACACGCCTCTGTGATGCACCGCATCTGCTTGCCAGATGCAGACGGAATAGCAATTAGGATTTCATCGACGGAGGTCTTTTGGACAAGCGTTTCGAGGTCCTTGATGAAGCCGAGCACTGGCACGCCTTGGATGTGGATGCCCATTTTTGTTCTATCATCGTCGACACAACCAACCGGCTGATACCCGCTGCTGGGCCGGGCAAGTTCACGAATGACCATCTGCGCTGCAAACCCCGCTCCGACCAAGATTACCCTTTTCGAGCGTGAAGACGCGTCATGCCTTATGGATTCCACCAAAATACGCGAACTCAGCCGCGCACCTGCAAGAAGGCAGCCAGTTAGTATTCCTTCCAGAATGTAAACAGAACGCGGAAAGGCCACTGCTCCGAATAGATAACGGTTTAGGATAAAGAAGCAGACAGATCCAACGGATACTGCTTTTATTATGTTTAGCGCGTCACTCACACTCGCAAAGTGCCACCAGCCATGGTTGAGCTTGAATAGTCGCAGAGTGATCAGGCGAATGACAACAAGCAGCAGGGCGGACGCTAGCAAGACACGGCGATACGGCAGCGAGAAATCGAAGCGGAGCAACCAGCCAAACAACAGAGAGCTAAATACGAGGAACGCTTGAAAAACATAGATGAACACTGGCCGCTTTTGAAAAACCAATTGCGGCAGTCGATTTATATAGTCTCGCGTCATAGTTTCAGGTAACGGTTCCCGGTCTTATTCTGGTTATGAAAACGGCCTAAGAGCAGCCGAGGCAAACTCGAAAAAATAGGACAGGACCAAAGCAGGTACGCCTAGTGAATTACTCCATCTCGGCGGGTCACGCGTACCAGTGTCCGGAATATGATTTCAATGTCAAAAAGCAGTGAACTTCTTCGCGAATACTCGTAATCGTATTTCACTTTTAAAGGTATTGGCAGATCATCGCGCCCGTTGACTTGGGCCCATCCCGTGAGACCTGGAAGAATCTTATGAACCCCGCATTCAGTTCTCAAAAACACTAAATCATATTGATTGTGGAGAGCGGGGCGAGGTCCGACAAAGCTGAGATCGCCGCACAGAATACTGAAGATCTGTGGCAGCTCATCAAGGCTCGTTTTTCTAAGTAATGATCCCACGGGTGTTATATACGACCGTGCGTTCCCCAAGAGATGAGTCGCCACTTCTGGAGTATCGATGTACATAGTTCGAAACTTCGGCATCCTGAAGACCTTGTTGTTACGACCGATGCGATCAGACCAGTACAGCACGGGGCCTCTGGAAGTCAGCCAAACTGATAGGGCAATCGCCAACATCGGTAAAGAAACTATTGGCAGCAGGAAAACACCCAATGACACGTCAAACAACCGTTTGACAAAAGAAGCAAGTCTCGGATTGCAATCCAGTCTCTCACCGGTTTGTGTTTGACCCGCACCGATTGCCTCATCGGCGATTTGCCCACATGAGGGCAATCCTTGCAAATCGTCTCCAGGGCGGGCGTTAATGGAGACTCGCTTTTGGTTTTCACAAGGTTTGGACTTAAATATCGAGTTATGTAGAGACAAATTTGGGCTTCTCAGGAAACTCGTCGAGCGTCACGCAAGTCAGGAGCCGAAATGCTAATCAACAGGATTAGCGGACAAGTACCACCTTACAGTGTCTTCGAGGCCCTGATGGGTCGTATAAGCCGGCACCCAACCGGTTTCGATGCGAACTTTCGTGCTGTCTACGGCAAGTGAACCAACTAACCTACCCAACTCCGCTGACCTCCCGACCAACTTGCCCAAAACGCAAAGCAAACGAATCGGACACTTAATCATATTCGTAGGAACATTCATCAGATTTGCAAGGCATCGGATCAATTCAGGTGTAGAAACATCGGTTCCGTCGCTAACTAAGAATGTCTGCCCTTTTGCGCGTGGGTGACCTACGCACGTCAAAATGACGTCAGCTAAATTTCTCACATAGATCAAACTTCGGCGATTTGATACAGATCCTAGAGGCAGGGGAAAACCCTTTTGAACTAGGTGGACTAATCGCATGAAGTTCGCTCCGACACCTCTACCATAGACGAGCGGTGGACGTAAAATCACGATGTCTAAGCCCGATTTGATACTCAATGCATTCAACATCTGCTCAGACTCCCATTTAGACATAGCATATGGATCTTGAGGTCTCGGGGAATCCACCTCGGTAAACGGTACTGCACCCGTTTGCTCACCATTGACTTTTATTGTGCTTGCATAAAGTAACCGCCGAACACCTGCTTGGATGGCCATCGTAGCCAGCCGTTCTGTACCCGCCGTGTTTATTTCCCTGTAAACGGCAAGAGTGTCGGTAGTGGTTTCTTTTGTGACGTGTAGACGGGCGGCCAGATGCACGACTGCATCGACTCCTACCAAAGCTTTGGACCAATCGGTACTACGGTCAACTGTTGAAACCTGGAACTTCTCGACCCCCAGAGGTATCAGTGAACCGGAATTCACGGAGCGGTGCGAGCCTTTGACTCTCAAGCCGAGACCTAAAGCTTTTTCGCATACGGCCCGCCCTACAAAGCCGCTGGCGCCTGTGACCAAAATGCACTTCACTGGATCCTTCGTCAGTCGTGTCCCGAGGCTTCAGACAGATCGGCTTGCTTTTCTCTTCCAGCCAAGTCTTCTGCCCAATGAAGACCAGTTAGTTCTTCATATAACGCCAAAGTCTCTGAAATAATGACTTCTTCGGAAAATCCATAAACAGCCAAATCTCTTGATCGCGCGCCCATTCTAGTCCGCTGACTAGGATTGGCAACAAGTTGACCGATTGAGTTAGCTAAAGCTTGCGGATCGTGAACGGGGACCAGAAAGCCATTATGTCCGTGACATACCACGTCGCGACAGCCAGGCGCATCGGTTGCCACAATCGCACGGCCGCTGGCTGCCGCTTCGATCAGGATTCTGGGCACTCCCTCTCCGTATGCTGAGGGGAGGCAAACAACGTTGGCTTGGGAAAGGACCTTGGGCATGTTGTGCTGATGCCCCCACCACTCGACGACACCACCTTCTGTCCACTCTCTTAGCTGAGCTTCTGAGATGGACCCCGGGTTCTCGGGATCTGGTTTCCCCACAAGGACAAAACGGACACGAACTTTTTGGGCACGGAGCAATTGAGCAGCTTTGACAAAATCTCCAATTCCTTTCTCCCAAATCATCCGCGATGCGAGTAATACGATGGGAACGCCGGCAGGTTCCGGTTCGGGAACAAATTCGTTTACGTTCACTCCGCTCCCTCGGATAACGGCGGTGTTCTCGATGCGTACGATCCTGTTCTTTACCAGGAATCTCCGATCTTCGTCATTCTGCAGAACGATTTTGTTCCGCTTCCCAGCGATTGCCGAACGCAGCAGCACTAACAGAGGACGGCGCAAAAATCGCATTCCAGAATCGTTACTCGTAAAAACATGACCCATGCCAGCAATAGCATTCACGTTGGGCATTCTTCCGGATAGATGCGATGCTAAGCCGCCATACACGACGGGCTTCAATGCAACGTGGTGTACTAAGTCAGGTCGTTCCTGCCGATATGCTCGGAGAACCTGCATGAATGTACTCACCTCACGAAACGGGTTGAGGCTGCGCCGCGAGATACGCCATGGGATTACTTTGAAGCCGTGATAATCGAGTTCGTGACCATGCCCAGTAACGTGGGTCATCACGACCACTTCCGCACCAGCACTCCTAGCCGCTTGCGCAAGGCGAAGCCGGTGCGAAACAAAATACCAATCCTCAGTTACCAAAAATAAAATCTTCAATGGAGCACGACATCGAAGCCTGAAATGTTCAGCTCATCAGAGGGCAATGCTGAAAAGGGTTTGGTAAGCTTCTCACGAGGCGTCGGAAGCTTCGACCAGCGGTCAACCTCAACTAGTTCCGATCGAAATCCGCACTCCCAAAACACTCGCAACATTTCGGTGAAACGAATTCTGTTTGTGTAGAAGCCGGATTTGACCATGAAATCAGACTCCCAAACAGAATGCTTAAAGCGAAGATTGTTCAACGCGCCGCCAAGGTGATCCTTTAGATCGACTCGGTGTGATGAAACACCACAAGATTTGTGGATTCTCTTCAAATCGCGCACAAGGGGCTCAAAATCACACCTACGAACGTGCTCTAAGACTGCTTGCGACCAGACAAAATCTACGCTTTCGGTAGGAATATCTTTGATAGAGGACAGTCCGTCGGTAAGGTAGACTGCCGCACAAGCTGTCAACAGTTCTTCTAAATTGCTTGCAACAGCGCATCCTGGCAGGGCAAATCCGTTAGATTCTAGCAACCGCACCATAGAGCGGTAGGATCTGAAATTACTAGTTGCAAATGGACCCACATCAACCAAATAAGTTTTTGAAGCCCCAAATGCCTTGGCGATCAGGGCGGAAAACAAAGAGTCTCCTGGTCCGAGTTCTAAAGCGACGAATCCTCCTTTGTCCTTCTTTTCAAAAGCAGCCCGCTGCCAATGTCTCTTGAAGACGTCAAGAGCATATTGCGGACGATTCATCCCCCCATGCTCAAACGCTGACATCACCTTCCAAGCCCTATAGGGAACAGGCAAGCGTGAGAGAACCATTTTCGCGCCCATTCTAACTTGCCACGGAACGCATTGCTTCAGGAACACGATGTCCTCAGAAACTCTCGTAAATTGATTCGTATAATGGAAGCGAGCACCTGTTCGATAGTTTGGCACAGATACGAACTCGAGCTTCACATCCGAGCGTTTGTCGTTGCACCGGGCTCAGCCTAATTAGCCGCAATATCGCATCGGCAAGAGACTTCGGATCGCGAGGCGAAACTACTATGCCCGAAGGGCCAACGATCTTCGCTACATCTCCGACGTTTGTCGCCACGCACGGAATCGCGCATGCCATAGCTTCTGCGACGACATTCGGAAACGACTCACTCCAAGACGAGAGGCAAGCGATATCCAGGCCAGCTGTCAAACGTGGCATGTCCCTTCGAACACCGAGTAAGTGAACGACCCCTCCTAATTTGTTTTGCTGTATAAGACTCTTTAAAGAACTATTCTGGACATCGATCCCTTCCCCTGCCAGCAAGAAGCGCACCTCAGGATTGTTGCGATGGACTAAAGCAGCGGAACGCAGAAAGGTCTCGTGGTCCTTCATAGGGCTGTAGCGCGCAAACATTCCAATCAAAACTATCCCTCCGGGCTCCCCTAATTCCTGAAGTAAAGACTCACGAGCATCTTTGTTGGGGCGATATGTTTCCACATCAATTCCGTTTGGAACAACCGTCATCCTTGCAGTCTCGTAACTCATTTCTCGGTGTGCTGTCCTGCTGGCTTCAGAATTCACGATGATGATGTCCGGATAGCTGGAAAGTTTTGCACAAAGCCGCACGATCTGGCGGGTGGTAAAGCCATAACCTCGAAGTTGGGGGTTTGCCGAGCGAAGCCCCCAAAGAACGTGCGGCACCCCCGCTAGCTTCGCCGCCATTAAACTAATCAGACAACCATGGTAAAGCCATCCGTGCAAAATCTGGGGCTTGAGCGATCGCAGGAGCGGAATTAACCTCCCGAATCCACATACAAAAGAAAGATCTGGTCCAATGCCAAGAGAATGAGTTTCAATTCCTGCCACTTGCAGTTCGGCAGTCAGAACACCGCCATCCACCAATGAAATCACAATATGACGGAAACGTGCCCGATTAGAACTCAATACAAGTTGTCTGAGTTGATTTTCCGCGCCGGCGGCACCTAACTTTGTGATTAGATGGGCGACTACCATCGAGGTGGCATTAGCTTTGCGTTGCAAGGAGCAAGCGTCGACTCCGGACAGCCGTTCTGCACAAGCCGGCCAAGGCACTGTCTATTGCATTTTTCGGACGGCTGTTGTACACCGCTACCACCGGTCGCCATTCTGTACAGAATCTGTCGAATCGTTTTATGTCTGCGCGGAATCTCGTAAGTTCTGCAGCAGCCCAATGATTTATGTGGAGACAGATCGTCCAGACCCCAAAGGGCATGCGTCTAAACCGCCAGAGCTGTTGCGGTACCCACAGGAACCCAAGGCGGTCTCTATGGGGGCAGCAAAAAAATCCATCGCTAATCGATCGGATTCCCAACTTGGCGAGCACATTCAATGTAACCAGATCAAACGAATGTCCGGGAGCAACCCAGACATCTGGGCGTATTCCCTCCCGCTCGAAAATGTTCGTTGCTGAACTTAATTTAGACATTTGTTCCGATTCGGACAAACCGCTAAACTCACTGAAGTCGTTTAACCCAATAAGACCCGCGTTCTTGGTCTGGTACAGATGCTGATAGCCGTGTAGTCCAATCGTCCAGCCACGCGTTTGCCAGGCTCGAACGTCTTCCCAGAAGCCCTTCTTTGCTTCACAAACCTTCAACATTTCGTCCTGATTGTCCGGGACGATTGATAAGATTGGATTAACACTGAATTCCAAGAGAATTTCTTCCACGTGTTCCCAGACTCTCCAATTCATCGTGGGACAGAAGTCGTCAAAACGTAGGATATATCTTGCGCGCATGTTCAGTCAGCCGACGTGTCACTTCTGCCGCAAATAGCTGCATTGTGTTCCTGGGGACTTCTGTTGGGCTTGAGAGATCACAGAGGATCATGTGTAGCTAGAGGGTTGACTCGGACGAGCTGAAGGTCTATCCCTCCAAACACTCTGTTATGAGAGTCAAACTGTGCCTTTCACAAATAGCAGGACGTCGCTCAACTCTGATGAGTAGTCCACAATCATTGTTTCGAAGGGATACTTCTGTACAAGCTTGGTAATACGACCATGAGGAGGGAGGGGATGGCCAATCTTCCACCAGAGGTGTTCATTCAACCAGTACGACAATTTTCGTAATCTCCGTGGCCTCGCAAACTCCGGCGTATTGCACTCGATATAACCAACACCCCGTGGTCGCAGAAGAGTGTAAAGCAATCTTGCGAAACGTCGATCGCTTCTGCAGTAAGACCAACAGAGTCTGCAGAAAATGATGTCGAAGCTCTGTGGCTCGAATTTTGCGGCTTCCTCCAGGTATCCCAAAGAGAAATCGATGGAGACACCGGCCGCTTGCGCGTGAACTCGGGCGACCCGTTCATATTCGCGACTCACATCATGCCAAGTGACCCGGGCCCCACGCTGCGCCATTAAAGCGCTGTATTGCCCAGGTCCTCCGCCCAAGTCAAGCACGCGCTTTCCTTTGAATCCGCCGGCAAAAAACTCGAGGCGTTCTATGAGCGCGACGCGCTCCTCATGCCAGGCCGCCTCCGCATACTTGTCCGCGTATTCGTGTGAAATTGGGTCCCACCCCTGTTCCACCCGATGAACTAAACTGTGCAGCAAATTGATGGGCATTTTCTCCAGCGCAAAAGCAACCACAAGACTATTCCAGATAGATTCTAAGATCCCCCCGTACTGCGTAGAACAGAAGAGGTCAAACGCGGAGTCCGAAGGAATCCTCGAACTGTCTGTTGAGGCGCGTTTTTCCACTCATTCGCGGAAATGCTTGCGCCGATCGTGACTCCGAAGAGGATCCAGAACACATGATCATCCGAAACAGTATTACCTAGACCGGCCACTAAAAATAAAGATAGCCAACCGATCATCATATTCTTAAGTGGATGATTGGAGTGCAGTACTAGACGGACAACCGCGTACAGGAAAACCATCAAAACCATAAGGCCTAAAGTGCCCTGTTCCATTAGCCACTGCAGGTACACGTTGTGATAGTTCGCAACGTCCGGCAACATGGGACTGATTATGGAGGCACTCGAGGAGAGCCCTTGTCCGAACACCATTTTGGTCAAGTCGGTGTGCATGAAGTAATCTAACGAATGGGACCAAATACTGGTGCGCTCGTTTAGCGTGCCTATATCTACTGAATCGAGACGCGAGAGAAAGTTACCACCTCCGGGAAGAAACGCGGCAGCTGCAAGGACGAGCGCCACGCCTGCGCCCACTGTCAACATCCTCCGATGTCCCAATTCACCTCGAAGCCGAACAGCCATCAGGATCGCTGCAACTGCGAAAGCTAAGAGTGTTCCTCGCGAAGCAAGAATGAGAGATGCTAGCACTACGCACAGCAATAGAGCGGAGCAAAAAACTCTCACGCCACGATTCTTCTGCACGTAAATGGAGTCAATCAGTGGGATCGCCCCTGTCAGGATAAAGATTGCCACATAGTTCTCGTTCACAAGGATGCCGCCCCGATCCGCCGTAAAGTCCGACTCCCAAGCCGTCCATATCACCCAGCCCGACAGGACGAGCGACACGATCACAGTAGTGGTTGCGAATATCAGCAGATCGCGTTCCTCCTGAATATGGGAAGCGGCGATCCAGAGCAGCGATATGATGACAACGCGAGCGCACAACCCGGCTGGATCGTCAAACGAGAGTACTGTATTGGATGGTGAATAGAAGGAGGAAACTACCATCATAAGCAGGAGAACAAAAAAGGATGCTAGGGGCCATCGGCGAGCGCGCAAAAGAAAACAGTCATCTTGAAAAATGCGCAAACAAATAGAAAGAAGAAGAATGAGATAAAGCAATCTATAAATTGTAAGGCCGCCCAGAATTGGAACGGTGTCTGCATTCAGTACTGTGAGGAGCCCGTAGCAAACGTAGAATGCACAAATGATGAGAATCCTCCTCTTCGTAAACGAAAGGAGAAAGAGCACCGTGATCACTAACAAAAAAATGAAGGTAATCATCGAAGTCCCCGATGGGCTAAAGAGAGTTGAAGGCTCAGAATTAGCAAGTGATTGGCCCTCTCTCATCTGAGAGTAGCGAACTGTATTCAGCCAACACTCTCTGCAAGTCGAATCTGGCCAGGAGATCCTTTGATTCTTCAGCCTGTCGATGCAAACCCTTGGTCCCAGCACAAACTGAAATGACTGATTGTGCGAGAGAGTTCACGTCCTCGGTAGGAACGAGGAAAATCTGGGGATCGGAATCTGCAATTTCACGAATCCCGCCAGAACAATCGGCCGCTACTACAGGCACCCCCAATGTAAGGGCCTCCAGCATCGCATTGGGAAATCCCTCATGACGAGACGGGAGAACAAAAAGGTCGGCATACTTGAAGTAGGGCCACGGATTCGGTTGGAAGCCCAAGAAATGCACCGCTCCGTTCAAACCGAGCCTTTCAGCTTGATCTGTCAAGTCAGTTCGGAGAGGACCATCTCCCAAGATTGCAAGTTGAGCATTCGGTGAACGCACAAGGACCGCGGGCATGGCGTTAAGGAGGAGGTCAAAGCCTTTTTCTTTGGAAAGGCGCCCAGCTGCGACAAGATGGGGACCTGGACCGTGGTAAGGACTTCCTCCAATTTCTGCCAACTCGCGGACCTTTTCAGTATCAACTGGGTTGTAGATACGCACCATCTTTTCTCGAGATAGACCAAAATGTTCAACTAGGTCGTTTAACATCGAATCAGACAGGCACACGATTCTGTCCGCCCTTTTGTAGAGATGCCGGCAAAGCCACATCCACGCTTGTGGATGTTGAGTCTCTTGCAAGAAAGAAGTCTTTGTATTCGCGGCTTCACGAATAAGCAGTCTGGCCTGGCGCGGCAGCAGGGGTCTGCCTAGGATCAGCGCCAGATTCAAGTGCGCTAGAGTGGACAGAATCGACTGCGGTTTCACGTCCCATACCAACTTGATAATGCTGGGGAGCGCGTAACGAACTCTGGAGACTTTCAGGTTATGGACGACCACGTCCTCAGGGATATCGCCGATGAATTCACCCTTGGCTTGCAGAAGACCAAGATGGAGTTCAAAACGACTTCGGTCCAAGTGGCGCAACAGGACCAACAGGACTCGTTCAGCTCCTCCGGCAGTGAGAGAAGGTATGAGGAATAAGACCCTCTTACGCCCCACGGTCATTGGAGGACGAGCTGAGAAGTGCGAGGCTTTCTGACATCCCCTCTCATCCAATGTCGCATCCATGACTGGAACATCAGCACGGTCCACAGGTAGGATCCCCAGTCTCGGTCTCCTGCCAGGTGATCCGCCCACATTTTTCGCACGGGTTCAGGTCGTAGGTAGCCGTCCTGTTGCATTTGTCTGTCGTCGAGAAGATCCTCAGCCCATCCTTGAAGTGGCCCTCGCAACCATGCACCTAGCGGAATACCAAATCCCATCTTTCGACGTTCAACGAGTTCTCGGGGAACATACCGATATAGGAGCTGTCGGAGTATCCATTTCCCTTTGCCTGAGCGGATTTTCATATTCAAAGGAATGCGGGCAGCGAATTCAACCACTCGGTGATCAAGGAGAGGTACACGCGCCTCTAGGCTTACTGCCATACT
>Ga0134128_10005617_pt1 | contig 15194 bp, 12 predicted proteins | sample KB31754_FD_96462 | JGI IMG/M metagenome (GOLD analysis project Ga0134128, IMG submission 96462) | Terrestrial soil microbial communities with excess Nitrogen fertilizer from Kellogg Biological Station, Michigan, USA - KB3-175-4 | ecosystem: Environmental > Terrestrial > Soil > Unclassified ... | reverse complement strand
GCCAGGCATGCGCGTGCTCGACTTGGCCTGTGGAACCGGTGAGCCCGCCATCAGCCTGGCTTCACAGGTTGGCGACCAGGGCCGGGTGATGGCGATTGACATCGATGGCGAGTTGCTGGCCGTCGCGCGCGGACGGGCACAGCAACGCGCGCTGCGCAATCTCTCCCTTCAACGGGCGAACGCGCACGCTCTGCCTTTCGCCGATGCCAGCTTCGATCTGGTGACCAGCCGCTTCGGCGTGATGTTCTTCGACGACATCGCCTGCGCCCTGGCTGAAGCCCGCCGCGTCTTGCGCCCGCGCGGCCGCATTGCATTGCTCGCGTGGGGCCCGTTTGAGCAGCCCTACTTCCTCAGCACCATCGCCCTCGTTCTGCGCCATGTGTCCGGCCCCATGCTCAGGCCCGGCGCGCCCAACATGTTCCGATTTTCCCAGCCAGGCTCGCTGACTGCCGCCCTCCATCAGGCTGGGTTCGCTCGGATTGAGGAGCGCACTGTCACCGTCCCCTGGAGTTGGCCAGGCACACCGGAAGAGGTATGGGAGTATTTCCGCGAGGTCACGGCGCCATTTCGTCCGCTCTTTGCTCGCATCCCGGGGGAAAAGGCGGAGCACATAGACGCCGAAGTTGTCACCGCCATTCGCCGCTACTACGATGGCCAGCAGGTGAACTTTACGGCCGATGTCGTCCTGGCCTCCGCCCATTGGTGATTTTCACCACGAACCAGGGCGGCCGTGCAGGTAAACTTGCCCGTCAAGGGGTAGGTGAATGGTTGGGAAAAATATTGTGCTGACGCTGGTGGTGGCGGCCGCAGCCGCCTGCCTGGGATGGGAAAAGGCGCCCGCGGCGTGGACTCCGTTGCGCATTTTCGGATTGTGCCTGGCAACGGCGGCCTTCGTGTTGTGGTCGGCGGCGCGCTTTCAACTGGGAAACTCGCTCACCGTATCAGCTCAGGCCAGGCAACTGGTCACGCGCGGCCTGTATGCCAAGATCCGCAATCCCATCTATGTGTTCGGCTCCCTCTTTATCGCCGGCTACATTCTGCTGCTGGACCGACCGCGCTGGCTGCTGATGTTCCTGGTCATCATCCCGCTGCAGCTCTGGCGCGCCGGCAAAGAAGCCCGCGTGCTGGAAGCCACGTTCGGAGAAGCGTATCGGGCCTACCGGGCTCGGACCTGGATGTAGGTACAATCTGGCGTGCGAATTCTTCTGATATTTCTGTTCTTTAATTTTCCAGCCTATGCCCAATGGTGGTCGGTTAAGACTAGCGGGCTGGACACCAACCTGCGCGGCGTCAGCGTGCATACCGTTGTCAGCGACAGCAACAAAAACGTGGACCTGGTGTGGGCTTCCGGCTCGAACGGAGTGATTCTGCGTTCGACGAACGACGGAAAAACCTGGAAGCAGTTCAGCGTGCCCGGGGGCGCCGGCCTGGATTTTCGCGACATCGAGGGCTTCGACGCTAACACCGCCTACGTGATGTCGAGCGGCGACGGCGATCAATCGCGGATCTACAAAACCACCGACGGGGGCACAACATGGAAGCTGCAATACACGGACAAGCGGCCGGGCTTTTTTCTTGACGCGCTGGCCTGTGAATCCCCGACCCACTGCTATGCCCTGAGCGACCCAGTGGAGGGCAAGTTCCTGGTGCTGGCCACAGAGGATGGAGAGCACTGGCGGGAATTGCCGCGCGACAAAATGCCGCCAGCTCTGCCGGGGGAAGGCGCGTTTGCGGCCAGCGGCAGCGCCATGACGGTGTGCGAGGACGGAAGCATTTATTTTGGGACCGGGGTGGCGGCGGCGCGCGTCTTCCGCTCCAACGATCATGGCCGGTCATGGAAAGTGGTGGCCACGCCGATTGCCGCAGGCCCCTCCAGCGGCATTTTCAGCATCGCCTGCGAAGGCCGGGCCTATTACCTGGTTGCGGTTGGCGGCGACTACAAAGAACCCGCACGCGCCAAACAGGCGGCTATCTACTCCGAGGATTCCGGGGACACCTGGAGCCTTGCCGAGCAGCAGCCCGGAGGCTATCGCTCAGCCGCGGGCTCATTTTCTTATGGTGACTTTGCCGCCGTGGGCCCGAATGGAAGCGACATCAGCCATGACCACGGGAAGCACTGGAAGCATTCGGATTATTTGAGCCTCAACGCCGTCAGCTTCGACGGCACCCGCGGCTGGGCGGTAGGCGCCAAGGGAACAATCGCTCGCTTCAAGGATCACTACCAGTATCTGATCAAGAACGGCCATCCGATAGAAGCGTTTGTTGCGGGAGAGCTCGCCGAAGTGGCGGAACGTGGTGAGGCGGCATTAATCCCGCCTGGTAGCCGCATTCACCATTTAGCTGGCACAATAACTAAATAGATGTGAGGAGCCGTTCCCGGGGACCCATTGTTTTCCGACCGCCACCTGGTTTATCTGCTGTTGTTCCGCATCTCGCGCAGCATAGCTGCGGGCATGATCACGCTGGCGTTTCCCTACTTGGTGCTCAACAAATACCACTACGGATCGTTGACGCTGGGCCTGCTTTACACTGCGGCGGCGGTGGCCACGGCGGTGGCTGGCCTGCTGGTGGGATTTCTCGCCGACTTGTGGGGGCGTAAGCGCAGCTTGTGGCTGGTGGGGCTGATGCTGCCCGTGAGTTCGGTCATTGTGCTGGGCACGCACCACCTGGCTTGGCTATTCCTGGCCGTGGCTTTGGGCGGTTATTCCGCCACCGGCTCACTGATCGGAGGCGGGGTGGGCGGAGCCGCCCAGCCAGTGCAGACGGCCATCCTGGCCAGCCTGGCGGAATCCCATGAGCGCACCAGCTATTTTTCCGTGTTCAGTTTTCTGGGCGGTGTGTGCGCCGCCGGAGGCAGCCTGGCGGCGCGGCTGTTTACCACCCGCGACGTATTCGCGGCCGCGACCGTGGTGGCTGTCTCTGGACTGGTGTTCCTGATTCCCCTGCGGCTGCCGGAGCCGGCGGGCAAGCTGCGCCGCATGAAGAGCGCGCGGGTGATTGGCCAGTTCTCCGTCACCGGCATCCTCAATGGCTTCTCCCAGGGCCTGATCATGCCCTTCCTGATTCCTTTCTTCGTGCTGGTGTATCACCTGCCCAAGGACCGCATGGCGATATACAGCTTCGCTTCCGGGGTGCTGGGCGCATTGGCGCTTCTGACTGCCCCCAAGCTCGACCAGTGGCTGGGCTTTGTGCGGGCCATCGCCTGGACGCGCGGCCTGGGCGCGGTGATGATCGCCCTGCTGCCGCTGTGGCACAACCTGCCGCTGGCGCTGGCCATTTACCTGTTGATTCCGGCGTTGCGCGTGGCCGCCCTGCCCACGCAGCAGCGCGCCCTCACTGATATGGTGCAGGCGGAGGAGACCGGTCGTGCCCTGGGCTTCAACCAGGTGATGCGCCTGGGAGCTTCCTCAGGCGCCGTGGCGCTGACCGGTTATCTTTTCGAAGAAACTGAGTTTGCCATGCCCTTCGAAATGTACGCCGCCATCATGGTGGCCAATATCTTCTTGTATTTCCGCTTTTTCGGCCATCGCGAGCAGCGGCCTGCGGAGAGTCCGGTTGGGCTGGGACAGGAGTCGGAAAAATAACGGGACCAGGCGCGGGAAACTCGCGCTATTTGACGCGGAAGACCTCGTATTGCACGTGGCTGTCGTTCCCCCGCTTGAAGGAAACCATCTTGCCCACCGCCTGCACTCCGTTCAGCCAGGAATATTTCTCGGAGCGGGTTTCAAAGGTTGGGGCGATGACAAAGTAGGCGTCTTGTGCCGTGATGGCCTCGCCACGCATCAGCCGCTGCAGGGCGTCACCTTTCAATTGCACGATGCCGTTATAGGACATGGAGATGATCTGGGCGTCCTCGGTTTCGAGGGTGAGGCGGACGTCCACACGAATCTGGCCGCCGGGCATAACCCGCGCCCAGTCGCCGGAAGGGTTGACGATTTTGGCCTTAATGCCCGGCCCACTGAGCCAGCTCCCCTGGGAGCCGATGTTCCAGACCTTAAGATTGTCGGCGGCGCTGAGGGGGCGCTCCAGAGGCACGTAGAGCGTCATCAGGTATTCGGTTTCCAGCGCGGTCGAAGGAGTTGCGGGAGCGTCCACCAAACCCATGGCGGCCAGATCGGAGGCTGCAAGCGAGGTTAATTCCTGCGGAGCTGGAAATTGAAAAGGCTGCACGGTACCCTCCTCGACAGACTGAAGAGCACGGGCCCTGCCAGCCGAGAGGCACGACCGCAGGCTGCAGGGAAAGAGATTTACCGGCGAGCATGGCACGAAGGTCGCATGCAGCAGAGGTAAAGGTTTGCACTTCGAATGGTGCAGCTTTCCATTGCAGCCCTGGGGCCGCACCAACACGCGTGCGATAACATGGTCGCGGGCGGACACGGATCGAGAGTCAAAAGAGGAATTTATGGGGGTAGCGAGCCATCTCGGCATCAAGTTGGCGGAATATGACCTCCGCATCCGCACCTTCATCCCCAATTACGAGGAGATGCTGGACGTGGCTGCAAGCGCCATTCCGCGCCGGGCGCGCAGCATTGTTGATCTGGGCACCGGGACGGGGGCCCTTGCGGAGCGCTGCCTGCGGCGGGCTTCGCGGGCGCGCCTGCTGGGCATTGATGCCGACGGGGAAATTCTGAAGCTGGCGGAACGGCGACTGGGCAGCCGCGCTCGCCTGCTGCGCGGCAGCTTTACCAGAACCTCGCTGCCCGCGTGCGACGCGGTGGTGGCCTCGTTCGCCCTGCACCACATTCGCACCCGTAGCAGCAAGCAGAGTCTGTACTGCCGCATTCGCGCGGCCCTGCAGCCGCGAGGAGTCTTTATCAGCGTGGATTGCCTTCCGGCGGCAAATCGCGGATTAGCCCGGGAACAGCACCGGCAGTGGAAATCGCACCTGCTCTCTTCCTACCCCGGGAAGCAGGCGGCGGCGCTGCTCGCTTCCTGGGCGCATGAAGATACCTATGTGCCCCTGCAGGCCGAACTGGACCTGCTCCGCCGAAGTGGCCTGAAGCCTGAGGTGCTCTGGCGCAAAGGAGCTTTTGCTGTGCTGCTGGCGCTGAGATGATTACAGGAGGGTGCGAAAACCACACCGGCGCCGGCCGCCACCTTGCGTTCTGCTTCATGGGCGGGCATTCTAGGATGGTGAAGACTTTTCTCGCGGCATCACTGCTCGCATTTTCAGGGCTGCTGGTTGCGCAACCCTCCCCCAAGTACGCCATCAAGAGCTGGAAAGCGGGCAGCGCGCAAGCCGAGCCGCAGACACTCAACGTTTCCTTGAGCACCCGCGACCGGGTTTACCAAAACACTATTAACGACCTTTCTGGCCACCCGCTTTATCACCTGCTGGTCCGGCCCGTCGCCTTCATCGGACCGGGCGACGGCATCGTCGCCTGGCACGTTTATCTCACCACTCTGGATTCCAACCACAACCTGTTGACTCCTTCCGACAGCTTGGAGCAGGAGGAGTACGCAACTCCCGATTACCTGTGGTGGTTCTACCCCGGGAAAAACCGCCTGGTCCCGATTGACGCGACGCGGGCCGTCCAGTTGCAGGGTTCTTACCTGCTGCTCAAGGCTACTGACGTAAAGGTTAATGATGCGGGCCAATTGGAAGGCATGCAGTTGAACATCACATTCACTAACACGCCGCCCAGCCCGGCCGATGCCCCCGCACAATAGGCTGTCTCAAGCTGCCTGGCCGTGATCACGGGAGTGCGCGCAGTGCGGACAATGGCAAACCAGTTCCGGCCTCCCATCCAGGAAGCTGGCACCCGAAGGCGGGGGGTGGTGTAGCAGGCAGGTCTTACCCAGGTAGACCAGAGCGCTAATGCAGATCCATGGCAGGTCGCACAAAGGGCAGAGGCGATGAGCGCGGACGTTATCCTTAAGCTCGGCCCAACCGCTGCGCACGGCCGGAATCGTGATGGTGAAAGGGACCCGCATGAGGCACCGGGCGGCGCCCCTCTATGATGGTCGCAGACGTACACAGCGCGCAATTGTCCTTTCGGACAATGGGGACTCGCGGCGGTTGGACCAAGGCTGGCGCGTCTTGTCGCAGCTGTGGGCAGCCCGCTAACCCACTGGCTCCGCCAGCGTCATATTATCTACGCATGGACCACAACGTGTGGCCGAATCTGCTGCGTCTCCGGTTCGCGCACCATGGCCAGTAGTCACATTGACGTGCTCACCGCTCCTCGGCAGATGCTGCGCGTATGCCTCATGGTCCTGCTCTTCGTTCCCATGCGCGAGCCGGTGCTGGGAAAGTTTGACCTGCTGCTGGCGAATCGTATCGTCGAGGTTTTCGCCCTCGAATTGCCACCGGCTTCGCATGTGCGCTTGCGGCAGAACATGTATGACGTGGTGGTGATTGCGCTGGAGGATTCCACGCTTACCGTTGTGCCCGCCAGGGGAGCGGCGGAGGAGGTTCAGTTGAACAGCGGCGAGGTGCGGGTGCTGCGCAGCTTCAGCGTGCAGGAGCTAGCCAACAACAGCGGCGTGAAGTCGCGCTTCATCCTGGTGGCGCTGAAGTCGCACGGAGTGGAATCTGGGGAATGCGGCTGCTCCGGCGAGGTGGAGAGGAGTATTTGCGGGTGCTCCTCCCGCCACTTGCCGCAATTGTGGGCGCTTTCCATCGGCGGCTCGACGCTGGCGGGGGTGTCGCTGGCGCCCTCCGAGAAGTTTGTGGGCGCCAGTTATCGTGACGACAGCCTGCTGGTTGCGGTAACTGATGTGCAGTTGCAGGACGAGCTGGCTTCCGGCTCCGAGTCCCGGCTTTTGCTTCCACCCGGTGCGGTGAAATGGCTGAGCCAGGGAAGTCGGCAGTTCAAGAACACCGCCTCCCACACCGCACGATTCATCACCATCGAGTTCTAACCTGGTTGCAACCTGACGCTCCTTGGCGCGCGGAACCCGTGCCTGCCCACAAACAACGAGTTTCAGCTGGCGGTCACACTCGCAAACGCTCCTCCACAATGAACCAACAGAGTAAAGCAACGCACGACCGTTGCTGGCGATTCCAAAAAAGAGAGTTCATCGCCATGAAAAGGTTGCCAAGAAAGTTTCACCCCTTTGGTCCGGTTGCGCTTTGTCCTGATGGCCACTGCCCGTTGCACCTCGGTAAGTGGGCCGAAATCTTCAACTGAACTAGGATTCCGTCAGTTGCCCCATGCGTGTGGACATCCCCATCCAACGCACTCTCCGTGTCCCGCCGCGACGACCCGCGGCGGCGCGCATCGCCCTTGCCGTCGCTATTACCGGCTTGGCTCTGGCTTTAACCCTCCTGCTTTCCAATTTCGTCGAAACCCGGCTGGTGGTGTTCACGCTGGCGGTGATGGTGAGCGCCTGGTATGGCGGCTGGAAACTCGGTCTGTTTGCCACCGGTTTATCGCTGCTCGCGGGCATTCTTTTCTTTTATCCCAGCAACGAGCCGCCGGCCGCGCATCGCGGCCAAATCATCGAACTGGTTCTATTCCTGCTGCTGGCTTTGCTGGTGTGCTGGTTCAATGCGGCGCTGCGTTCGCTGCAGGAGGCATTAATGCATTCGGAGTCCAATTTCCGGTCCCTGGTACACAACGCGCCCATAGGAATCTGCCGTTGCGCGCGTGACGGAACCATCCTGCAGGTGAACCCGGCGCTGCTGCTGATGCTGGGCTATGTTTCACCTTCGGATTTGCTGGGCCGCAACCTGCTGGCCGACCTCTATACCGACCGCCGCCGTTCTGACGATCTGGAACGGAGTTTCGAATCTGACCAGCATTTTCATGACATGGAAGCGGAATGGAAGCATCGCCAGGGAAATCCCATCGTGGTGCGGCTATCGGGCCGGCCATTAACCGACGACGCGGTCAGCTCCTACGAACTGGTGGCGGAAGACATTACCGAGCGGCGCATTCTGGAGCAGCAGTTCCGGCAGGCGCAGAAGATGGAAGCCATCGGCCGGCTGGCCGGCGGCATTGCCCATGATTTCAACAACCTGTTGATGGTGATTTCCGGCTACACCCAGATGCTGCTCGACGAACTCAAAGGAGAGTCGCCCCTGCGCAAAGCGGCTACGGAAATCGAAAAGGCGGCGGACCGTGCCGCATCGTTGACCCGGCAACTGCTGGCCTTCAGCCGCAAGCAGGTGCTCTCGCCCAAAGTGCTCGATCTTAACGCGCTGGTGCTCGACAATTTGAAGATGCTGCCCCGCCTCATCGGCGAAGACATTGAGGTGGTGAATGTGCCCGGCGCCGAACTGGGCCGCATCAAGGCTGATCCGGGACAGGTGGCGCAGGTGATCCTGAACCTCGCGGTGAACGCGCGCGACGCCATGCCCCAGGGCGGAAAGATCATTCTGGAGACCGCCAACCTCACCCTGGAAGAGAGCTACACCCAGAAGCGCACCTCTATGCCGGCGGGCGAGTATGTGATGCTCGCCATCACCGATACCGGCAGCGGCATGGATGCGGACACGCAATCGCACATCTTCGAGCCCTTCTTCACCACCAAGGGGCCACAAGGCACCGGCCTGGGACTTTCCACCGTCTACGGCATCATCAAGCAGAGCGGAGGCTTCATCTGGGTCTATAGCGAGCCTGGCCAGGGCAGCACCTTTAAACTTTATTTTCCGCGCGTCACCGAGCCGGAGCTGCCGCTTGACGTTCCGGTTCCGGGCAAGAAAGCGGCCGGCGGTAAGGAAACAATCCTGCTGGTGGAAGACGAGCCCACCTTGCGCGAGCTGGTGCGGCGGTTCCTGGAGCGCCACCAGTACACCGTGCTGGAGGCGGAGGGCGGGCGCACCGCGCTCGATATAGTCGCCCAGTACACGGGCAGGATTCACCTGCTGCTCACCGACATCGTGATGCCCGACATGAACGGGCGTGAACTGGCGCGGCGGTTGCTCCGTCTCCGCCCCGGTACGCCCGTAATCTACATGTCCGGCTACACGGAGCGCGCTGTCCACCAGAATGGCGAACTGGAGAAGGGGTTGGCCTTTCTGCAAAAGCCCTTCACCGAACAGGTGCTGACCGAAAAAGTACGCGCCGTGCTGGAGAGCCGGGAACGGCAACCCCGCGAGTTCGAACTGGAAAAGGGGCAATTGCAGCTGTGGGCGGAGGACCGCGCGCCGCGCTTGCCGGTGCGCCTGCCCCTGCGTTATCGGCTGCCCGGAGAAGCGCGCTGGCGCCAGGGCACCACCGAGAACGTGAGCCGCTCCGGGGTGCTGTTTCATGCCGAACAGGCCCTGCAGCCGCGGTCGGAGCTGGAAATCAACCTGGTGTTGCCTATCGAGATTGAGGGCATAGGGGGAGCCGAAGTGCTGTGCCGGGGAGAAGTGGTGCGTGTCGCCGAACCCCAGGCGGCCGACCTCAGCCCGGCCCTGGCGGCCAGGTTTCTGGAGTACCGATTGCTTAGCCGGACGCCTCCGGCGCGGGCCTGAAGGGCGTACAACCCGTCGCAGCACTCCGGCCGGAGCGGGAACCCGGGGGGCGGACATGCTAAATTGAAGGGTCATGTCTGCGCCCAACTCCGCCTTTGTGCGGGCCTGCAAAGCCCAAGCCGCGCCCTTTACCCCGGTGTGGTTCATGCGCCAGGCCGGGCGTTACATGGCGGAGTACCGCGCGGTGCGCAAGCATCATTCCCTGCTGGAAATCTGCAAAAAGCCGGAACTGGCGGCGGAGGTGACCATCACCGCAGCCGAAGCCTTGGGCGTGGACGCCGCCATCATCTTCGCCGATCTCCTTCTGCCCTTTGAGGTCATGGGGATGCGATTTCACTTCGCCTCCGGCGAGGGCCCGGTGATCGAGGCGCCGCTGCGACATGCGGAGGATATCGGCCGCTTGCGCACTGACGGCGCCGGCGAACTGGCCTATGTTGCCGAAGCGGTGCAGCGCGTGGCTCGGCACTTCGGAGAAAAACTGCCGGTGATTGGTTTCTGCGGCGCTCCCTTCACCCTGGCCAGCTACATGATCGAGGGCGGCGGCTCCCGCAACTACCTGGAAACCAAAAAGCTGATGTACTGCCAGTCAGGAGCCTGGGACCAACTGATGGCCAAGCTGGTGGCGGTGCTCAGCGAATACTCTGCCCAGCAGGCGCGTGCGGGGGCGGATGTAATCCACGTCTTCGATAGCTGGGTGGGTTGTCTCGCGCCCGGCGACTACCGCCGCTACGTGCTGCCGCGTACCACCGAACTGGTGCGCAACCTGCAGCGCGCCGGCGTGCCCGTGATTTATTTCGGCACGGATACGGCCACGCTGCTGCCGGCCATGAAGGAGACCGGCGCGGAAGTGATCGGCGTGGACTGGCGCATTGCGCTGGACGATGCCTGGGCCAGCCTGGACTTCCGGGGCGCGGTCCAGGGAAATCTCGATCCGGTGGCGCTGTTCGCTAACTGGAAAGACCTGCGCGCCCGCGCTGAGGACGTGCTGCGGCGCTCCGGCGGACGTCCCGGCCATATTTTTAATCTTGGCCACGGCATTCTGCCGGAAACTCCGGTGGAGAATGTTCGCGACCTGGCCCAGTTTGTGCATGAGTATTCGTCCAAAGCAGCGGCGGTATCACGATAAGGAGGGGCTTTGAGCGCTGGCTCGGAAAAAATAGCGGTGCTGCTGCTGGCGCACGGCACGCCCGAGCGGGTGGAGCAAGTCCCGGAGTTTTTGCTCAAAGTGACCGGAGGCCGGCCATTGCCACCAAAGGTGGTGGAAGAGATCCAGCACCGCTACAGCCTGATCGGGTGCTCGCCGCTCACGCAATATACTCTGAAGCAGGCAGAGGCGCTGGCGCGCGAAGTAAAGCTGCCCGTGTATGTGGGCATGCGCAACTGGAAGCCGCTTATCTCCGACACGGTGCGCGAAATGGGTGCGGATGGCGTGCAGCGCGCCATCGCCATCTGTCTGGCGCCGCATGATTCGCGCACCAGCGTCGGCTTGTACCGCAAGGCGGTGCTGGACGTGACGCCGCCTTTCCCAGTCGAGTTCATTGACAACTGGCACGATCACCCGCTGCTGGCGCGCGCTTTCGCAGAGAAATTGGGCGCGGGCTGGGAACGCGCCTGCCGGGAAATGGGCCGGCGCGTGCCGGTGATTTTTACCGCGCACAGTGTTCCGCAGCGCACCATCGCGGAAGGCGACCCCTACGAGGAGCAGGCGCGGGAAACCGCCGCCCTGGTTGCCATGCAGGTGCCCAGGCTCACCGTGGATGACTGGACATTCGCCTTCCAGAGTCAGGGCATGTCGGGCGGCGCCTGGCTGGGGCCAACGGTGGAAGAGACAATTTTGCAGCTTAAGGCCAAGGGGCACGGCGGAGTCTTCATTCAGCCCATCGGTTTTCTTTGCGATCACGTGGAAGTGCTCTACGACGTGGATATCATGTTCCGCGAGTTCGCGGAGAAGAATGGCATGCGGCTGTGGCGGGCGGAATCGCTGAACGAATCGCCTGCCTTGGTGGCGGCCCTGGCGGACGTAGCGCGCTCGCGGCTGGGGGCAGGAGAACCAGCGAAGGCGGTGGCGCGGATCAAGGTGCAGTAGCAAGCTCTTTTGCAATGCAGAGATCCTTGGTTAGCACTCTCTCGCGTTGCGCTCGGTCGCGCTCGCTCAGGATGACATTGAAATGCGACGCATTGCCATCATCGGCGGAGGCATTTCCGGGCTTAGCGCCGCCTTCTACCTGGAGCAGCAGCGTCGGCAGGGCGCGCCCCTGGAATACGTTCTTTTTGAGAGCTCCCCCCGGCTTGGCGGTTCGCTGCGCACCGAACAGGCCGACCGCTGCCTCATCGAGGCCGGTCCCGATTCCTTCCTGACGGAGAAGCCCTGGGCGGCAGACCTGTGCCGCGAACTGGGAATTGCCGGCCAACTCATTGGCTCCAACGATGCCGACCGCAAAACCTACATCCTGGTCAAAGGCCGCCTGGTACCAATTCCCGACGGCTTGATGTTCATGGTCCCGACCCGGATACTGCCTGTCGTCTTCTCACCCTTATTTTCTCTGGGCGCGAAGTTCCGCATGGCCCAGGAGTGGTTCCACCCCCCGCGCCCGGCAGGCGCCGATGAGACCGTGGCCGCGCTCGTGGAACGCCATTACGGCCCGGAGATGGTGGACCGGCTGGCCGATCCCCTGCTCTCCGGAGTCTATGGCGGCGAAGCCTCGGGATTGAGCGTGCGGGCAGTGCTGCCGCGCTTCGCTGAAATGGAAGCCAAACACGGCAGCCTGGGCCGCGGCATGCTGGCCGCCCGCAAGCGCACGGCAAAAAGCCATGCTCCACCGCGCCCGTTGTTCAGTTCTTTAAAAGACGGCATGCAGCAACTGGTGGACGCGATTCTGCGACGCCTGCCCCGGGAGGCACTGCGCACGGGGAGTACCGTTCGTGATCTGCGGCGCGAGGCTAGTTTCTGGTCGGTCTCTGCGGACAACACTGCGGAGGAAAGATTCGACTCGCTGATTCTGGCCATGCCGGCTCCGGTGGCGGGCGCGCTTGTTGCCCCGGTGCAGGCGGAACTTGCTGCGGAATTGAGCGGCATCGCCTACAGTTCCTCGGTAACCGTCACGCTTGGGTATAAGCGCGCTGGGCTGCGCTTGCCGCCTGGCTTCGGCTTTCTGGTGCCGCGCAGCGAGGGGAAGCGTATGCTGGCTTGCACCTTTGTCCATAACAAGTTTCCCCATCGCGCGCCCAGCGACCGGGCTCTCGTCCGCTGCTTTTTAGGCGGAGCGCGCGACGAAGAGATCCTCGGCTGGTCGGACCAGCAGATCGAAATCGCCGTGCTCAAAGAGCTGCGGGAAATTCTGTGGCTCACCGCGCCGCCCCTTTTCTGCCGGGTCTACAAATGGAAAGGCGCCATGGCGCAGTACGGCGTTGGGCATCTGGAACGACTGGAGCGCATCGAGCGCTTGCGCCAGCAATTGCCGGGTCTGGCGCTGGCTGGGAACGGCTACCGCGGCATTGGCGTGCCTGACTGCATCCGCTCCGGAAAAGAGGCTGCCGCTCAGGCCGCCGGCCTGCAGCCTGCGGTTACTGCCGTAACTCCCGCCAAAAATCCGCTCGCCCAGCAACCTGCCCGCTGAGGTAGGGTTAAATCTTTGTAGCGCCGCTGCGTTGGTGTATGGACCCTCCCATCGCCGAAACGCCGACAGCGCCGAGAAATCCAATGCAAATTCCTGGACTCCAGCTAAGCCTGTATGTGTTGTTCTTGTGCGTCACATTGACCGCGCAAAACCAAGATATGTCTAACATGCCGGGAATGGCGAACACGCCCGGCGGGGACCATGCCATGGAAGCCATGGAATTGCACCACATGGATATGGGCCCCCATATGAAGATGACGGGGCTGCGGCCCCTGCTTCCGGGCGACGAGGAGCGGGCCGGCAAGGTCGTGGAGGAAGCGCGCCAGGCCATCGCCAAGTACCAGGACTACCGCGTGGCTCTGGGCGATGGCTATCAGATCTTTCTGCCTAACGTGCCGCAAAAGATGTACCACTTCACCAACCGCCGCTACGCGGTTGAGGCGATGTTCCACTTCAATCCCGACCACCCGACCTCTCTGCTTTACGGAAAGCACGGCGATGACTACAGGCTGATCGGGCTGATGTACACCGCCCCGAGGCGCATGAGCGAAGACAAACTGGACAAGCGCATACCTTTAAGCATCGCGCAGTGGCACCAGCACGTGAATTTGTGTTTGCCGCCCAAGGACCGGCGCCAGGAGATGCTGGAGCCACACCCGCAGTTCGGGCTGCGCGGGTCCATCTCCACCAAAGATGCCTGCGAGGCTGCTGGGGGACGATTCCTTCCCCACGTCTTCGGCTGGATGGTGCACATGTATCCCTACGAGCACAGCCAGCAGGCCGTCTGGTCAGTGGAGCGGCAGATGCATAACCATCCGGGAAATTAAGTCGCGCCATAGAGGCGCGGAGACATAGAGGCAAAGAGAAATTGACGATTGAAGATTTACGATTGAGGATTGAAAACCCACGGCAGGAACGATCGCAGCAAGATCAAATCTCACCGCGGCGACGCCGAGTCTCCACTTTCATTTCTCACTACTCGGGCCCCCGTGTGCGCTGGTAATGCCCGCCGTGACTTCCTCCACCGCCGCGCGCAGCTGCGCAGCGGCCCAGGTGATTTGTTCAGGAGAGATGACCGCGGGCGGGGCGATAAGCAGGTGGTCGCCGGCATAGCCATCCACGCAGCCCTGCATGGGGTAAACCAGCAGACCACGGGCCGCCGCCGCCTGGCCCACCCGGCTGGCGAAGTTCAGTTCCATGGGGAAGGGCTTCTTGCTCTTTTTGTCGGCCACGAACTCTATGCCCCAGAGCAGCCCAATGCCGCGGACGTCGCCCACTGCCCCAAGGTCGCGCAACCCTTCGAGCGCGGATTTCAGAACCGAGCCTGCCGCTCCTTGGGCGGAAGCCGCTTGCACCAGTTTCTGCTCGCGAATGTGTCGCAGTACAGCTAGTCCAACCGCCACACAAACGGGGTGCGCGTTGTAGGTGAACCCATGGGTAAAGTTGCCGGAGCCGTTGGCGATAGCGTCTACCACGTGAGCGCTGGCAATCACGGCGCCCAGGGAAGCGTAACCGCTGGACATGCCTTTGGCCGTAACCATGATGTCAGGGGCCACGCCCCAGTGCTCGACCGCAAAGTTGCGTCCAGTGCGCCCCATGCCGGTCATAACTTCGTCAGCAATGAGCAGGACGCCATCTCGCCGGCAAATGGCGGCAATCTCCTGCAAGTAGCCTTGAGGTGGCACGGCCGCACCCAGCGTGGCCCCGCTTACCGGCTCCAAGATGAAGGCGGCGGCCTCTCCCTTATGTGAGGCGAGCGCGCGCTCCAGTTCGGCCGCATACTGCTTCCCGCAGTTGTTGCAGTCGTATTGGCAACGGTAGCAGTAAGGCAGCGAGATCTGTTCGAACTCGCGCACCATGGGCAGGTAAATCTGCCGCCGTCGCGCATTTCCGGAAACCGCCAGCGCGCCCAGGGTGGCGCCGTGGTAGCTCTGGCGCCGGCTGAGGACCTGGAAGCGCCGCTGCTGCCCGATCTCCACCTGGTACTGGCGCGCCAGTTTGAGGGCGCTCTCCACCGCCTCCGAGCCGCCACAGGTGAAGAAGACGGCGCCGTCATGAAAGTTCTCCCCGGCAAACTCCAGCAGCTCGCGCGCGCACTCTTCCGCTACCGGCGTGGTGAACTGGCTGGTGTGAACGAACTCCAGGGCACGCGCCTGTTCGGTCATAGCGTC
>Ga0134128_10005614_pt1 | contig 15198 bp, 13 predicted proteins | sample KB31754_FD_96462 | JGI IMG/M metagenome (GOLD analysis project Ga0134128, IMG submission 96462) | Terrestrial soil microbial communities with excess Nitrogen fertilizer from Kellogg Biological Station, Michigan, USA - KB3-175-4 | ecosystem: Environmental > Terrestrial > Soil > Unclassified ... | reverse complement strand
TCGTGCCCGAGCACCTTGACGGCCAGTGTTGCGGCCAACCGTGGCAATCGAAGGGGTTCCCGGATGAGGCAGAGCGCGTTGGCAAGCGGCTCGACACAACATTGTCGGCGCTCACCGAAAGCGGCACGCTGCCGGTGCTGACCGACGCCTCGACCTGCGCAAAACACATGCAGGGCCACGCCGGCGTCACGCCCGCCGCCGACAGCGCCGAGTTCCTGGTTGAGCACGTTCTGCCGAAGCTCAAGATCGCGACGCCGTTGCCGGTTGTTGCAGTGCATCACAACTGTTCAGCGCAGCGCCTCAAGGAGCAATCGGCAACCGAAACCATCGCTGCTGCGTGCGCGGCCCGCGTCGCGACGCTCTCCTCGGTAAGCTGCTGCGGCTATGCGGGCGACAAGGGGCTGTTCACGCCCGAGCTCAACGAATGGGGCACGCGCTTCGCCAAATCCGACATCCCCGCGGATTGTACGATCGGCATCTCGACGGTTTCAACCTGCGCGTCGGGTCTTTCGGAACGAGCCGGCATCCCCTTCGTGTCGCTCGCGAGCCTGCTCGAAGCGGTGAGCCGCCCCGCGTGACCATTGCCACCATCGGAAGCCTCGGCCAGCGCGGCGAGGGCGTTGCCGAGATTAACGGCCGGCGCGTCTATGTGCCCTTCACGTTGCCCGGCGAAGAGGCGGAGATTGCGGTAGTGGGGGAGCGCGGCACTCTGGTGTCGCTGCTGACGTCGAGCCCGCACCGCATCGCGCCGTTTTGCCCGCATTTCGGCCTTTGCGGGGGCTGCCAGTTGCAGCACCTCGATCCCGAAGGCTACGCGCAGTTCAAGCGCGGTCTGGTTGAGACGGCCCTGAGCCATGCCGGAATTATCACGCCGATCGCGCCGCTGATCGACGCCAAAGGCACCGGCCGCCGCCGGATTACGCTGCATGCCCGCAAGACTGGTGCAGGCTTCATGGCTTTCCACACGCACGATCTCCACGACATCGACACCTGCCCCATCACCGTCCCCGCCCTCGCCGCCGCGCCCACCATTGCGCGCGCCGCCCATGCTGCGGTCGGCGACTGCGATGTTGCATTGACGTCAACATTGATGGGCATCGACGTCAATATCAAACCCGAGCGAAAGGCCCGGCCGGAACGGCTGACACCGCTGATCGGCCGGTTTGGACTTGCCCGGCTGTCGCTCGCCGGCGAGACAATCCTGCAAGCGACCGTCCCTGCCGTCCGCATGGGCAAGGCGATGACCGAAATCCCGCCCGGCAGCTTTCTGCAGGCAACCGAGGCGGCCGAGGAAACCCTCGCCGGCCTCGTGATCGCGGCCCTCACAGGCGCGCAAAACATCGCCGATCTGTTCAGCGGTGTTGGCCCCTTTGCGCTGCGCCTGGCCGAGCGCGCCAAAATCTATGCTGCCGACAGCGACAAGCCGGGCATTGCCGCGCTCATCAAAGCGCACAACAACACGCGCGGCCTCAAGGCCATCGCCGCCGAACGCCGCGACCTGTTCCGCGAGCCGCTGACGGCGATCGAGCTCAACCGCTTCGACGGCCTCGTCTTTGACCCGCCCCGCGCCGGAGCCGAAGCACAGGCGCGAGAGATCGCCAGGTCGAAGGTCAAGACCGTGGTCGCCGTCTCCTGCGAGCCCAAAACCTTCGCCCGCGACGCCAAAATCCTGATCGACGGCGGCTACCGGCTGGAGAGCGTGACGCCGGTTGACCAGTTCGCCTGGTCGACCCACGTGGAAGTCGTCGGGGTGTTTCGGCGCTAGGCTAGGCGCCCTCGTGGTTCGACAAGCTCACCATGAGGTCGCGGGAAGGGCCGCCCCACCGGGAGACCTCATCCTGAGCTTGTCGAAGGACGAGGTCCGTCGTGCGTGAATTCAAGCCCTCCACCTCCCACGCCAGCCTCGGCGATGCCTTCTACGACGTCGTCACGCCGGCCTCATTCCCCAGCCTTACCCTCCGCTACCGCAACCAGCGCTGGGCGGAGCGGATCGGTCTCGGCGACCTGACCGACGCTCAGTGGCTGGAGCATTTTGGGAAATTTACGCCACTGAACGGCACCATTGTGCCGCCATTGGCGCTGCGCTATCACGGCCACCAGTTCCAGACCTACAACCCCTATCTCGGCGACGGCCGCGGCTTCCTCTTTGCCCAGGCCTATGACCTCGAGGACGACCGCCTGCTCGATCTCGCGACCAAAGGCTCGGGCCGCACGCCCTGGTCGCGCACCGCCGACGGCCGCTTGACCCTCAAGGGCGGGATTCGCGAGGTGCTGGCAACCGAAATGCTGGAGGCGCTCGGCGTCGATACCAGCAAATCGTTTTCGCTGATCGAAACCGGCGAGGAACTGCAGCGCCACGACGAGCCGTCCCCGACGCGCGGCTCGGTGCTGGTCCGCCTCAGCCACTCGCATATCCGCATCGGCACTTTTCAGCGCCTCGCCTATCTCAGGGAAGAGGACAACCTCGAAAAGCTGCTCGATTACTCGATCCGCACCTACATGCCCGACTGCTGGCGCGAGGACCGGGCCCAGCGCGCCGCCGCTTTCATGGAGCGGGTATCGCAAAACGTCGCACGCACCGGCGCCAACTGGATCGCCGCCGGCTTCGTGCATGGCGTGCTCAACACCGACAACATCAACATCACCGGCGAGAGTTTTGACTACGGCCCGTGGCGGTTCCTGCCGGCGTATGATCCGGCCTTTACCGCCGCCTATTTCGACGAGAACGGGCTTTATGCCTTCGGCCGCCAGCCCGAAACGCTCGCCTGGAACCTGACGCGGCTCGCCGAGTGCCTCGTGCCGCTGTCGACGGTTGAGCTGCTGGAGCCGGCGCTCAACGCCTTCTGGCCGGCCTTCCGGGCGGACATCGCCTCGGCGATTCTCAGGCGCTTCGGCCTGCTGCCGGAGGGTGAAGAGCGCGACGCCGATTTCGTCACGGCGTTATTTGCCTTCCTGATGGAGAGTAAGGCGCCTTACGAGCAGACGTTTTTCGACTGGTATGGCGGCGCGCTCAGCGAAACCCGCGCCGCGCAAAGCCCCTCGGCGGATCACTATGCCTCGCCCGCCTTTGCCCCGTTCCGCACGCTCCTCCTGACGCGAAAGCCCCACGCGGGCCTAACCCTCGCCCACCCCTATTTCGCGCGCAAAACTCCGCGGTCAATGTTGATCGATGAAATGGAGACGCTATGGACGCCGATCGCCGCCGATGACGACTGGCGGCCGCTCCATGCGGCGCTTGGCGAGATCGCCGAAATGCGCTTGGCCTACGCCGCTCGATAATATTGTTTCCAAACGTTTCCACGAACGACTGACCAATTGGGTCAGTAACGACAGGTTGATCCATATTTAGCGGCTATGTCGGCCGGCGGCGAAGGGAACCAAGTCACCAGACCGCCGTTATATTGCCACCATCACGCCTCTGCGACTGGCGCTCCGGATCATATTCGTGCCTTATTCGACCAATACTGGCGGGGTGGGAGGAAGACTAGGAGACCATGACCATGCCATTTATGACGCGATTGGCCCTCGCCTCAACGCTGTTTGTTGCATCGCTTGCGCCGGCCTTTGCCGCCGGTCCCTCGCCCGTGGGCTCCTGGCAGTCGACCGATGGTCAGGCCCAGGTCCGCGTCACCATGTGCGGCGACGGCACGGCGCTCTGCGCCAGGCTGACCGCCCTGCGCGGCACCGCCCGCACCGCCGAAAATCTCCAGCTGCTGAATTCCTATGTGGTCGAGCGCGCCGAAATGGCCGACGCCAATAGCTGGCAAGGCATTGTGCATTTCAATGGCCAGACCGCCACCGGCCATATCACGCTGGTCGGCACCGGCACCATCTCGGTGAGCGGTTGCCAGCTCGGCATGTGCAAGACCTTCCAGTTCATCCGCGTTTCCGATCGGGTGGCCGCCTCGATGATCAAGTCTTCCGCCGCCGTTCCCGAGACCGTGGCGCAGGCCCGCACGGTTGGCCTGACCATTCCGGAATAAAGCTCAGGGCTTTTCGCCCGCCTCGCCCTTCAGCTTGTCGGCAAGCCGGTCGACGGCGGCCTTGATGGCATCGGCCGCCTTGCTGGCGTGTTCGCTCGTGCTCGACTGCATGCCGTCGATGGCCTTGTCGACGGCCTGTTTGACGCTCGCCGCCGTACCGCCCTTTTCGTACTCGTGAACGATGACGCTCTCGAGCCGCTTCACCACCGCATCGACGGTAAAATCCTGGTTGAGGCTGCGTTCGCGGTGCTCGATCACCGAATAGATGTCGATTGAATCGTCAATGGTGCGGCCGATCTCGACCAGCTTGTAGAAGCGCGAGCCCTCCGTCCTGCCGCGAACGACGAGATCGAACACCGCAACGGCGAACGTCAGCGGAATCTGGAAAAAGTTATGGAAATTGTTGAGCGAGAGCTTTGCCTCGAACACCGCCACGTCGCGGATGAATTTCCAGCGCGCATTGGGATCGGACTCTTGGGGCGTCGGGCCGGGCAAATCTGTCATGAGGCATCGCCGTGCTTCAAGGAGTGCGCGGCACATATTGTGCCGCGCCCGGCCGCTGACAAGATGACGAGTGGCGCCTAAATGCCGCCGCGCACCAGCGGCCTGACCTTGCCGGTATAGAACGAGGCGAGCCTGTCGTTGAGATTGGCGGCAAGCGCCGGACGGCTCGCGGCGGCGACGTTGTCGTCGAGCTGGGCCGGCTTGCTGACCCCGGCGATAATCGAGGACACCGCCGGATGATCGAGCAGCCAGCGGAGGGCCAGTTGCGACAGCGGCCAGCCGGTGGTGTTGAGCGTTTCCAACTCCTTGACGAGGTCGACGCCCGTCTCGAACGGCAGCCCCGAGAACGTTTCCCCGACGTGGAACGCCGCGCCGTCGCGATTGAAATTGCGATGGTCTTCCGGCGCGAATTTTTGCGTCTTGCCGAATTTCCCCGAGAGCAGGCCGCTCGCCAGCGGCAGCCGCACGATAATGCCGACGTCGGCCTTCTGGGCCTGCGGGAGCAACTCGGTTGCCGCGTCCTGCCGGAACAGGTTGAAGATGATCTGAAGCGTCGTGAGGTTCGGATTCTTGAGGCAGATCAGCCCCTGCTCGATGGTTTCGACACTGGCGCCGTAAAACCGGATCAGCCCTTCTTTCCGCAGATCGTCGAGCCAGGTGAAGATGGCGCCGTCGCGCAATACTTCCGTCGGCACGCAATGGAGCTGGGCGAGATCGATGGTCTCGACGCCGAGGCGCTTGGCCGAGCCGGTAAGGCTCTCCTTCACCTTCGCCCGGGTGAAGGTGCCGTTAAAGATGTTGCCGTTGCGGCCGAGCTTGGTCGCGACCTTGATGTTCGGGTGCTGCTTGAGGCGAGCCCCGATCCGGCTCTCGCTCTGGCCCATGCCATAGACATCGGCGGTGTCCCAGAAATCGACCCCAACGGCCAGCGCCTTGTCGAGGATGGTATTGGCGGTGTCGTCGTCGATCGTCCCGAACGAGCCGCCGAGCTGCCAGCAGCCGAGCCCGATTTCCGATACCTGGTAACCCGTCTTCCCAAGCCGCCGATGCTGCATTTTAGTCTCCTCGATAGAGCGCGATCGCGGCATGCGCGGCGCGCAAAAGTTCAACCTGCGCACCGGGGTGATTGCCTTCCCGGCAGCAGAGTAACCGGTCGGTTACACATCACGGCAGGGCAGCAGGGTCAAGTCGACCGCTCTCACTTGATGCCTCGTGGCCGTGCCGTGCCGCAGGCTCCCTTCCCCTGAGGGTGGGCATAGCCAAGTAGCGCGATCCAGTTGCTGGCCCGATCCTCGGCCCGGTGGCTGGGGTAAAGGATGGGGTAAACAAAACCGCCCTTGGTGGCAAAGCCTCGCCCCAACCGCTGTCATACCGGCGGAGGCCGGTATCCATCCTGATGCCTTACCGCCTACCGCTGATGTTGGGGCCCGTCATCAGGATGGACCCCGGCCTCCGCCGGGGTGACACCGTGGGTGGGTTATGCTCAGCGTCACACCACCGCCCTTTGCTTAAGCCGCGCCTCCAGCCCCACCGGATCATCAGTGGTGATCTGGTCCGCCTTCAGCTCGATCAGCCGTTCGGCAATTGCGGCCGTCCCGGGCGTGGTTTCGTTGAGTGTATAGGCATCCACCGTCCGGCCCGCATCATGGAAGGCGGCAATCAGGTCAAAACCGTGCTCGGCCGCAAAAAGCACGAGGCGGTACTCTAGGTAGATCATCCTGGCCCGTGGCGCTGCGGCGACCGCATCCGCCACGAACGCCGTGAACTTTCGGGTTTCGATCAGCCGCTCGATTGTGCCGTCATGGCAAGGATCATAGCCGATGGCCAGTTCCGGCACCGGGTCGGCGAGCGACAGCATCGCCGCCGCGCTGCCGCCCGAGAGAATGAAATGCCGTGCGATCGGCCGTACTGCCACAGCAAAGGCGGCGATCTCGCGGGAGCCGAGTGCCGCGGGGTCCTCTTCCTTGAGGTCGAGCTGCAGCACCGAGTCCGGCGAAATCCCCTCACCGGCGGCGATCAGAGCGCAGAGGTCCTCGAACAGCATCAGCTTGTGCGCGGTCGGCCGGCCCTCGGCATCGCGCAGGTTGAGGCCTCGCAGCACCGCAGCCGGCGTGTCCTTCACCAGCCCGCTGCCGGTCGTATCGTGATCGAGCGAAAAATCGTGCAGCACCGCAAAGCCGCCATCGGCGTGCTTGACGAGATCAACCTCGACGCTCGCCCCGGCCCGCAACCCTTCGAGAATGCGCTCGCCGGTGAACGGCAAATCCGAAATGTGCTTTCGCGCCCGATGCCATTTCAGCCAGGTTCTGTGGCCATCCCGGACGATCGCGACGCCTTCAGCCATGGACGGCGGCAACCGGAGCCGGCGCTGCATCGGCGGCGATTGCCGCCTGATGGGCGACCACACCATCGCGGTAGATCGCGATCTCGCGCGGCGTGAGGGTCAGGCGCATGCCGGCCTTGAAGCCGTCGTTTGGTGCCGCCATCGCCTTGAGCCGTTCGCCGTTCGGCAACGCGATGTCGACCATCAGATGCGTGCCGTAGTCGATGACGCGATGCGCCACTGGCGCATCGGCGGCATCGGTGCGCGTGAGCTGCAAGAACTCGGGCCGCACCGCCAGCGTCGCCGGTCCGTCGGCGATCGGCGCGGGGACGCTCATGCCGCCGGCCGTGATCCGGCCGCCCCGCACCTCACCGTCGACGAGGTTCATCGTGCCGATAAAGCCCGCGACGAACGGCGTGCGCGGTTGCCGGTAAACCACATCGGGCGGATCGGCCTGCTCGACTCTGCCGTCGCGCATCACGACGATGCGGTCGGCCAGCGCCAACGCCTCGTCCTGCCCGTGCGTGACGAAGAGGGTCGTGATGCCGACGCGCTGCTGGATGTCGCGCACCTCTTCGCGAAGCCGCTCGCGCAGATGCTGGTCGAGCGAGGCAAACGGCTCATCGAGCAGCAGGATTTTCGGCTCCAGCACCAGCGAGCGGGCGAGCGCCACGCGCTGCTGCTGGCCGCCGGAAAGCTGGTTGGGCTGCCGCTTGCCGAGGCCCCCGAGGCCGACGAGCTCCAGCACCGCCTCGACCTTTTGGGCAATCTCGGCTTTCGGCAGACGCCGGAGTTTCAAGCCGAAGGCGATATTGCCGAAAACGCTCATGTGGCTCCAGAGCGCATGGCTCTGGAACACCATACCGGTCGGGCGTTTCTCCGGCGACACTTTGGTTACGTCCTCGCCATCAATCAGCACGGCGCCTGAGGTCGGCGTCGCAAAGCCGCCGATCATCCGCAAGACCGTCGACTTGCCGGACCCCGACGGCCCGAGCAGGCAGACGAGTTCGCCGTCGCCGACGCTGAGCGACACCTTGTCGACCGCGACGGTCGAGCCGAACTGCTTGGTGACGTCGGACAATTCGAGGGTGGCCAAAAGGGCGGTCTCCGAAAGGTTCAGGCACCGAAGCCGCGGGCGAAAGCCCCCGACCCGATGACGCGCCGGGCGAAAATTAGCGCCACAATAGAGGGAATCCACAGAATCATCGACAGCACCGCGCCATACTGGATCACCGGCTGGTTGTTGATGAAGGAGATCATCAGCACGGGCGTGGTGGAGATACGCGGCGCGCCGATCAGCCAGGCGCCTTCGGTTTCGTAAAAGGTACCGACGAAGGAAAGCAGTACGGCGGCGGCAATCGTCGGGCCGGCCTGCGGCAGCGTGATCGACCAGAAGACGCGCAACGGCCGCGCCCCCACATCGCGCGCCGCCTCCTCCATGCGCCGATCGACCGACTGGAAGGCGGCGACCGGAATCCAGATCATGAACAGCAGCGTGCCGACGAGCTGGATCAGCACCACGCCCCAGAACGTGCCGATCAGATGCAGTTGGAGGAAAATCGCCGCAATCGCTACCAGCAGCCCGAACTTCGGGAAGGCGTGCGCGGCGAGGAACGAGAAGAACAGCACATTGCGGAACGGAAAATCGAGCCGGGCGAAGGCATAGGCCGCGGGGAGGCAGATCGCCGACGATAAGAGCGTCACCGTCACCGAGAGCCGGATCGAGATCCAGAGCGCGTTCCAGACGTCGACCCTGACCAGCGTATCGTGCCAGTATCTGAGGCCGAACTGCTGCGGGATGACATTGGGAAAGCGCCAGACATTGGCGAACGCCCAGGTGCATACAACCAGCAGCGGAAAGATGATGACGACCGTCAGCACCACGGAGAAGGCGATGCCGGTCACATCGGTCTTGCGCCGGGGCATGGGGAGGGGGTTCGCCATGGTTCAGGGCTTTGGCCGGTTGCGCGCCACCGAGGCGACATAAAAGAGCCCGAACACCAGGCAGAAGGCAAAAGCAACGACAGCCTGGGTGACGGCGCTCAGCGGATCGTTGAGCTCGCGGAAGCTGCGCTGCATGAATGGCCCCATCATTTCCGGCGCCGCCGGCCCCAGCACATAGGGCAGCGTGAACGAAGAGAAGATGTTGAGTACCGTGAAGGAAAGCGCGACGAGCAGCGTATTGGTGAGCTTGGGCAAAATGATCGACCAGAGCACCTGCAGGCGATTGGCCCCGACGTCGCGCGCCGCCTCGACCGCGGCGTTCGAGACATTGCCGAGACCCGAGGCGAGGATCAGCACGGTCAATGGGATATTGTCCCAGACGAGGCCGATCACTGACCCCCACGGGGTGAGGTAAGGCGTTCTGATCTTGGGCAGATGCACGGCGTTGAGCAGGATGTCGACCATGCCGTTCGGCCCGAGCACGCGGATGAAGGCGTAGCTCAGAATGATCGAGGGCACGAACATCGGAAAGATCGCGAGGCCCTGCACATAGCCCCCGAGCCCGCCCTCGGTGAAGCGGAGATAGAGCGCGATCGGCAGGCAGAGCAGCAGCAGGATCGCGGCGACGACCGCCGTGGTCCACAGCGTCAGCCCCAGATTGTTGAGGCTATAGGGATCGGAAAAGAAGAACTGGTAGGTCTTGGTGGTGAAGCCGCCCGCATCCGGAATCCAGAGCGTCGTGACGATGGCCGAAATGATCGGCCAGATCACCAGCCAGATGACCAGCAGCACCGGCAACATGACGAGCAGGAGGCCGATGGCCCCCTGGCTCTTTTCCTTGGCGGCAGGCGCCACTGGCGCCGCGGCAGCGACCGTCACTTGGCGTTGCGGTCGACGTTGGGCGCAACGGTCCGATACCAGCCGTCATTGACGGCCGACGTCCAGTCCCCGCCGGGGAACACCGGGATCGACTTCGGCACGATGTCCTTGAACTTTTCCCTGAGGTCCGCCGCGACATAGTCCCAGGAGACGCCCGGGAAACCGCCGAGCTTGGTCAGCACGGCCGACTGGATGTCCTCGGTGAGGAGGAAATCGACGAGTTTCAGCGTCGCCTCGTGGTTGGCCCCGTTGGTCGGCACCGTGCAGTTGGTGAAGCCGCCGGGGAAGCCGAGGTCGGCAAGCTGGACGAGGCCGGTGGTATCCGGCAGCACCCCTTGCGTAAGGGCCGAGAGCGACTGGTCCGACCAGGCCGGGATCATCGTCACCGCGCCCTGGCTCAGCAGCTGGATCGACTGCGTGTTGCCCGAGGTATAGGCGCCCTGGTCCATCAGCGATGGGGCCAGGTCCTTGAGCAGCGCAAAGCCCTTGCCGAGCATGTCGTCGGCCTTGGCCTTGTCGAAATTAGCGACGGTGAAGAGGCTCGGGTCCTTGCCGTTCGCCTCGTAGATGGCGCGCACCACGAAATTGCCGCCAGAGCCGCCCTTGTCCGGGCGGTTATAGATGAACTGGCCGGGATTGGCCTTGATCCAGGCGACGAGGTCCGGCCAGGTCTTTGGCGCCTTGTCCTTGGGGAGCTTGGTCGAATCGTAGGCGAGGAGCACCTGCGAGCCGCGATACTGGATGTTGGTCGGGATATCCTTGGCGAGCGGATTGATCTTCGAATAGTTGGAGAGGTTCGCCTTGGAAAAATCGGTCCACAAGCCCGCTTCGATGCCGCCCTTGGGCAGCCGCGAATCGAAGCCCTCGAAGAAGTCGACCTGCGGGTCCGTCTTGGTCTGCAGCGCCGCGAGCGCACGCGCCGCGATCGCCTGCAGCCCCGAGCCGCCGCCGCCGTTGACCAGGTTGATGGTAAGGCCGGAATTGGCCGCCTCGAACTTGGGCTTCACCACGTTGGTCCAGAAATCGATGACGTTCTGGTCCGAGCTGGTGATCCAGTCGATGCGGTTGGGATCGGCAAAGGCCATGCGCGGCATGATGGCGAAGCTGGCTACGGCGGTGCCGCCAACGAGCAGTTCACGTCTGTTCATGAAAGTCTCCCTTGAGTGTATTTACGGGCGCGAGGCCCGAATTCCTCCGCCCCGCCTCTGGTAAGGTTCGGGGCACACTAGGCAGCCCGCCACACGGCTGCGTGACAGATTTACGACAAATAAGTGACGGTCTTAGCCATTGATATTGTGCGGACCTTAGGCGTCTTGCCGGAACCCGGCAAGCGTGGAATTCCATTTCAATAGCATTTGGAACGTTCATTCCATCTTCGCAAAACGCCGCTAGTCAGGCGCGGCCGAATGCCACCCGCCGCGCCGGATTTGATCGGTTGCGGCAACCCCCTCATTTGGCGCAATGCTGGAGCAGCGTTACGAAAAAGTGGAACCGGCTGTTCGTGAAAGCGCTGTGATGACAATGAACCGCAGCGCCGATTTGATTTCATCAAATCGCCTCAGGCTCTAAGGTAGGCTTGCCCGTGCGGGGCCGGCGTCATGCATCTGGAGGACGACACAATGCAAATCGGTATCGTGGGCCTGGGCCGCATGGGCGCCAACATCTCCCGCCGCCTGATGCGGGCGGGCCATTCCTGCGTCGTCTTCGACATCAACGCCGCGCCCCGCGATGCGCTCGGCAAGGAAGGGGCAAAGCCCGTCGCCTCCATCGATGAGATGGTCAAGGCACTGACCGGCCCGCGAGCCGTCTGGGTCATGCTGCCGGCCGGGCCGATCACCGAAGCCACGGTCAACCAGTTCGCGGGCCTGCTGTCGTCGGGCGACACCATCATCGATGGCGGCAACACCTACTATAAGGACGACATCAGGCGCGCCAAATCGCTAGAGGCCAGCGGCATCCACTATGTCGATGTCGGCACCTCGGGCGGCGTCTGGGGCCTCGACCGCGGCTACTGCATGATGATCGGCGGCCCCAAGGTGGCCGTCGACTATCTCGATCCGGTGTTCGCCGCCCTCGCCCCCGGCATCGGCGATATTCCGCGCACGCCCGGCCGCGACGGCCACGATCCGCGTGCCGAGCAGGGCTATATCCACGCCGGCCCCTCCGGCTCGGGCCACTTCGTCAAGATGGTGCATAACGGCATCGAATACGGGCTGATGCAGGCCTATGCCGAGGGCTTCGACATCCTCAAGAACAAGCTCTCGACCGACCTGCCGGTCGATGAACGCTTCGTCCTCAACATGCCCGATATCGCCGAAGTCTGGCGGCGCGGCAGCGTGGTGTCGTCGTGGCTGCTCGACCTCTCGGCGACGGCCCTCGCCAAGGACCCGCAGCTCGAAAAATTCTCCGGCTTCGTGCAGGATTCCGGCGAAGGCCGCTGGACGGTCGAGGCGGCGATCGAGGAGGCGGTACCGGCCGAGGTGCTGACGGCCTCGCTGTTCACCCGCTTCAGGTCGCGGCAGGACCACAATTTCGCGGAAAAGCTGCTGTCGGCCATGCGCTTCGGCTTTGGCGGCCATATCGAGGCCAAGGAGCCAGGCAACGCCGCGGCCTCTGCGGCCGCGATCGGACCGGGTTCGACGGCGAAGGGGAGCTGAAATGGCTGGCGCCAAAACCCTCAACGTCAAGCCCACCACCAAGCGCGTGACCACAACCCCCGGTCTCGAACAGCCCGATCCCTGCGCCATAGTGATCTTCGGCGCCGGCGGCGATCTCACCAAGCGCCTCGTCGTGCCGGCGCTCTACAACCTGTCGCGCACCGGCAAGCTGCCCGAGAATTTTGCCCTGATCGGCGTCGACCTGGCCCCCGGCGATACCGCAACGTGGTGCAAGAACCTCCACGCCATGCTGGAGAGCTTCGTCGGCAGCGCAACGGCCGAACTCTCGGTCAGCAAGATCGACGAAAAAGCCTGGAACTGGCTCGCGAGCCGCATGACGTACCTGCAGGGCGACCTGACCAAGCCCGACCTTTACGCGGCCATCGAAACGGAACTCGACAAGATCGAGACCGAGCGGAAAACCCTCGGCAACGCCATCTTTTACCTCGCCATCGCCGATCGCTTTTTCGGCACCGTCGTCGATCATCTCGGCAAGGCCGGCCTTGCCGATGAGGACGAGGACGGCGACGGCAAGCGCAATTACTGGCGGCGCGTCGTCATCGAAAAGCCGTTCGGCCACGACCTGGTCTCCGCCCGGGCGCTCAACCGGCAAGTGCTGCACGTCCTCAACGAGGACCAGGTCTTTCGCATCGATCATTTCCTCGGCAAGGACGCCGTGCAATCGATTATGGCCTTCCGCTTCGCCAACGGCCTGTTCGAGCCGATCTGGAACCGCGACCGCATCGACCATGTGCAGATCACCGCCGCCGAAACGGTCGGCGTCGAACTGCGTGGCAAGTTCTACGAAGTCACCGGCGCGCTCCGGGACATGGTGCCGAACCACCTCTTCACGCTGCTCTCGATGGTCGCCATCGAACCACCGGTCGGCTTCGACGCCGAGGCCATCCGCAACAAGAAGGCCGAGCTCTACCGCGCCATCAAGCCGATCACGCCGGGCAGGGCGGTGCGCGGCCAATACGGGCCCGGCACGGTCGCAGGCAAAGCCTGCGTGGCTTACCGGAAGGAGCCCAACGTCGCGGCGGACTCGAACACCGAGACCTACGTCGCGCTCCAGGTCGAGATCGACAACTGGCGCTGGGCCGGCGTGCCGTTCTACCTCCGCACCGGCAAGCACATGTCGCGCCGCGAAACCGAGATTGCCATCCGCTTCAAGCCCGCCCCTTACGCCGCCTTCGAGAATACGCAGGTGGCGACGCTGCCGCCCAACTGGCTGGTGCTGCGCATTGCGCCCGACGACGGCATCTCGCTCCAGTTCGAGGTAAAGCAGCGCGGCGCCGACATGGAGCTCGCCGCCGTCAAGATGGACTTCAGCTACGACGACTATTTCCCCAAGAGCGCCAATGTCGGCTACGAAACGCTGATCCACGACGTCATGCAGGGCGACCAGACGCTGTTCATGCGCGCCGACATGGTCGAGGAGGCCTGGCGCATCGTCGAGCCGGTGCTGAAAGCCTGGGGCAAGACCAAGGCCGATTTCCCCAACTACAAATCCGGCACCGATGGCCCCGCCGCCGCCGATGAACTCATTGCCAAAGGCAGCGACCGCCGCTGGCGCACTGTCGGCGGCGACCTCCCCAACAAGAGCTGAGTTTTGGAGCCAGCGAAAAATTGGGACCCTGCACGCTCAACCGGACAGAAGCCGTGCCCCATGCTCCCCTCCCCCTTGAGGGGAGGGTGGCGGCAGCCGGGTGGGGGTGGGCGGCAAGCACTACGTTTGAGTATGTGGCCCACCCCCCACCCCCGACCCCTCCCCTCAAGGGGGAGGGGAGCAGCAGGACCACGCACGATTATCCATATAGTCTAGCCGCCAGACATCCCCACCGAGATCAGGAGAAACCATGACCCCGCGCGTAAAGGAAATTCTGAGCTGGTATGGCGCCGACAGCCCGGGAACCCTGACCAATCTCGCGCGGCTGCTCAACCACGGCCGGCTCGGCGGCACCGGCAAGCTGGTGATCCTGCCGGTCGACCAGGGTTTTGAGCACGGCCCCGCCCGCTCCTTCGCGCCGAACCCGCCCGCTTACGATCCGCGCTACCACTTCGAGCTCGCGATCGAGGCCGGCTGCAATGCCTACGCCGCCCCGCTCGGCTTCCTCGAAGCCGCGGCCCGCGACTATGCCGGGGAAATCCCCCTGATCCTCAAGCTCAACAATTCGGATTCGCTCAGCGCCGAAAAAGACCCCACCGAAGCCATGACCGCCGGTGTCGACGATGCTCTCCGCCTCGGCTGCTCGGCCATCGGCTTCACCATCTATCCGGGCTCGGCCCACCAGTTCGAGATGTACCAGCAGATCAGGATGCTGGGCGAGGAAGCCAAGCGCGCCGGCCTTGCCGTGGTGATCTGGAGCTATCCGCGCGGCTCGGGCATCTCCAAGGAAGGCGAAACGGCGATCGACGTCATCGGTTACGCCGCCCAGATCGCCGCACAGCTTGGCGCCCACGTCATCAAGGTCAAGCTGCCGACCGCCTTCATCGAGCAGGACGCCGCAAGGAAGGTTTACGAGGACAAGAAAATCCCGATCGCCACGCAGGCCGAGCGGGTGCGCCACATCGTGCAGTGCGCCTTCGACGGCCGCCGCATCGTCATCTTCTCGGGCGGCGCCGCGGTCTTCGACGAGAAGAAGCTGATGGCCGAATTCCGCGCCATCCACGAAGGCGGCGGCTTCGGCTCGATCATCGGCCGCAACTCCTTCCAGCGCAGCCGCAAGGACGCCTTGAAACTGCTCAGCGACGTAATGGCGATCTACGAGAGCTGAGAGGAGGGCGCGCACGCCAACCGCGTCCCTGGCTGCCCTCAACCACCGGTCATTCCCGCGAAAGCGGGAATCTCCGTTTCGCCGCAAACTCGGAGGCTCGGAGAAACAGAGATTCCCGCTTTCGCGGGAAT
>Ga0134128_10005613_pt1 | contig 15199 bp, 9 predicted proteins | sample KB31754_FD_96462 | JGI IMG/M metagenome (GOLD analysis project Ga0134128, IMG submission 96462) | Terrestrial soil microbial communities with excess Nitrogen fertilizer from Kellogg Biological Station, Michigan, USA - KB3-175-4 | ecosystem: Environmental > Terrestrial > Soil > Unclassified ... | reverse complement strand
GATATTGCCGCCGTACTGCTGCTGCAGCTGCCCCTGCTGCTGCAGCCAGGCGTTGCGTGCCTGATCGAGCGAGATCGTCTGGCCGTCGGCCTCGGCCGCGTAGCTCGAGGTGCTGAAATTCAGGTTGACGATGCCGTAGGCACCCCAGGCGGCAAAGACGAGCGCGAGCACACCGAGGATGGTGTACCACGCCCACTTGTGCGTCTCGATGGTATCGGTGAGTTTCTGCAGCATGATCGAATGAGGAGGGGCGCTGGCGAATCGCGAAGCATAGCAAATCCGCGTTGCAGCTCGCCTTGCCGGGTGCGAACTCCGGTCAGGAGATGCTAGGATCGCGAAAAAGAAGCGGCACGACCGGGATGTGCGGCGAGCCGAGGGACGGCGGCGAACGGGCGGTCGGTAGTCGCAATAGCGCTCCGGACCAAGGTTATACACCATGACCGACAACTCACTCACGGCCGAGCACGTCGACGAGGCTGCATGGGCGGCCAACACTGCCGGTTTCGGCCGCAACGACCATTTCGCGCGCTTCTACTCCTGCGACGAGACCCTGGTCGAGTCCGTTGCGACGTACGTCGCTCAGTCGGCGTGCGGGGGCAGCGCAGCGATCGTGATCGCGAGCCGCCCGCATTTGGGCGCGCTCGATGCGCACTGGGCGAGCCTTCGGTTCGATGCGGCTGCCGCGGCTGCCCAGGGGCGGCTTCTCCTGCTGGATGCGGCGGAGACTCTTGCGAAGTTCATGGTGGCGGGGGAGCCGGACCGCGGGCGTTTCACCGCGAGCGTCGGTGGGCTGGTCGCCCGAGCCTCGGAGCAATACGGGCACGTCGCAGCATTCGGAGAGATGGTCAGCGTTCTCTGCGCTGAAGGTAAGCCCACCGCCGCGGTGAAGCTCGAATCCCTGTGGAACGGGCTGATGGACCAATATCCGCTGACCTTGCTCTGCGGCTACGCATTGCGTGACTGCGCGGGCGTGCACTCCGACGAGGCGTTCCAGGCGATCTGCGCCGCGCATACCCACATCATTCCGGCGGAGAGCTATTTGCCATCCTCGGCCGAGGAAGCGCGCCGCACGATCGCTCAGTTGCAGCGCAAGGCGCTGGCCCTGGAGATGCGCCTCGCCCAGGACGACGAGACCCAACGAGCGATGGCGCATCTGGCGGCCATCGTGGAGGACTCTGACGATGCCATCGTGGCCAAGACGCTCGATGGCACCATCCAGTCCTGGAACAAAGGCGCGGAGCGTCTCTTCGGCTACACCGCCGCGGAGGCGATCGGCAAGTCCATCACGCTCATCATTCCGCCGGAGCTGCACGAGGACGAGAAGCGTCTGCTTGCGGCACTGCGCCGCGGTGAGCGCATCGATCACTTCGAGACGACGCGGCTGACCAAGGACGGGCGCAGGCTGGAGATCTCGCTCACGGTATCGCCGGTGCGGGACGCCTCGGGAGTGATCATCGGGGCCTCCAAGGTCGCGCGCGACATCACGGACCGCAAGCGAGCCGAAAGGTTGCTGCGCGAGGCAATGGCCGATCTGCAGTCACGAACGGCGGAGTTGGCGCGCTTCAACGAGGCGGCGGTCGGCAGGGAAAGTCGCATTCTCGCCCTCAAGCGCGAAGTCAACGAGGTCCGCGCGCGCCTGGGAGAGGCTGCCAGGTATTCGTTCGACAGCGGCGAGAATGAGCACAAAGCCCCCGCTCTCGCGTACTGCCGGGAACCCGATCCGGCGCAATTTGACCGGCCGAGTGAAGACCTGGTGCCCCTCGAGGCGATCCTCCTGACCGAGCAGCTGCGCGCACGAGCGAGCCGTCCACCCGATCGCGAGGCGGAGATCGAGGCTCTTGCCGCACTCACGCAGGCTCTTGCGGATTCCCCGGATACCATCCTGCAGATCCTCGCGGAGAAGGTGCTGGATCTGCTGCGCACCGGCTCGGCCGGACTCAGTCTCCTCAGCAAGGACGGGCAGCGCTTCTCCTGGGCAGCCATCGCCGGTGAATGGCTGCCCCACGTTGGCGGTGGCACCCCGCGCGACTTCGGCCCGTGCGGTGACGTGCTCGATCGCAACGCTCCGCTCCTCTTCACGCATTGGGAGCGCCGCTATCCCTACCTCGCAGCCGCGAAGCCGCTCGCCGAGGAGGGTCTCCTCGTCCCGTTCTACGTAGGTGGCGAGCTAGTCGGGACCCTCTGGGCGATCTCGCATGATCTCGAGCGCAAATTCGATGCGGAGGACCTGCGGCTCCTTCAGAGTCTCGCGCGGTTCGCGTCCGCCGCCCACCAGGCCGTCAGTATGCTTCGCGCCGTCGGTGAGCGGGGTGCGGCACTCTCGCTTCTCGAGGATGCGGTTCAGGCCCGGGCGCTTGCCGAAGAGTCCGTGGCCAAGCTTCGCGAGAGCGAGCAGCAACTGCGCCAGAGCGAGGAGGCGCTGCGCGAGGCGGATCGTCGCAAGGACGAGTTCCTCGCGCTCCTTGCTCATGAGCTTCGCAACCCCCTCGCGCCGATCCGTTATGCGCTCGCGGCCACCCGCAAAGCCGGCTGGACACCGGAGCAGAGGAAATGGGCGGATGAGATCATGGAGCGTCAAGTGGCGCACATGAGCCGCCTGCTCGACGATCTGCTCGATATCTCGCGCATCACTCGTGGCAGTCTGGAACTGAAGAAGGCGCCGGCCGAGCTCACTTCAGTCCTCAGCACGGCGATCGAGACGGCCCGTCCGCTGCTCGATGCCAAGCATCACGAGCTCTGCCTCGATTTCCCGCACGAGGCCGTGCGGCTCGAGGCCGACTCGGTGCGCCTGGCTCAGGTTTTCTCCAACCTGCTGGTCAACGCGGCGAAGTACACCGATACACACGGCAAGATCGAGCTGAGCGCCCACCGGGAAGCTGGAGAGGTCGTTGTGTGTGTCCGGGACAACGGCATCGGCATCTGCGCGGAGATGATGCCGCAGGTATTCACCATGTTCGTTCAGGCCGGCGGCAACCAGGGACGCGCCGAAGGCGGCCTCGGAGTCGGTCTCGCGCTCGTACGCGGGATAGTCACTCTGCACGGCGGGACCGTGCACGTGCGCAGTGACGGGTCGGGGCGCGGCAGCGAATTCACCGTGAGGCTCCCCGTGGGCGAGCTGGGCCGCGAAGCTGCACCGCTCGATAACATCGATAGCCTTGCGCCGGTGGCCGGCCTCAAAGTCCTGGTCGTCGATGACAATCGTGATGCCGCCGACGCCTGCAGAGCCTTCCTGGAAGCTTCCGGATATCAGGTGCAGACGGCGTACCTCGGACGCCAGGCCATCGAGCTCGCTGAGTCCTTCCGGCCACAGGCGGCAGTGCTCGATATCGGCCTGCCCGACCTCGACGGCTACACTGTTGCCGAACGCATTCGGGAAACCCCGTGGGGACGGCGGATGTTGCTGATTGCAGTCACCGGCTGGGGTCAGAGCCGGGACAAGCGGCGCTCGCGCGAGGCGGGATTCGACCATCACCTGGCGAAGCCCGTGGCGGGGGAAGACCTGGAATCGGCCCTGCATCTGATCCGGGCCCGGCCCACGGCTTCCCTGCCGATTGCGTGAAAGGGACTGGCGGAGCGGACGGGACTCGAACCCGCGACCCCCGGCGTGACAGGCCGGTATTCTAACCAGCTGAACTACCGCTCCGACTTTGGGGGGGCGAATCCTATCGGACGCCCCGTCCGCTGTCCACGGCGGCAGAGCCGGCCCGGGAGCCGCTTGGCTCACCGGGAGGGGCTTCGCCGCGTCTGTGATCTACGACAGTCGCAGCAGGGGGTCGGGCGTGCTAGCGTCACTCGAGGCTCGGCCAGGGCGGCGCCGGCGTCAACCCGGCGTGCGGCGGAACGCTAAATGCGGCACAGGCAGGGCTTTTTGCGCGAGGCTCGAGGTCGAGATCAATGAAAGCATTCGGATCGGCGCTTCCCCTGGCACTGGCCCTCGGGGCCGCTCTCTTCGCCGCCGGGACCGTGGTGCCCGCCAAGGCAGGCCTCGGCGAGACCGTCGCCTCCGTGCAGGCCGACCGGGTCAGCATGAAGGGGCAGCTCCGCGCCCGATCGGAAGCCGGGTACTCCGTCCAGGAGATCACGGCGGCCAATGGGACCATCGTCCGGGAGTACGTATCGCCCTCCGGCGTGATATTCGCCGTGAGCTGGAGCGGTCCGGCCATGCCCAATCTGCAGCAGAGCCTCGGATCCTATTTCTCACAGTACCAGTCCGCCGTGGCCGCCCAGCGGACGACCGGCGGGCGCGCCGGCCATCATCACCTCGAGGTCCGCACGCCCTCTCTGGTGATGCACGTGGGCGGACACATGAGGCAGCACTTCGGCCTGGCGTACGTCCCCTCTCTCCTGCCGCCGAACCTGTCCGTCTCCGATCTCCATTAACCGCAGCGAGGGAAAGGTGCGCAAACTCGTTCTGATCGGTCTGGCCCAGGCGCTGCTGCTCCTCGCCGGCTGCGGCGGCGGTGGCTCCGGCAGCGTGATCACCCCCGGCAACAATGGCGGGGGCGGCGGGCAGACCTCCAATACGACCGCCATCACGGTAGACGAGGGTCCGAGCGCTTTGACCCAGCAGGGGCATGCCGACGCGGACACGCCGTTCATCACCGTGACCCTCTGCGCGCCAGGCAGCACGACCAATTGCCAGCAGATCGATCATGTCGAGGTCGACACCGGCTCGTACGGACTGCGCGTCATTTCCCCGGTGCTCACCGCGTCCGTTGCCTCCGCGCTGCAGATGGAGACAGCCTCCGGCGGCAATCCGGTCATCGAGTGCACGCAGTTCGCCGATGGCTTCAGCTGGGGCCCGATCGAGGTCGCCGACGTCCAGATTGCCGGGGAGACGGCGCACAGTGTCCCCATCCAGGTGATGGGCGACTCCAGGTTCGAGAATGAGATTCCGACGGCATGCTCGACGACCGGCACCGAAGAGGACACGGTCGTCACCTTTGGCGCGAACGCCATTCTCGGCTTGGGCCCCTTCGCCGATGACTGTGGGAGCGGCTGCGCGACGAACGCGAGCAACACCTTCTATTACACGTGCCCCACCAACGGCACATCGGGCAGCAATTGCGCCGGCATTGTGGTGCCCGAGAGCGAGCAGACCACCGACCCGGTGGTCTATTTCCAGACGGACAACAACGGGGTGATCGTGGAGCTGGCCTCCGCCACGGAGGGCGCAGACACCTCGAGCGGGACTCTGATATTCGGCATCGACACCGAGAGCAACAACGCCCTGAGCGCAAAGACGCTGCTCACGGCGAACCCCGCGGACGGCTTTATCACCACCACCTACACCCCAATGGGCGGGCAAGAGCAGTTCCTGCCGTTCTCGTATTTCGATACGGGGTCGAACGCCTACTATTTCGCCGACAGCTCGATTCCCTCGGGCACGGGCTGTGCCGCGTATCAGGGCTACAACAGCAGCAACCCCGCTTCCTGGTTCTGTCCGGCCTCCGAGCTCAACGACCTGAGCGCGACCAACACAGGGCAGAACGGCACGCAATCCACGGTGACCTTCTCCATCGGGAACGCCTACACCCTCTTCAATCAGTACCCGGGGGGAAGTGTTTTCGGCGACCTGGGCGCGAGCACCGGCCCGGAACCGTCCGATTGTTCGAGTCAGGCCCTGGCCATCCAGGACCAGGACTATGCCTGCTCGTTTGATTTCGGCTTTCCGTTCTTCCTCGGCCGCAACGTATACGTCGCATTCGCGGGCGCGAACACCTCAGGCGGCATGGGCCCGTACTTCGCTTATTGAGCCAGCCCTTTGGCTTTCCTCGATCTGGCGGCCCAGGGAACGGCCCTGGGCCGCTTATTCAGGTGCTTCCGAACGGCGGATGCATTCAGGTTAGCGCGGGAAGACCGGCACGCCGCAGGCGGACGTTGAGCTTGCGGATGGCCGACTGATCCCGGCTCCACTCGCGCGCCGCCTGGTCGAGCGCCTTCGCCTCCTCTTGATAGACCTGCTGATCGACGGCCGCAGGCGCGAGATCGGCCGACTCGGCATCGGCCTCGAGCGCGCTGATCCGGCCGGTGATCTTGCCGAGATCCTTCTCGTTCTGCGCGGTGGCGTCGCGGAGCCTCTCGACCTCGCGCAGCAGCGCCTGATCGCCGTGTCCCGCCGACAGCCGCCCCGCCAGCGCATCGAGCTGATCGTTGGCGGGCTTCTCCGCCTCATGGATGCCGCTCGCATGCTCGAGGGCCGCGCAGAGGGACTGGCTGTAGGTGAGCAGCGTGCGCAGGTCCGTATCGCTCGTGTGAACCCGGGGATCGAGATGCACGACGAGCGGCGCCCGGTACTCCTGCCCACCCGCTGTCAGCACGACGCTGTAGATGCCCGGCAGCACGAACGGACCTTCGACCGCCGTCGGGGTGTCCTCGCCGAACACCCCTTGGATGCTGTAGTCGTACGAGATCGCCTGCGGCCGCGCATAACGCAGATTCCACAGGAAGCGGTGCATGCCGGGCGCTGCTGAGAGCCGCTTCGGCGGCTGCAGCCACTCCTCGGCGAAGTACCGGTCCGCCTGAATGTGCGGCGGCGCCTCGTCGGAGGAGAAGCGGCGCACGAGCTGGCCCGTGAAGCTGTAGATCTCCAGCGTCACCGGGCCGTGCGCGCCCTGACTGAGCCAGTAGTCGATCACCGCGCCGGCCGGCGGGTTCTGCCCTTCCGGAGTCTCGGGCGGGAGCGGTGTGTCCTTGTTGTTGTCAGGATGAACACGCCAGGCAACCTCCGGCGCAAAGAGGTGCGCCGGCGCTTGCAGCACGGCATCCGAGAGCTGGCGCAGCGGCGTAACGTCGTCCAGTACCCAGATCGCGCGGCCCTGAGTACCGGCGATGAGATCCGCGCCGTGCACCAGCAGATCGTTGACTCGCGCCCTCGGCAGGTTGAGCCGCAGCGATTGCCAGTGACCGCCGTCATCCAGAGAGACGTACACCCCTTCGGACGTGCCGGCATAGAGGAGGCCGCTGCGTACCGTGTCCGCGCGCACGACCGGCACGGCCTGGTTGGCGGGCAACCCGCTGTCGACCTCCGTCCAGGTCTTGCCGTAGTCGTGAGTACGCAGGACATGCGGATGGAAGTCATCCTGGCGGTGGTCGTCCACCGCTGCGTACGCCGTCGCCGGATCGAGCGCCGAGGCATCGATCGCGCTCACCTTCTGCCACGGCCGCAGCGTCGGCGGTGTCACGTTCTCCCATTGCTGGCCGTCATCGCGCGTGAGCTGGATGAGGCCGCTGTCGGTGCCCACCCAGATCAGGCCGGCGCTCTTTGGCGACGGCGCGATGGTGCTGATCACGCCAAACCCACAGGCCCTCGCCTGCTCGCCGGCCACCTGCCCGTCGCAGCCCGTCGCGTGCGCCTGCGCCCCCGTGAGGTCGGGCGAGATGATCTGCCAGTGATCACCCTGGTCGGTGGATCGAAAGAGCACCTGGGCACCCAACAGCAAGGCACGGGGTTGGGTGGGCGTAAAAGCCATCGGCGTCACCCAACCGTAACGATACTTCACCGTCGTCGGGCGCGCGCCGTAGCTGTTGATCGGCCACGGCGAGACGTTCGCCACCTGACCCGTGCTGGAGTCGAATCGCGAGACTCTGCCGCCCATGCCGCTGCCGAACACGAGGTTGGGATCGTCCGGGTCGGGGAGCATGTAGTCGCGCTCGTCGCCGCCCACCGGGTGCCAGTCGCGAAAGGTGAGCGCGCCATAGTCGCTGCGGCTGGCGGTGCCGATGGTGCCGCTGTCCTGCTGGCCGCTGTAGATCCAGTAGGGGAAGCGATTGTCGGCCGCGACGTGATAGAACTGGCCCGTGGGCTGGTTGTACCAGCTGCTCCAGGTTTTTCCATCGTCGACCGTGACCACCGCCCCCTGATCCGACCCGGTGATCCAATGATCCGGATGCTCGGGATTGATCCACACGAAGTGGTAGTCGTCACCGCCCGGCGCGCCTTTGATGATGGTCCAGGTCTTGCCGCCGTCGGTCGAGCGGCGGATCGACTGGCCCGCCGAGTAGACGACGTCCGGATTGCGCGGATCGACGGTGAGCCGCGAGAAATACCAGTTCCCAAAAGTGTCGGCCTCGGTATTCACCCGGCGCCAGTGACCGCCGCCGTCGTCGGAGCGCCAGATGCCCCCTTCTTTATCCGAAGCCACCGTGGCGTAGAGGCGCGTGCCCTGCGGGGTGTGAGTGACCGCGAGCCCGATGCGCCCGAGAGGCCCCTGCGGCCAGCCGTTGCCGGCGAGACGAGTCCAGCTCGCCCCGCCGTCGGTGGAGCGGTAGAGGCCGCTGCCCGGCCCGCTCAGCGGCTCGAAGTAGTCCATCCAGGGGTAATCGTGAACCTGCCAGGCCGCGGCGTAGAGCAGATTGGGATTTGCGGGGTCCGCGCCGAGGTCGACGACTCCGGTGGCATCGTCGATCGCGAGGACGTGCACCCAGGTCTTGCCGCCGTCGGTGGAGCGGTAGATGCCGCGCTGAGGATTGGGGCCGAAGAGATGCCCGAGGGCCGCCACCACCACCACATCGGGGTTGCGGGGATCGATCCAGATCCGCCCGATATTCTGCGTCGCGGCAAGACCGAGCGACCGCCAGGTCTTGCCGCCATCGGTGGACTTGAAGACTCCGTGACCCGAGGCGACGTCATACCGCGGCGCCACTTGGCCCGTGCCCACGTAGATCGTCTGCGGGGCGGACGGCGCCAGCGCGAAAGCCCCTATGGCCGGGGGAAGATCGTTCCCTGTCGGCTCCCAGGTTCGACCGGCGTCGACCGTCTTCCAGAGGCCACCGCCGGCGGCCGAGAAATAGAACGTGTCCGGACTGCCCGGTATGCCCTTCGCCATGGTCGCCCAGCCGCCGCGGAAAGGGCCCACCAGGCGCCATTGCAGCTGCGCATAGGCGGCGGGTGTTATCTGCCCGCCGGCCGCCTGCGACAGGGCGGAGCCGCGCCGTGGGAAAGCGACCTGCGCCGCGGCCGCGACGCCCTGCGCATGCGCCGCGGGGGCGGCGGCCACCAACAAGGCTCCCGGGGATGCCCAGGCGAGAGCGAGGAAGGAGAGGCCCGCGATCCGCGGCGCGCGCTGCAGGCGATCGGTTCCGATCATGGGTGACCCCCGGCGATGACAATACGTAACCATACCGGATTCTGTCCCATCTCTGAAACACCCCGGTCCGGGCCGCTCGTGCGCCACTGGGCGGGCCTTGCCCGGCAGGTACCCTTGCAGGATCATCGACCCGGCTGCGCAGGAGACTTCTGATGTCGCCGCCGATTGCATTGAGCGTCAACGGCAAGGCTCTGACCGCCGAGGCCGATCCCGATACCCTGCTCGTCACCTATCTGCGGGAGCATTTGCGGCTCACCGGCACGCACCTCGGCTGCGACACCGCAAGCTGCGGTGCCTGCACGGTGCTGGTCGGCGGTCTCGCCGTGAAGAGCTGCAACGTGCTGCTCGCGCAGGTGGCCGGCGCCGAGATCACCACGATCGAAGGCGTCACGCCCGCGGACGGCTCCCTGCATCCGATGCAGGCTGCCTTCAAGGCCTGTCACGGGCTGCAGTGCGGGTTCTGCACGCCAGGGATGATCATGAGCGCCATCGACCTCATCACCCACCATCCGCATGCGACTCGCGCCGAGGTCCGCGCCGGGCTCGAAGGCAACCTGTGCCGCTGCACCGGTTACCACAACATCATCTCCGCCGTCATGAAAGCCGCGGCGGCGATGCGGTCGGACGGAGGCAAGCCATGACCCCATACGTCGGCCGGTCGGTGGAGCGCAAGGAGGATTATCGTTTCGTCACGGGTGTCGGGACATACACGGACGACATCGTGCTGCCACGCCAGGCCTACGGCTACTTCCTGCGCAGCCCGCACGCTCACGCCAGGATCCGCGGCATCGACTCCTCGGCCGCGACGGCCGCGCCCGGCGTCCTCGGCGTATATACGGCCCGGGACCTGACGGGTATCGGCGGGCTGCCCTGCGGCTGGCTCATTCATTCCATCGACGGCACCCCGATGAAGGAGCCCAAACACCCGGTGCTGGCCGAAGGCAAGGTGCGCCACGTCGGCGATCCGCTCGCCCTGGTGGTGGCGGAATCGGCTCCCGAAGCGAAAGCCGCCGCCGCGCTGATCGAGGTCGATTACGAGGCTCTGCCGGCCGTGGTCGAGACCGGCAACGCCGCCTCCAGCGCGATCGCCGTGCATGACGAAGCTCCCGACAATGTCTGCTTCACGTGGGCCATCGGCGACCAGACGGCCGTCGATGCCGCGTTCGCGAGGGCCGCGCACGTCACGCGCTTCTCCTTCGCCAACAATCGCCTGATTCCGAACGCCATCGAGCCGCGGGCCGCCAACGCTCAATACTCCCCGGCGAGCGACTCCTATACGCTGTACGTGACCAGCCAGAATCCCCACGTCGAGCGCCTGCTGATGGCGGCGTTCGTGCTCGGGATCCCGGAGCACAAGCTCCGTGTGGTCGCTCCGGATGTCGGCGGCGGCTTCGGCTCGAAGATCTACCTCTACCCCGAGGAGACGGCGCTGGTCTGGGCGAGCCGCCGGATCGCCCGGCCGATCAAGTGGACGGCGGAGCGCAGCGAATCCTTCCTCAGCGACGCGCACGGGCGCGACCACGTCACCACCGCGGAGCTCGCGCTCGATCGCGACGGCAGGTTCCTCGCACTGCGCGTCGACACCATCGCCAACATGGGGGCGTACCTCTCGACCTTCGCATCCTGCATTCCGACCATCCTGCACGCGACGCTGCTCGCCGGGCAATACGCGACCCCCGCCATCCACTGCCAGGTGCGCGCGGTCTTCACCAACACCGCGCCGGTAGACGCCTACCGCGGCGCGGGGCGGCCCGAGGCGACCTATCTCCTCGAGCGCATCGTCGAGCTCGCGGCGCGCGAGCTCGGCATCGATCCGGTGGAGCTGCGCCGGCGCAACTTCATCCGCGCGTTCCCGTATGCGACGCCGGTAGGGCTCACTTATGACACCGGCGATTACGAGGCGACGCTCGATCGGGCGCTGGAGCTCGCGGATGTGCGCGGCTTTCCGGCGCGCCGGCGCGCGAGCGAGCAACGGGGCCTGAGGCGCGGCATCGGCTATTCGTGCTACATCGAGGCCTGCGGCCTCGCCCCTTCCAACATCGCCGGGCGTCTCGGGGCACGCGCGGGCCTGTTCGAGGCGGCGGAGGTGCGCGTGCATCCGACCGGCAAGGTGGTGGTATTCACCGGATCGCACAGTCACGGGCAAGGTCACGAGACCACCTTCGCGCAGGTCGTAGCGGACCGGCTCGGGATCGCGCTGGAGGATATCGACATCGAGCACGGCGACACCGGCAAGGTGCTCTTCGGCATGGGGACCTACGGCTCACGCTCCCTCGCGGTGGGCGGCAGCGCGATCGTGAAAGCGGTCGACAAGATCATCGCGAAGGGCAGGAAGATCGCCGCGCACCTGCTGGAGGCCGGCGAGGAGGACGTGCAGTTCGCCGATGGGGTGTTCCGCGTCGCCGGGACGGATCGCGCCAAGACCTTCGCGGAAGTGGCGCTCGCGGCCTACGTGCCGCATCACTATCCGCTCGCGACCCTCGAGCCCGGGCTCAACGAGAACGCGTTCTATGATCCGGCCAACTTCACCTTCCCCGCGGGAACCTACGTCTGCGAGGTGGAGGTCGATCCCGGGACCGGCACGGCGCGCGTCGACCGCTTCACCGCCTGCGACGACTTCGGCAACGTGGTCAATCCCATGATCGTCGAGGGACAGGTGCACGGCGGGCTCGCGCAGGGCATCGGCCAGGCCCTCCTCGAGGGCTGCCACTACAACGAGGATGGCCAGCTCCTCACCGGCAGCTTCGTCGACTACGCCATGCCGCGCGCCGACGACCTGCCCGACTTCGTGGTCGAGACCGTGCGCGGCACGCCCTGCACGCACAACCCGCTCGGCGCCAAGGGCTGCGGCGAGGCCGGCGCCATCGGCTCGCCACCGGCCGTCATCAACGCGATCGTGGACGCGCTCGCGCCGCTCGGCGTGCGCGACGTGCAGATGCCCGCCACCGCGTATCGAATCTGGCAGACCATCGAGGCCGCTCGCTTGGCACTGCATAGCGGGCCAGGGCCGCTCCCTGGCCCGCGGCGAAATGTGTAATGTAGGAGCCGACGTCATCATGTCGCAAGTCGCATATCATCGGCCTGCCTCCGCGGCGGAGGCGGCGCGGCTCGCGGCCGCGGATCCGGAGGCGAAGCTGCTCGCGGGCGGCCAGTCGGTCATCCCCTCCTTGAAGCTGGGGCTCCTCGCGCCTGCGGCGCTGATCGACCTCGCAGGCATTGCGGAGCTGCGCGGCATCCGCCTGCAGGGGCGCACGCTCACCATCGGCGCCATGACGACACACGCGACGGTCGCGGGATCGACGGAGGCGCGATCGGCCATCCCGGCGCTCGCGCGGCTCGCCGATGGCATCGGCGATCGCCAGGTCCGCAACCGCGGCACCGCGGGCGGCTCGCTCGCCAACAGTGATCCGGCAGCCGACTATCCGGCCGCGGCGCTCGGACTCGGCGCCGTGCTGCGCACCACGCACCGCTCGATCCCGGCCGACTCGTTCTTCAAGGGTCTCTTCGAGACCGCGCTCGAGCCGGCCGAGGTGTTGATCGCGATCGACTTCCCGGTGCCCGAGCGCTCCGCCTATGTGAAGCTGCGGCAACCCGCCTCGCGCTTCGCCCTGGTGGGCGTATTCCTGGCGCGGACGGGCGGCGCGGTGCGCGTGGCCGTCACGGGCGCCGGCCCGTGCGTCTTTCGGGTGAACGCGATCGAGCAGGCGCTCGAGAAGGCATTCACCCCGGACTCGCTTGCCGGCATCCGTGTTGCCGACGCGGGGCTGAACAGCGACATTCACGGCAGCGCCGAGTATCGCGCCCACCTCATTCCGCTGTTGGCGCGGCAGGCCGTGGCGCAAGCGCTCGGCTGAGCGCCGCGGACGCCGTGAGCCCGCCCGCGCAGAAGCCGACATCGATCGAGGCGACCCAGGCGCTGCTCCTTTCCGAGGACTACGTGGCCGACCGCCAGCTCTCGACGGCGGCTTACCTGGGACTCGCGCTCGAGCGGCCGCTCTTCCTCGAGGGCGAGCCCGGCACCGGCAAGACCGAGATCGCCAAGGCGCTCGCCCGTGCCCTCGGCGCCGAGCTCATCCGCCTGCAGTGCTATGCGGGTCTCGATGTCAACCTTGCAGCCTACGAGTGGAACTACGCGCGCCAGATGCTCGAGATCCGGGTGCGCGAGGCGGCGCACGAGTCGCGCGAGCGTATCGCTTCCGACCTCTTCTCGGAGCGCTTTCTCATCGCCCGCCCGCTGCTGCGCGCGCTAGAGCCGCATGACCCGCCGCCGGTCCTCCTCATCGACGAGCTCGACCGCGCGGATGAGCCTTTCGAGGCCTACCTGCTCGAGGTGCTGTCGGATTTTCAGATCACCATCCCCGAGCTCGGCACCATCGCGGCGGCGCGGGCTCCCGTGGTCATCATCACTTCCAACCGCACGCGCGAGATCCACGATGCGGTCAAGCGGCGCTGCATCTATCAGTGGGTCGGCTATCCCGACGCGCGGCGCGAGCTCGAGATCCTGCGCCGCAAGGTTCCGGGCGCTCAGGAGGCGCTGTCGCGGCAGGTGGTCACGTTCGTGCAGCGGCTGCGCACGCTCGATCTGTACAAGCTTCCGGGCCTCTCCGAGACCATCGAGTGGGGCCGCGCGCTCCTCGCGCTCGAGCGCCAGGCGCTCGACCCGCAGACCATCGACGACACCCTGGGGCTCCTCCTGAAGCACCAGGACGACATCGCGCGCGTCCAGGGCGGGGAAGCCCGTCAGGTGTTGGAATCGATCCGCGACGGAGGCGGTTGACCGTGCCGCGCACCGGCCACCTCGCCGAGAACGTGCTGCACTTCGCGCGCCTGCTGCGCGGAGCGGGCCTGCCCGTCGGCACCGATCGGCCGCTGCTCGCGCTGCGGGCGCTGGAACTCGCCGGCATCGAATCGCGCTCGGACCTGCGCACAGTGCTCGAGGCCTGCCTGATCGATCGGTTCGAGCATCGGGCACTCTTCGAGCAGGCCTTCATGGCGTTCTGGAGGGTGCCCGGGCCCCCTGATGGGCCGGCCCAGGGCGCCGCACGCTCGCCGGCGCAAGCACGCGCAGAGGCTGTCGCCCGACGCCCTGCCGCTGCCCGCCGGCTGGCGGAGGCGCTCTGGCCAGGGCATCGCGGGATGCGGCCGGTCGCCGAGCCGGAGCCGCCGAGCGGCGCCGGCAGCGCCGAGGTGCAGCCGAGCGCCTCGGATCGCGAGCGGCTGCGGCGCGTGGACTTCGAAAGCATGACGGCCGCGGAATGGCGCGCGGCGAGCCGCTCCGCTTCGGCGCTCGCGCCCTTGCTGCAGCGCACCGCGACGCGGCGTCACGTCCCGGCGGCAACCGGGCAACGGATCGATGCGCGCCGGCTTTTGCGTGACTCCGCCCGACACGGGGGCGACATCGCCGCGCTGCCGCGCCGCAAGCGCCTCGCCCGGGTCGAGCCGGTCATCGCCATCGTCGACATCTCCGGGTCCATGTCACGCTACTCGCGGATGTTCCTCCATTTCCTGCACGCACTCATCAACAGGCCCGGCACACCGAGCGGGACCTGCACGGCTGCATTCGTTTTCGGTACCCGGCTGACGGCGATCACCCGCGCGCTTCGGGCGCGAGATCCGGACGACGCGGTATCGCGAGTCACGCGCTGCGTGCCGGATTTCTCCGGCGGCACGCGGATCGGCGCCTGCCTGCGGGAATTCAATCGCGTGTGGGCGAAGCGCGTGCCGCTAGCCTCGGCCACGGTGCTCCTCGTAACTGACGGCCTGGAGCGCTCCGACGTCGATCTGCTCGCCCACGAAGCGGCGCGGCTCGAGCGCTCGTGCCGGCGAGTCATCTGGTTGAACCCGCTGCTGCGCTATGAGGGTTTCGAGCCGCAGGCGCGCGGCGTGCGCGCCCTGCTGCCGCATGCGGCTGCGCTGCTGCCCATCCACAACCTCGAGTCGCTCGAGCGGCTGGCCGACATTCTCGCCGCGGCCGGCACCACCACCCGGGAGATGCGAAAATGGAGATGAAAGGCGAACGCCTCCTGCCCGCCGATCGCGCCACGGCATGGCGGCTCCTCAACGACAGCGAAACCCTGAAGCGGTGCGTGCCAGGGTGCGAAAGCATGACG
>Ga0134128_10005612_pt1 | contig 15199 bp, 12 predicted proteins | sample KB31754_FD_96462 | JGI IMG/M metagenome (GOLD analysis project Ga0134128, IMG submission 96462) | Terrestrial soil microbial communities with excess Nitrogen fertilizer from Kellogg Biological Station, Michigan, USA - KB3-175-4 | ecosystem: Environmental > Terrestrial > Soil > Unclassified ... | reverse complement strand
CCCCGCTCCCTACGACAAGGCCGGCTTCGGCGGCATGAAGATCGAGCCCGTCGTGATCGACGAGAACGGCGGTGCCACCAAGCAGGTGCAGGAGCTGCGCAACCTCTATGAGCGCGAGAAGGTCGACGTCGTGCTCGGCTATATCGGCTCGGGCGACTGCCTCGCGGTCGCGCCGATTGCCGAAGAGTTGAAAAAAATGCTGGTACTGATGGACTGCGGCACGCCGCGCATCTTCGAGGAGGCGAAATACAATTACGTATTCCGCACCGCCGCGCATGCGACCATGGATAATGTCGGCCTCATCCGCTACATGAAGGCGAAGAACGTCAAGATGGAGTCGATATCGGCGATCAACCAGGATTACGCCTGGGGCCAGGACAGCCGCGCTGATTTCCTCGCCGCTGCGGGCCAGCTTTATCCCAACGCCAAGCTGCAGGCCGACCTGTTGCCGAAATTCGGCGCCGGTCAATACGGCACGGAAATCTCGGCGCTGGTAGGCGCCGGTTCCGACGTCGTGTATTCGAGCCTGTGGGGCGGCGATCTGCAGGCCTTCATCCTGCAATCGGTGCCGCGTGGCCTCTCGAAGCGCAGCCAGCTCGTCCTCTCCGCGGCCGATCACGTGCTGCCGCCGCTGGGCGACAAGATGCCGGACGGCGTCATCATCGGCGCCCGCGGCGCCTATGGGTTGATGTCGCAGAAATCGCCGATCAACGACTGGTTCTTCAAGGGCTATCAGTCCGCCATGGGCATCTACCCGGTCCAGGCCGCCTATCGCATCTCGCAGTCGATCCTCGGATTGAAGTCGGCCGTCGAGAAGGCGATGGCCAAGAACGGCGGCAAGAAGCCTTCGACCGACGAACTGATCGCCGCGATGACGGGGCTCGAATGGCAATCGCCAGGCGGGCTGGTGCAGATGAAGCTTGCCGACGGCCACCAGGCGATCCAGCCGATCGCCTTCAGCCGCACCAAGTATAATCCGGACCTGAAGCGGGTCGATCTGGTCGACATCCAGTATTTCCCCGCCGAATGCGTCAACCCGCCGGCCGGCATCAAGGCGATCGACTGGATCAAGGGCGGCATGCAGGGCGCCAAATGTAATTGAGCTGGTATTGATGGTCCGACGGGACGGCGTGAGCGCGATGCTCACGCCGTTCTTTCTGATCAGCCGTGATGACCCGATGAAAGCGCCATGAACCTGTTCCTGACGATCGTGCTCGACGGGCTGATCGAGGCCTCCTGGCTGTTCATCGTCGCGCTGGGGCTGACCTTGGTGTTCGGCGTGCTGAAAATCCTCAACGTGGCGCATGGCAGCTTCTATGCGCTGGGCGCCTATGTCGCGGCGACCACCGTCACCGTCGCCGCCGCCCACAGCCTGCCGCCGGCGGCCGGCTTCGTCGCGATGCTGGTTGCGGTCGCGCTGATCGCGGCCATCGTCGGCCTGTTGCTCGAGCGCGGCCTGCTCAAGATGTTCTATGGCCGCGACGAGGTGGTGCTGTTGCTCGTGACCTATGCCGTGTTCCTGATCCTGGAGGACGCGACCAAGCTGATCTGGGGTGTCAATCCGATCTATGCGACGCAGCCCTACGAGTTGTTCGGCAATGTCGAGTTCGCCGGTCTCTATTACGTCGGCTACGATCTGATGCTGATCCCGGCGGCAGGGCTGATCGGCCTTGCGGTCTGGTACGGGCTGAACCGCACGGTGCTGGGCAAGATCGTGCTGGCTGTGATCCATAACGAGGAAATGAGCGTCAGCATGGGCGTGCGCGTGAACCGCGTCTATGCCGCCGCCTTTGCCTTCGGCGTGCTGCTGGCGGCGATCGCGGGCGCGCTGACCGCGCCGAAGATATCGATGCAGCCGGGCTTGAGCTCCGACGTCATCATCCTGAGTTTTGCCATCGTGGTGATCGGCGGATTAGGTAGCGTCGAGGGCGCGGCGGTCGGCGCCTTGCTGGTCGGACTCGCGCGCTCGACCTCGGTCCACCTGATGCCGCAGATCGAGCTGTTCATGATCTATTTGATCATGGCCGCCGTCCTGATGTTCCGGCCCGAAGGCCTGTTCAAGCGTGAAACCGCGAGGCGGATCTGATGCGCGGGCGGGCCCACCTTCTCCTCACGCTGCTCCCGGTGATCGCGGTCACCCTGCTCGGCCGCGCGCTGCCAACCTGGACCTTGTCGCTGGCAACGATCGCCGCCTCCAATGCGCTGGTGGCGCTCGGCATCGTGGTGCTGGCGCGCACTGGCAACGTCTCGTTCGGACAGGGGCTGTTCTTTGCCGCCGGCGGCTACGGCGTGGCGCTGATCGCCAATGGATCTGGCCTGACCGACGCGGTCGCGCAGATGCTGATCGGCGCTGTCTGCGGCGGCCTGCTCGGTCTTGTCGTCGGTCCACTGATCGCGCGCTATACCGGCATCTTCTTCGGCATGCTGACGCTTGCACTCTCGATGGTGTTCTACGGCGCGCTGCTCAAGACCACCGTGCTCGGCGGCTCCGACGGCTTCAATGTCGGCCGCCCGACCCTGTTCGGCATCCGCTTTGTCGACACGCGCGAAGCCGATTTCATGCTCTACGCCGTTGCGGTCGTGACCACGGGGCTTGCCGCCATCGCCGCAAAGATCCTGTTCCGTTCCGAATTCGGCCTCGCGAGCCTCGCCGTCCGCGAGAACAATCTGCGGGTAGAATATCTCGGCATTTCCGCCAACCGGGTGATCGCCATCAATTTCGTGATCGCTGCGGCCTTCGCCGGCGCGAGCGGCGCGTTCTCGCTGATGGCGCAACGGCACATCGATCCGCAATTCGCCTATTGGACCACGTCCGGCGAATTCGTCTTCGTCGCGGTGCTCGCCGGATACCAGAGCGTCTCCGCCGTGTTCGTCGCTTCCCTCGCCCTCGAGCTGGTGCGATCCTTCTCGAACCTGTACCTGCCCAACACCTGGCAGCTCGTGCTCGGAAGCTTCCTGCTTGCGGTCATCCTGTTCCTGCCGCGCGGCATCGGTTCGCTCTGGACGAGGGAACGGCGCAGGACGGTCGAACCTGCGGCCACGCCGTCTGCGGCCGAAGAAGGAGTACCGACGTGAGCACGGTGCTTTCCGCGCGCGGGCTGGAGAAGCGATTCGGCGCGGTCGTCGCCGCCGACGCGCTGTCGATCGAGATATCGGCCGGCCAGAAGGTCAGCCTGATCGGCGCCAACGGCGCCGGCAAGACCACCTTCGTCAACATGGTGACGGGATATCTGAAGCCGGATCGCGGCTCGATCGTGCTCGACGGCATCGACATATCCAGGCATTCGCCGCGGCGCGTGTCGGGCCTCGGCATCTCGCGCTCGTTCCAGATCCCGCAATTATTCGTCGAGCTGACCGCGGCCGAGAACCTTGCCGTGGCCATCGCCGGCACGCATCCGCGGGCACTGTCGCTGCATGCTCCGGCCGAGGCAAACGGCCGCCGGGAACAGGCGATCGAATTGCTGCAGCGGTTCGGCCTTGCCGCCCTCGCCGACCGGCCGATTTCGGAGCTCGCCGGCGGGGTGCGCAAGCTGATCGATATCGCGATGGCGCTGGTGCGGCGGCCGAAGCTCCTGCTGCTGGACGAACCGACCTCCGGCGTCTCGGCGGAAGAGAAGTTTGCCACCATGGATCGCGTGATCCATGCCGTGGCGCCCGACGCCGCCACCATCGTGTTCGTCGAGCACGACATGGATATCGTGAGCCGCTATGCGGACCGCGTGGTCGCCTTCTACTCCGGGCGCATCATCGCCGACGGCAGCCCGCTCGACGTCTTGAAAGACGGGGAAGTGCGCCGCTACGTCACCGGAGGCGCGCGATGACGGATGCGCTGATCGAGATCGACAACCTCGTCGTCGACATCCGATCGATGACGGCGCTGCGCGGCTTTTCCATGCGGATCGACAAGGGCGCCATGGTGAGCCTGGTCGGCCGTAACGGCGCCGGCAAGACCACGCTGATTCGTTCGATCATGGGCCACCTCAGGCCCGCGCAAGGCGCGGTCCGCTTCGAAGGCACCGACCTGTCGGCGCAGCCGCGTCACACACGCGCCGCGCTCGGGATTGGCTACATGCCGGAGGACCGCTGCCTGGTGCCGCAGTTGACGGTGGAAGAAAACATCCTGCTGCCCTTGTGGGTCGCAAAACATCTCGACCGCAAGGCACGGCTTGGCTTCGTCTATGACGTGATCGGCGAGCTTGCCGAGATGCGCGATCGCAAGGCATTGCTGCTCAGCGGCGGCCAGCAGAAACTCGTCGCGCTCGGCCGGGCGCTTGCAATCGGTACCAGATGCCTGTTGCTGGACGAGCCCTTCGAGGGTATCGCGCCCGCGCTTTCCGAACGGCTGTCGGAGGTGCTCGCATCGCTGCGCGGCAAGGATCTCACGCTGTTGATGGCGCAATCGGACATGAACCACTCGCGGGAACTCATCGACATCGAGTTCAGGATCGAACGCGGCGCCAACGCTTCCGCCAAGTGAACATCGAGGCGCCTGACGGTCCGGCCCGCGTCAGTTGGACTTTACGATGCTCCAGCCGCCTCCGGTAGGGCGGCCCTGAGATTTACGAAGAGGAATCGGAAAGACGCTCCGGCTTACGGAATTCGATCTACTCGTCCGCAGCCGAGCCCGCTTCGGCAAGTTCGCGAAGCGAAACGGCATCGAGCACGACGATGGCGCCGTGCTCGAGCCGGACCCAGCTCCGCGCGGCCCAGGCGCGAAGCTGCTTGTTGATGCTCTCGCGCGTCATGCCGACCATCTCGCTGATCTCCTGTTGGGTGATGGCGATGGTCTGGCTCGCGGGCTCGAGCTTGCGTCGCTCGACAAGGCGGAGCAGCGCGCTGGCCAGACGCCCCGGCAAGTCCTGCAGGATGACCTGCTCGACCTGATCGCTGGTCCAGCGCAGCCGGGCGCACAGGAGCTCGATGAATTTCATCGAGAGCGCCGGCTGGTTGCGCATGAAAGGCAGGAAATCGCGGCGATCGATGACGTATATCTCGCAATTGGTATTTGCCGTGGCGTCAGCGCTCCGTGTTTGTCCGTCGAGCACGGACATTTCGCCGAACGTCTCGCCGGGGCCGACCAGATTGAGGATGGCGTTACGGCCGTCCGGCGAGGAAATGCTGATCTTCACCGTCCCGGAGATCACCGCATAGAGGCTGTTGCCGGCGTCGCCCTTGGAAAAGATCGTCGCACCGCGCTTGAGCACCGTGTGCTTGGCGTAGCGGCCAAGCTGCTCAAGCGCATCATTGTCGAGATCGCTGAAGATCTCGTGCTTGCGCAACGCCGACATTTTGCTGCCCGACGGTCGGCGAGCATCCCCTGTGTTATCCTGCGGCACGCCGATTGGAACTCCAGAAGAGCCACACTCTGTTCCTTCCGTAGTCAACGCCGGTCACATTTTCAACCGTAAACCGGCTTTGGGGGCGCGGATCGGAGGCCAAAGGACGAACATGGCGCCCAAAACAGCGCCCCCAGCGCGCTCGCCCCACGACCAAGGCATGGAGCCAATCGGGCCGGGCGCTTTCCTTGCAGCAGAATATCCCGCCACCGCATGGCACAACGGCGCCCAGAGCGGGCTAACAGCAAGTGAAGGCAACAACGCCCTCTCCCAACCCGGCGCCTGCTCAGATGTTGAACGACTCAAAGCAAAGGCCAGCAGGACCTCGGTCCGGCCGGCCTTTGTTGCGGCAGAATACCGTGTCGGTGGGCTATTTCAGCGACGTGTTGGGGCACAGTATGTGCATTCCAATGTGGACGTGACCTTTGTGCGAGAAGGTCCGCACGTGCAGATCGTGCGTCCCGTCGACGTTCTCGCCGACCTTCAAGACCATCGGCAACGGATGGGCCGACTTGAGATTGGACGAGATCACCTCCGTCAACCGGTTGCGGATGTGCTCCGGGATGTCGCCTGAATGCTTTTCCCATTTCGCATGTCCGGCGGTGGACCCGGATTCATCGGCCCAATCGTCGGCCTTGGGGACAATATGCTTCGTATAGCCTTGCCCGAACTTGTACGGCCCGTTCTTCTTCTCATATTCCGCAAACTTCTTCGCGGTCCCCTGAATGTTTTTTGGGCTGTATAATTCGTTGATCTTCTGTTCGAATTTGCCGCTGTAGACCAAACCACCCATCTTCTTCTCCCTTAACCAAAAAGTATCACAGGTCGTAACGGTGACGGATTACACGTCAGAGAATTTGGAGAGAGTTGCCCTAACACGCTCCATCTGTACAGTCATTTTTGAACGATCGAACAACGCGAGGGCCTGCGCGAGTTCATCCTGGGCCTCGGCAGTCCTGCCGGCGTCGGCCAACAGCCTGCCAAATGTGCCTTTAGTGGCAGCCAGCATCGGAGCGGATTCCAATCGTTCCGCAATCGCGATGGTCCGCCTGAAGCTATCCACGGCTTCGGTACGGGTCGCTCCTTCCGACGCCAGGATGTTTGCCTCGTAAAAAGCCGCCAGCATTTCGATGCCGCCATAGCCCTTCTGCCTGGCGCCGGCCATGCAGGCCCGCACCAGGCTCAGGCCATGCTGCACTTCTCCCATTTGGGCATAAGCGGCGCCGAGATAGGCCGATACGACGACCATGCTGGTGGCGTGCCCCAGCAGCTCGGCCTCGTGCTTTGCTTCCAGCAGAATATCCCGCGCGCGCGCCGCTTCTCCTCTCTGCGTGTAGAGATTTCCAAGCCCGCACATGATGAGCGGAAGAAACAGCCGTACTTCGCTTTCCCGCGCAATGCGCAGGGCGTGGTCGAGCGCGCTCTCCGCCTCTTCAAGATGACCACGAATGATCGCCACGGCACCGCGGCCATATTCGGAGGCGACCGTATCGTATGGCCGGTCATTGGCCTGAGCGAGTTGGCTCGTTTGCAGGCAAGCGCGCTCGGACTGATCGAACTCGCCGAGCCACGCACAGTTCAGCGCTTTCATCATGTAACACAGCACGAGCAGGCTTGGTCCCGTCGTGCCCGGCGGGGCATCTTGCGGCCGGACGGTGAGCCGCGAGATCACCTCGGAGATGTGGCGATCGGCTTCCCGGAATTTTCCCGCCAGAAAGTACGACTGGCCGAGCCCGTAGAGCGCAAGATTGAGCCAGGTCGAACTATTGAGCCGGCTCGCAAGCGCGACGGCCTCTTCTCCCGCCGTGAGGCCTTCATAGGGTGTGTCATAAAAATTCAGTGCGGCCGCCCTGATGGTAACGGACGCCAGCCGGCGTCCTTCATCGCCGATCTTGCCGGCCCGCGACTCGCCATCACGGCCAAGGGCTAACCAGTGCTCGATGTCTCCCAGGGAAACGTAGGACATGCGCGATTCGATGCGCAGATCGACTGCGCGCTGCTCACGCGCCACGGATTCAGGCTGCCTGTCGACCGCATCCATCGCGGTCTGGAAATAGTCCCTCGCCTCGCGAAATGCCGAGCGGGCCGACGCCTTTCTCGCCGCGAGATGCCCGTAACGGTCCGCCTTCAACCAGTCCTCGGCCTTCAGCGCGTGCTGGCAAAGCGCTTCCGCGACCTCCTCCTCGCGTCCGGCGGCGTTCGCCTCCATCGCAGCAAGGATTCGCTGGTGCAGCGCGCCGCGTTGCGAGCGAAGGATCGAATCGTAGGCCACCTCGCGGATGAGATCATGCGCGAACTCATACTCCACAGACGCCAGCCATCGCGACTCCACCAGGAAGTCCAGGATTTCCAACGACCAAAGCCGGCTTTGCAATTGCGCCATCGGCATGCCGGTCACTGACGTCAGGAGCTGTGGCGAAACCCGGGAGCCGACCGCGGCGGCAAGCTGCAGCAGGGTCTTGTCCTCTTTCGGCAGGCGGTCGATGCGGGAAGCGATCACGCCCTGCACCGTGGGAGGAATCTCCAGCGAATCCCACGAGGCCTTTGAAACCTGCCGCCAGGAAGCCGCATCGGGCAGGCCGCGCTCGATCAGTTGTCGCGCGACTTCCTCGATAAAGAGCGGCACTTGCCCGGTGTGCCGCAGCACATGCGCCTTGAGATCATGGAGATGGGCGCCCGCCCCAAGCATGCCGTCGAGCAGCGCCTTGGCCGAGGGGGCATCCAGCGAGCGCAGCCATATCCGGCGCACGTCGAGCCGGGCCAGCCATCCCGGCGTGTTTTCCGTGCGCCATGTGAGCACGACGAGGACGGGGCGGCGCTCGGCGAGCGACAAGATCGCTTCGACCGCGGCCTCGCTCTGCCCGTCGGCCCAGTGCAGATCTTCCAGCAGCAGCACGGTTGGCACTGTTCGGACGACCCTGTCGACAGCGTTGAGGACGGCATCGCAGATCATCCGTCGCCGCAGCAGCGGTTCAAGCTCGCCCCAGCGCGGATCGGCAACCGTCCGGTCGAGGACCGCATCGAGCGCCGCCGGCCAGAGATCGGCGTACAGCGGCGGCTCTTCCGCAGAAACGGCGGCCGCCTCGCCGGGCGTGAGATGGCCGGCCGCCAGCACACTCTGCAGCAGCTTCTTGAGTAGCGCAAAGGGAACGGCCTGCTCCAGGGGATTGCCGTCGGCCTCGATGACTTGCCAATTCTGCTGGCGCAGATCGCCGACAAATTCATGTGCGACGCGGGATTTGCCGATGCCGGCCGTTCCGACCAGTGCAATGACCTGCCCGGATGCACCGACATCGTCGGCAGCGCGGCGCAATTGCAGCGTTTCGTCGGCGCGACCCACGAAGGAGGAAAGGCCCTTGGTCGAACGTGCGCCCCAGCGCGTCAATCCGCTGATCTCGGCGAGATCATAACAGGGCACCGGCGCCGCAAACCCTTCCAGACGTTTCGGCGGCATGGCGTTGAAGACCGCAAGCCCGGACGACAGGCTCTGGCAGGACTCCGACACCAATATCTGGCCCGCCTGGGCAGCGCTCTCGAGCCGCTTGACCAGATGCACTGCCGGACCTCCGGCCTCGTAGATCGAGGACAGGTCAGCCTCGATCATATGCGCGACCACATAGCCGGAATGAATGCCGACCCGCACATGAAGCCCGGGATCGTCCAGAAGCTTGATGCGGCGTACCAGTTCCACGCCCGCCTGGCAGGCCATGATGGCATGATTATCGTCGGCATGCGGCGCACCGAACAACGCGATCAGGCCATCGCCGCCCTCCTTGCTGACGATGCCCCGGTTGCGCCGGACCGCCACCCGCATGGCGTTGAGGGCCGGCTCAAGCCGCGAGATCGCGGATTCGGGATCGAGCTCCGAGATCAGGTCGGTTGAGCGCTGCAGATCGGCACAGAGGACGGTGAGGTACTTCCGCTCCCCCACGATCCGGTCCCGAATGTCGGCGGCCGGTTTGGTCGGATGATCCGGCACGACCGCGCCACAGGACGGACAAAAGAGGTCGCCAGCCTTCACGTTCGACGAACAGACCTGGCAGAACACCCTCAGCTTCCTCCGACCATTGAGTTCAAACTAGCGAAAGATCGTGGCGGAACAAGCGCTTGGGTCCCTTATTACACGTGGGCTGATAACCCGCCGCATGCAGATTGCTGCAAATGCGAATGGCGACTGTTGAGCAGCTTCAGAGTATAGACAGGCCGCGGTAGTACACAACTGGACGCACACCCTGCGGTCTGAAACGCAGCCCGTAACAAGGCAGCCATGCCCGTGAAAGCGCAGCCGGATCGAACGCTGCCCTACTCGTTGCTGATTCCCATCTCTTTTATCAAGCGCCCATATTTGGCGAGTTGATCGCGCGTCATCGCGCCCAATTCCTCCGGCGAACTGCCCTGCACGGCAAAGCCCAGCTCCTCCAGCTTGCGGCGGACATCCGCATCGCCGAGTGCCTTCACGACCTCGGCATTGAGCCGGGCAATGATGGGCTTTGGCGTTCCGGCTGGCGCAAGCATGGCAAACCAGGAATTGAACAGGAAACCGGGCAATCCCGATTCATCAACGGTGGGCACATCGGGAAAAGACGGCAATCGCTTCGGCGTACAGACGCCGATCAGCCGAAGCTGGTTGCCCCGCACCAGAGCAGCGACCGTCCCCAGGCCCTGGAAGCCGACCGGAATCTGACCGGCAGCGACGTCGGTCGCCGCCTGCGTCGCACCCTTGTACGGCACGTGGGTCAGCGTGATCCCGGCGCTTGAGGCAAACATCGCCATCGCGAGATGCTGCGGGCTTCCCGGCCCTCCCGAACTGTAGTCGATCTTTCCAGGTGTGGCCTTTGCGGCGGCAATCAGGTCGGCCGCGGACTTGTAAGGGGTCTGATTGCCGGCGATCAGTCCCCACTCGACGGTCGCAACCAGCGATACCGGCTCAAAATCCTTCAAAATGTCCCATCGCATCTTGGCCTGCAAATGGGGCACCATCGTCATGATACTGTCATTGAAGCCGCCAAGCGTGTAGCCGTCCGGATCGGCGTGGGCGACCTGCTCGGCGCCGATCAGCCCGGACGCCCCCGGCTGGTTCAGGATCACGAACTGCTGGCCCATGTTGTCGGCCATCTTCTGCGTCACGATGCGCGCGGCGACATCGACGGCGCTCGCGGCCGCCAGCGGGACGATCATCTTGATGGGGCGGTCGGGGTAGTTGCCCTGCGCGAAAGCGCCGGAGTTGCCGGCAATAAGCGCCAGCGCGAGCCATCGAAACAGACGCATATTTCTCCCCACTTCAGGCCGACGCTTCCGGGCCAGAGCGCTGGCATCCTTGGTCAAAGATTGCTCTCTAACCCCTTGATTGGCAATGCGCCCCAGAGGCTGATGGACTTGCGCTTTTGGCGCAGTTGCCGCCCTTGCCGGGGTCTATAATATCCGAACCGGGCTAAAAGCCGTCACCCGCGAACCCGTATGCCGCCATCCCGGAAACCTCCAGGCAGAGCCGCTTCCAGCGCCAAACCGCCGCAGTTGCGCCCTTCTCCCAATCCCCGGCTGAACAGCGCCATGGCCTGCGATACCGCCTTCCGCATCGTCGCGCGGCGCTATGTCGGCGCGCTCAACGCCAACCATGCGGCGACCTGCAATGGCGATCCGGATGCGCTGCACCGGATGCGCGTCGCGCTGACCCATCTGCGCACCGCCATCCTGTTTTTCTCCCCGATGGTCCATGATGAGGTTCGAGACGAAGTGCGGGATGAATTGAAATGGCTGAACAGCGAGCTTGGCGCGGTGCGCGATCTCGACGTGGCGGTCGATCGGGTCAAGATGCTCGACAAGCGGCAGCCTCAGGCCGCCGCCGCGCTGGGGTCATGGAACGAGAAGTGCAACGAGGGACATCGCCATCTGACGCGCATGCTCAATTCAGTGCGATACCGGTGGCTCGTCGACCAGACCTCCGGCTGGATAGAAAACGGCCCGTGGTCGATGAAAAAGGGCAAGCAAGCAGCGCAGGAGCGCGCTTCCCCGCTCGGGGCCTATAGCGCGGCGAAGCTCGAGGAATGGGAAGGAGAACTGCTGAAGAAGAGCCGCAAGCTTCGCAAGATGGGGACAAGGAAGCGACACCGTCTGCGTCTCTTCAACAAGAAGCTCACCTACTCCATAAACGCCCTCGAGGATCTGTTCACCGACCGCAAGTTTTCAAAGCAGACGGTCGCGCGCAAATATCTCAGCACCGCGCAAAAATCGCTCGGACAATTGAACGACGGCGCAAGAGGCCACGAGTTGGCAAGCGAACTGGAAAAAAAGGGCGTGCAAACGCCGCTCAAGTTCCTGAAACCCGGGCAGGAGAAGAGCCTCCTGAAAAAAGCGTCGAAAGCCTATCGCAAGCTTGAGAATCTGGCCTGATTCCGGCGCTTACAGCAGCTTGCCGTCCGGCGCGAAGAACGGATGGGGCCCGTCGAACTCGCCGATCGGGACCTGATGGGTCACGAGTTGCCCGAACCCTTCGCCCGCAAACCAGGTATGGAGATGGAGGGCCGGCGGCTCGATCCTGAACGAGAGTGCGCGCAGCTTGGCAAGATCGAGAGCGACCGCATGATTTGGCGCCGGGCAGATCGTGCAGGGCACGCCCGCGAACATGGTCAGGGTCGCGCGATGGATGTGACCGGTGGCGACGATTTGCACGCGCGGATGACGACGGACGATGGACGCCAGTTCATCCGCATTGCGCAGGTTCTGACGATCCATGTGCCAGATGCCCGCGATGAAGGGCGGGTGATGCAGGAACAACAATGCAGGCCGGCCTGCGGATGATGCCAGCGTCGCGTCGAGCCATTGCAGGGTTGATGCTTCCAGTTCGCCGTGAGGGTGGGCGGGGACGGAGGAATCCAGCAGCAGCAGGTCGAGTTCACCGACCTCGATCTTCTGGTTGAGCGCGCCGGAGGGAAAGGCGTAAGCGGCATTCGGGAACGCCGCGCGCATCAATTCGCGGCTGTCATGATTGCCGGGGATACCGGCAAACGGCAGCTTCAGGGGCAAAAGCAGGCGCTTGAGGTAATCATATTCCTCGACGTTCGGGGTATCCGCGAGATCGCCCGAGATCACCACGAAATCGGGCGCCGGCTCGAAAGCATTCAACGCGGCCACACAACGGTCCAGCGCCTTGGCTGTGTCGACGCGGCCATAGGCAAGCGCGCCGGGCGGCTTGATGTGCAGATCGGAAATCTGCGCGATGCGGATTTGCTTTTGCGACATGGACCTTTTCAATCCCCTGGCGGCAGCAGCCGCACGGCTTCCGGCGAAATCGACAGGCCTACACGATCGCCGGGCTTGACCTGCAGGGTGTTGGGCGCATCGACGGTCATCGGCTTGTCGGCAGCACCGCCGACAACCAGCCGCTGTTTTTCACCGTTAAAGGCCACGCTGTCGACGATGCCGGACAGCGCAGCAGCGCCCGCCTCCACCAGCCGGATGGACTCGGGGCGAACCATGGCAACGGCCGTCGCCAGATCGGAATGGCCCGCGACCGGCTGGCGTCCACCCGGCAGCACCAGATGGCCGTTCTCGACGGGCGACTCGACGATGTTCGCCGCGCCGATGAACTCGGCCACGAAGCGATTGCACGGCGTGAAATAAATGTCACGCGGCGTGCCGACCTGCGCGATCCTGCCCTTGCTCATCACCACGATGCGGTCGCCGAGCTCCATGGCCTCGGACTGGTCGTGCGTGACGTAAATGGCCGTGATGCCGAGCGCACGCAACAGACGATTGAGCTCGCTGCGCAGGCGTTCACGCAGGGCAGCATCCAGCGCGGTCAGCGGTTCGTCGAGCAGCAGGATACCGGGCCGGATCGCGACCGCCCGCGCGAGCGCCACGCGCTGACGCTGGCCGCCGGAAAGCTGGTCGATCCTCCGGTTCTCGAGACCGGCGATGTTGGTCAACGCCACGAGCTCGGCAACACGAGCGTCGCGCTCCTTCTTGGGCACACCCCGGATCTTCAGGCCGTAGCCGATGTTCTCGGCCACGCTCATGTTCGGGAACAGCGCGTAGGACTGGAACACCATGCCGACATTGCGCTTCTCGATCGGCACATTCGTCATGTCATTGCCGTCGAACAGGACCCTGCCGCCTTCATCCGGCGTCTCCAGACCTGCGATGATGCGGAGCATCGTCGTCTTGCCGCAGCCGGAGGGACCGAGCAGCACCAGCGTTTCGCCGCGCGCGATGTCGAGCATCGCACGCTCAAGTGCCCGGGTGCCATCGGCAAAGGTCTTGCCGCAACTCTCGATGCGCACGGAGGCGCCGTGGCCGGCGATCGCACTCATCGCGTACGCTCCTTGTCGGCGAAGAGCTGCATCGCGACCAGCAGCGGAATGATCATGATAAAAAAGATCAGCGTGTAGGCGGAGGCCACCTCCAGCCGCATCGAGGCGTAACTGTCGGCAAGTCCGATCGGCAGCGTCTTGGTCAGCGGCGTATGCAGCATCCAGGTCAGATTGAATTCGCCGAGCGAGAGCGTCACCACCATCAGGCTGCCGGCGAGAATTCCGGGCAACGCATTGGGGACGATCACGTCGAGGAAGCGCCGCCCGGGCGAGGCGCCAAGCGAAGCGGCGCCCTCGTCCAGCGTCTTGATGTCGGCAGTAGCGAAAACCGCCATCACCGACCGAACCATGAAGGGCATGGTGAAGATGACGTGTCCCACGAGAATGAACAGCCATGAGCGGCGGAACTCGCCCAAGCTGCCGTAGGTCAGGAGCAGTGCGAGCGCAATAGCCAGTCCCGGGATCGCGAGCGGCAGGGTGATGATTTCCTCTACGATCCGTGACAGCCGCCCTCCCCGCACATGCAGCGCATATGCCGCCGGAACGCCGACCACAAGCGTCACCGCCAGTGTCGCGAACGCGATGATGAAGGAGAGTCCGATGGTGGGCGCATAGAGCTCCCAGACCTGCGCCACCCATTGCAGGGTGACGCCGGACTGAATGCCGCGAAAATAATTCTGGGTGACGCCGGCGGTGATGGAGAGCCCGGCCGGCGCCACCAGGAACGCGGCGACGATCAGGGTGAAGAGAAACTGGCCGGTGAAGATCAGGCGGTCGCGCATGGTCTCATCCGGCTGCGGCGACGGCGCTGCCCGAGAACGAGCGGGCGAGCGCCAGAATCAACCAGGTGATCAGCCCAAGCCCGACGGACAGCGCCGCGGAGGTGGCGAAATTCGCGGCCAGCGTGAACTCGGTATAGATCAGCATCGGCAGCACATCGATGTTGGTTGCCAGCGTAAAGGCGGTACCGAACGCGCCCATCGCGGTCGCGAAAGCAATGGCGCCCGAAGCGACGAAGGCGGGTGCCAGCGCCGGCAGCACGACGTCGCGCTGCACCGCCCAGGGGCTCGCGCCGAGCGATCGCGCGGCTTCCTCGAGGCCGGTGTCCAGCTTCTGCACCGCCGCCATGATGGTGAGGATCACGCGCGGGATGGAAAAATAGAGATATCCGAGAAAGAGCCCGTAGATCGAATAGGCGAACACGAATTTCTGCCCGATGACGCGGTTGGTGAGATCGCCGATCAGGCCCTGACGCCCGGCAAGCAGAATGATCAGGAAGCCGACGACCACGCCCGGGAAGGCCAGCGGAAATGTCAGCATCGCGATCAGGACGGCGCGGCCGGGGAAGCGGTGCCGCTGCAGGAACATGCCGGCGACGGTAGCGACGATCAGCGTGACCACGGTGGTCGCGGCCGCCAGCAACACCGTGTTGATCAGAGTCGCGCGGTAACGCGGCTCGGTGAGGATCGCGAGATATCCGGCGGCGCCTTGCGGTCCTTCCGCCCCGGTCACGACGAGCCGGGCCATCGGCAGCAGGAAGAAGGCGGCCGTGAT
>Ga0134128_10005611_pt1 | contig 15200 bp, 17 predicted proteins | sample KB31754_FD_96462 | JGI IMG/M metagenome (GOLD analysis project Ga0134128, IMG submission 96462) | Terrestrial soil microbial communities with excess Nitrogen fertilizer from Kellogg Biological Station, Michigan, USA - KB3-175-4 | ecosystem: Environmental > Terrestrial > Soil > Unclassified ... | reverse complement strand
TTGGTTGGGTCGGGCAGATGCAAGGCTCGACACGGTCACCCGTTTGCCGGCTGACTTCGATGTTATGGTGCCGGTGCCGGCCTAGAACGACTCGGTGTGCTTAAGTGTCGCACGGTCTCTGCTTCACATGCTGCGCGAACATCGGAAGGAGATATCGGAAAGGATCTAGCGCCCTTTTCGCGCGACTGGAGTCGCAGCGTTAAGTGTCCTTGTCGATTTCGAGTTGGCGGTCTGATGCATGATCTCGATCGCGCTACCGAACAGATCGCGATCGCGCTCCACGGGGTAAACGACATAGGCGGGCATCGAGAATTCGGGAGCGCCGCCGATCAGGTATAGCCGCTTCGACTTGAGATGGGGCAGTACGATCCGCTTGGGGAAATAGCCGGATCCTCCATTTTCCAACACGTGCTGCAATCCCAGCCAGCCGATATTCGCGGTTAGCGGAGGGCCACCGAAACTCGGAAAGCAGGTATTGTGCCTTGCGTAGAACTCCGGCCCCCAGTCAACATACACATAGCCAGGCTGGGGTTCTGGCTTGCCGTGTTTATCCGTCGAAACGAGAATCAGCTTCTCTTCGAACAGTAGCTCAACCTTTAATCCGGGCCGGCTCTGCGGGGTGTACATAACGCCAATATCTATTCGCCCCTCGATAAGCCCCTGCATCAATTCGGGCTCAAGCCCACTTTCGGCGCGGATCGATATCTCCGGCCGCGCACCTCGCATTAGCTGAAGCCACTGCAACAAGAACTCTTCCCACAGGCCAATGCGGCCGCCGACAACCAGCGCTCCGCTGAAGCCCTCGGGAATTCCGATGTCATGGCGCGCCTGTTCGATGGTTCGGACGAGCGTGGCGGCGTGCCGCTGAAATTGCCGACCGGCCGATGTCAGCGTTGTGCCGGCCTTGTTGCGGACAAACAGCGTGCAGCCGAGTTGGTCTTCGAGCGTATGAATGCGCGTACTGACCGTCGACTGGCTGACGTGAAGCCGATCTGCGGCGCTAATGAAATTTCCCGCCGTAACCACGGTGAGGAAGGTTCTGGCCAGTTCGGTGTCCATCGAGGCGCCCCTTGATATCAATCATATAGATATCAAGCAGCAATATTATTCGTTTGTCAAAATTATTAGGCGGCATAGCTTGTTTTGAAGAGATGTCGGCGGCCACCCTGTTCTCGTCGCAAAGCACTTGGAAGGGCCGTCACGGTGGGTCCCAGGAAAGACTCCAGCGATAGGGAGGCGTGCGATGACGTATCTGCTTCTTCTGCTCTTGGTTGTGTATTTCGCGGCGGTGTCCGCGCCGATCTCCATCAGGCTCGTTGGGCTGATTCTGATGCGCAACGGCTCAAGCGAATTGCGGTCAAGCCGGGGACCGACGGCAGTCAGTTTTGGTGCGCCGAAAGATAGCAGTGGGGCGGCGCGCCGGCGCGCCGGTCGCGCGATTGTTCGGAACCGACATATGCATGTCCAAGGAGGTTAACTATGAACAAGCGTTCGAATTGTCGACGAGAGAAACGGCTGTTTAGCGATCGGCTCGGGACCGAAAACCCGGTCAAATCTCTTTTCCGCGTGCTCAGTTCAAACGCTTTTGCTCAGGCCCGGTCGTCGCCTCGATCTCTTTGGAATCGAGATATTAGCGGCGGTGCACCGACATCTCTCATACCTGTTCGTGTACCCATCGGCCGAAAACAATATTGAACCCAAATGAACGGACGCGCCCTGGATCGAAGCAGGATGGGGCGAAGATCGACGTTCGGAGTCAGCGGATGAGTTTCGTCGAGAAAACCAAGCACGGACGAACGACACGGAACTCATCTTACAAAGGAGATCTGACCATGTACCAAAAAATTCTCCTGGCCTATGACGGCTCTCCTGATGGTCGCGAAGCCCTGGTTCAAGTCGGGAAGTTAGCGTGCATGTCTGGTGCGACGGTCCGTCTGCTCGCGATCATCGACCCTTCCGAGAACATGCTTGCCGTCGAGGGGATGTCCTTTGTTCCCGACAATCAGCGCTTGGTTGTGCAGTCGGTTCTCGACGCAGGCGTGAGAGGGCTGCAGAGCGTTGGATGTGCAGCAACAAACGATGTCAGATACGGCAATCCTGCCGAGCAAATAGTTCTGTCGGCAAGAGAGATGAACGCGGATTTGATCGTCGTCGGTCATCGAGATCAAGGTGTGCTTGCACGCTGGCTAAATGGTTCGGTGGGGGCGTCCATCCTCCACCATGCGCCGTGCAGCGTGCTTGTCGCCGTGAAATCCGGCAAAACACAAGAACAGGGTAAAGGAGAAACATCATGTTGAAAATATCCGGCCTGACAGCACTCTTGTTCGCCGCCGCCGCAGTTACGATGCCTTCCAACGGAGCTTTTGCGAAAGATATTGTCTTGGGGGCGTCCGTACAGCTGACAGGCCCGGTTGCCAATACGGGCCGCTATTATCGCGACGCCTACCAGTTCGCGATCGACAAGATCAATGCCTCGGGAGGCATCAAGGTCGGCAACGAATCGCACAAGCTCGCACTCAAGCTCTACGACAACCAGTCGGACGTTAATTTAAGCGTGCGCCAGTACACCCAACTGGTTTCTCAGGACAAGGTCGATTTTCTGCTCGGACCATTCGCAAGCAATTTTGCGCTGGCGGATTCGGCGGTGTCGGAGAAATACAGAATTCCAATGGTTCAGGGAGGCGGTGCCTCCGACCAGATATTCGCGCGCAAGTTCAAATTTATCTTTGGAACGCTGGCGCCGGCGAGCAATTATTTTGGCTCGACGATAGACATGTTGAAGGGACTCAGTCCGGCTCCAAAATCTGTTGCGCTGCTTTATGCTGACGACGCCTTCGACGTTTCGGTGGCGGATGGCACACGGCCAAAACTGAAGCAGGCAGGCCTCGCATTGGCGATGGACGAGCGATATAGCACCAACGCCACGGACTTCAATTCGCTGCTCTCGCAGATCAGAAGCAAGAACATAGATGTGGTGCTGGTGGCCGGCCACGAGACCGAGATATTGAATTTCGTACGACAGGCCAAGAGCCTTGCGGTCGCGCCGAAGATGTATTCTTTCACGGTGGGCGTCCCCAGCGAGGATTTCCGTAAGGCCTTGGGCAAGGACGCGGACTACGCCTTCGGCATGACGGCCTGGCTGCCATCCGCAAAACTCAAGGATCGCTGGTTCGGCGACGCCGGGCAGTTCGCCGTGGCCTACAAGGCGAAATTCGGTTACGATCCAGACTATCATGCTGCTTCCGGTGTCGCCGATGTCGAAGCGTTGGCGCAAGCCGTGGAAAACGCAGGCTCGATTGATCCGGCGAAGGTACGAGACGCGCTCGCGAAAGTGAAGTTCGACAGTCTCTACGGCACGATTGCATTCAACGACAACGGTCAGATCGACCTGCCCCAGACCGTCATCCAGGTGCAGGGAGACAAGTTGACCGCAATCTATGGCGCCAATGGCAAGATCGCGGAGCCGAAATATCCGATGCCGGCCTGGAACGCGCGTTAGACGGTTCACGAACCATCTGGACCAGGAAAAGAGTGCGATGTGGATCTTCTTGCGCAAATCCTGATCAACGGAATTCTTCTGGGCGGATTGTACGCTGTGATGGCGCTCGGTCTCGCCCTGGTTTGGGGCGTATTGAATATCGTCAATCTGGCGCACGGCGCATTCATCATGCTCGGTGCGTACGTGTCCTGGTATCTCTACACTTACGCCGGTGTCGACCCGTTCTTGGGATTGCCGATTACCGCAATGGTGATGTTCGTTATCGGTTACGCAGTGCAGCGCGGTCTTTTGAATCTGATCGTCCGTGCCCCCATGTTCAACACCTTGCTGATAACGTTCGGGTTGGAGGTCGTGCTGACTTACCTGGCCCAGCTCGCGTTTTCGGCCGACTTCCGCACCATCAACCCCTCTTATGCGGGCAACAGCACCCAATGGGGCCCAATCGTGCTGCCGGTAGCTCGGCTTCTGGCTTTCGGAGTTGCCATTGCGTTGACGGTGGCCATGTGGCTGTTCCTTTTGCACACAAGGCTGGGACGTGCGATCCGCGCCACCGCGCAGAACCTGGTGGCGGCTCGCCTCTACGGCGTAGAGCCTCGGCATCTCTATGCCGTGACCTTTGGTATCGGAATTGCGCTGGCCGGAACGGCAGGAGGACTCTACGGAACCGTATCTCAGATCAATCCGTACATCGGTGCGGCACTGACGGCAAAATCGTTCGCCATCTCGATTATCGGCGGACTGGATAATCCGCTTGGCGTAATCGTCGGCGGCCTGTTTCTGGGAATCCTGGAATCGCTGACTTCGCTCTATGTGGGATCGACCTTCGCGGATGTGGCAAGTTTTGGCGTGCTGGTACTGGTGTTGATCGTGCGGCCCAACGGCTTGCTCGGGAAAGCAGCGTGAACGCGGTGCGCATCGCAGTCGTCCTGGCGGCGCTCGCCATTCTGGCGGCGGTGCCCTGGTTCGGATCGGATGTGCTGATCCAGTTCGGAATAAATGCCCTGCTGCTCGCCGTCCTGGCGCAGGGTTGGAACATCATCGGGGGGTACACTGGTTACCCTTCTTTCGGCAATTCGGTGTTCTACGGACTTGGCAGCTACGGCGTGGCCATTGCCATGGTGCAATGGCAATGGCCGTTCGGTGCAGGTCTTGTATTCGGCGTGCTCCTTGCAGCGGTCTTCGCCGTGCTACTAGGGATACCGGTTCTGCGGCTGAAGGGGCACTACTTTGCAATCGCCACCCTGGCGCTGGCTCAGGTCATGGCCGCGATCGTCTCCAACGTGAAATTGGCCGGTCGGAATATCGGGCTTGTGTTGCCGCCGCTCAATAATGATCGGCTCTTTTATGAGTTGTCGCTTGGACTCCTGGTGCTGGCGACACTGACCATTTTCTGGCTGACGCGTAGCCGCTTCGGTTTTGGATTAATCGCGATCCGGGAAAACGAAGAAGGCGCGGCGGTGATGGGCGTCAATACAACGTTATACAAGACGTTGGCGTTCGCACTATCCGGGATTTTCAGTGCACTGGCAGGTGGTATTCACGCCTACTGGGTTACGTTTATCGATCCCGAAAGCGCGTTCGATATCAGCCTGAACGTCAAGATGATCATCATGGCGGTGTTCGGCGGACCGGGTACGGTTCTCGGACCGGTCGTCGGGGCATTTTCGCTCTCGGCGATCTCCGAATTTCTGTCGAGCGAGATCACCAGTCTCGCAGGCCTTTTCTTCGGTGTTGTCGTCGTGGCCGCGGTTGTGCTGATGCCACGAGGCTTGGCCGACATGTTGCGACGAATCCGCCGTGTGGGATGGCGTTATTTCGCCGAGAATATTCGGACGCACCGGCTATGACCCCGATACTCGAAATTAAGCACGTGACCCGCCGCTTTGCAGGCCTGATCGCAGTCGACGATGTCAGCTTTATGCTGCAGCGCGGAGAGATTCTCGGCGTGATAGGCCCGAACGGCGCGGGCAAAACCACGTTAATCAGCCTGATCAGCGGGACGCTGGCTCCAAGTTCGGGTGATGTTTTTTTCGAGGGACGGTCTCTTGCCCATGTGCCCGCATACCGTCGTGCACGGCTCGGCATCGGGCGCACATTCCAGATCATGCGGCCGTTTCCCGGCTTGTCGGTTCTGGACAACGTCGCGGTAGGCGCCCTGTTTGGGCGCGGAGGCGGACAAGCCCAGCTGGTGAAGGCCCGCGAACAGGCGCGCGCTCAACTGGATTTCGTTGGGCTTGGCGCGAATGTCGATCAACGCGCAGATGAGCTGGGAGGGCCCGGCCGAAAGCGATTGGAACTCGCAAAGGCCTTGGCGATGCAGCCGAAGGTTCTGCTGTGCGATGAGGTCATGGCGGGCTTGAATTTGGTCGAGATCGAAGAAGTGATCGAGGTGATCCGCAAAGTCCGCAACGAGGGTATCAGCATTCTCGTCATTGAACACGTCATTAAAGCCATCAAGAGTCTGTCAGATCGGCTGCTGGTGCTGCATCACGGGGAGAAGATCGCCGATGGCGAGCCCGGCCGTGTGCTCGCAAGCCAGGACGTTATTGAGGCTTATCTCGGCAAGAGGCGCGCATGAATGGGGTGGTGGCAGCCGAAGGGAATTGCCTACTTGAGGTGCGTGCGGTAAGCGCAGGCTATGGCGGGATGCCGGTTTTGCACGACGTCACCCTAAACGTCTACCCAGCCGAGATCGTGGCATTGGTTGGAAGCAACGGCGCCGGCAAGACTACCTTGCTGCGGGCACTGTCGCGGGTGCTTTCCTGCACGGGTGGCATTGTCATGAACAACCATGACCTCGTGCCGATGACCCCCGATCAGGCCTTTACCGCCGGTCTTGTTCAAGTTCCGGAAGGTCGTCAGCTTTTCGACCGCATGAGCGTACAAGACAATCTGCTGATGGGCGCCTTCAAACGTAAAGAGAAAGCGGCGATCACGCGCGATCTGGCGAAAATGTATGCGCTTTTTCCGCGTCTGTCGGAACGCCGGCATCAACTCGCAGGAAGCATGTCGGGCGGCGAACAGCAAATGTGCGCCATGGCTCGCGGGTTGATGGCCGCGCCGGTCCTGCTCATGATCGACGAAATGAGTTTGGGGCTGGCTCCGGTCATCGTGGAACAATTGATGGATGTGTTGGCTGCGATCCGCGACGAAGGCGTGACGGTGTTGCTGGTCGAGCAGGACGTCAATCTGGCACTTTCGATTGCCGATCGAGGTTACGTCATGGAAACCGGCCGCATCGTTCATGGCGGTCCCGCCAGGAAGCTCATTGACGATCCTGAGGTTCGACGAGCCTATCTTGGACTTTGAACGGCTATTTTTATGCAACGACGGCGAAGTCGCTCTTGCCCGTGTTGGGCTTCACCGCTTCGTGCGCGAGCCGCTGGAGCACGACCACCAATGGATGCCCCGTCTCGCGCCGCCGCGCTGGATCGAGGAATCTAAAAGAACGATTGTCCGTGGCTACCCGCGACCGCGCCTAGGACTGTGATGAGGGCCAGCGTCAACAGTACCCAGTGCGCCCGATGCAGCCACGCAAAGGCGATGCCGGGTTGCTCAGTCGCGCACCGACGAAGCCGGCGTCGCAGAATGAACGGCTCGGCGACGAACAAAACGAACGCAAACAGCAGCCACACGCACACCATCGCATGCATCCACCAAAACGTAATCGCCTGAAATCGATCCCAGAGATCGAGGCGCCACGTCATGTAAAGGCCGGTCAGCCCGACGACGATTACCGCCGTTCGTGCCTGCCAGACGAAGCGATGCTCTATCGCCTGAAAGGCCCGCAGCCGGTCTTCGCCCAGGTCGCCGCGGCGCACCGCCGGTAGCACGACGGTCGTTGCCATGGCAACACCGCCGATCCAGATGACGACGGCGAGAACATGCAGGGCGCGGGCGAGAATGACGTCATTCATGATCGATCCGGCAGAAGCATCGTTGGTTCCCGGGCTCCAACGTAAACGCGAAACGTCACATTGGCCTCTGTGGTACCGATCCTATACTCAGGATTGACGGGCAGGTTTGCGCTGGCGCAAACCGCTGCCCATATTCGGAAAGTCCAGATAAGGTTTCGGGATGGCCGCAAACGATCACCTCGTTCCTCAGGCTCTGGCTTCGTTGGAGCTCTTTAAGGATCTTTCGCCCGCGGCGCTCGATGACGTGATGACGTTGGCGCGCGTGCGGCGCCTGCCCAGGGAGACCCGGATCTTTGACCAGGGCGATACGGGTGTGCGTGCCCATGCGTTGATCGAGGGGAGCGTCCGCATCGCCCAATCCGGAAGCGATGGCGCGCAGATCGTCATGCGCTTCATCGCTCCGGGCGAGATGTTCGGAACCGTGCCGCTGTTCACGGATGGCAGATACCCCGCCGATGCGATCACGCTCACCGAATCGCTGGAGGCAAGCTGGAGCGAAGCCGAATTGTTCGAACTGATGGGGCGCTATCCCCCGATCGCGATCAATGTCATCCGAGTCATCGGTAAGCGCCTACAGGAGGTGCAAGACCGACTTCGTGAGGTTTCCACCCAGCGGGTTGAACAGCGCGTTGCTCGTGCTGTCCTGCGGCTCGTTCGTCAAGCCGGGCACGACACCCGCGACGGCACGGCGATCGAGTTTCCGCTGCGGCGCAAGGATGTGGCGGACATTTCCGGAACCACGCTCCATTCGGCGAGCCGCATCCTGACCGCCTGGGAGAAGGCAGGATGGCTCGTGAGCCGCGACCAGCGCCTCACCATTCGCAAGCCTTCTGAAATCCGGCGGATTGCCGAAGAGTCGGCAAACTGACGCGCCGACCGGAGATCCATCGAGCTTGAGGTGTGTCCGTCCCTCGGTTTGCGCCAGCGCAAACCCTCGTTCCCGTGGCTCCGATATCGTTCCGAAAGCAGAAGGCCGGCGACGACAGGCGCCCGCAGCGTCACCCGTCTCGGCCGACATCATAGGGAGAGATACAACATGGCGGTGCCAGCCGTGCAGGCGGCGAGAAGCAAGCCATTCGCCGTCTGGACGATGGCTTTCAGGCCCTTCTTCCTGGCGGCCAGCGTTTGGTCGGCGGTGGCGCTGACTGGATGGATTGCCATGCTCTTGACGGGGCTCAGATTGCCCAGCCGCTTCGATCCGTTGACCTGGCATATCCATGAAATGCTTTTCGGATTCGTAATGGCCGCGATTGCCGGCTTCATGTTGACCGCGATTGCGAACTGGACTGGCCGCGTACCCATCAGCGGTTGGCCGCTTGCCGCGCTGGCGACGTTATGGCTGGCGGGCCGCCTCGCGTGTCTGTTCTCGGCATTGATCCCGTTCTGGCTGGCTGCGGCAACCGATCTCGCCTTTCCGTTCGTGCTGTGCGCGATTGTAGCCCGCGAGATCATCAGCAGTCGCAATTGGCGCAACCTGCCAATGCCGGTTCCGATCGCCGTTCTCGGCATCGCCGACCTCCTGATGCATCTGGACGTGGGAGGCTTCGCCGTGCCGGCCGGATTGGGGTGGCGTCTTGGGCTAGCGGCAATCATCGTCCTGATCTCGGTTGTCGCCGGACGGATCATTCCAGCGTTCACGCGCAACTGGCTCACGAAGCACGGTGTGGCTGATCTCCCGGCTGCCCACGGCATGGTCGATAGCGTTGCGCTCGGTACCCTGCATGCCGGGATGATCGGTTGGGTGTTCTTTCCAACATTTCAACCTGTCGGTGGGCTGCTGCTTCTCGCTGCGGCGCTTAATCTCTGGCGACTCATGCGCTGGCGCGGCTGCGCCACATCGGCCGAGCCGCTATTGAGCATTCTTCATGTTGGATATTTCTGGGTGATCGTCGGCGCCGTCCTGCTAGGCGCGTCGATGCTGACCGGCCGTGTGCCGGAGGCTGCCGCAATCCACGCGCTCACAGCCGGCGCCATCGGCACCATGGTGCTTGGAGTCATGACCCGGGTTTCGCTCGGCCACAGCGCGCGCGCGCTCACGGCGGATCGGATCACGGGCCTTATCTATCTGCTCGTGATCCTCGCTGGCGCGGTGCGCGTGTTGGCGGCAGTCAGCGGATCGTTTCTCGTTTTGATTCAGATTTCGGCCGCATTGTGGATCGGCAGCTTTGTCCTGTTCGCTCTATGGTATGGACGCATGTTGTTGATGCCCCCCGTGCCCTGAGTTGCGCGCCGCGTTCCCGGAGCCGCGCCAGGCCGGTAGCGAATGGCGCGGTCAGGGCATAATCTGCGTAGTTACGAAAGCTGCGCACGCGCCAATAGGCGGCTCAGCGCCGCGCGACCTTTCCCCGCAAGCCGCCAAGCTCGGCGATATACTGGTAGCCGATCTGCCAGGACTCCAACGTTCCCGGGAGCGTTTCCTGATGGAATTGCGGGTTGCTGCGCGACCGCGGTATCGATCTAACGTCGGTAACAAGCTCGACACTGGACTCCCGCAACAAATCGACAAACTCGACGATCGTCCTGGTCAAGTGGCCTTTGGTGAAAAAGGTGATCGTGGCGTCGCTCCAAGCGGCGAGGGGCCTCTGGCCAGCGCGCTTCGCTATTGATCCTAAGCGTCCGATACCGGAAACAAGAACGCGCGTTAGCCGAAAGATACGCCGGGGATCGACTGGCTCCGCTTCCAGGTTCCGGTGCCAAAGGGGCGCGTTTGGACCGCCAAGGACGATTCCGTCACCCTGCCGACATGGCTCAGCATTCCCGGCGCCATACCCTCGGGGCTGTCGCGCTGGTGGCATTTCTCGGTCAACTTGCTGTGGCTGATCAACGGTGTGGCCTTTTACGTGCCGCTGTTTTCAACCCATCGATGGCGCAGGCTGGTGCCGCTGACCTAGGAAGTCGTCCCCGTCCGCGCTGTCAACGGCGATCCAGTATGCCTCGCTGAACTTTCCAGTCGACCATAGCCGGACCCGCTACAATGGCGTCCAACAACTCAGTTATTTCTGTTGCTCGCAGAATTGTTGATGCGGGTGCTTTTGCTGGGAGTTCCGATGCGTAGCGTTCACGGCGATGGCGGCTGCCGCGGCTCGGTTCTCGAATGCAGATTGCTTTGTCTCGTCATACCGGAAAGGATTACCGTCGCCGGTTCTTAGCAATCCTGCCGTACGCAAATTCTTTTTCTCTATGATCGCCGAAACTACGATCAGAGCGTTGTGGGCCTAGGCGCGCGCAGGGCGCACCGTTTTTGTACTGCCCCGATGATGGATTGGAGCGACTGAGCGCAAAAAGCGAAACCTAATCAGCACGTAAGCATGGTCGCGATCAGCCATGTCGTACCAAATGCAGTATCGATAATGAGGCTGACACGCGGTTCATATCAAACTTTCTGTATAGTCATTTCGCCGTAACAGGGCTGTCATTTGCATTGGTTTTGATTTTCAGCGCGCACCATGCGCATGGAGATCAAGATGTCCGAATTCGAACCCCTCAACATAGCGCACTACCAACAGCCCACCACGCCTCTCAGCGACGGGGCAGCTCCATACATGGACTGGATCGAGGTCAAACGTCTTGTCACCGACAAGACTTATCAACGAGAGATATCCAGGGCAGGGTCCATAAATGTTGAACGGATCGCTGAATACTTCGAGTGGGCGAAATTTTCTCCCGTCATTGTTGCCCCGGTGGAAGGCGGCATGTTCTCAATTATAGACGGTCAACATCGGGCAACGGCGGCGATGTTGCGAGGTATTGAGAAAGTGCCATGTGAAATCGTCCACATCGACAGGGCTAGGCAGGCCGAAGCCTTCGCGGCGATCAATGGTAACATAACACGTGTATCCGCACAGGTGGTCTACTACGCACGTCTGACCGGGAAGGATCCAGAGGCTGAAGAAATGGCGCGGGTTCTTTCGGCGGCAGAAGTCACGGTCTGCAGAGGTGCAAAGACCTTGCGCACAATGAAGAGAGGTGAAACAAACGCAGTCGGAGCAATTTCGAAGCTTCTCAACAAGTTCGGCTCGGAAACCGTTATTTCTGCGCTCCAGTGCATTACTCAAACGGGATCTGGCAATCCCGGATTTCTGCGAGCGATGATCATAGAACCGTTGTGCGTGGTTCTTCATCGAAATCCAAAATGGAGAGATTCAGGTGAACGACTGCTACGCGAGATGGATAACTTCGATTTTATCGAAGCTTGGGACGCCGCAGTGAAAGAGCGGCAGACCGTTCCAAGTGTGACAACCCAGATGTTGATCGCAGATGCTGTCACGGCGCATTTGACGACTACAATGTCAAAAAAGAATGCTGCGTAAGAAAGGCTGCCTCGCGGACGATTTGCAGGCAATGATGGCGCATTGTCGAAAAATCGACCCGCCGCTGCGGCAGGAAATCTTCACAGATCGTGATCGTTGATTGAACAGCGTCCGTTGTTGATGCGTTTCAGAATGGAATGTCGTCGTTGTCGTCGGAAGAAGGGGACGCCTTCTCGGCAGGTTGTAGCTTTACAGGCGCCGGGGATAGCTCAAGATGCTTCGTAATCAGAAAGTTTTGGAAGGCCGCTGCGATCTGGATGGCGAGATCGCCATAGACGGGCGGGATATCAACGACCGCAGCACCTTGTCCGTGTCCACCCAGTTTGTTGCGTAAAAATGGAAGGGCCTTCAAGACCTGATCCATAAATCCACTCCGTACGGATTCGGGCAGGTCGTCGAAGAAGCCTCGCGAGCCCAATTCTTTGATCAGCTTTTCGCCGTTGGCGTGCTCCAGCTTTGTAAGCACCTTCATGACGCTTTCGAAGCTGTGGCCGGCGAAGAAAATCGCCTCCCTGACGTCACCCGTTCCGAGATACTGGCGCGCCTTGGCATACTCGTTGGCCGCCCCGGCGAACTGGTTGGCAGCCAGCGCGTCATGTGCTGCCGCTGCCAGCTTTGCGCCGACGAAGTCGGCATCAAGCTTGAAGAACTCCCCGTCCGAAATTCGCCAAGGGCAGTCATGAAGCTCAAATATCAGATTGACCTTCTGGCGAAGCGCTTCGCGCTCCGCGGTATCCATGTTGGTTGCCGCAATTTCGATAGTGTCGAAAACGAATGGGCCTGGACCATCCAGGACAAGAAGGTGCAAGGCAGCATGGTATTCGGTGTTGGTCGAATGAGGTGACACCGGAAGGTGATCCCATCCGTGCTCAATGAGTAACTCACGTTCTGTCTCCTCGAGGACCGACGAATTCGAGATCCAACTGTCGTTGGGATCGCGCCGGATACCAAGAGACGCATTATTGGCGGACAGCCACGCCCACAGCTTGCGTCGGGCGGCGTCAGGAATATCGACGACCAGCACGTTGTTTTCGATTGCACGGAAATTGCGTTGGCTAAACAGCATAGAAATCGAAATTCTTCTCCGAGCGCAGACGGGATCAGAAAACAGAGCAAAAAAGGCTGGTCGTTGATCAGGCTGCGTTCGAGATCCGCATTTCAACATGCAAGCCGGCAGCCCCGATCATATTGACCAAGGTATCTAGGCCAAACAATTCGATCTTGCCACGCATGAGATCAGAGATACGCGGCTGAGTAACGCCGAGCAACTTGGCGGCCTCCGATTGGCTTAACCCTGTCCGGGCGATATGATCCTTCAAAGCCATCATCAACGCGGAACGGAGCTTCATGTTCTCAGCCTGCGCAGGCGTATCCTCAATTGCATCCCACACATTGGCGAAGCGTTTCTTGCTCATTGACCCAACTCCTTTAACAAATCCCGGTAACGCTGTGCGGCCAAGTTCAGATCGGCTTTGTTCGTTTTCTGCGTCTTTTTCTGGAAATAGTGCAGCACATAGACGGCGTCGTCGAACTTCGCCACATACAACACTCTGAACGCTCCTGCGGCATCCCGAAACCGAATTTCCCGAACCCCTCGGCCAACCGCATTTATGGGTTTCCAGTCGTCAGGCTCGCGCCCATGCTGGACTTGGTCGAGCTGATATCCCGCCTCGCGGCGGGCAGCCAGCCGAGGTGCGGTACTGCACGAGCATTTTGGTACTGCCGCGCAGTACCAGGCGAGGTTGAAACGAGCGAAAATAATCGAGTGATCGGATCAAGCCATTGAAAAGAAAGGAAAATGCTATAGCACTGGCGCTTCAGTTCGTCCGTCGGACCAAAATCGATTGGACAGACAAAGATGATTAAATTGAACGAAAACAACATGTTAGACCACCGCTTTTCCGTAGCCCCGATGATGGATTGGACCGATCGGCATTGCCGCGTGTTCCATCGGCTGATGACGCGGCGGGCGCGGCTTTATACGGAGATGCTGACGACCGGCGCCATCATCCATGGCGACCGCCAGCGGCTGCTCGGTTTCGACGCCAGCGAACATCCGGTCGCGCTGCAACTCGGCGGCTCCGATCCGGATGAGCTCGCGACCGCGGCGAAGATCGGCGAGGATTTTGGTTACGACGAGATCAATCTCAATGTCGGTTGTCCGTCGGACCGGGTGAAGGACGGCCGCTTCGGCGCCTGCCTGATGGCGGAGCCGCTGTTGGTCGCCGAAGGGGTCGCGGCGATGAAGCGTGCGGTGCGCGTGCCCGTTACGGTCAAATGCCGGATCGGCATCGACGACCAGGATCCGGAAGTCGCGCTCGATGCGCTGGCCCGCAACGTGGTCGCCGCCGGCGCGGATGCGCTGGTGGTTCACGCCCGCAAGGCCTGGCTCAACGGATTGTCGCCGAAGCAAAATCGCGACATCCCGCCGCTCGATTACGACAGGGTGTATCGGCTGAAGGCCGCGATGCCCGACGTGCCGATCATCATCAATGGCGGCATTGCAGGTATCGAAGAGGCGAGGGCGCATCTCGATCATGTGGACGGCGTGATGCTCGGCCGCGCGGCGTATCAGGAGCCTTGGCGGCTGCTGTCAGTCGATACCGAAGTGTTCGGCGAGGCCGCGCCGCATGCGGCGATGAAGGACGTCTTCGAAGCGATGATGCCCTACATCGAACGCGAACTGGCGCAAGGCACCCGGCTGCATTCGATCACGCGGCATTTTGTCGGCGCGTTCCACGGCGTGCCCGGCGCGCGGGCGTTCCGCCGTCATCTCGCCGAAAACGGCGTCAAGCCGGATGCCGGCGTTGCTGTGCTGCGCGATGCGATCGTGCTGGTCGGGGATCGCGCTACCGCGTCGCTCGCGGCGTAGCAAGATTGGTGTCCCGGACGCGATGCAACGTGTAACGCTGCTTCGCAGAGCCGGGGCCACCTACAACGTGGACCCCGGACCAGCAGCGCATCACGCCGCAAGTGCAGCGTGTTGCGCAGCATCCGGGGAACGCGGTCCGACGGGCCTCGGGGCTCAGGGATAGCCGTGCAGCATCAGGCGGTCGGCGCGGACGTCCCAGCTTTCCAGCCGGTCCAGAAAACTCATGCCGAGCAGATTGGTCTTCATCTGGCCGTGTGGCACCACCAGCGCCGGCACCGAGCGCTCGACCAGTTTGCCGATCGCCAGCCGATCGAGCGTCAGCTTTGCCGCCTTGGTGTGTCCGCCCGCCGTTTCGACGTCGACATCGTAATCCAGCAGTTCCAGCGGCAGGCCGGCCGCCTTCGCGGTCTCGTAGGTCAGCACCACCGAGGTCGCGCCGGTATCGATCACCATCGGCGCGGTGGTGCCGTTGATCTTGGCCTGCAGCGCGAATTCGCCGCTCTGCCCGCGCTGAACCTGCACCGCGCGCTTCGCAGGTTGTTTGGCCCGTTTGCGCAACAGGTCGGATACGGTGTCGCCGGCATGCGCGATCCGCTGCGGAT
>Ga0134128_10005610_pt1 | contig 15201 bp, 9 predicted proteins | sample KB31754_FD_96462 | JGI IMG/M metagenome (GOLD analysis project Ga0134128, IMG submission 96462) | Terrestrial soil microbial communities with excess Nitrogen fertilizer from Kellogg Biological Station, Michigan, USA - KB3-175-4 | ecosystem: Environmental > Terrestrial > Soil > Unclassified ... | reverse complement strand
GTGGATTATGACAGCCTGAGCCAGGCGGGCTCCATCATGGGTTCCGGCGGCATGATCGTGATGGACGACCATACCTGCATGGTGGACATTGCCAAGTACTTCCTTGATTTCCTGGAAGACGAGTCGTGCGGCAAGTGTTTTACCTGCCGCGTGGGCACGCAGCGGCTAAAAGAGGTTGTGACCCGCATTTCCCGGGGCCAAGGCAAGGAAGAAGACCTGGAACTGCTGCAGGACCTGAGCTGGCTGGTGCGGGAAGGCTCGCTGTGCGGGTTGGGGCAAACCGCGCCCAACCCGGTGCTCTCCACCCTGCGTTATTTCCGCAGCGAGTACCTGGCGCATATTCGCGACCGGCGGTGTCCGGCGCACCGCTGCCGCGAGCTGATCACCTTCGAGATTGACCCGGTGCTGTGCAACGGCTGCGGGGCGTGCGTGCAGATCTGCAGCGGCAAGGCCATTCTGGGCGAGAAGAACAAGCCGCACATCATCACCCAGGCGCAGTGCACGAAATGCGGCGCATGTCTGGAAATATGCAAGTTTGATGCGGTGCTGGTGCATTGAAATGGTCCACATCACGATGAACGGGCTGGCGGTGGAAGCGGAGCGCGGAAGCACGCTGCTGGAAGTGGCGCGCTTCTACAACTTTCCCATTCCCACTCTTTGCCATGAAGACGGCCTGAATGCCTACGGTGCCTGCCGCCTTTGCCTGGTGGAAATCGGCCAACCGCCGAAAAGCAAGCTGGTGGCTGCCTGCGGTTACCGGGTGGAAGAAGGGCTGAAGGTGCGCACCAACTCGGAACGGGTGCAGCGCGCGCGCCGGCTGCTGCTGGAACTTTACGTCGCCACCTGCCCGCAGTCGAAGCGCATCCAGGATCTGGCTTCCGAGTACGGAGTGCGCCAGTGCCGCTATGAAGCCATAGATGGTCAGCCGGGCGCGCCCTGGGATCCGAAAGCGAACTGCATCCAGTGCGGCCTGTGCGTGCGCATCTGCGCCGAGCAGATGATGGCCGGCGCCATCGGCTTTGCCGGAAGAGGCAAGAGCCGTCACGTGGCCCGGCCCTTCGGCATGACCAGCGAGCAGTGCCGCCAGTGCGGTGCCTGCCTCTATGCCTGCCCGGTGTGCGAACTGCGCTGCCAGGGCTCTACCGCCGAGACTCTGCTGTGCAACGGCTGCCTTAATTTTTCCCCCGTATGTTTCCAGAGTTACAACGATGCCATGTGCTTCCTGGAGCCGTGCCACGCTTGTGAATTGAGCGGGCCGTTTCGCCACGAGGTCAGCCTCAAGGTTCCCGCTCTGCAGTCAGCGCCCCAGAAAGCTGCGCCATCCACAGGAGAACTGAAATGACCTACACGCGACTGAACTCATCCGCCGCCACGCTGACCAAGAACCGCACCGAGGACTCGGTCAGCCCCTTCAGCGGCATGTGCACCACTTGTGTGGACGGGTGCATCGGCATGTGCGAAATCGGCAAGTCCGCGTACCGCGGCGCGGAGATGATCTATCCCCAACCCTTCGGCATTATCACCACCGCCTCGCAAAAGGATTACCCGGTGGACCTGTCGCATTTCACCATCCTCGGACGCGCTACCGGCGCGTGGGGCATGGAAGCGGATTCCAACCGCGCTCTTTTTCCCAACGTGGACCTGGAAATGACCATCGGCAAGGCGCCCGGCATCCGCTACAAACTGCCGTTCACTTTGGGCGCCATGGGCTCCACTAACGTGGCCAAGAACAACTGGCCGGGACTGGCGGCGGGGGCGGCGATTACCGGCACGGTGATTGCCATCGGCGAAAACGTGGTCGGCATGGACATGGAATCACGTTTCGATAACGGAAGGGTTATTTCCAGCACCGACCTGGAGTGGCGTGTGAAGTGTTTCCGCGAATGGCAGCAGGATGGCTATGGCGACGTCGCCGTCCAGTCCAACGTGGAAGACACCATGTTGGGAGTGCAGGAATACGCCATTTCCAAGCTGGGCGTAGAGACGGTGGAACTGAAGTGGGGGCAGGGCGCCAAGGACATCGGCGGCGAAGTGAAAATCCGCGACCTGGCCAAGGCGCAGGAGCTGCAGAAGCGTGGCTATGTGGTGCTGCCCAACCCGTCCAACCACGTGGTGATCGAGGCCTTCAAGCGCGGCAGCTTCCATGAGTTCGAGCGCCATTCGCGTGTGGGCATGGTGAGCAAGGAGTCGTTCCTGGCGCGGGTGGAGCAGTTGCGTAAGGTTGGGGCAAAGCACATTTTCCTGAAGACCGGCGCCTACCGGCCTGCCGATCTGGCTCGGGCGGTGAAGTTTGCCTCTCTTGCCGAACTCGACCTGCTCACCGTGGACGCGGCCGGCGGCGGCACCGGCATGAGCCCCTGGCGCATGATGAACGAGTGGGGCGTGCCCGGCATCGAGCTGCACTCGCTGTTGCGCCAGTACCTGCAGCAACTGGAAAAGAGTGGCGCCCACATCCCCAGCGTGGCGGTGGCCGGTGGCTTTACTTTCGAAGACCAGATTTTCAAGGGCTTCGCCCTGGGCGCCCCCTACGTCAAGCTGATTGCCATGGCGCGGGCGCCGCTGGCGGCGGCCATGGTGGCCAAGACCATCGGCAAATCCATGGAACAGCAGAGCCTGCCCATTTACATCGAGCGCTTCGGCACCACGGTGGACGAAGTCTTCGTGACCGCGCCCGAGTTGCGGCAGAAATTCGGCGATCGCTTCAGCAAGCTGCCGGTGGGCGCCATCGGCTTCTACACTTACTACCAGCGGCTGGCGCAGGGCTTGCGGCAACTGATGGCGGGCGCGCGGAAATTTGGGGTCAAGTACATTGACCGCAGCGACATCGCCGCGCTCACCCCGGAAGCCAGCGCCATCAGCGGCGTGTCCATGGTCAGCGACGTGGATCGGGAAGAGGCGGAAGCGATCTTAGCGAGTTAAAAGCAAAAATCACCACAGAGATACGGAGACACTGAGGGATTGACGATTGAAGATTGTTGATTGACGATTGTGCTCCACGCGGAACATGCCTGGGTTTACGGCTCTTGCTGACTCCTCGCTCCTGACTCCTAAGTTCCACTCGTGAAGCCTGACGCGGGCTCGCTGGGCGGGCTTGCGATGGGCGGGACAACCGTTTCCACGGGCGCCGGCACTTGCGTGCGCTGATACCAGGCGGTCTCGCCGGCGCGCTGCCACAGGCGCGTGCCCAGCCACAGCAGCATCCAGACTTCCAGCACAACAAACGAGAGAGCGGTTGCGCCACTGGGAAGCCTGGTCCAAATCAACAAAATCACGCCCATCCCTACGAACGCCGCCAGTGTGGGCACCAGGTAGAGAGGAAACACAGCTCCGAAATTGCCGAAGGTCATGCCGAACGCGCGCTTCAAGGCCCGGCGCATGGCGCGCTCATTGGTGGCCACGGCATGCACCTGGGCCACGTCAAACCATAGCCGCAGGCACATGGCGATAAACCAGATCACCACCGCGCCGATCACATCCACCCAGAAGCCGAGTTTCTCCGGGGCCGCATTGGAGGAAAGGTCGCCCGACCAGCTCTTGATGGCGTTGGCGGCAATCGCCACAGGAATGAGCACAATCACCAGCATGATCAGCAGGCGGACGAAACGCCAGAAATAGGCCCCGCTGGCCTGGAAGAAATCGGCGGTCGAGATTTTATAGGGTGAGCGATAGGCCTCCAGCATTCCGCCGGTCACGAACAGCATGAACACGAAAAAGATGATGGCGAACCCTGCGATGGCGGGCGAGGCGGTGCCGAAGCCGATCCCCGGCTGCATGCCCAGTTCGATGTAACGGCCAAGATTGAAGCCATGGTAAAGCTGGTTGGCGGCCAGGCTGTGGTCGAGCACGCCCACCCAGCGTGACACCATGGCAAAAATCGAGAGGTGGCCGAGCACCAGGTTGACCACGAAAAGCCACCACAGGATGCGCTGGTGCCGCCATACGCGACTGCAGCCGTCGGAAAGGAAGCCTTTTTCCATATTGAACACCTGCTGACTAGCCGCCTGGCTGGCTAGCTAACGAGACCTTGCAAGCAACCTCTCTACTCAAGTACTCCCAAGTGGCCACATTCCTAATGCCGCGAACTGGCAACTGAGAACTGGCAACTGCTTCTACACCAGCCAGGCCAGCAACTGGGCACAGAACTGCGAAATCACCGTCCAGTAGGCGGCCAGCTTGTGATGTGGCCCCTGATTGCTTTGCCGGGTATAGCTGTTGTTGAAGAAATCCTTATCCAGCCAGGCCTGGTGCTCCGGGTCAAGTTCGGCGGAGACGATGCGCGCCTTCTTGTCGTATTGATAGCGCACCCAGCGGTCACGCCCGTCCCAGTGTTCGGTCACGCTCTCGCCATTGTCAAACTTCACTTGCACGTCCACGGGAAAGATGAAGTCGCCCTTGCGGTGCACCAGCACCGTGCTGTGGTAGAGGGTCTCGCCCTTCTTTGCCTTGGGGCGGTTCTTCTCATACCAGTCAGGCCGCTCGGAGCGTACGCCCAGAACTTCGTAGTCCATCACTTGCGTTCCGAAGACCGCCTGGTCGTAGTACCAGCGCAAGTCCTTGCCCGAAACTTCTTCCACCGTCTTGAGGAAATCTTCCTGCGTGGGATGAGTAAAGCGGTAGCGCAAAAAGTAGGTGTGCAGCGCCCGCTGCATGGTCTGTTCACCAATGACTTTCTCCAGCGTCAGCAAAACGGTGGCAGTTTTTCCGTAAGTAGTGCCGCCATAGGAACTCCCGTTCATGTACTGCCAGGCAAAGCGAGCCATGGGGTCATCCTCGGCCACCGAATCATAGGAAAGACGCTGGTAATCGGCCTCGCCCATGTGCGCCCCCAAGAGATTCAGGATGGAGGTGTCCTTCCCGTACAGCGAATCCATGATCTTGACTTCGGTGTAGCTGTTGATGCCCTCGTCCATCCAGGCATTTTCGAATTCGTTGGTGGCCACCATGCCGTACCAGTACTGATGGCCGAATTCATGCTCGCTGACCAGTTCCGGAAACAGCAGGCCCTTGGGCGCCCACCAGGTGGTGTCGGCGGTAAACAGCGTGGGATACTCCATGCCGCCGGCCTGGAGCGCGCCGTGCGGCGGGTCCACCAGCGTGATCTGCTTGTAGGGATAAGGGCCGTACCACTTGTCGAAACGGTCGAGCGTGCCCTTCAGCACCTGCATGTAGCGGGGCGCGCTGCTCATGTGTCCCGGTTGTACCAGCATGCGGATCTTCACCGGTCCCATGCTGCCCTGGTAAGTTCCGGTCACCACGCGGTATTCGGGCTCGGCGGTCCAGGCAAAGTCGTGGATGTCTTCACCGTAGAAGCTCACCGTCTTGGTGCCGTCCGGATTTTTGACACTGGAAACTTCCACTCCACTGGCGCCCACCACTTCGTCCTGCGGCAGGGTCAGCTTGACCTCGAAGGTACCGAATTCGGCGAAGAACTCGGTGGTGCGATGGAACTGATGACAGTTCCAGGCCCCCTGCCACCAGACTCCTACCTTGGGAAACCACTGCGCGCCCATAATGAAGTCGCGCTTGTAGCCGGTGCGCGCCAGCACTTCCGGCAACTGGTCGTGAAATACGATCTTGAACTGCACCTGGCCGCCGGCTGGAACTGGCTTGGGCAGCTTCACCTGAAAGACGGTGCGGTCGTCGGGATTGCCGTCGTCCGGGGAAATAAATTTAATTTGCGAGGCCAAGTCGCCCACGCCAGCCACCTCAAGCGACTTCACCTCGCCCGCGCCATAGTATTTCTGCTTCCATTCAAACTCCGGATTGTAGAGGTGGGTTTCGCGGATGAACGTAGACTTGGGCTGAAAGGCGTTGAGGTAGAGGTGGAAGGGAAACGTGTCCTGGGGCTTGCCGGTGAAATTGTGCCAAGTGAGCACTTCAGTGGCGTCAATGGTGTGCTTTTGCGCGTCCACGTGGGCGTCAATGTTGTAGTCCAGCCAGCGCTGGGAAAGAGGCTGCTTGGAAAGAGTCTCCAAGGGCATGGGTTGGGCGGGCAACAGCGTTACCCAGACCATGATTGAAAGCAGTAGAAAGCACAAGCGGCGGGCCTGAATCATGCTTTCATCCTCCGCGGAGCTTGGGGCGAGCTGAGCAGCTTACAACAATCTCCTGCCGGGTGGGAAACCGGGGAACCTGCAGGGGTTCTTTGCCAGGGCTGGAGATCGGCTTAGAATGTGCTGAAAACCAGTTCACCACAGAGACACAGAGGCACGGAGAAAGGCTGATTCCATTTCCTTCATAATTTTGATGATCGGTGCGAAGACACATGCTTCCGGGCGGCATAAATAAAATGAAGATAAAGGTTCCTTTGTGTCTCTGTGCCTCTGTGGTGACAACGCTTTTTCCCGTCTTTGCGGTGGCACAAGCCCAGGAAAAGGCTCCGCCGGTACGGGTAAACGTGCTCAATGTTTGTACCCCCGGCGCCGCCGAGGAGAAGGAACTGACCGCCGGCCTGCAGCGCATCCCGCCAAGACCCCGCTGGGGCAGCGACTTTGAAGTGGCGCGCGGCCGCACCACCCTGTCGCAGGATGCCGCCGCGGCCCTGACCGGCAAACGGAGCGCGCTCTCCGAGTCTGGCCCCCTCTCCGACTGGGTACGCATTCGCCGCGAATTCTCCGGCGCCTCCCCGTTCCTGAATGCACTTTATTCTTTCAGCGTGGATAAGCGGAACATGGTAGAGACCCTGGTGTTTGCCGTCCGCGATCCCAAGGACCTGTTACAGGTTTCTCTAAGTGAAACAGTCTCCGCAGTGACCAGTCCGGCCGCCACCCTGGCCGCGGGCACTCCACCCGATCACATCCGCCTGGAGCGTTTTGGCAAGCCGTCTGTCGTGCTGGCACGTTGTGCGGGCGGGCCAGATGCGCCCAAGGTGGACCAGAGCGCCTATGAGCCTCTGTTCCGGCAAGCGGCGGCGATCCTCGCTACTTACCGCACAGGCTTGGGCGCGCGCCGCATTGTGCCAGAGGAGCTGGCGCGGCTGCGCCAGACACCAGCCACCTCCAGCCCGCATCCGCGCCCAAAATAGCTTGCCTCCGGGGTGGTCGCAACCCGCTCGCACCACCGCTCCTCCCTTTCGTCACTCGCCGCTCTACTTTGGAATTCCATCTCTTTTCGGGAACACTTTTGGGGGCGCTGCGTCGGACTGCTCGGGGAACAAGCCGCGGCCAACCTAAAATCAGGAGCAGGGCACGCCTGTTCGTAGCCGCGTGAATGCCGCATCATGGGAGTTCGTTCGCGGAGAGGAATGCCGAATTCTGAGCAGAGGCCAGCCTTGGCGCAGCAACGCGATTACGATTCCCTGCAACCCACAGCAAGCCAGGTTTTGCCTTCGGTTTCGGAGCACGATTTGGGGGCTGCTTTGCAGCAGGCCCAAGAGGAACTGCAGGCCGAACGGGTCTTTGCCCGAGCCCTGATTGACGCTCTGCCTGTGGTCCTTGCCGTCATCGGGGAGGACGAAAAATTCGTTCTCTGGAACCGAAGATTGCAGAACGTGCTGCGGTACTCGGACGCAGAGCTCGCCTCCATGTCGGCGCTGGATACCGTAACGGAAGCAGGCCGTGCCCTCATCCGCGGCAAAATCCGGGAAGCCTTTGCCACCGGCTTCGCTGAGGCCGAGAGCGCGCTGCTGACGAAAGAGGGCGCAACTATCCCCTACTATCTCAGTTCCTGCCCGCTATTACTGAAAGGCAAGCCTTGCATTGCGGGCGTGGGAATTGACATCAGCGGTCGCCAAACATCGGAAGAACGGTTGCGCCAGTCGGAATCGCGCTATCGCCTGTTGTTCGAGCGCAGCCTGGCCGGCATTTTTCGTTACCAGATGGATAAGGGGCTGGTGGAGTGCAATGAGGCGGGAGCCCGCATCCTGGGCTACGCCTCGCTGCAGGAACTTCTGCACCAGAATGCGGCCAGCTATTTCGCCCGGCCCGGCGACCTGCAAGGAGCGCTGCTCTCGTTGGCGCACGACGGTATTCTGAGGAATTTTGAAACCTGCCTCCTGCGCAAAGACCATACTCCGGTGTGGATTCTGGAAAATCTGAGCGTCACCGAATACCGGGACGGCCAGCCGTTCGTGCTCGACGGCACCTTCATTGATGTTACCGAGCGGAAGCGTGCGGAGCAGGCCCTGTGCGAGTCCGAGCAGCGGATCGCGCTCAAGAACCGCATCGCGAGCATCTGCCTTACCGTGCCCGATGAGCAGATGTATGGAGAATTGCTGAACGTCGTTCTCGAAGTCATGCAAAGCTCGCTGGGATTGTTCGGCTACATTGACGAAGACGGTGTCCTGGTGGTTCCTTCCCTGACCCGCGACGTCTGGGAGAAGTGCGCGGTGGCCAATAAGAGCCTGCGCTTTTCCCGCGAAGTCTGGGGCGGCGTCTGGGGTCGCAGCCTGATTGAAAAAACAGCCATCTGCTACAACCGGCCAGGTAGAGTTCCGGAAGGGCATGTGGACATAGTGCGTTGCCTTAGCGTGCCCATCCTGCACAACCACACTCTTATTGGATTACTGCTGGTAGCCAACAAGGCTACCGACTACGAAGAAGCCGACTTGGAACGGTTGCAGCGCATTGTGGATTTCCTGGCCCCGGTGCTCCATGCCCGCCTGCAGCGCGATGCCCAGGAACGCGCCCGCAAGCGCGCCGAGGCCGAACTGATCCAGGCCAAGGAGGCGGCGGAAACCGCGAACCGGGCGAAAAGCGAGTTCCTGGCCAACATGAGCCACGAAATCCGCACTCCTATCAATGGCGTGCTGGGCATGACCGAGCTCGCACTCGACACCGACCTCAGCTCCGAGCAGCGCAAATATCTGGTGATGGCCAAGCAGTCCGGCGAGGTGCTGCTGGAGGTGATCAACGACATCCTCGATTTTTCCAAGGTAGAGTCGGGCAAGCTGGACCTGGAATGCATAGAGTTCGTTTTGGCCGATTGTGTCGCCCAGGAGATGAATGCCCTCGCCCTGCGGGCTCATGGCAAGGGGCTGGAATTGGCTTACCGCATCGCGCCAGAAATCCCGTCCCGGGTGTCCGGCGATCCCAGCCGCCTGCGTCAGATAGTCCTTAATCTGGCCGGCAATGCCATTAAGTTTACCGAGAGCGGGGAAGTGGTTCTGTATGTGGACCTGGAATCACACGACGAAAAGACCGTGGAGCTACATTTTCGGGTGGTGGACACCGGCATCGGCATCCCCGCGGAGAAGCAGGGGCTCCTGTTTCAGGCATTCACCCAGACCGACACCAGCATCAGTCGTAAGTTCGGCGGCAGCGGCCTGGGATTGGCCATCTGCTTCCGCCTGGTTACTCTAATGGGGGGACGCATCTGGGTGGAAAGCGCTGCAGGTGTGGGCAGCACTTTTCACTTCACCGCCCATTTTGGCCTAGCCCCGGCATCCCCGCCCGAACCTGCCACCGTGGAGCTGGAGCAGGTGCCCGTCCTCATCGTGGACGATAACTCCACCAACCGGCAAATTCTCGCCGAATATACCGCGGCCTGGGGCATGCGGCCGCTGGCGGTGGAGAACAGCGAGGCCGCTCTCGACGCCCTGCGCCTGGCGCACTGTGCCGGCAGTTCCTTCCGGGTGCTGGTCATTGACCGCCGCATGCCGGGCATTGATGGCTTCACCCTGGCGGAGCGGGTGCAGCGCGACCCCGAACTGGCCGGGCCCATCATCATGATGCTGACTTCTGATGGGCAACGCGGGGATGGCGCCCGCTGCCGCGAGATGGGCATTTGCGCCTATCTGGTTAAACCCATCCACCGCCCCGACCTGCTGCGCACTGTTCGCCTGGCTCTGGGTCAGGAACCCGGTGGGCACCCCGGCCTGATCACCCGCCACAGCTTGCGTGAGTCGAGGCGCAAGCTCTCCATCCTGGTGGCGGAAGACAACGCCGTGAGTCGCACGGTCATCGTTAGCCTGCTGCACAAGATGGGGCACAGCGTGAGCGTCGCCGAAGACGGCGAGCAGGTCCTGACTTTGGTTCAGGAGCGGCAGTTTGACTTGCTCTTTATGGACGTCCGGATGCCCAAGCTTGACGGCCTGTCCGCTACCGCAGAGCTGCGCCGCCGGGAGCGGGAAACGGGCGGCCACCTCCGGGTGATCGCCATGACCGCCTTGGTTCTTCCTGAGGATCGCGACAGTTGCATGGCCGCCGGCATGGACGGCTACATTTCCAAGCCGGTGGATTTCGATTCTGTACAGGAGGAAATTGAGCGTTACTGCGGCTCCAGCCCCCTCCCGCGGCCGCATTGAACCGGTTGCGCAACCCCGGCAGAATTTCGAGTGCGCCCCTGGCCTCCCGCCTTCAGGGCGCAGCCAGACTGTTCCCGGCCTGCCGCCTGCGAATAATCGTGGAGAACTGAAACCAAAATCCCGCCGCACCATCTAAAATGATTTCGTCCATGAACCAGGAAATTCGCGACACCGTTATCATCGGGGCCGGCTGCGCCGGCCTGACCGCGGCGATTTATGCCGGCCGCGCTAATCTCAAACCGCTGGTTCTGCAGGGCCACGAGCCCGGTGGCCAGCTCTCAATGACTACCCTGGTGGAGAATTTCCCCGGATTCCCCGAAGGCATCCAGGGTCCGGAACTGATTGAAAACATGAAGAAGCAGGCGGCGAGGTTTGGCGCCGAGTTCCAGACGGGGCACTTGGCGCACGCCGACCTGCGGCAGCGTCCGTTCGTGCTCGACCTGGGCAAAGAGAAGCTCCGTACCCGGACCCTGATTGTGGCCAGCGGCGCTTCCGCCCGCTGGCTGGGGCTGCCCCATGAGCAGGCGCTTATCGGCCATGGCGTCTCTTCCTGCGCTACCTGTGATGGCTTTTTCTTTACTGGCAAGGAAGTGGCGGTAGTGGGCGGCGGCGATTCGGCCATGGAAGAAGCGCTGTTCCTTACCCGTTTCGCGACCCGGGTGAGCCTTATTCACCGCCGGGATCAGTTTCGCGCTTCCAAAATCATGCTGGAGCGCGCCCGGCAGAACCAGCGAATCCGCTTCCTCACCGATACCGTGGTGGAGGATGTCTACGACGTGAACCGGCAGGAAGTCACCGGGCTGAAGCTGCGCAACGTGAAAACCGGTGCGGTGAGCGACTTTCCGGCCAGCGCCCTTTTCCTCGCCATCGGCCACGTTCCCAATGCCGCGATGTTTGACGGGCAGCTCGAAAAAGATGCCGACGGCTACCTGAAGACGGAGAATTACGTGTTCACGCGAGTGCCTGGTGTTTTCGCCTGCGGCGATGTGCAAGATCGCCGCTACCGCCAGGCGATTACCGCCTCCGGCAGCGGTTGCATGGCCGCCATGGAAGCGGAGAAGTTTCTGGAAGAGCACGGAAGATAGCGAGCAGCTGGAGGGGGGAGCTGGTAGTTGCTAACTGCGAGCCACCGGGGTCGAATTCGCCAACTAATAACTACCACCTACTAACTACTCTTTTTTTACGCTCCTGGAATGGGCGCGCTCTTGGACGCGGGGTGGAACTGCAGATCCAACGGATAGTAGGGCAGTTCTATATGCACCGTGTAGTTGGCTGAAATGGCCAGGCTGCCGCTGCCACCGGCGCCGACGCGCTGAACTACGACCTGGTCCTCGGTGAGGGGGATCTCCAGGTCTTGCGCCTTTTTGAGAATGGTGGTGCGAATTTCATCGTCCGATTTGTTGCTGTAGGATTGCAGCACCGCCTCATTCTGAATGGCGTCCTGCAACTGATAATTGGCAAAAATCGGTGGCACCAGCTCGAAGCCTACATAGACAGCCACGGCAATCACGCCCAGCGCCACAAGCAGTTTCAGTGTACGCACATAAACCCCACTTCGGCCTGCGGGGAGGGCACTCTTACGAGTGGGCGGGCCGGAGAAATTTCTCCAGATGACTGGCTATATCGCGGATATTAGCATCGAGCATCTGACGTGTCGAGCGGGGAACCACTTCGACCATGCCTTCGGTAACCTTTTTACCTACGTTTACACGAAAGGGTATGCCCACCAGGTCAGCGTCTTTGAATTTCACCCCTGGTCTTTCGTCACGGTCGTCCAGCAATACATCGAATCCCGCTGCCGAAAGCTGTTCCGCTATCTGGACGGAGGTGGAAAGCAGCGTGGGATCCTTGACATTTGTAGGGGTCACCACCACCTCGAAGGGAGCTATCGAAGCGGGAAGCCAGAAGCCGTCGTTATCATGATTCTGTTCTACCGCAGCGGTCAGGATGCGCTCGATGCCGATTCCATAGCAACCCATGATGGGCGCTACTTCTTTTCCGTTCTGATCCAGCACCCGCGCTCCCATGGATTGGGTGTACTTATCGCCCAGCTTGAAGATGTGCCCGATCTCCATCGCCTTGGCTACTTTCAAGGGAGTTCCGCAGTTGGGACACCCTTCTCCTTCGCTCACGCTGCGCAGGTCCGCCCACTCCGACACAGTAAAGTCCCGCTCCGGCGTTACGTTGCGCAGGTGGAAGTCTTCTTTGTTGGCGCCCGCGATCAGGTTCTTGCGCCCCAATAGAGCCCGGTCCACCAGCACCCGCGCCTTGATGCCTTTGTATGTCCGTCCCTCCGAGCCGATCGGCCCCAGGAATCCCGCGGGCGCGCCGAATACTTTCTGGATTTCCTCCGCATGCATGGGGCGAAACTGAGCCCCCGCCAGCGCCGTGGACAGCTTGGCTTCATTCAGGGTGTGGTCGCCGCGCAGGAAAAGGATGACCGGCACCTCATGCGGTTTTTCCGCTCCTCCCTTCGTTTCCGTGGCCATCAGGGCCAGCGTCTTGATCTTGTTCTTGGGTGACACCCCCAGGTAGTTCGCTACCTCCTCCACAGTTTTCAGCCCGGGTGTGTGCACCAGTTCCGGCTGGCCGTTTCCCGTAGCTTCGTAATCGGGCACCGCTTCCAGCCGTGCGGCCGCCTTTTCCAAGTTGGCCGCATAATGGCAACTTGGACAACTGACAATCAGGTCCTCGCCGGCCTCCGTATAGATCACGAACTCGTTCGACTCCGACCCCCCCATGGCGCCCGAGTGCGCCTCTACCACCACGTATTGCAAGCCGCAGCGGTCGAAAATCCGTCGGTAGGTGTTGTAGTGTTTCTTGTAAGAAACGTCCAATCCGGCGGCGTCCAAGTCGAAAGAATACGAGTCCTTCATGGTGAACTGCCGCACCCGCAGCAACCCCGACTTGGGCCGGGCTTCGTCGCGGAACTTGGACTGAATCTGATACCAGATTTGGGGCAACTGCTTGTAGCTGCGCAGCTCTTTGCGGGCGATTTCAGTCATGACTTCTTCCTCGGTCATGCCCAGGCAAAGGTCCGCGCCCTTGCGGTCTTTAAGGCGGAACATGGTGTCGTCAATGGCGGCCCAGCGCCCGCTGGCCTCCCACAGTTCGCGGGGATGGAGCGCCGGCAGGTAATACTCCTGCCCGATCTTGTCCATCTCCTGGCGCACGATGGCGGTGATCTTCAGCATCGAGCGGTAGCCCAGGAAGAGGTATGAATAAATCCCGGCCGACAGCTGGCGGATGTAGCCCGCCCGCAGCAGGAGTTTGTGGCTGGCGACCTCGGCGTCGGCCGGCGCCTCTCGCAGGGTCGGAATAAACAGTTGTGACCAGCGATGCATGAGTTGGCTTCCTTGATAAAGGGAAATAGATATTGTAATTGACCACTGGGGATTGCGAGACCTGCGAAGGGTATTTCGCTCCTCTGGGCAGTCGAACTCATCCCCTAATTGAACTTCTGACTGTAGCGGTGGCGGTCATTCTCATTATCGCTGCTATCGCCATTCCAACCCTAGGCCGCCGACACAGGAAGGGTGCGGCTGGGCTGGCCATGTTAGTCTGCGTTGGCGGTCACCGTGGTTTTCCCGGCAGCCTCGGCAATGCGCATCAGGTCCGGCAACACGTGACCGAAAGAAGCGCGGCCGGGCTGGCCAAGCGCGAAATACAAATCCTGGAACAGGGGATAGAGTTTGGCATATACCTGCTGCGCCTCAGGATCGGGCGCGTAGGTCTTGTGTGGCGGGCAAACCCTGGCCTGCGCCTCTTCCACGCTTTTGAAAGTGCCGGCAGCCAGGAACGCGAAGATGGCCGACCCCAGGCCCACCACGTTGCCGCTGGGGACCAGCACCGGCCGGCCCAACACGTTGGCATAGACTTGGTTAAGAACCGCGTTCTTCAAAGGAATTCCGCCGGCGTTGATTACCCGCTGCATGTTCACCCCGTGTTCCGACATGCGGTCGAGAATGACGCGGGTGTGGAAGGCGGTGCCCTCAATCGCGGCAAACAGCTCGTCCTGCGCCGTGCTCTGCAGGTTCCAGCCCAGGGTAATACCGCGCAAATTGGGATTGACCAGAACAGTGCGGTCGCCGTTGTCCCAGGTCATGCGTAGAAGCCCGGTCTGGCCGGCGCGGTAATTCTCCAGGCCGCGGGTGAGCGTAGCTACCTCGGCGCCGGCGCGGGTGGCGATGGCGCCGAAAATATCGCCCACAGCGGAGAGCCCGGCTTCTATTCCGGTACGCTGGGGATGCACGCTGCCTTGAACCACGCCGCAGACGCCGGGAACCAGGTTGGGGGATTGGGTGATGCCGATAATGCAGGTGGAAGTGCCGATGACGTTGACGATGTCATCGGTCTGACAGCCGGCGCCGATGGCATCCCAGTGGGCATCGAACGCGCCTACCGGAATTGGAATTCCTGTTCGCAGGCCCAGCTTCTCCGCCCAATAAGGAGATAAGTAGCCGGCTATCTGGTCGGAGGTGGCGCACTCACCCTCGAGTTGGGCGCGAATGCCGGCGAGCAGGGGATCCACCCCGGCAAGAAACTTTTCCGGAGGCAGCCCACCCAGGGCGCGATTCCACAGCCACTTATGCCCGATGGCGCAGACGCTGCGCTTCACCTGCCGGGGGTCGGTGATGCCGCAGAGCGTGGCCGCGACCATGTCGCAGTGCTCCAGCGCGGAAACGAATTCGCTGCGTCGCTGGGGGTTGTGCCGCAGCCAGTGCAATAACTTGGAGAAGCCCCACTCCGAGGAATAAACGCCGCCGCACCAGTTAATGGCTTCCAGGCCGTCGCGACGGGCAGCCTCGGTAATTTCCGCCGCCTCACCCTTCGCCCGATGGTCGCACCATAGATAGTATTCGCCCAGCGGTTTAAGGCCTTGGCCCACAGGTATGACCGAAGAGCCGGTGGTGTCGAGAGCGATGGCCGCAACCCGTTCGCCGCGAACGCCGGCCTTT
>Ga0134128_10005608_pt1 | contig 15204 bp, 18 predicted proteins | sample KB31754_FD_96462 | JGI IMG/M metagenome (GOLD analysis project Ga0134128, IMG submission 96462) | Terrestrial soil microbial communities with excess Nitrogen fertilizer from Kellogg Biological Station, Michigan, USA - KB3-175-4 | ecosystem: Environmental > Terrestrial > Soil > Unclassified ... | reverse complement strand
CTGTCATTTTCTGCGGCTCGGGTTCTTTCCGGATCCGGTTTCGGCGAAGCGGGTCGCAGCGCATCTGCGCACCACCTTCAGTTCGGCTGCGGTGATACCTGTTCTCGACGATGAGATTGCCCGTGCACGCGAAGCCTGCACGGACACGTCAGCGGTCCCCTGTCTCGTGCAGCAGCGTTTCGATCAGACGCTCGATTTTGGTGGTATCTCCCGTGGAACGACCGGGTCGAAGTCAGAGATCGGCCGCCGCCGCGGCGGTTCCCGCGACGCCGAGACTCTCGAGCAAACACTTGCGGAGCTTGCCGAGCGGGAAATGTGGAGTGACACCGACTCCCTCAGCGATACCGGCGTGCGTCACATCAAGGTCGAAGTGCAGGGCCGCACGCCCCGCAAGCACTGAAACGCACTCTCGGACCCGCCTCGCAGGGTCTGGAAAGCTCGCGGCGCCCGGTCGCGGCTGCCTGTTGCCATGATATAAAGAACCGATGAAGGACCTGGAAAGGCGGCTTTCGGTTGCTCCGATGATGGGGCGGACAGACCGCCACTGCCGCTATTTCCTGCGCGGCTTCTCGGCCCGGACGCTCCTCTACACGGAGATGATCGCCGCCGCCGATCTGGTCCAAGGTGACAGCGGGGAGCTCCTCGAATTCGATCCCGAAGAGCACCCCGTAGCACTGCAGCTCGGTGGCTGTGACCCGCAGGAGCTCGCCGTTGCCGCTCGAAAAGGTGAGCAGGCGGGATACGACGAGATCAATCTCAACTGTGGCTGTCCGAGCGACAAGGCGACGGGCGGTGTATTCGGCGCGTACCTGATGCAGCGGCCGGAAACGGTGGCGGCCTGCGTGGCCGCCATGCGCGCAGCCGTGCGCGTGCCGGTGACGGTCAAGATGCGGATCGGAGTCATCGAGGGCCGGGGTAGGGTCGCTATCGAGGCCAGCCGCCGTTTCGACGAAGCGGAGCGCGCCGCGCTGCTTCGGTTCGTGGGCACCATCCGTGATGCCGGCTGTGAGGCAGTGATCGTCCATGCTCGCAAAGCGGTGCTCGGTGGGCTGTCGGCGCAGGACAATAGGGAGATTCCGCCGTTGCAATACGACGTCGTGGGCCAGGTCAAGCAGGCCTTTCCCGACCTGCAGGTGGTCGTCAACGGCGGCCTGCGCGAGCCGGAGGCCATTCTCAGGGCGCTCGACGGTTTGGACGGCATCATGCTCGGACGAGAGGCGTACCATCGGCCTCTGCTGCTTGCCCGGCTCGATGCTCTCGTCTTCGGAGCAGACACGCCCGCTCATTATGCTTCGACGGGCGATACCCTGGACACCGTGGTGCGCGCGCGCGCGATAGATCGTATGCAACACTATGCCGAGCGTCAGCTGGCGCGAGGTGAAAGGCTGTCAGCCGTTGTCCGCCACATGCAGGGTTTGTACGTGGGCGCGCCCGGCGCACATGAGTTCCGGCGCAGCCTGAGCGACGGCGCCAGGCGTCCGGGTGCAGGAGCGGAGGTACTGGCGCAAGCCGTCGCGAGCGCCCGCGGTTACTGAGACGGCTATGCTGTCGCGGCTCCGGCCGCCACCATCTGCGAGAACTGACGTGACCGACTCGATTGCAAATGCACTCTCGGTGAGAGCGCGGCAAGTGTGTGTCCTCGGCAGCGCTGAGCCGGGCTCGTCTGCCTTCGAGCTCGCGGGCGCGGCCGGGGAGTTGCTCGCGCGTCTCGGAATCACCGTCGTGAGTGGTTGCGGGAGCCCTGCCACCCGGGTTGCGGCGCAACGGGCCCTGAACGCACAGGGCACGGTCGTCAGCATCGTGCCATCCGATGACATCAACCTCCGGGACTGGCCATGCACGGTGCTGATTCCTTGCGGGATGGGAGATGCTCGAAACCTTTTGATGGCTCTCGCGGGCGATGCCTGCCTGGTCATCGGAGGCCGTGCGGGAACCATTTCCGAGGTGTGCCTGGCATGGTTACACCACCGGCCGCTGCTGCCGCTCACCGGTTGCGGCGGATGGTCGGATCAGCTGGAGAGGAACCCTCCCGACGAGCGCGGCAACTCGAGGATACTCAGCTGGAGCTCGATTGAGCAGCTCGAGCGCAACCTCCGAGAGCTCGGACTCGTCGGGCGCGGCGCCTGACGGATCGCCTGCTTGGCGGCCGAGCTGAAACTTCCTCGTGCCTGCAGTGTTCTGGGCACTATTCTCGATGAGGAGAGGCTTGCGTGCGCAATGCCTTTCCATTGCGGAGATACGGGATGATGCAGACCTCGAACACAGGCTCCCCCGCACGGGGGGTCACAATCGATCCTGAGTCGGCAGCGACGCGTGAGGCGCTCCGCGTACGCTTTCTCGCCGTCGACACCTCGAACGTCGCCGATGTGCTCGACAAGTTGGGATATCCGAATCAGGGTCTTTCCGCTGAATTCTCGCCCTATCCAAGCACTGCGGGACGACTCGCCGGGTGGGCTTACACGATTCTCGGGCAGATGATGTCCTACACGCAGACGGGTGATCCGGAGAAGATGCGCGCCTGCCAGGGCATCTCTCCCGGTGAGGTCGCGGTCTGGGCGGGGGACGGGGAAGGCGTGTGCTACTTCGGTGAGCTCATCGCCACTGGCATGAAGGAGCGCGGGTGTGTCGGGGCGCTGGTGGATGGCGGGGTGCGTGATGTGCGGTGGATCGGTCGGCTGGGGTTCCCCGTCTATGCTCGCTATCGAACTCCCATTCAGTCGATTGGCCGCTGGAAGGTGAGCGTCGCACAGGTTCCGGTGCCCATTCGCGGAGCCACGACCCAAGAGGTCAGCGTCTCGCCCGGGGATTTCATCCTGGCGGATGAGGACGGTGCGGTGGTCATTCCGGCCGCGCTCGTTCCTCATGTGTTGGAGGAGGCGGAAAAACTGACGCGAACGGAAGTTGCGATCCGATCCGACCTCTCTGCCGGCCTCACGCTGGCAGAAGCGCTCAGGAAATACGGTCACGTTTGAGTAGAGGTCACGCGTCGTCACGACGCCTGCCGGCTTGCCGGGTAAATGCTAGCATGCTAGTATTCTAGTGTGAGTGGCGATATCAAGCAGTTCAACGTGTACTTGCCGACCGAATTGATTCGGGAGGTCAAGCACCACGCTGTCGAGACCGAGCAATCGCTGTCGGCCATTGTGGCTGCGGCGCTACGCTCGTATCTGGAAGCGCAGCAAAGGAGGTTTCGGAAATGATGACGCAAGGCATCGAAGGTTGGTTGATCGAGACCCACAACTGGGGCAAGACGGTTGCGTTCTGGAAGGCCTTGGGATACGAGCTGGAATTCGAGACCGATCATCAGTCGGGTAAGTTGTGTCATCCTGCCGGTGGACCATACCTCTTCATTGCCGAGCGGCCCCCAAGTCAGAAGTTGCAGATCGTCCCCGCGGTCGCCGTGAAGAATGCAGAGCAGTTTGCACCGCCATCCAGCGGCACCGTGATACACCCGTTCGAGAAGCAGCATTGGCCCGCGCTCCAGATGCTGCTGCGCGACCCTGATGGCCGTGAGGTCGGGGTGAATGCGCCGCTGCCTGACTCGACGCAGACGGGCTGATCAGGTCTCAGAGACCGTCCTGAATCGTCGGCAATTCGTCCAATTGAGACTCGAGGCCGGTGCTAGCCTCCCTCAAGCTCCGGATAAGAAATATTAATATAATCATGAAATTAGGATACATAATTAAAGTAATATCGATATCGATCCGGCGCGCGCGCGGCGGGCTTGTTCTGGCATGCGTCATTCTTCTGGCGGGTTGTGCCACGACGACCCGCACTTGTCCGCCACCTCCGCCACCAGCGCCGCACACCGTGTACCAGCCTGTCTCCTGGTCCGAGCTGCCGGGATGGAGTCGCGATGAGATGAAGGACGCCTGGCCGGCATTCGTAGAGAGCTGCGAGGCGGCCGGTGTCCGCAAACGATGGGACCATGTCTGCACGGTTGCGAGTGGGATGAATCCCGCGACTTCTGCGGATGCGCGTGCGTTCTTCGAGCGCTACTTCGAGCCATTTGCGGTCGTGAAGCAGGTGGGGTCGCAAGTCGACACGGTCGGGTTGATCACCGGGTATTTCGAGCCGGTCCTCTACGGTGCGCGTGAGTCATCGCAGCAATTCGACACGCCCCTCTACGCGCCGCCCCCCGATCTGCTGACCGTAGATCTCGGATCGCAGTATCCCGAGCTCCGCGGCAAACATATCCGGGCGAGACTGGAAGGTCACCGAGTCGTTCCGTATTACAGTCGAGCCGACCTCGACCGCGACCCGGCATTGAAAGGCGATGCGATCGTTTGGGTGAACGATGCCCTCTCGGCCTTCTTTCTCGAGGTGCAGGGCTCAGGCCGGGTGCAGCTACCGACCGGGCAGACGATCCGCCTGCATTACGCAGACCAGAATGGCTATCCCTACCGTTCCATCGGGCAATATCTGGTCGATCACGGAGAGCTCCAGCACGGCCAGGCGACCGTCCCTGCAATACGGGCATGGGCTCTTGCCCATCCCGACAAAGTGCAGGAACTGCTCGATGCCGACCCGAGCGTCGTATTCTTTCGCGAGGAACCACTCGGCGATCCGGCGCTCGGGCCCAGGGGCTCGCTGGGCGTACCCCTGACGCCGGGCCGTTCCGTGGCTGTCGATCGGTCCACGATACCTCTCGGCGCACCGGTGTTCCTCGCAACGACTTTTCCGGAGTCGAATATTGCGCTCAATCGACTCGTGTTCGCTCAGGACACGGGCGGCGCAATCCGGGGCTCGGTCCGCGCAGACTACTTCTGGGGCATAGGAGAACAGGCAGCCACACAGGCTGGCGAGATGCGCCAACCCGGACGAATGTGGCTCCTTTGGCCGAAGGGTGAGCCGCTTCCCAACAGTTGATCGCGAAAGCTCGCGCGACGCCGAGGCTGGTCAGAAGCCTCAGGCGCCTGGCACTGTGTACTTGTGTTCGGCCCGGGCGTTCCAGCGGTACAGATTTTCGTCCCCGCAATGCGGGCACTTGAGCACGATTTGGTCGTCTGAATCAGCCAGCGGCGGCTTGCTTCCTGCCTGTGGGAGCGCAATGGCGATGACGCGCCCGCATGACTTGTTCTTACACAGCCAACCGGAGTAGAGGTCCCCGGGAACCATTTGACGCGGTGGCGCGACGTCGACGTGGCGCACCCCGGGTGACGTCACCGGTCTGCGTACCGCGGTTCCACTGCTCTTGGAAGGACGTTTAATCGACATTGGCGTCTCTATTTGCGGGAGTACCCGTCAAAGCCTACCGCGGCGGGTCACACATCGCCAGTGCCCGCTCTATCGCACAAGTCAAAGCTCTGCCCTTCGATTCGAAGCGCCCGCAGGCGTCAAATTTTACCGCTACCGCCGAAGGCCGGCCAGACTACGGTGCCCGGACTGATATCCGATGCAGCGCACTGCTGAGCTGTAACGCAGGTCGATCAGGTCTTCTTGAACGCAACGCTGACCACGATGTGAGTTTCGTCGCTCACGATGGGAACGTACTTGCCGAGGCCGAAGTCGGACCGCTTTACCGAACCCGTGGCGCGAAATCCGATGATGATTTCCTTGCTGTCGAAGGGACTCGGCCCGCCACCGATGAAAGTCGCCTCGAGGTCTACGGGCAACGTTACGTTATGCATCGAGAGCTTGCCGGAGATCGTCAGTGTTTGCGGACCGGTCCGGCGCGCTCCGGTCGCGATGAAAGTGAGGTAAGGATAGGTCTCGCCATCGAAGAATTCGTCGGAAAAGAGCTCGCCATCGAGCTCGCGATTGGTGGTTTCGACGGTGGCGACGGGCACCCTCACTTGCAGCCGGGTCGCCCCGAGGTTCTTCGGGTCCAGCGTCATCGTCCCGGTTGCACCCGGGAACGTGCCCCAGTAGTCGCTCGAGCCAAAGTGCAGGACCTCGTACCTCACGAGCGTTTCCTTGGAGTCCACGGTATAGCTGCCAGCGGGGACATCGTTCAGGCCCCTGAGGGCCTGGGCGCCGGCGGGTGGTGCAGCCACCCATGCGAGAGCAAGCACAAACTGAATGAGCGGTGTTTTCATGGCTTTGACCTCAAATGAGAGTTGCAGTGCGCGAACGGCCGCCTGTTGAGCTTGAGTCGCGATGACCGCCAAGTCCTGAGGTATCGTTGAAAGACCCTGAATTGTTCTGAAGTCGCTTTCAGGCGGTGCCGGATTGGGGCATACTGACTTCGCACCGTGACACCTGCGGCCACCGCTCTTGCGCATCGGCGATTGGCACATCGATCCTGTAGTTGGCCAGATCTCGCGAAACGGCGAAAAGGTGCGGGTGGAGGCGCGGACGCTCATGCTTCTGCGCGAGCTCGCCCAACATCCGGGTGAGACGGTCAGCATCGATGAGTTGCTCGATCGCGTTTGGGCCGGCGTCGTGGTTACACCAGACTCGGTCTACCAGGCGGTCGCGACACTACGGCGCCTTCTCGGCGACGATCCCAAGCGCCCACGCTATATCGCCACCGTGCCGAGGCTCGGTTATCGCCTGATTGCCCCGGTCATCGAAGCCGACGAGGAGGTGCAGCGATCATCTGAGCTGCCGGATCCACGCGACACGCAAGTACCGCAAGCGCCCGAAACGCCGCCGCGGCCTGATCGGCGTGCGGTAATGCTGGGTGCGGCCGTGGCTGGGATCGGTGTCGTCGCGGGCCTGATTTCTCTGCGAGCATCTCGTCAATCGGCGAATCACCGGCGTTCCCCCCCATTCAGTGTGGGCGTGGCTCCCTTCGTCGATCTGACGCCGAGCATGGATCAGGAGCAATTGGCGGATGAGATGACCGAAGGGGTGGCTGACCGGCTCGGGCATGACCCGGCGTTCCGCACCCCTGGGTTCAGATCCTCTTACTACCTGATAGGCAAGTCGGTGAGCGTCGCGCAGGCGGGGCGCGCACTGGCCGTCGACTATGTCCTCGATGGCAGTGTGCGCCGCTCAGGAAATACCCTGAGGATCGTAGCCCGGTTGGTACGCACCGATTCCGGCGTCGTTCTCTGGTCTCAAGTCTACGAACAGCCGTTGCAGAAGCTGAATGTCGTCCAGGACGAGATCTCGCGTGGTGTCGCGACTACGCTGATCGAGGCCGGCCGGCCTGCCGGGTGAGGCGCGCGCCACTCAGCTGGCACTTTCGGGTGGCGCAATCGGTGGTCTGCGCCGCAGCCGGTTCCGGGCTTTCATGACATCGGTGAGGCGCGATGGCGCGACTGCCCGAAGCGTCCAGCTTTGCCGAACGCTCTCGATGCGCACGCGGCGCAAGCCGCCTGGCATCGCCCATTCGATTTCATCGCCTTCGCGATAGCCGAGGAGCGCGGTCCCGAGCGGCGCGAGCACGGACAGGCGTCCGGAGGGGAGGTGCGCCTCGTGCGGATAGACGAGCGCATAGCTTCGCTCGCCGCCCGACTCGAGATCTCGCACGCGCACTCGGGAATGCATGGTGACGACGTCGGCGGGTACCTCGTCTGGGGCGACGGGAACCGATCGGGCAAGCTCTTCTTCAAGCCGGTCGATGTGCTCCTTGTCTCTCGTGAAGCGCGCGGTCTGCGCGCGCACGAGCGCACTCAGGGGCCAAAAATCCCGATCGGTCACGATGATCGTTCGCGAGCTCATCTCGACTCTCCTCTGGCGGCATCATCTGTCGCGATCATTTATAGAGCGGCCCGGCAGTTAAATCCATTAACATTAATCGACCGAAAGCTTCCAGAAAGTGCAAGGATCATGTCCGACGTCCGCCGGCTCAACTACCAGCATCTTCTTTACTTCTGGACGGTCGTGCGCGAAGGCAGCATCACGCAAGCGTCCGCGGTGCTGCACCTCTCCGCGCCAGCCATCAGTGCGCAGCTGAAGACCCTGGAGGCTCGCCTGGGCGAGAAGCTGCTCGAGAAATCGGGTCGCCGACTCGTTGCAACCGAAGTGGGCCAGCTGGTCTATCGCTACGCGGAGGAGATCTTCAGTCTCGGCCGCGATCTGCTGGCTACGCTCGCGCAGCGTCCAACGGGTCGTCCGCTGCGCCTAGTCGTGGGCATCGATGATGTCCTCCCGAAGGAGATCGCGTATCGCCTACTCGACCCCGCGCTCAGGATTGCGCAACCGGTGCACCTCGTGTGCCGCGAAGGCACACTCGAGCGCCTCACCGTGGATTTGGCTGCACACGACGTGGATGTGGTGCTGTCAGACGCGCCGATGTCGCCGCGGTTCGACATCCGTGCCTACAACCACCCGCTCGGCCGATGTAACGTGGTATGGATGGGGCCGAGAGCGCTAGCGAAGAAACTGTTGCGCGGCTTCCCGCAGTCCCTGACGGGTGCCCGAATTCTCCTGCCGACCGATGACACCGCCATCCGGCGGTCCCTGGATCAGTGGCTGGATCGGCGCGAGGTGCGGCCGATTCCGATAGGGGAGTTCGAGGACTATGCGTTGCTGCGCGAGTTCGCTCGGGCGGGTCACGGCATTGCTCCCGTTCCCGCAGTGTTGTCCGGACAGTTTCGCGACCGCTACGGCTTTCAAACCATCGGTCAGGCCGAGGGCGTGGAAGCTCAGTTCTTCGCGATCTCGCTGGAGCGCAAGATCAGACATCCGGCGCTTGCCGCGGTGATGGAGCAGGCTCCCGCGATTTTCCAGCCGAGCGCCCTCGAGGGTCACCCTCGATCGCGCGGTCAACGATGACGATCCGGGCCTGGATCAGTGCCTCGGATTGCCATCCGTGAGCCTGTCGGGCGTGCGTACATGCTCAGGCCGGAATCCCAGTGCAAGCAGGCGTGCGGGAATGCGCCGCAGCAGTGGCACTGCATTCAGCAACTCGAAAACGAACGGCGGCCTGGTCCTGCGGACGCCCTGTAGAGCCGGGGCGATGAGGCGGTTCTGCATGATGAGCTGTACTCGCTGCGTCATCCGCGCCGGCCAGATCCGCCGCTGCTGTATTGCCTGCAGATCGGCGGGTTTCACCTGTCCTGTCCGCAGCGGGACCGCCAGACGGTTGGCCGTCGCCACCGCGTCCTGAACGGCGATATTGATCCCGACTCCCCCAATCGGGGACATGGCGTGCGCCGCATCCCCGATGAGCAGCAAGCCCGGCCGCCACCATTGGCGCAGGAGGTCGACCGTCACGGTCAAGAGCTTCACGTCATCGAAGGCGGTTAGCTCGGTCATGCGCTCAGTCAGGAAAGGAGAAAGCGCGGATATGCGGTTCCGAAACGTCTCGATCCCATCGCTCTTTACGCGCTCGAACTGCCCCTTCGGAATGATGTAGGCGCACTGCCAGTACTCACCGCGATCCAGCATGACGAGCATCGCGCCGGCGTCGATGTGTCCGAATGTTTCCGCAGGATCGCTCTGCTTTCGCGACACTCGGAACCAGAGCGCGTCCATAGGAGCGCCAAAGTCATCGCTTTCCAGTCGCGCCTTGACGCGCAGAGTGGAATGCCGCCCATCACATCCGACAACCAAATCGGCACGTATACTCAACTCGCCTCGTGGCGTTCTCGCCCGCACGCCGGCGATGCGCCCGTCCTCTTCGATGATGTCCGTCGCTTCCGCCTGCATATGAAGGTCGAACGTCTCGTAGCGGCTGCCCTGCTTGGCGAGGAAGTCCAGGAAGTCCCACTGCGGCATGAGCGCGATGTATTTGCAGCGGGTTGGCAGGTGGCGCAGATCAACCACCTGGACACGCCTGCTGCCCATCTCGATGCTGAAGCGCTCCACTTTGCGGTGTGGCAGGGCGAGAAACTCATCGAGTAGTCCAAGCTCGGATATTAGCTCCAGCGTCGAGGGGTGCACCGTGTCGCCGCGGAAATCACGCAGGAAGTCAGCGTGCTTCTCCAGTATCGCGACACGCACGCCCGCGCGAGCCAACAGAAGTCCCAGCATCATTCCGGCGGGTCCACCGCCGACGACGCAGCATTGCTTGTCGGGCGGAGAGCTCACTCGAGCACACTGAAGTGTCCGTGACCGGCCACTAGCGGAGTTCTTTGCGCACGACCAGCTTCAACCCGGACCAGAGCTCGGTGACGGCGCACACCTTTACGTCGACGAAGCCGATCGGCAGAGCGAGGTCGCGGATGGTTTGTTCAGTAATGGTCGTGGGCACCTTGGAGGCCTTTTTTGGCCATGACACCCAGACCGCAGCATCGGATGCGAGGGTCTTACGCAGCGCGGAGAGCACCTTCGCAAGACGCTCCTTTTCAGTCTCGAATACGTGCACGATCCTGATCGAGCTATCCACCGCACCCCTGAATTTGACGCCGGCGGGCAGCGGCTTCAGGAGTGCACGGTATCCGCGGGGAGCACCGATGGTGTGAATCGCAAACCCTTCCTTTACGCCGAGCTTCTCAACGAGCGGCGTTCGAGAATATCCCGCCATTGTCGGTACTGCCATCGTTGATGCTCTTCTGCCTCGTGGAGATTATCGCTTACCTCGAGCGTTTCCGGATGGCGTACTGGTCCTGGTGGCGATGTGGGCTTCACCCGCCAAGGCGCAACGACAATTCGCAAACGCTCGCAAAATCAGTGACTTAACTAGAGTCCGATCGGCGGGACATACCCGATTCCCCAACCGGGTCACTTCGGAGTAGAGTTGCCCCGAGAGAAAAAGAAACGAGCAGGTCCCGAATATGCGCGGACCTGCACCAGGGGAAATGACGATGAGATCCGTCGCGAACGGCTTCCGGCTTTCCTTTATTCACTTCATGCTCGTCGTGCTTCTGCCCGCAGGTGCTTTCGCTGCCCAGGCACGCTCATCAATGGTGGTAAGCGTTCAGGTCGTGCGCGGGAACTACGCCGCAGCTGCGGAAGCGCTCATCGAGACAGTTCAGACCCGCGAGTCTGCAGGTCTTGCCGGCAGCAGCGAAGCGGCATGCAAGGCGATCGGCAACAGGACCGTCGTGGATGGTGTGTGGGCTACGTGCAGCTGGGACCCCGAGAGCCGCCTGTACCTATTGACAGTCCAGTATTGAGAATATGACTCGCCCGTGAAGGGGGCTCATGAGAATTGCCATCCGCTCATCGGCAGCTAGTGTTGATAGCACCAGTGCCACGGCTCGTATAGATAGCCCTGGCGATTGTCTCGAGGGTATGAGAGAAAGAACCTGAACGAGCTGCCATTTTCCTGCAGCCAGTGAAATGCCGCGGAGCCGGCAAATTCTTCCTCCAGTGCTCTTGCTCCCGGCGTGGTGATATCGATGGCTCGGCCGGTGTGATGCTCGCTGTATCCCGGCGGCGCACTCACCGCCAGAATCTGCTCGAGTGGCACTCCGGCCTCGAGCTTGGAGCGAATGATCTCCACCTGCCGATCGACGGAGCGGAAAGCCGAGACTATTTGTAACATCACGCCCTGGGAGGATGCCGCCGCTTTGATTGCCCGCCAAGCTTCCGCTGCTGCCGGCACCAGCCGATGTTCCCTGCCGCGATCGTCGATTTCCGCCGTAACCAATTCCACTGCTTCTTCACAGAGAGGCAATGACCTGCCCGCGAGACTCGCAGGGGAAATGGAGAGCGATTGCAAGATCGCCCTGACCCGGCTCTCATATGCTCGGCGACTCGGAGTCAGCATGAAGATGAGCTCAGCGCTGGCTCTTGATCCACCGCCGGGATATGCAGCACGGCGCCGCCCATTCTCTAGGCCCGGCTGAATCTTACCGCAGCCCTGGCGCGTGCCCGAGCCGCTTCGGTCTCGCGGTCTCGCGGCTCGGCTGTGGTCACCAAGGCATCGATGAGAGCTCGCGCGGCGGCGGCGACTTCCTCGATGGCACGATCAAATGCTGCGCTGTTGGCCTTGGACGGGGTGTTGAACCCGCTGAGTTTCCTGACAAACTGCAGGGACGCCGCGCGAATCTCTTCCTCGGTCGCGGGTGGCTGAAAGTTGAAGAGCGTTTTGATGTTTCTGCACATAATGGTGGCCTCCATCCCCTGCGGGACGTCTGATTACGATGACCGCGCCAACTCATACTGACAAACGCTCACGGTCGCCGCAACGTTCAACGAATCAATCGCCCCCGTCCCGGCAATCGTAAACGACGTCGCATTCATCCCACGCAGAGCCTCGCGCGGCAAACCCCGAGCTTCATTGCCGTAAATATAGCAATCGAAATTGCGAAACTCCGGGGCAGAGATCGGCTTACCCTGCAGATCGAGACTGGCGATCCGAGCGAAGCGCTGGGGGAGTGCCTGCATCGGCACATCGACTTCCACCGGTACATGAAAGACGGCTCCCATGCTGGCGCGCACCGACTTGCCGTTGTGTACGTCCACACTATTGGGACTGAGCAGACAGCGGAAGCTGCCGAACCAGGCGAGCGAGCGCAGGATGGTGCCGAGATTTCCCGGATCCTGAATTTCATGCAGATAGATCGCGCGCTCGCCGGGCCGCTGCGCAGGTGCTTCCAGCAATGGCGCGACCGCGGCAATGCCCTGCGGAGAGCGTGTTTCACTGAGCTGCGCCATGTGACGGGAATTGACTACGTGGATCGCGAGCTCGCTCGTCCAGTGCGCATATTCCCGTGTGAGATAGATTTCGCTGGCGCGCAGTCGCGGATCATGAATCGCGGCCTTCTGCAGCTCCTGCACGAGATGCTCGCCTTCCAGCAGGAAACGGCCGAACTGCTCGCGAAACTTCTTCTGATGAAGTTTCTTGATGTCGTCGAACTTCACGACAGGCTCCGCGCGACCGCTTCCGCCACCTTGATGCCATCAACACCCGCCGAGAGGATGCCACCGGCATAACCAGCACCTTCACCACATGGGTAGAGCCCGCGCACGTTGAGACTCTGCAAGGATTCAGCATCGCGCGTAATGCGGACGGGCGAAGAAGTGCGGCTTTCTACGGCCGTAAGCACCGCGTCGTCCCGATCGAAGCCGCGGATCTGCTTACCGAATGCGGGCAATGCCTCGCGTATGGCGTCGATGGCATAGTAGGGGAGGGCCTGTGAGAGATCACCCAACCGCACGCCCGGCGTATATGAAGGAACGATCTCGCCGAGCTGGTTCGAGCCGACACCGCGCAGGAAATCGCCGACCAGCTGCCCCGGGGCGCAGTAGTTGCTTCCGCCTAAGAGATAGGCCTTTGATTCCCAGGCTTCCTGGAGTTCGACGCCCCCGAGCGGTCCGCCGGGGAAGTCCGGCTCGGGATTGATTGCGACCACGATGCCCGCGTTGGCATTGCGCTCGTTGCGTGAATACTGGCTCATGCCGTTGGTGACAACGCGTTCCGGCTCGGAAGTGGCGGCGACGACCGTACCGCCAGGACACATGCAGAAGCTGTAGACCGAACGCCCATTGCGGGCGTGATGTACCAGTTTGTAGTCGGCGGCACCGAGTTGCGGGTGACCGGCAAAGCGCCCGAGGCGTGCGACGTCGATCAGCGACTGCGGATGCTCGATACGCAGGCCGATGGCAAAAGGTTTGGCCTCGAGATGGACGCGCCGGTGCTCCAGCATCCGGAAGGTGTCCCGGGAGCTGTGCCCCGGCGCGAGCACGACGTGGCGGCTGTATAGAGTCTCCCCGCTGGCCAGCACAACGCCTTCGATCCTTCCCGCTTCGATGAGCAGGTCGGTAACCTTGCTCTCGAAGCGTACTTCACCGCCGAGCGAGATGATCTCCTCCCGCATTTTCGACACGATGCCCGTCAGGCGGAAGGTACCGATGTGCGGCTTGCTGACATAGAGAATTTCCGCCGGTGCACCCGCGCGCACGAACTCGCGCATCACCTTGCGGCCATAGAATTTCGGGTCTTTGATCTGGCTATAGAGCTTGCCGTCGGAAAACAGGCCTGCGCCGCCTTCGCCAAACTGAACGTTGGATTCCGGCATCAGCGTGTTCTCTCGCCAGAGGGCCCAGGTGTCGCGCGTTCGGCGTCGTACATCGCGGCCGCGTTCCAGCACGATGGGCCTGAAGCCCATTTGCGCGAGCAGGAGTGCCGCGAATAGTCCGCAGGGACCCAATCCGACGATCAGCGGCCGCTTCTCGAGTCGCGTCGGGGCTTGCGCGACCGGGTGATAGCTCGTGTCCGGTGAGATGCCGACCTGGCGATCCCGCGCCAGGCGTTTCAGTACCGAGGCTTCGTCACGCACGGTGACATCGACGATACAGATGAAGAAGACTCCGCTGTTCTTCTTGCGCGCATCGTAACTGCGCTTGAACAGATTGAAATCGAGCAGCTCCGACTCTGTGATGGAGAGACGGCGCAAAATCGCCTGGCGTAGCGCCTCGAGCGTGTAATCGAGCCGCAACGGCAGCTCGGTAATGCGGATCATCGGCGTCTTCCTGGCCGGTGAGTCCGGCAGAGGAGTAGAATCCGCCAATTCTAACCCGTAGCTCCCTGGAAAGATGCCTCGAACGAAAAGCAGCGCCAGCTGGCTGTCCCGCCACCTCAGCGATCCTTTCGTCAGGCAGGCACAGAAGGACGGTTACCGTTCGCGGTCGGCCTACAAGCTGATCGAGCTCAATGAGAAGGACAAACTGATCCGGCCCGGCATGCGGATCATGGACCTCGGCTCCGCGCCCGGCGGTTGGTCGCAGGTGGCTGGCAAGCTCGTCGGCGAAAAGGGGCGCGTGCTCGCGACGGACATTCTGCCTATGGACGAGCTCGAGAATGTCGATTTCATCCAGGGCGATTTCACTGAAGAGGCCGTCGTGCAGCAGGTGTTCGACTGGCTCCGCGGCACAAAATTCGATCTGATCATTTCCGACATCGCGCCCAATATCAGCGGAATCGATTCGGCCGATCAGGCGAGGTCGATTTATTTCCTGGAGCTGGCGCTCGACACAGTGCGCAAGGCGCTGAAGCCCGGTGCCAGCTTCGTCGCCAAGATGTTTCAAGGCTCGGGATCGGATCAGTACCTGAAGGAGCTGCGGGCGCATTTCGCGAAGGTGCTCATCCGCAAGCCCGCGGCCTCTCGCAAGGAATCGCGCGAGGTCTATCTGGTGGCGAAGGGGTTCACCGGGTGAAGTCCGCCGGCATTAAAAAGTCCCGGCCGGGCCGTCCCCGAGCGCCCCGGCGGCGATCGGAGCCGTTTCGGCATTATGTTTCGCAGCCGTCTCATGGTTGATGGGCCTGATCGCTCTTCCTGGGCCAGCGCAGGGCGTGCGCAATGATGGCCAGGGTGACTGCGATCTCGATCGCGACGACGATCTTGTAGAACAAATACGGTCCCTGAAAGGTCAGGGCCTCGACAGCGGTATAGGCGGCGCCCAGGATAACGTTCAACCACT
>Ga0134128_10005607_pt1 | contig 15206 bp, 16 predicted proteins | sample KB31754_FD_96462 | JGI IMG/M metagenome (GOLD analysis project Ga0134128, IMG submission 96462) | Terrestrial soil microbial communities with excess Nitrogen fertilizer from Kellogg Biological Station, Michigan, USA - KB3-175-4 | ecosystem: Environmental > Terrestrial > Soil > Unclassified ... | reverse complement strand
GAAGCGCGCGCACAGGTCCTCGGCTAGGCACTTGGACAGGCCGTAGGGACGCATCGCCCGGCGCGGGTGCTCGTCATCGACTGGGAAGTAGTCGGGAAGCCGCTCGCCGTCAGCGAGCCCGAATACCTGCCCACTGGAGAAGTAGACCACCCGGCCCGCGCCGGCGGCCTCGGCCGGCCGCCGACCGCCTGACCGAGGGGAGATCCAGGAGATCATCGCCGTCAACGCGGTCAAAACCGACTACATCATGGCCCAGCCACTTGAGATGAGCCGCGACAGGAGCGCCCACATGACCGCGATGCCCCGTGACCAGAATGCGCACGACCCCATGATCGGCCAGACCAGCTCTCGGCCTCCGGCCGCCCGTCGATTCGCGCAATCGACCACCCATGGCCAGCCCTCGGATAGCCTCCTCAGCGTGAACCTCCGTGGAACGGCGTGGCATGGGCGGCCGTCGTCGGGCACCTGCGAGGGACCGCTCGGTTGAAGACGATCATCGTGGCGGGGGCGGTGGCGCTGATCATCGCGCTGCTCGGAACGCCGGTGCTGACCCGGACGATGCGGCGCCACGGCTTCGGCCAGCCGATCCGGATCGAGGGCCCCAAGTCGCACGAGACCAAGCGCGGCACGCCCACCATGGGCGGCACCGTCTTCGTGATCGCGGCGCTGATCGGATACCTGGTCGGGCACGCGGCCACCGACGATCCGCTGACCCCCTCGGGCGTGCTGGTCCTGCTGCTGATGACGGGAATGGGCCTGGTCGGGTTCATCGACGACTTCTTTAAGATCTTCCGGCAGACCAGTGCGGGGCTGCGCAGCCGGGCCAAACTGGGCGGCCAGATCCTGGTGGCGGCGGTGTTCGCGGCCGAGGTGCTGCAGCATCCGAACAAGATCGACCTGACGCCTGCTGACCCGTCCCTGTCCTTCCTGCGGGACTTCGGCCCGGCGATCGGGACGCTGCCGTTCATCATCTGGGGCGTCATCATGGTGGCGGGCACCTCCAACGCCGTGAACCTGACCGACGGGCTGGACGGCCTGGCCACCGGGGCAACGATCGCGGTGCTGGCCTCTTACGTACTGATCGGGGTCTGGCAGGAGCGCAACGACTGCATCGACGTCATCTCCTCGCAGTGCTACCAGGTGCGTGACCCGCTCGACCTGGCGGTGGTCGCCGCGGCGATCCTCGGCGGCTGTTTCGGGTTCCTGTGGTGGAACGCGCCGCCGGCCAAGATCTTCATGGGCGACACCGGGTCGCTGGCCCTGGGCGGCGCGCTGGCCGGCCTGGCCATCTGCACCAAGACCCAGCTGCTGCTGGCCATCCTCGGCGGCCTGTTCGTGATCATCACGATGTCCGACGTGATTCAGGTCACCGTCTTCAAGGTGACCAAGGCCAGAACCGGGAAAGGGAAACGGGTCTTCAAGATGGCCCCGCTGCAGCACCACTTCGAGCTGCTGGGCTGGGCGGATACAACAATCCTGATCAGGTTCTGGGTCATCTCCGGCCTGTGCGTGGCGCTCGGCCTCGGGATCTTCTACGCGGCCTGGCTGCAGGCCTGACGCTGCTCATCTCAGCTCATCTCAGCTCATCTCATCTCATCTCAGCTCAGCCGGGCAGCGAGATCGGCGTCTGCCCGGCCGGGACGTCGCGTGCGGTGATGTCGGCCAGCGTCTCGCGCCGCTTGATCAGGCACGCCTGGCTTCCCGAGACCAGCACGCTGGCCGGGCGGGCCATCGCGTTGAAGTTGCTGGCCGTCGCGTCCTGGTAGGCCCCGGTGTCCAGGAAGGCCAGGATCTCGCCGGGGACGACGTGGGGCTGGCTCATGGCGGGGACCAGCTGGTCGAAGCCGCACGAGATGCCGGTCACGGCCGCGTCCACGCGCCGCTCCCGGCCGGGCTCGTCGGCCGGGACGACCGTCCACAGGTTCCGCTCGATGATCGTGTCGCCGAGGAACGCCTCGGAGGTGTCGGTCTCGATCCACGTGCGGGGCAGCGGCCATTGCTGGTTCTTGAGGTTGAGCACGGTGGCCAGGTGCAGCCCGGCGTTGCCGTAGATGGCCCGGCCGGGCTCCACCTGGAGGCTGATGCCGTCCGGGCTCAGGCCACCCTCGGTCAGGCCTCGGGTGAGCCCGTCGGCCATCGCGGTCAGGTAGTCGGCGGGCTCCGGCGCGGTCGCACCGTTGAAGGGCTGCTGGCGCGCGGTCGGGTCGCGGGGCACGGCGAACCCGCCGCCGAGGTCGATCTCACGCGGCCGCCAGCCGGACCGGTGCGCGGACAGCCGGGCACAGGCCGCGCCCACATCCTGGGCATAGGCGGCCCAGAACGACAGGTCGGTGGTCTGCCGGGTGGCATGGGCGTGGAACCCGGCTGGGTCGAGGTGCTCGTCCCCGATGGCGGCGGCCAGGCAGTCGGTCACCTCGTCTTCTGGCATGCCGGCGCGATAGTCCTGGAGCGAGAGGTAAGCCGGGCCGCCGGCCGGGTCGAAATCGGAGACGGCGCTGGTCCCCGGCAGCCAGGGCCGGATCCGGAACCTGATGTGTGCACGCAGGCCTAGCCTGCGGGCGAGCTTCCTGGTGCGCTCGAACTCGTCAGCGGAGTCGAGGGTCACCCGGACCCCGGCGCTGATGGCGCGCTCGAGCAGCGGGCTGGACTTCGTCGCACCGTTGAGCGAGATGTGCCCGGGCGGAACCTTGCTGCCGAGCGCGATCTCCAGTTCCGCCGCGCCGAACACGTCGCACCCGGCGCCTTCCTCATTGAGGATGGCCCGCAGCGCGGGCGAGGTGTTGGCCTTGAGCGAGGGCATGACCAGCGTTGGTCCGTAGGACCATGCCGCCTTGGCGGCCGTAGCCCATCGCCGTGCGTTGGTCCGAAGTTGCCGGTCCGACAGTACGTACAGCGGGGTGCCGCAGGCCAGGGCGAGATCATGGAGGCTGACATCCTCGAGGTAGAGTCGGCCGCCGCGGACGGACAGGACATCGTCGCCATTCGGCGGCGTAGTGAGCTGGGGCAGCGGGGTCACGAGAAAACAAGCCCTCCGTCAACGTTGAGCGCCTGGCCGGTGATGATCTGCGAGCTGGCCAGGAACACCGCGGCGTTCCCGATCTCCTCCGGCTGAATGGGCCGCTTTATGACCTGATCGCGCTCGGCCAGCTCCGCGATGGTCATGCCCCACTCGGCGGCGAGGCGGCGGCCCATCTCGGTGTCTACGCAGCCGGGGCAGATGGCGTTGGCCCGGATGCCGTGCGGCCCGAGCTGGTCGGCGGCGGCGCGGGCCAGGCCGAGCACCGACTCACGGGAGCGCACGTCGACCGGCGCGCTTTCGGCACCGATCGCGGCGGCGCTCGCGGCCAGCCTCTCCTGGTCGACGTCCGCGATGAGGACACGCGCGCCAGCCTCGGCCAGCCGGGCGGCGATCGCCGCGCCGATGCCGGTGGCAGCGCCGGTGACGACGGCGGCCTGCCCGTCGAGCGGGCCCTGGCCCGCCGCGACGTTCATGACTGGGCCCGGCTGAGGATCGCGGCCGGGTTGAGCGTGGTCATGGCGGTGATGTCGCTCTCCTTAATCCCCATCCTCCGTAGCAGCGGAAGGATGGTCCCGGTCAGATGGCGGTACCCGAGCCCGCCGCCGCGGCGGGTCAGCAGCTTGAAGCAGATGTCGGTGCCGAGCACGATCTGAGCCGCGTAGCCGGCCTCGGCCAGGGCGACGACGCCGGTCAGCCGGTCGACGTCGGACTCGATCACCCAGTCGTTCGGCGCGATGTTCCAGCGGTGACCGAAGCAGTCGACCGAGATGTTCGCGCCGGCATCGAGCAGCTCGGCGTGGTAGTCGGTGCGCAGCTGCCTGGCCTCCTGGTCGCGGATCAGCCGCCGCCGGTCGTGCTCGACGAAGAAGGCGTCAGCGTGGGCCAGGACGACGCGCTCGGGGGCCAGGCCCTCGCCGGTGAGGATGGGCAGGATCGCGCGCCCGTCGCAGGTCTCGTCCCAGCCGGGGTGCACGGTGACCGAGACGCCGGTCCGGACGGCGGCGCGGGCGGCGGCGCGCAGCACACGGGCCTGGGCGGGCCCGAGGCCGGTGATCCCGATCTCGCCGATGTGGCCGGCCCGGATGCCGGTGTCGCCGATGCCCTCGTCAATCTCGGCGACCATGAAGGACTCCAGCGCGCCCTCGTCCAGCGCCGCCAGCTCCGGCGGCCAGGACGGCTCGATGTACAGGCCGGTGGACACGACAGCGTTGATCCCGGCGGCGGCCGCGATCTTCGCCACGCCAGCCACGTCGGTGCGAAGCCCAGGACAGCTCAGCTCCAGGATCGTCGCCGCGCCGCTGTCCCTCAGCTCGGTCAGCTCGCCGGTCATGACCTCGAGGTCGTCGAGTCGGCAGTTGTCGGCGGACAGGAAGAAGCCGTGCTCCTCCAGGAACCCGCGATGCTCAGGCTCGAAGGGCAGGTCCATGCCGCCCATCCGGGCCACCACCCCGGCCTCCTCGACCCGGTAAGCGCTGACGTCGCATAGGACGTGCTCGTGCATCGAGGTAAGCCCGAGCCGGTCGGCAGGCACCGGTCCGGCCGTGGTCATGACCTGCCCGTCGGCCGCCCGCCCGCTCATGCCAGTGCCCTGACGCGCATCCGCGGGTCGGCGGCGACCTGGGCGATGTCGATGATGGCGTTCATCACGATGTACCCGGTCCCGATCACCAGCGTGACACCCGCGATAGCGGCGAAGTCGCTGGTAGTGATCGCATGGACCGTGTACAGCCCGAGCCCCGGCCAGGAGAAGACGTCCTCGACCACGGCGATGCCGGCCAGCATGCCGCAGATCTCCAGCCCGGTGAGGCTCAGCGGCGCGTTGAGCGCGTTGCGCAGCGCGTGCCGCAGCAGCACGGCCCGGTCGGTCAGCGCCTTGGCCCGCGCGGTGCGGATGTAGTCCTGGCCGCTGACCGTGCGCAGCGAGCTTTGCAGCGTCCGGCCGATGATCAGGGCAGGCCCGATCCCGAGCACGAAGGCCGGCAGGGCCAGGTGCCGCAGTCCGTCCCAGACCACGTCGAGCCGCCCGGCCAGCAGTCCGTCGAGCACGACGATGCCGGTCGGCCCGGTCGGCGCGCCGATGGTGGCCGATACCTCGCCGCCCGCGGGCACGATGTGCAGCTTGCCGTAGAGCAGCAGCAGGCCAAGCAGCCCGAGCAGGAACGTCGGCACCGACGCGCCGCTGACCATCACGAGGCGCAGCGGGCCCGCGCCGCGGATCGACGCGCCGCCCAGCAGCCCGAGCGCGAGACCGAGCACGGCCATCACTACGACGGCCCCGGCCAGCAGCTCCACCGAGGCCGGGATGGCCCTGGCCAGGTCCTGCGACACCGGGTCCCTGGTGTAGATCGACATGCCCAGGTTGCCGTGCAGGGCGTCCCTGAGGTAGTCGAAGTACTGGATGGCCAGTGGCTTGTTGAGGCCGAGCCGGACCCGCTCGAGCTGGATCAGCGCGGGTGTGGCGCCCGGCCCGGCCAAGGTCCGGGCCGGGTTCGAGGGGATGACGGTCCGCAGCGCAAACACGATCGTCAGCAGGGCCCACAGGATGCCGACCATGGCCAGCACCCGGTGCAGCAGGAAGCGCAGCATGGCTACCTCCGGGCCAGCGACGCGAAGCTGACCATCCAGATATAGACCGGCACGTGGGAGAACCCGGTGATGCCCGGGCCGGCGATCACGCTGTCGTCGGCGTCATCGACCGGGATGACATAGGCGTCCCGGCTCGAGCGTTCGCCCGCGGCCGCATACCACTTGCGCTCCAGCGCCGGTGTCGGCGCCTGCGCGCCGGCGTTGAGGTACTTGTCGAGTGTCTTGTCGCTGGACTGGAAGATGTTGAGGCCGCCGCCGGTGCCCCAGACGGGACGCGCCCAGGTGTCGGGGTGCGCGGCGTCAGGGTTGAACGTGCTCAGCGTCGCGTTAGGCGCCGAGCCAGGGCTGGAGACGTAGCCGAACTCCTGCGATACCGTGTCGCCCTTCAGCGTGACCTGGAAGCCGATCTTGTCCAGCGCCCGCTGGAAGTACTGCGCCAGCTGCAGCAGGTCAGGCTCGCTGGAGGTGTAAGTGAAAGTGATCTTCGTGCCGGCCTTCACGTGCCTGGCCGGCAGCGTCGGCAGGGCGGCCAGGTCGCCTCCGCCGGACATGGCCTGCGGATAGGCCGACCTGGCGGGGGTCGCGTAGCTGCCGAACACGGCGGGCACGGCGGTCCGGGTCTCGGCCAGGATCGCCGCGGCCGCGGCCTGGCGGACCGCGATGTTGTTGAACGGCGGCTTGGCCTGGTTGAGCAGTACGACCTGGCGGATAGCAGCGGGGAACTTGATCACCTGCAGGCCGGATGCCTTCAGGCTGTCGAGCTCCGAGCTGGCGATGCCATGCACCAGCATGTCCAGACCACCCGAGCGGAGCTGTAGCTCAGCGGTGGACACATCGGGGATCACGGAGATGACCACGCGCTTGAAGTACGGGCGCTGGCCCCAGTAGCCGTTGGACCGGGTGAGCACGTACTGGCTGCCGGGATGGTAGACGGTCAGCCGGTAGGGGCCGGTGCCGTCCTCGTGCGTGGACAGCCACTTCTGCGCGTGATCGGTCCCGGCGTGCTCGCGAAGCGCCAGCGGGCTGACGATCTTGGGCCCGTACATCGAGGCCATGTAGTCAAGGAAGGCGTTGTTGCGCTTCTTGAGGTGCACGACGAACTGGTAAGGGCTCGGCGTCTGCATGCTGGCGACCCCGGCGACCATGTACGAGACGGCCTGCTTGAGGATCATGCGGCGCTGGAAGTTCACCTCGACAGCGCGGGAGTTGAACGGCGTCCCGTCGTGGAACCTGACGCCGTGGCGCAGGTTGAAGGTGTAGGTCAGCCCGTCGGCGCTCTCCCGCCAGGAGGTGGCCAGGCTCGGTGCCAGCGTGCTCGTTCCCGGCTTGTAGGTGAGCAGGGTGTTGTACATGGCGAGCATCATCGAGTCGCCCTCGACGTCGTAGAACACGTCCGGGTCGATGCCGCCGGAGGGATCGGCGTAATAGGCGGTGTTCAGCGTGGTCCCGGTCGAGGCCGACTGGTCGGCGGCCTGGCCGGAGGTACACCCCGCGATCGCGAGCAGTGCGCACGCGGCGCCCGCGCCGATGATCTTCCTGCCACTGAGCCGTGCTGGTGACCACATCAGACGTCCTCCAGGAGGTTGCGCAGCCCGTCGCCTGCGAGGTTGGCGAAGAACGCGAGCGCCGCGACGGCCACGGCCGGGGCCAGCGGGATCATCGGGTGCCCGAACAGGTAGACCAGGCCGTCCGACGACATCGCGCCCAGTTCGGGCGCGGGCGGCGGGGCCCCGAGGCCGATAAACGACAGCCCGGCCAGCGTGAGCACGAGCGCACCGAGATCCACGCTCGCGGCGACCAGGACGGGTGGGAGCACGCCGGGCATGACGTGCCTGAGAGCCAGCCGCCAGGTCGGCAGCCCGACCACCCGGGCGGCGTCGACGTGCGGGCGGACGGCGAGGGCACGAGCCTCGCCGCGGACGATCCGCGCGTAATAGGGCCACCAGACGATCAGCACGGCGAGGAGCACGTGGCCGAGTCCGGGGCCGATGGCCACGATGACCGCGATGGCGAGCACCGGGCCCGGCAGCGCCAGGGCAAGGTCGGTGAGCCGCATCAGGGCGGCATCGGTGCGACCTCCCTTGACCCCGGCCAGCAGCCCGATCGCGCCGCCGATCACGACGGACACGGCCACCACGGCGAGTGCGGAGAACCAGGAGGTCCGCATCCCGTAGAGCACTCGCGACAGCAGGTCGCGGCCGAGGTCGTCGGTGCCGAGCAGGCCGCCGTGGCCGGGCCCGAGGAACGGCGCCCCGACCTGCGTCGTCGGGCTGTGCGGGGCGATCCAGGGCACCACGAGAGCGACCAGCGTCAGCACGGCGACGCCGGCCAGGCCGCCGCGGTCGATGACGGACAGTCGGCTAAGGCGCAGGAACCGCGCCGGGCGCAGCAGGTCGACGGGCTCAGCCAGCGCCATCGGAGCCCCCGGCTCGGGCGCCGTACGCCTCGTGCGCCGCCTCGTGTCCGTCGGCGATCGACGGCACCGCCGACAGCAGCCGACGGGTGTAGTCGGTCGCCGGCGATGTCAGGACCTCGCCGATCTCGCCGTACTCGACGATCTCGCCGTCCTGCATCACGACAATGTGCTCGGCGGTGGCGCGCGCGACCGCGAGATCGTGGGTGACGATCAGCATGGCCATCCCCAGCTCCCTGCGCAGGCCGTTGAGCAGGTTGAGCGCGGTCGAAGCGAGCGAGACGTCCAGCGCGGAAGTCGGCTCGTCGCACACCAGCAGCGGCGGGGTGACAATCACGGCCCTGGCCAGCGCGACCCGCTGGCGCTGGCCGCCGGACAGCCGGGCGGGCCGGGATTCGCACATGTCCGGCTGGAGCCCGGTCCGGCCCAGCACCGCATCGATGCGCGCGGCCCACTGATCCTTCGCGACATGCTCGGAGCGCAGGCGCTCCTGCAGGATCTGGCGCACGGTCATCCACGGGGTCAGCGAGGCGCCCACGTCCTGGAAGATCATCTGAGGTCGCGGCCCCAGCGCGACGGTGGCCTGGCCGCCGTCCTGTCGTTCCAGGCCGACAACGATCCGCAGCGTGGTGGTCTTGCCGCAGCCGCTCTCGCCCACCAGCGCGAGCGCCTGGCCCGGGCCGATGCTGAAGGAGACGTCGCGGACGGCCCGGTGGGCGCCGAACGACTTGGCCAGGTTCCTGACAACCAGGACGGCGGGTTCCTGGTCATTCTGCTGCGACGGCACCGCGCGCTGGGCTGGCGGCCGCCGGGACCAGGGCCGTCGGCCGGGCCGGACACGCTCCCGCGAGACGGCCGCGAGCGCATGGGCGGCTGGGCCGGCGGCGGCTGGGCCGGCCGGACCTGATGCCGCGTCGCTAACCGGATCTGAGGTGACCGCCTGCGCGTCAATCTGCCCAGCCCGGCAGCAGGCCACCTGATGCCCTAGCCCGGCGAGATGCCCTGGATGGCCGATCGGCGCCCGGTCGGCGCCCGGCCCTGAGCCGGCGAACGGCGCGAGGACGGGCAGCGCGGCGCGGCACTCATCGCGGGCGAAGCGGCAGCGCGGCACGAACGGGCACTCCTCGCGGAGCCTGCGCGGGTCCGGCGGCTCGCCGGGCAGCGTCGGCAGCACGGCCGCCGTGTCGACGCCGAGCGTCAGCCTCGCGTAGCAGCGCGGCGGAGTACGGATGCAGGGGGCGGCCAAGGATCGTGCCGGTGGGCCCGGCCTCCGCGATCCGGCCGCCGTACATCACCACAACCCGGTCCGATATCTGCGCGGCCAGCGCCAGGTCGTGGGTGATGAACAGGAACGCGACGCGCAGGTCGTCGCGCAGCCTGCGGAACAAGCTGGCGATCTCGGCCTGGACCACCACGTCCAGCGCGGTCGTCGGCTCGTCAGCGATCACCAGGGTCGGCCGGCGCGCCACCGCCATGGCGATCATCACGCGCTGGCGGAGCCCGCCCGAGAGCTCGTGCGGGTACTGGCCCAGCCGCCGGGCCGGCTCGGGCACGTTGACCTCGGCCAGCAGCTCGAGCGCGGCGTCGCGGGAGCCGCATACCTCCAGGAGCTGGGCACCCACCCGCTTGGTCGGATTCAGGGAGGTCATCGGGTCCTGGAACACCGCGCCGGCGTGGGCGCGCCGGGCCAGCCGGCGCTGCTGTGGCGACGCCGCCACCATGTCGGCCCCGCCCAGGCTGGCCCGGCCGCTGACGATGGCGTCGGCGGGCAGCAGTCCGAGCGCGGCCAGCCCTAGCACGCTCTTGCCCGACCCCGACTCGCCGACGACGCCCACGATCTCGCCCGCCGATACGGACAGGTCGACTCCGCGTAGCGCCTTTACACCGCCCGGAAAGCTGACCGCCAGGCTGCTGGCCTCGAACGCCGCCCCGCTGGCCGACGGCTCACTGCCCGCCAGCGGCTCCGCCGTCCGGAGGCCGGGCATTTCAGGAACCGCCCTCGGCGTATGCCCGCTCGAAAACCTGGCGCAGCGCCGGCCGCAGCACGCCGGACAGGAAGTCAGGGTCGGGCGCCGCCAGCTGCTCCAGCAGGAACCCGTCGAGCATCGCCAGCAGCATCCGCGCCTCAAGCGCCGGGTCGGGAACCTTGAGCGCCTGGAACAGCTCCTCCAGCACCGCCCACCAGGCCTGATTCCACTCCCTGGCGACCGGCTGCAGTTCCGGGCGGCGAGCCGCCTCGCACAGCAGCGTGTACTGCGCCAGCGTCCGCCACGAGTCATCGCCAAGCTGCGGGGCCAGGAAGTCGACCAGCCCCTCGACGTAGCGCCGCCGGGACGGCCGGCGCTGGGGCAGGTCGGCCAGCCGCGCCCGGATCGCGGCGATCTCCTGGCGCCCGAACGCCTCGAGCGCCTCGACGAGCATCTCCTCGCGCGACGCGAAGTAGTAGGTCGTCGAGCCGAGCGGGACCTGGGCCAGCTCGGCCACGCGGCGGTGCGTCACCGCGTCGATCCCTTCCCGCGCGACCAGCTCGATCGTCACCTCCAGCAGCAGCTCACGCCGGGGCCGCGCCCGAGCACGCCGACGCGCTGTCGCCATCGTCGGGCGTCCAGTGGATGACTGAGCGGGATCCGCGACTGTCTCCGCAGGTCCGGGCGACGTCATCGCGCGATTTCATGTACATAAGTACAGTACGTTTGCACAGGACAAACGTACAGATCAGCGGTTGACGGGTCAATAGTGCTCGGTGAGACTGCTGAGAGCGCGAGGACACATGAGGAAGGCGGGCGGTATGGAACAGCGCACGGAGGGGCCCCGATCAGCCCGCCCGCTGGTGACCGGGATCGATCATGCCGGCATCACGGTGAGCAGCCTGGACCGATCGCTCGCCTTCTACCGGGACCTGCTCGGCCTGCGGGTCATCGAGATCAGCGGGGAAGAAGAGATCGGCGAGATCGTCGGGATCGACAATGCGCGCATCAAGGCCGCCGACCTAGACGCCGGCGATGGGCGGATCATCGAACTGCTGGAGTACATCGGGGCCAGCAATGGACCCGTACCGCAGCGGCCGGACGGCGTCGGCTGCCCGCACATCGCACTGCGGGTTACCGATCTCACCGAGGCGCTAGCGCGCCTGGCCGAGGCCGGACACGAGCCAATCGGCCAGCGGGCCACCATCACCGGCGCGATCGCCTGGGAGGGGGCCACCGTCGTCTACCTCCGCGATCCCGATGGCGCCCTCATCGAGCTGATCCAGCGCCCCGGCCCTGGCTGAAGCACCCGGCAATTCCAGGCCAGCGCCCCCGAGGGTCGCCCGCGTTACAGTGGATGAACGAAGCAGTCAGGCGCATCTCGCCCTGGGGGTGGCTGGGATGGCAGGAATGATTCGCAAGAGCCTGGACTCTCCGGAGGAGACCCGCGCGTTTGAGGCCGACATGGGCCGAGTTGACCTAGTCAACACGTCTTCGGGCGCGGTTGGCCGGGCGGTATTCGAGCCGGGCTGGCAATGGTCCAAGCATGTCCAGCCGATCGCGCAGACCGACAGCTGCCAGGCACCGCACCTGGGTTACTGCGTCTCCGGTCAGATGCATGTCGTCATGGATGACGGACAGGAGATGGACGTCCGCCCTGGCGACTACTTCGAGATTCCGCCGGGCCACGACGCCTGGATCGTCGGCGACGAGCCGTGCGTGGCCATCGACTGGCAGGGCTTCGCCGACTACGCCCGGCGCTAACCACCGCGCCCCGCCGAGCCCGCCGAGTCCGCGAGAGATCGCTGACCGCCGTCGGGCAACCGTGTGACAAAACGGCCAAAGCCGACGCTGAGCAGAGGGAGAGGCCCGTCGGTCGGCCCGGCGCGGCCTGGCCTGGTCCGCCATCTTCTGCTCGCGAGGATCTGATTGATGTCAGCACACGAAACGTCTACCGCTGGCCAAGATCGGCCGGCGATGCGGCTCGCTCTGATTGTCCTGGCGGCGGCGCTGCTCGTCACCGGGGCCGGCTGGCTGTGGGCGCTGCTGAGGGTGTCTCCGGCGTTGCATGGCCTAACGATCTGGGGCGGCGCGGCGGCGGCCGTGGCACTCAGCGCCGCGGCCGCGGGAATGGCGTACTTCGCGGCGGCGGCTCGCCTGGCGCGATTGCAGGTCGTCGCGGCCGGGGCCGAGGCGCTTCAGCTCAAGCGGGAGCTGACCGAGCTGGCGATGGACACGGTGCCGTTTCTTGTTGGCCGACTGCGCGACGAGGCGCAGCCAGAGGAGGCCATCAGGGAGATACGGCCTCCGGCCTGCGATGAGCTGCGCTTGCTGCTGGGCATCCTGGTCCACGAGGTCGCAGCGGCGCAGCGGCGGGCGGCTGACTCCGCGGCCGCCCTGGCCAGCCTGGAGCAGGCCGCGATGGTGTTCTCGCGCGAGACGGTGCCCGCCGTGGTCTCGCGCATGCAGGCCGGAGAGGCGGCGGACCTCGTGCTCGCCGACATCGAACGGCCCTCAAGCGTGCCGCTGCTGGGGTTGCTGGACGCCGTCGTCGCGGAGGTCGGAGCGGCCCAGCACAAAAGCGGGGCGGCGATGGCGGCGTGCGCGAGCGCGGCGGCCCGGCTCCAGGCCCAGACGCTGCGCATGCTGGCCGAGCTCAGGGAACTGGAGAACAGGTACGGCGACGACAAGGTCTTCGGCGACCTGATGGAGCTCGACCACCGGGTGTCGCAGCTCGGACGGCTGGCCGACAGCATCGGCCTGCTCAGCGGCGGGCGATCGGGTCGCCGGTGGACCAAGCCGATCATGATGGAGAGCATCCTGCGCGGGGCGATGGGGCGCATCGACGCCTACCGGCGGGTCCGGATGCACTCGGCCAGCTCGGCGGCGGTCGCCGGGTACGCGGCCGAGGGCGTGATGCAGGCCCTGGCCGAGCTGATGGACAACGCGGCCTCGTTCTCCGCGCACGGCTCTGAGGTCCACGTGTACGTGGAGGACGAGGACGCCGGAGCGGTGGTGACCATCGAGGACGGCGGCCTGGGGATGCGCAGGCGCGAGCGGCAGCGGGCCGAGGAGCTGGTGTCCCAGCCGCTGGACCTGGCGTCGCTGCCGGGCACGCGGCTGGGACTGGCCGTCGTCGGCCGCCTGGCCAGCCGGTACGGCCTGACGGTGAACTTCCGGCCGTCCTCACGCGGCGGGACCGGGGTGGTTGTCATGATCCCCCGGCCGCTGATCACGCAGCCGGATCTGGCCGCCGAGCCAAGCCCGGCCACGCTGGCGGGCGGGCCAGCCCGGCCTGCGGTGCCGACGCCGTCCGGGCTGGAACCGGCGCCCGCGATCGCCGCCACCAGCGGCGGCGAGCTGCCGGTCCGTCCGCGCGGCGCCACGCTGGCGGCAGCGAACCGGTCCATGCCGCCGGCCAGCCCGGCCCCGGCGTCGGCACCTCGTGACGGCGCCGCGAGGTTCGCGGCTTTCCGGCAGTCATCCAGCCATCGAAGCGATCAGGAGCAACATGAGCGACTCAGAATCGACGACGGTCGATGATCATGGCCTGGACTGGCTGCTGGGCAACCTGCAGCGGCGGACCCCGGAGGTCCGCCACGTACTGGTGCTGTCGAAGGACGGGCTCAAGCTGAGCTTCACTCCCGAACTTGGCATCGACACGGCGGATCAACTGGCGGCCATCGCCGCGGGAATCCAGAGCCTGTCGCTCAGCGCGTCCGCCGAGTTCGGCGCCGGCCTGGGATCGGGCCAGTCCATGGTGGAGTTCCCCGGCGGCCTGCTGCTGATCGTCCCGGCCGGGGAAGGAGCCCACCTGGCGGTCGTGGCCTCCGACATCGCCGACGTCGGCCTGGTCGGGCACAACATGAACGAGCTCGTGGAGCAGATCGGCGGTCACCTGACCGCACCGCCCCGGCAAGTCCAGCCCAGCCCGGCGCCATGAGCCAGCGGCCCGTCGACCGCGAGAGTCCGGACCGGCTCTATACCGTGACCGGCGGCCGCACCCTGGGCAGCGAGGACCCGTTCGACCTGGTCTCCCTGATCGTGAGCGAGTGTGATCCCGCGCCGGGCATGCAGTCCGAGCACGTCCGGATACTCAGGAACTGCCAGGCCCCGATGGCCGTGGTGGAGATCTCCGCCGACCTCGCGCTGCCGGTCAGCGTGGTCAAGGTCCTGCTGCGTGACTTGCTTGATACCGGCGGCATCACCGTTCGCCACCCATCCCGCTATCCCCCTCATCCCGTCATGGCGCGACTGCCCGACCGGGACACACTGAAAAAGGTGCTCGTTGGCCTCCAGAAACTCTGAGCAGGCCCCGGAGGCCGTCCGCACTCCGCTGCGAATGACGGCCAGCCAGGGCCTGAAAATCGTCATCGTGGGCGGATTCGGTGTGGGCAAGACAACGATGGTGAAGTCCGTCAGCGAGATTCAGCCGCTCAGTACCGAGGAAATCATGACGCAGGCGGGCGTCGGGATCGATGACGCCAGCCGGGTCCAGGACAAGAGCACCACGACGGTCGCGTTTGACTTCGGTCGTATTTCGCTGGACGAGTTCCGGGTTCTTTACCTGTTCGGCGCTCCGGGCCAGGAACGGTTCTGGTTTCTGTGGGATCAGCTCTTTGCCGGGAGCCTGGGCGCGGTTGTCCTGGTCGACACGCGCCGCTTGCAGGACTCCTGGTACGCCATCGACCGGCTCGAATTCCACCAGATGCCCTTCGTCGTGGCCATCAACCGCTTCGAGGGGCCGCAGCCCGCCCTGGAACAGGTACGCGGTGCCCTTTCGCTGGCCGACGACATCCCGCTCGTGGACTGCGACGCTCGGCGGCGGGAGTCCTGCAAGAACGCACTGATCACACTGGTCAGCCATCTCGCCCACCTCTCCGGACCGCCCGCCGCATGGGAGACCTCGCCGTGACCGAGCCCAGCCGTCCTTTCGAACCCGACGCCATCCGCCTGTACGGGCCGCTGCTGGCCGGCGACCCGGCCGAGCTGTACCAGGCCATCCGGTCGCGGTTCGGCCCGGTCGCCCCGGTCCTGCTCGATGGTGACGTGCCCGCGTGGTTCGTCGCGGGCTACCGCGAGGTCCACCTGGTCACCAGCAATCCGCACCTGTTCGCCCGCGACTGCCGCCGCTGGAACGCCTGGGACCGCATTCCCGGCGACTGGCCGCTGATGCCCTTCGTTGGCTGGACCCCCTCGGTGATGTTCGCCGAGGGCCGGG